>NPIE01010945.1_pt1 | contig 20876 bp, 27 predicted proteins | sample 8637661 | NCBI WGS metagenome assembly NPIE01 (sample SAMN07420842, study PRJNA396082) | bioreactor metagenome | isolation source: sample BA12 brine-fed electro-methanogenic bioreactor BA | place: Japan: Kochi | collected 2016-12-09
GTCAATCGAGCCACCGAACCCCCTCCCAGAAGTTGTCGAAGTTATTTCATGCTCGTTCCTAAGCTTTCTGGAGTTTCGGTAACTCATCTGACAGGACGCCGGAACCCCAACTCGTTCCTATCGAGCACAACTTCCCCTTTTTATGATATGACCGTGCGCGTTTATAGAAACCTTTACGATCCCGAACGAAATCTAAAGCGGACCAAACCCAATAATCCTGTCAGAAAAAACCAAAACCCAGCCGGCAAAGGCACAGGAGTGAAAGAAGATACGCGCCAAGCTAGTGCAAAATCCCAGTTAAAATCCTCATCGTCCACTGCAACTACCCTCAACTCATAGTCCCGTCCACCGTCCAGAACGACCCACAAATTCTCTGTGTTATCAATAGCGCTGGTTGAGCTTGCAAAGAGATCCTCGTTGCCGTCGGTTACATCATATAAAAACAAGTCCAGATTATGGAGTGTGGCGGAGGGATTAAATCCGGGACGCCGGTTATCCTCGATATTGATATTCCAAACCAACGAAACCGCCAATTGGTCTCCGCCGACCTCGCTCGTCGCAAAACGATAGGAAGCGATATTGTTACTATCCTGTGCACCGCCAAAATTCGCATCGTAATCCCAGCCAAACCAATCGACCGTAGCAGCTCCGCCGTCTTGCATGTTACTTTGCTGGCCGGCATCCATGATTTGATAATTATTATAGACATTCAGTTGACCTGCTCCGAATCGCACATCGAGACCATTTTGAGCTTGGTTTATCGCATCTGCACGATAGTCTGTAATCTGCTCTATCGTATGAAAATTTTGGGTCGCTCGGTCGGCACCGGCCATCATGATCGCTTTAATAACTTCCGAACGCTCGCCGTTATAGATCGTGTCTCCATTGCTGATCACGGCAGCCGGTCCCTCCGCGATGATTTGCGCTTGTTCGATAAGCATCGCAGCAGCCCCGGAAACCACGGCAGTCGCACTGCTTGTCGTACCAAAAGGAACCACCAGATCGTGTCCCGACCTATCCGATGCATAAACCGAATCCAGCGCCATAGTGCCTTTTTCATGCTGGCCGTCGGTACGACCGACCGCAATCACATTAAAGGCATTACTGATCAGAGGTTTTTGAACCAATCCGTTATTTACACCGACAACTTGAATAAATTCATCTTCGTCAACCAGCCAATCGATGCGGTGCAAAATATCCAAAACATCATGCGCATTAGCCAACTCTCCGACCCAGCTATGATTAGCGATACGGCTACCGCTAACGGATGGAACAAGAGTTGAGCCTGCACTCAAAAATCCACTCTGCATCCAGTTGCTTGCCGAATAGATATCGACCTCAATGATACCCGGAGCCATAGAACTGGTATTTCCATAGAACAACTGCGCAACGCCTGTCGCATGCGAGGATATACCATTCGAGAAAGGAAACGATTGATCTATAATTGTTTTCCCTGTGAACTGAGTACTAACCGTATTCGGCATCCAGGAGCCGGTATTGAAATCGCCTGCACCTATGGCGGCCTCAACTTGTGTAACTTTAGTGCCGGTACCATCGGGTGTGTTTATTCCCAATTCCGATTGCAATTGGTTATAACCAATATTGTCTCGATAATCAGCATGAGCTGGGGCCGTTAATAAGAAAAAAGGAATAACCCAAAATGTCAGCTTTATCATGTTGCTACCGATCATTAAAAAGAGGAATGTTCATTGCTGCAATTTCCAGTTCGAGCAGTTTCGACGATCCTAGGGTGTGCTGTCGAGGAACGCTATAAAACTCATAGCACCAGGAAGTTATTTTTCACGAAATCCAAAGTGCCCATATCAAGACCTTACTTCGCTTGCATACGGTAGAGAGATAGACCAATATTAGCCTGTTGAACAAAATGTTTGAACGCCTTGAGATCATCCTCGGTCAATTCGAGATTACTGTAGGCTCGATCGCAATAAATTAGGCCAATAGGTTTGTCGCTTGAACAAACAGCCATCAATAAACAAGATTGTATACCGATCGTCTTAACATCGCTTTCGCTATACAAAGATTTGTTTTCTTTCGGGTTTATCCAATAACCCTCGTGATTGGCAATCGCTTGAAAAAACAAATTAGGCGGAGACTTACTAAGCTCAAAGCGAATCTTTTGTAAATAACTATCCTTACGCCAACCCAAAGCCACTTTCTCCAACAATGCATTTTTATCTTTTGTTAAAAGAGCGAAAATGGTCCGATCCATGCCGATTCCACGTTGAATACCCTCCAATACGGTTTCAAGCAACAGATTGATATCGATTCTTCCGCTTAATATTGCGGTAATATCTTGCAAAATTTGAAATTGCAAGACTTTTCGATCCACATTTTGCGCCGATGCATTCGATTCGGAATTTTGCCGAACATTATGCTGAATTAAATTCGAAGCCTCCGTTGCGCCGAAATGGCAAGCAATGTTTGCCGCAATGTCGGTATTTTTACGGAGACCCGCCTCAATCGCTTCTTTCGATTGGCCAGTCATGGTCTCGATTTTTTCGACACAGGCGTAATAACTTTGGGTTCCGACTCCTTCTCGTAACGCTTCGACGACTTCGCAGCCGACGCGAACGAATTTAACCCGCGGATCAACGTCTCTGGTACTTTTTTTAATAGCCGCTTCGATCAAACCTTTTAAATTCCAAGTTTTGCACAATGAAATATCCAAATCAGCCAGTTTGAAACCCAGCACTTGCTTTTCGGCCGCTTCGTTGCTTAGGCCATTTTTCAGCAATGCCTGAATTCTAACGCCCTGTGCTCCGCAAAAACACCAAAAGGCGATGCTTCCGATATTTTTGAGCAACGCTGCGATAAAAACCTCTTCGGGCGAAGGATCTTTCGCTGCGATCGCCAAAGCCTTGGCCTGAACTGCCGCATGAATAGCTTTGGCGATTTCTTCATTGGCGCGTTGCCTGTTATTCGGCAACAAAATCGCTTCAAAAAGCGAGCAAGCCAGTGTCAGCTCTCGAATGACCTCGATACCGAGAATCACAATAGCCCGAGATACGGTCACCATCTGTTTTCGCGAAGGGTTGTAATAAATACTATTACTTAGCTTTAATAGCTTTGCGGTTAGATTAGGATCTTGAAGTATCACAGGAGCCAGTTCCATCGCGCCTTTCTTTTCGTCCTCTAAAATATAGTTGATACTCTGCACGGTATCGGAAAATACCGGCATTTCCCGATCGCGCAATACTGATGTCCAATCCTCAAGCGACCGAGGCTCACCTTTAATTTCAGCGCCCTGTATTTTCATGCTTAGCTATGTTGTAATTATTCTTTAACTATTAAAGCGCACAATCAGAATATGGCGCGGCTGCTCGACAGACAGTCATTTTCACCAAGCACATCCCGCACTCTTTTTTAGCTTCAAATTGGGAATTGCTAACCGAACCGGCTACTAAACTCATAGATCAAGGAAATTTTTTATCACGAAATGCTTAGCTCAATCACCGCTGAAGCTTAGTGCTCACCCCCCTGTATTTAAAACAAATTAGAACTTTGGCTATTTTCCTTGAAACAGGGGATATTATTTAAATAACCTCCCCTACCCTCTCTTTTTGGAAGAAAGCATTGAATACTTACCCGCTGACAACCTATTCATTAGCAAATATTTTTCCCTTTCCTACGCCGTTGTTTAACATGAAAAAACAAATAGCTCCCGATAATTGCCGCTAAAACGAATACTACGATATTCGCTTGCATGACATATGACACGACTACTTTCCCGTAATGATAGTACAGCGAGAAGAATACAACCGTCGAAATCGTGCAAGCTAATAAGTCCGCCAATGCAAACTTGATAAAACTCATCTTACCTAGCCCCGCGCACAAAAACAGCCCGTTTCTAACCCCAAAAGGAATAAAGCGCCCTAATATCAGCGTTGCAATACCGTGACTTTCGTAATAGGCATGAATCTTTTCGACCCTTTTTGGAGGCACCATTTTAGCAAAAAAACTAATATGTACGATTTTAGGCCCGACAATTCGCCCCAAACTATAGCAGATCAAATCCGAACCGTAAGCACCTAGATAGACTGCGGCAAATAAATAAGGCAATTGATCCGGATACTGCCTTGCCAATACCCCCGAAATAAACAGCATTGCATCCTCGGATACCGGAATATTGAGACCCGCCAACAACAGCGATCCGAAAATAATAAAATGAGCGTGTTCAATATGAGCTTGAATGAGAGCTATCAGCGTTTCCATGGATTAATCAAGTATAAATATGTTTAAAATTTCTTTGCCTCGTCATGGCAGAGCCATGCAGAGTGTTTTAAAATCGGTTTGTCGATCACTCACTTCTGAAACAAGCATGACACCACCCCAACTCAACAGCATACTGGAATATCACCAACGAACCAAACACCATTTGGACCGTTATGCCAAAGGCCCAAACGGACTCGACTGGGCCGATCAACCGGACCCGTTCAGACGTTTCGAAGGCAGCGAACGATTTCAACTGCCTTTACCCAAAAACACCCCCTCACCAACCTATAACGAGCTTCTAAATCCCGATCTAATCTCATCACAGCCATTCAACCGGAATAATTTGGGTCTTATGATGGCATTGAGCTTCGGACTTTCCGCATGGAAACAATACGGCGAGGATCGGTGGGCTCTGCGCTGCAACCCGTCCAGCGGTAATCTCCATCCGACCGAAGCCTATCTAATCAATACAGTGGACACAGACCTTCCGCCCGGTGTTTATCATTATTTGAGTCACGACCATGTCTTGGAAATGCGCGGTAATTGGCGTCAGACGCCGGCATTTAGCGGGATATTGATCGGTTTGAGCTCTATCCATTGGCGGGAAGCCTGGAAATACGGCGAACGCGCATTTCGCTATTGCCAACATGACATCGGCCATGCACTAGGCGCGTTGCGCTATGCAGCCGCCACTCTGGGTTGGTCGGTCGAACTACTGGCCGAATGCGGCGACGAAGCGATTGCGCGACTATTAGGTCTGGACCGCCACTACGAGTTCATTGCAGAGGAAAACGAAGCCCCCGACTTATTATGCCGAATTCACGCCGGCTCTCAGATATCTCCGGACGAATCGGTTAATCGCTACCTAGCTGAACTTAGCATCGACAATTGGTTTGGCAAGGCCAATCGCTTGAGCCGTTACCACCATTTTCATTGGTCGTTAATCGATTCAGCAGCGCAAACTGCTACCAAACCCGTCACAGAAGAAAACCACCAGCATCCGGCGATGGCCGTATCGCCCCAATTAACAAACGCTTCCACAAGCGCGTTCGAAATCATTCGGCAGCGGCGTAGCGCTCAACATTTCGACGGTCAAACTCCGATCGAGCTAAATCATTTTTATCGCATTCTGCAAGCCACGACGCCTGAAAACTTAATCCCCTTCGACCTTTGGCGTTGGCCTGCGAAAATTCATTTATTTTTATTCGTGCATCGCGTCGAAGGGTTGCAACCGGGTCTCTACGCCCTCCCGCGGAACCAGGCCAGTCTTCAGATGCTGAAGGAAAGCACTCGATCCGAATTCATTTGGCAAAAGGTCGAAGGTACGCCTGAAACGTTAGAACTGTATAACTTACTTAACGCCGATTGCCGACGCGCAGCCAAAACGATATCTTGCCATCAAGATATCGCCGCCGATAGCGCCTTCAGTTTAGCGATGGTCGCAGAGTTCGGCGATGAATTGGCAAAAGAACCGTGGCAATATCGCCGTCGATTTTGGGAAAGCGGCTTAGTCGGCCAAGCATTATATCTTGAAGCCGAAGCCACAGGAATGCGTGGAACCGGTATCGGCTGTTTTTTTGATGACGCGGTACACGAGGTTCTGGGAATAAACGACACCGGCCTACAAAGCATTTATCATTTTACGATCGGCAAGCCATTAGAAGACAGCAGGCTTCAAACGCTGGCGCCGTATTTTCATCTACACAATGAATCAAGTTAAGCTTTTTGAAGAGCAAAGCTCAAGCAGTAACCTTTCAAGCATTTGCGGATAAACCGACAATGAAACGTAGCCATTTAAATTTCATCATCGATATAGCAGCCTTCGCGGGTTTTGTTTTTCTCACCACGACCGGGGTGCTGATACGCTATCTGTTACCGCCCGGTAGCGGGCGTTTCGCGACAATTTGGGGGATTGACCGTCATCAATGGGGAACCGTTCATTTCTGGGTATCGGTACTTTTTTTCGCGATATTGGCGTTACACTTATTGCTGCATTGGCGTTGGGTTGTCGGCTTCATTTCGGGACGTGTTACGGAAGGGTCGGGACTGCGCTTAGGACTGGGCCTAGTCGGCGTACTGACTTTGATCGCTTTCGCCGCTGCGCCGCTAGTCGCACCGATTGAAATATCGGGAGCATCCGGCAAACAAATACGTGCATGGAATAACGGACCTCTAACAATACGAGGCAGCATGACGTTAACAGAGACAGCGGAGACAGCTGGCGTACCGATCGAATATATACTTGAAAGCCTTAATTTACCCGAAACAACGAACAAAACGTCAAAACTAGGTCCATTAAGCAGACAATACAACTTCACGATCAGCGATGTTAGAAAAGCCGTAATCGACTATAGAGAATAAAAAAGGCTTTATATCGGAATAGTCGCCCCCCAAAAACATTTTTTCTATTCATGAGCAAATATCTGTCGTTTAATCGAAATCGCACCGCGTATTTCGCCGACACTATAATTTATTGCGTCGTCATTCGGATATTCATGCGCTAATATCGTTTTAACCCCATCAGGTATATCTTCCGCTTTACCATGACATTGCAAACACATCGGCTGAGTCGGTATGGCTTTCAGGTAACGAAACCAAAGCCCATCCACTTCATCTACGATTGCGGACATTTCGAGCTCGTCGGTAGGTTCTCCAGACAAGTGATGCCTATCAAAACCTTCCAACTCCCGCCGCTCCCAGGTATCAGGAACTCCCATCGATTTATTGCGCGATTTAAGCGATACCCGTTTCACAATCCACCCGTCTTTCGAATAATCGGCTGCCATTGCCGGCGCAATTTGTTTACAAACAATGATCGCGTTTTCCGTGTCGGCTGTTTCCAGTAAAGATTTCAGCTTTCTACCCAGCGACTGCATGAATTCATGGGCTGTTGCACGACTTTGTTCCAAATAATGAATTTGCTCTTTTGGGCTGTCGGCAAAGACACATGTCGAAGAAGCCGAAGCGATTAAAATCAAAAGACTTTTAGTCATGAATTTTGGCATTTTATGCTCCTGATATGGAAAAGTTGAATAAGGCTGACATGACTTTAAGCCCCTCACTTCGCCCTTTGACAAGAGGGGGCCATTACGAAAAGAATAAAAATATCGTAATAACCTGAACTATCAAGACAACAAAAATTCGAGATAAGCCATCTAATCCGTATCATCTTCATATCCCAATAATAAGCCTAAAACAACGCAGAGAATAAATAATATTTATAAATCAAATATTTAAAATTATGAGACTTATTTAATAAGCTATGTGAGCTGAATTGATCAGCGCTATCCAACGAGCCGGTTATGGAAAGTTCCAGTCGAAATATTATAATAGATTTACACAATCCCTTTATAATGTCTAACGCGCATTCCTTTCCCGCTACTTTACTCCCTTTATACTCAAAAAATGGCTAACTTTGTGAAGTTATGGGGTGTGGCTGCCGACATCCCTGGCGTTCGAGCGCTGCCGTCAAGCCTCCATGGATGGGTTTACCGCCCAGCACCTAAATTATCCCAGCTAGTTAATCATAGCCAATGGGCTATGGAATTTGGGTGCCGGGTGAACGGCGGTCCTCGATAGACATATCCCATACCTTTTATTCCTAGACGGTCTTGCGATCAAAAGGGAGTAGCGACAACCTAATTCAGTTTGTTTCCGCTGCGGGCAAACGCGTTCGCAAATAAAAAGAGACATAAATATGCCGACCGCCATCCTGAACGACTACTTGCGCCGTGCGATTGAGCGTAAAGATTACCAAGCCGTTCGTCAATTTCTAGAAGAGTTTCAAGCTGTCGACCTGGCCGAACTGCTGCAAACCGTTCCGGTCGATGCTGCACGTGAACTTTTGATGTACTTACCGGTTGTGCAACGTGCGTCGGTTTTCGGGCATTTACCGGTCGACTGGCAATCACAATTAACCACCGCAATGACCGATAAGGAAGTATCGCAGTTGCTACGTCATCTCGACGCCGACGAAGGTGCCGATTTGCTCCATGTTTTGCCTGAACACCGTCACGATCGCGTGCTGCGTAAGATCGCTCATGCCGAACGCGAAGCACTCAGACGCCTAGCGAGTTACGAAGAAGGTACAGCCGGCGCGATCATGACCAGCGATTATATGACCGTACCTGCCAAAATCACAGTCGGCGAAGCACTCGACGTTATTCGCAAAAGCGCTCCTAGCGCCGAATTGATATACCAAATATATACCGTCGACGCTCAATATCGTTTAATCGGCACGTTATCGTTACGCGAACTGATCATGAACAAACCGGAAGCGCAAATTAAGGATGTCATAACTACCGACATGGTCAAAACAAAGCTATCCGCCAAGCAAGAAGATGCCGCTAAATTAATCAGTCGTTACGATTTACTAAGCTTGCCGGTCGTCGACGATGACGAGCGTTTGGTCGGCATCATTACCTATGACGATGCAATGGACGTTGCCGAGGCAGAGGCAACCGAAGACATGCACAGAGGCGCAACGATCGGCCCCTTGGCCGGCAACTTTCGCGATGCGAGGTTATTTACGCTTTACCGCAAGCGCATTCTCTGGTTACTGCTCTTGGTCTTCGGTAATTTAATTTCCGGTGCTGGAATCGCTTATTACGAAGATACGATTGCCGCTTATGTCGTACTGGTGTTCTTTTTACCGCTACTCATCGGCAGCGGCGGCAACGCCGGATCGCAAGCCGCGACATTGGTCGTGCGCGGCATTGCCACCGGCGATGTCGCAATCAGCGACTGGGGAAAATTGCTACTGAAAGAAATCGCCGTCGCAAGCGGATTGGGCCTAACCATGGCCGCTACCGTTTCATTGATCGGCGTTTATCGGGGCGGCTTCGACATTGCCTGGGTGGTCGCACTGAGCATGATCTGTATCGTAATGATCGGAAGCCTGGTGGGGCTCTGTCTGCCTTTTATCTTGAACCGATTGGGCTGGGATCCTGCCACCGCTAGCGCGCCCTTAGTCACGACGATCGCCGACGCCTCCGGCGTGCTGATTTATTTTTGGATAGCAAATTGGATACTGCATTTGCCGGCGGCTTAATCCATACTTATCAAGCTAAAATAGGCCAATCCACTTCTGCCCTTTTCCAAGCTGCTATTAAAGCATGTAGCCCGTATGCAGCGCAGCGGAATACGGAAATGGCGCGGCTCCGAGCTTCCCGGATTGCGCTACGCTCCATCCGGGCTACGCTGTTAGGACTCGGCGGAAAAGGTCGGCAGTGACGGGGGTGAGATAAAGGATTTCTGGTATAAAGCACGGACGTATTTAACCAGCCCCTAACGGGCACCCCGGTGCCAAATTTCGATCTACGACGGATTATATATTTCAGATGCAATCTTTAAACACTCTAGAACAAGCTCTTTTGGTTAATGTCATTATTGAGACACCTCGCGGCAGCTTTTTAAAGCGGGGTTCCACTGGAAAGCTGGACTTTATCTCTCCGTTGCCCTGTCCATTCAACTACGGCTCAATTCCGGCTTATATCGGTACGGACGGCGATTTTTTGGATGCGGTCGTGCTGGGGCCGCGTCTTCCTTTAGGAGCATCGATTTCAGTTTATGCATGGGGAACCGTTGGAATGATCGATGGAGGCATTTATGAAGATAAACTGATATGCGCTCAGAAACCCATCTCTGCGAGACAACAGCGGCTTATTCTTCTGTTTTTCATGGTTTATGCCAAGGCCAAATATCTGCTGAATTTAATCAAGGGGCGCAAGGGGCACAACAGCTGTGAAGGCTGGCACGATGCTGCAAGCGCACTAGCCAGAGCAATACCCTGTATTCATCAGGGCAAGAATGCAGTTTAAACATTGGACTGGCTGGTTGTGCTATACCCGTAGATCAAAATTCGGCACCGGGGTGACCGTCAAAGGACGCCGTGAACCCAGCACCTAAATTATCTAAGATAATTAATCCTAGCCAATGGGCTGTGGAATTTAGGTGCTGGGTGAATACGTCCATGTAGGTCCCTCACCTAGCGTTAGGTGAGGGACCGATCACCCTTGAATTTCTTTAAGCACTGCCGAAATTTGAAGTGCGAAAGGTATAACTCTTGAAGGAACTCTGGCTTTCATCGCTAGTCGTAAGTTACGGAGATAGTAAAACGTCGGTGAGTTTGTTGTGTCATCACGCAGATTCACCGACATTTTTTATGCTCCAGGTTTTCGCTATTATTCCTTTCAATCACCTTTTCGGCATTCCCTCGGCTCCGACTCATGTTTAGAATTTACAAACGAACCATTCGTATTGGCACGACAAACGACCCCCAACGGCGACTTGAATATCACGTCGAAGAAAATTCCAATTCTAGCCTTGCCAAAATCCTGGCTATTCCGGCCATGATCGCAGCAGCTGTCGTCGGCGCTCTGGTCTTGTCCGTGTTTTTTGCCGTATTGTTGATCCCGTTGAGTATTATGGGCTTCAAAGCGTGGCGACTGATCAAAAACGCTCAGCAAAAATCGGTTCGGCAATCCGAGCCCGATAGCATTACCGCTGAATACACCGTTGTTTCTGATGACGATAAGTCGTAAGTTAAATGAACACTAATCGTAAATATTCAGCCCCCGGTAATTATCGTTCTCACGATTTGCGTCACTGCCATTAATTTAAGCTATGTATGCGGTAATAGTTGAAAACTACCCACCACTACCGGAAGCGCTTATAAATCCAAAGTGAATTGTAGGTACGCTGCGCTTACCTAATGCCGGTGTCAATCAGCGTTCAAAAATTTCCACCTAATTTTCCACAGGGTTTAGTGGGTTAATGGGTTTTAATACCGGTTTTTCGATGCTTGAATCGATAAGATTCATTGCCGGTTTCCAGGATGTCGCAATGATTCGTAATGCGGTCTAAGAGCGCTGTTGTCATTTTGGCATCACCAAACACCTGAACCCATTCACTGAACTTGAGATTGGTTGTGATGATCAAGGATGTGCATTTATAGAGCTGGCTGATCAGATGAAACAGGAGTGCGCCACCGAATTCCGGAAACGGTAGGTATCCGAGTTCTTCGAGAATGACAGCATCGACTTGAATCAGCTTGCGAGCTAAGGTTCCGGTTCGCTCTAACTGTTTTTCTTGCTGCAAACAGTTGACTAGATCCACCGCATTAAAGAAACGGACACGATTGCCTCGGTGGATCGCGGCTATTCCCAAGGCCGTGGCGAGATGCGTTTTTCCGGTTCCGGTGCCGCCGACCAGTATTAGATTATGGGCTAATTCCATTAGTCGCCCAATTTAGGTGACGGCTGAATTTCTCGCTGATAAACCGGCTCGCTTGTTGTGGTGAGATGTTTTCTAACGGTAGGACAGGAAATCTTCAATGACCTTGCGATCGAACTGATGGATTCCCCACTGACAAAAGACGCCTTTGGATTTCGGCAATGATATCCATGTATAACACTCCAGGATTCTCCGGCTAAAAACCGGTTATTGAAACAACTGGGGCGGCAACTTTTCAACGCTGTTTTCCCCAGAACCCTGGTAAGTTTTGCACGCTGATTAACACCAGAACACCTAGCAGCTAACATTTCTGACACACCGGGACACATTTTGGCCACATAAAAACGCAAGGCATAAAAAAACCAGTCGCCCGGAAGAAGCTAACTGGTTATTTTATAAAGTGTTTGGTGGTGGGTCGTGTGCGATTCGAACGCACGACCATCGCATTAAAAGTTCTTTTTTGTGAAATCTAAAGTTACTTATAGTAATTGAATCAATAATTTATGTTTTATTGAGCTACTACAAGTAACTTTAAACTTCGTTTGTGTCGTCATTCTGTCGTCACTGTCTCGCATACTTGGTTCTTGTTCTTTTTGTGGTAGTAACAGGTTTTTTTCTCGTTTTTTATGATGTTCCAGTTTCCTGGCATGTAATGAGGATCTGTTTCTTCTTTTCTTTTTATTTCTTCATTTCTTAATCTTATCCGTTCTTTTCTTCTCTCGATTTCAATTATCCTTTTGTTGGCTTCTTCTCTTCTAATCCTTGCTTCGTAGTTTATTTTCTTTATTGCTTGGTTTGCTCCTTTACCTATTTTTTCTAAGTTTTTCATTGTTACATCGCTTTCTTTTTCGATTAGAAACCCAACTCCGAAAAAGAATACCAATAGCAAAATTACGCCTCCCCCTATTACCATCGATCCGATGATTATCAAGATGTTTTTTGTTTCCATCTCTCTTGGGCCCTCCTCGCTGTTACGTACCCGTTTTTAGTCTTTTCCTTGTTTCTTCCAATTCAGGGCTTATTTGTCCGGCTTCAGGGATTGTTTCTCCTGTCATTACCCAATAGGAATATTCTGGCCAGTTTTTATTTATTGCTTCTAAGTGGTCTTCGTTTGCTCTTTGTTTTTTGGTTCTCAAGTTGTTCCATTTGTAAAAGCTTATTCCTGTAGCTTTTTCTAACTCTTCTTTAGAAAGTCCTGATTTATCAATAACTTGTATAATTCTTTCTCTCATCATATAAATTCTTTAATAGTAAATAGTACTTTTTACTTGACTTTTAAAATAGTAAATAGTACTATTTACTAAACTTCAATGTAACTCATAGTAACTATACAGGTTTTCAAATGGAAGAATCAAACGGTCAAGTTCAATTTCTCGCGGTGCCTCTCATGCACAAAGAGCGCTTCGCTGAGCTGGTAGGGGTTAGCTATGGGATTGTCGATGGTTGGTGTAATCGCGGTTATTTGCCAACCAAAGTGGTAGGTAAACATCAATTAATTAACTTGGTTGCTCTTACTCAAGAGTGTATCGATCAATTGCCTCGTTAAATCTGTAACAAAAATCAAGGGGAATAGGTCATGAACATCACACAATCACACATTACAACCCAATTACTCCGCGTCTTAGACTCTTTCGAACTCTTTGTTAAAGCGAATAAAGAGCGTCAAGGTGCTATTTCGTCTATATCCATCCAAAGTTCAATACAGAGTTCTTACGCTTCACATTCAGCACAATTACATGCTTTAACGCTTCTCGTTCTAAGCGTTGGCGATCTCGAATCTTACGACATTGCTGAGCATATAAAGAATGTTCAAGCTCGGTTAGACGAAAACTATGTCAAAGCTATCGCTTTATTTCCTTTAAACAATTCACCTGTAACTAATTGATTATTATGTATATATTTTGCCGCGTCTCTCAAGGGACAAAAAACCAACTTGACGGGATAGCTAGAAAAGCCGGTGTTCCTTCGGCTTCTCTCGCTGGTCGTATCCTTCGAGATTATTTCAATGGCCGAATTGCTTACGTTCGCGTAAAGGATCGCGTCAATAATCCTGATGCTGATGCGTTAGTACCGGTCCCGGCTCCGGCCTCCAAGAGTGCCTCATCATGTTAAAAAAGCTTTTTAGACAAATTGCTATTGTGTCCTGTGGATTTCGTGGACAGGTAGCGCTGAGGGGGTGTGAGCAAGTTGTGGTCGGGTCCGGGCATCGCGAATTTAGCGCCCGGTTAAGCCGTCCCCAACTTGGTCACGCCCCCTGCTTTCAGCGCGTTAGCTGTCCACAAATCCACAGGACAATTCTAAAAAAAGGCTTTTTTAAAATAGTGCGCTCTTGGGGGCCGGAGCCGGGACCGGTTCAAATAAAACAAGTGTCTACTAATAATGCGTCGATCCGTTCAGTGAGTAAAAAAAACGGTCCTCTTTTGTCTGACTTTCTTACCTATTCCGGGTTAACAATTGAGGATCGTTCTTTTTGCGCTCTGCGCGTGGTGGCTTGGTCCGGTTTGAGTTTTGCCGGACCTTTTTTTTAATTAACCTGTGAATAGGTGAACAACATGATTGAACAAAAAAGCATAATTAAACAAGTTTGCATCGGTGCTAACCGTTACGTTTCAGCTCGTGGCAAGGCTATGTATATCAATTGCCTTGAATCATACCCGTCTGACGACGATAACTCTCTTGGTGAGTATTCCGTTCAACATCGATGCAATTACGATGATTACAACTTGTTCCTGGATGGAAAAAAGCCGTCTTTCGATAATCCACAAGTTGTTACTTGTGAAGGCAAGTTCGAAGTATTTGCCGGTAATAAACAGTTTTCAGTTGAAAAGATTATTGACGTTCAGCCTTTCAAACCTGGCGTTAAACAATCCGGTTCCGGTACTGCTACAACAAACAACAAACCGGGTTAAACCTTGCTCTTATGCTAACCCTCATATCCGACCAAACAACACACCAGTTTTTAACTGATTTAATCAGTGTGACCATTGTTTCTTCAATGTCGCTTACCTTCTCTATTGGGTTTTTAGCTGGTGTTAAATTAGCTTCTCTATTATCGACATGAGTTCTTCAGATATTGCTGAATTAATCGGCTGGTTTATTGGTTCTTTCGGTTTAGGGTTGGCATTGGGCTATCTAATCGCCCTATTTAAACAGGGCATTAAATTAACTCTTAATAGGTGAAAAAAAGATGAAAAATTTCTTAAAAAAAGGTGGCTTAGTTTTAGCCGGTGTTGTGGGATCGGTGGGTGCTGCTAATGCTGAACTACCGGCATCTGTAACTACTGCTTTTACTAATTTACAAACAGATGGATTAGCGCTGGTAGATTTGGCTTGGACTGCGGCGGTTCCTATTACAATTGCGTTTATCATTCTTAGAATGTTCAAACGTGCCGCTTCTTCTGCAACATAAACTAATATTTTAACCAAAATATAAGGCGATAATATGTCTCGAAAAATAATATTCATTATTTTAGGCGTCATTTTATCGCCTTTTTCATATTCTGATTCAGTAAATCCTAATTATTTAGTTCCTTCCTCTCAGCCTTATCCTTGTACCCACTCTTCTGGTTCATATTGGATGCAAACATCAAATTGGAATGGTTCTGAGTTTTATCATACACACTATGTAATCCAATCTTCATCTACTCTGTCCGGGTATGGGATGTATTCTTCACAGTGCGGTCTTTATGGATTTAAAAAAGATTATCCTTCTTCACATGATCCCGGTCCACAATGCCCTGTTGGTTATATTTTTAACAACTTAACGAATATGTGTGATGAAACAATTATTGTTCCTGATTGTGATGTTGTTGGTTATAATCCTGATGCATTCTATCCTTCTGGCTATTGCGTCTATTACGATGGTGTCCCAGGTTCGGCGCCTGATTCACAATGTCAAGGTGGTGAAACTTTGCATGATATTCCTAACTGTAAACTAGCTCCTTGTCCTGATGGTTCTTATGTTGATACTTCTCTTGGTCAATCGTGTGCAATACCCAATCAATGTTGGGATGGCTCTATTATTTATGGTGATTCTGTTTGCCCTCCTCCTCCTTATACTTGTCCAGACGGTACGCAAGTTTCATCTCAGACATTTTGTCCTGATCCAACGCAAGATAGTAAGCAGTGTTCCGATGGCTCTGTTATTCCTTTGTCTTCTCAATGTCCTTCAACTACAACAGCCCACTGTTTAGATGGTTCAACAGTATCAAATATTTCAGAATGTTCTGACCAGTCCGGCGCTGGTTATTATCAATGTTCTGATGGTTCTATTGCTCAAGATTCTTCAAATTGTCCCTTATTACAAACCTCTCCAAACAATACCAATGATTCTATTCAAACTACTATCAGTGGTACTACTCCTAGTGGTTCTGTGGACTTAACAGTAGATAATCAACTTAATCTTGATTCTATAAATTCACGTTTAGATAAAATCAATCAGTCTGTAAATAATCAAGATATTCAAGGTATTATTGATGCAATAAACAACAAAGAAACTGATATTGATACGTCTAACATCGAGTCCTTACTGGAACAAATTAAGAACTCAAATAATGAACAAAATGAAAAACTGGGTGATTTAAATAATTTATTAAATCAGGATTCAAACGAAGAGCCCGATGATGATGAGGATAATCAGGGCGTTTTAGATGGGTATTTATCCGATTTACAAAATAATCTAGATGGTTTTATTGAAGGTCAAGGTAATGCTTTAACCGGATTTGTTGAGGGGTTAGGTGATATTAATCCTTTCGGCGATATTGAGTTTTTAGATAAAGCTTTTTGGCTTCCTTCTTTTCCCTCTCATTCAAATTGTTCTGGTTCTATTGATTTATCTGTTTTCGGTCGTCCTATTGCCTTCGATCCATGCGATAAGCTTGCCCCTTTGCGTGAAGTATTAGCCTGGGTCTTTTATGTTCTTTTCTTCATTAGAATTTTTAATATGTTGTTTACTATTCATGAGGTTAACTAATGCCATTATTATTACGCGTTATTTCATTTCTTAATTCGATATCTACAAAACTAGGCGCTATTTCAAAATTCTTTACTTTTACTTTTTGGGCCGATATTGTTTTATCTATTATTCAGTCTGTTACTGATAAAATAGGTCGTGTAGGACCGGCGCTAGCTGCTTATATGGCTTTGATTATTTCAATTACAATCGGATATTTTCAATCTGTTCAGGCTGTTCTAACAACTATTGATCGTACCGTCCCCGAAATTGTCTTACAGGTCTGGGGGTGGGTTATGCCCGATAATGCCTTAAACCTCCTTAGTACTTATTACGCTGCAAAGCTTATCAAGTGGGCTCACGTTAAGTACATTCATTCAATCAGCTACCGAACAGACATTGTTCTTAGATAATGCCGGGTTATATTATCCAGGGGGTCAGGGGTGAGGGAAAAAGTCTTGCTGCTGTTAAGCTTGCTCGTGATTACCTTAGACGTGGTTCACCGGTTGCCACAAATCTTGATTTATTTCTAGAAAATCTAGTAGATAACGACAACGATACTCCTGCTTATCGCTTGCCGGATCATCCTAGAGTTGATGATCTTCGACTTTTGCCTCCACCAGCTCCCAAAGATTACAAAGCTGAGGACCAAAACGGTTTATTGATCCTTGATGAACTTGCTACCTGGATCAATTCTAGAGAATGGTCTGATAAATCACGTCTCCCGATAATCAAATGGCTTCTACTATCTAGGAAACTTCATTGGGATTTGGTCCTTTTGGTCCAGGATCACGAAATGATCGACACACAAATAAAGCGATCACTATGTGATTACATCGTTCAGGCTTCACGTAAAGACCGCGAAAAATGGCCGATTATCGCACCACTCTTAGAATTTCTTTATTTCGATGCACACAAACCACAAACGCATGTTTATGAGGTATGGAAAAAGGATTTTAGCCAGATTATCGAAACCTGGAAATTCGACGGTAAGGATTTATACGATGGTTACGATACTAATCAATTCTTTGATGATGGCCACGAAGAAATAAAAGGTGAACTCGTCGATATGAGAGCGACCTTTACTTATTTGCCTGCCAATTATCTATCTAAACAAATTTATATCGATCGATTGAATAAAGAGATTGAACGTATCCAACCNNAACAAATAAACCCATTACAAACGTTAGATAAAAATGAGGTAAAAGATATGCCACCGAAAAAGCAAAAAAATGAAATGCCTAAAATTATTGTGCTTAGTCTTGTTGGCTTGGTCTTTTTAGGTTATCGCTTTTTTAATCAACCTGAAGAAAAAAAACAAACCGATATTGCTCAAGCTAAAACAACAAATTCAGTAAAAGAGCAACCTAAGGAAATAACACAATCGGTCTCTATCAATCCGGTCGTTAGTTCTAATAGCTTATTTATTCAAAAGCTTTTTAATGATTACCGCCCTCGTTTATCAATCCTTGTTTATCATCCAGACCGGGGTTCCTCTGGTTTGATTGAGTTCTTTAAAGAATCTCAACTTGTTGAACGTTTTACTCTCGAACAATTGCGCTCATTCGGTTTAACGTTTGAGCCTAAGGCGTATGGTATCGATGTGATAACTTCCGATTCTGTCTATCGTGTTACTTCATGGCCCAGGCCCTATCAATCTGAACCCTCTATTACTGATGATTCACAAAACGAACATGTTTAAACAAGGGCCGGTTGTATTCGCCGCTAGCGAAGCAAGGAGGATACAACCGGCCCTTGTTTGGTCCAGACGGCCTTGTAACACGTCATAATATAAGTAGTCATATTTATATGACTAGGCACATTAAGCAACAATAAGCAACATAGGAAATAGGAATAAGACAATGGCTAAAAAAGTAAAAGATAACGAGCGTTTTTCTATTCATGATGACGTTTCAAAACCTGAGTTATTTCAATCTTTTGATGGTTCCTTAGTAGATTCTTCCGACTGGTGTGTTATTCATTCCGGTCTTGATACTGTTCGTCAACTTTATTCAGGTCTTATTGATCCGTTTGTTTTTAATGACATTGAAACTGCTTATGATTCCGGTTTTGGTCAAACCGTTACTGTTAGCGGTTTTGAGTGGGTTGTTTCGTCCGGTGGTCGGTCCGGTTATCGTTACACGTTGAAAAACCCTAATATCGGCTTAGTTATTTTAATTGGTTCAACCTTCATTGAACCAAAATATAACGGCCATCATTTAAAGATTCAGGCTTCCCCTGTGTTTTTAATGTCCCGTTCGGTTGAGGATATACAAATAGATTTAGATTTATTTGCTTCTTTTTTTATTGATCAGTTAAAGCATACGGGTGTAGCTGTTCACATTTGTGCTGATGTTCAAGGCTGGGTTCCTCCGAATGATCTTGATAGCCGATTGACTACTAAAGCACGTCGAATCCTTAAGTATTCGGCTATAGAATCAATGGATTTTGATTTTAACGAGGTTTCTGTTAAGTACGGTAAAGGTGAAACTTACACTTTCGGTTCTGCTTCATCGTTGCAATTTTCTTGTTACGACAAATCAAAAGCAGTTAAGGCTAAAGGGGAACTGCCTTTGTGGCTTCCTGTTTGGTCTCAACATGATGATTTTGACGAAAATGAACAAATAACACGCTTCGAGTTTCGTTTTCATCAATCCGTTATCGAACAATTCGCCAACGGTTCCGGTTTTCTTCCTTTTTCCCTCCAGGACCTTGAGCCTCATTTAAACGGCCTTTGGGCATACGGCCTTAATAACTTTCGTCTTGATGATTCTAAGACCTATATCAATCCATTTTGGCAATGGCTTAGGGATGATGTTCAAGTTGTTCATACTCAAGTGCTTGATATCGATTACAAGCGTCTTTATGAGTCTCCAACTGATGATGGTGTACCTTCTGACCGTGCTATATCTATATGTTTCGGGCAATTATGCTCAATCTACGGCCGTAATGGTTATAGTTTCAAAAGAGCTTCCCAGCATCTTCAGAATTCTGGTATTTGGCAAAATTTGGCTGATATGTTTAACCGGCGTGGTAAAGATACCGATGATATTTTTTTAGTTTTATCTGAAAAATTGTCACGATTTGAAAAAAAGGCTGCTTGATATGAAAACAATGTTTGTTCTAGTTAATGATTTATGGGTTCCTCTTGATATTGAATTATCCTCAAATTACTTCAAAATTCGTTGGTGCGAGAATCAATCAATCTATGATTGTTTCTGTAAAGACTATTTTGATAATTCTGACGAAAATACATCTTTCTGGGAAGGTTTCTATTCTGTCTTCCCTGAGTTATTTGATTCAGGATTAAATGTCTTTTATATGCCTTATTCTCGTATGCCTACAATGCAAGATTATGATTAAAAAGTCTTCTGACAAATGGCTTGTCGATATTCAACCTGGTGGCCGGCATGGAAAGCGAATAAAACGCAAATTTAATACTAAGCGTGAAGCTTTGGCTTTTGAGATTCACATCAAACAAAAGTTTTTAGTCGATCCTGATTATCAAGAGAAAAAAAAGGATCATCGGCGCCTTTCTGATTTCGTCATGCTTTGGTTTGATGCTTCAGGCAAGCATTTGACTTCTGGTGTTGATACTAAGGATCGTCTTATTAAATCTTGTCATTCAATGGGCAATCCTTCGGTTTCTCTCTTTAAACCGGCTCTTTTTCTCGAATATCGATCAAAGCGGGTAGACGATGGAATTGCTCCGGCTACACTAAACAGGGAGTTACAAACTTTTAAAACAGTTTTTAATGACTTGATCCGGTGTGCTTTGTATGCCGGTTCTAATCCTTTTGATCCCATTCGCAAGATTCGAACACAACAATCAAAGATGGAATTTTTAACCCAGCAACAAATTGATCTTTTATTCAATGCTTTACGATCTTCTGATTCAGATGCTTACCTGGTGTCTTTGGTTTGTTTGTCAACCGGCTGCCGTTGGGGTGAGGCTCAAGGTTTAACCCACTCTGACCTTTCAAATAATCAAGTCAGATTTCATGAAACAAAATCTAAAAAAAGTCGGTCGGTTCCCGTTGATCCGGTTCTTTTTGATGCTTTAAAGCTTCGTTTATCTCGGGGTAAATTTAGCGATTCCTATTCAACGTTTACTCGTCGGCTTTATGATACGGGTATCAACCTACCCAAAGGCCAAAGGACTCACATTTTACGTCATACCTTTGCTAGTCATTACGTTATGAATGGCGGCAATATATTAAGCCTTCAGCGTATCCTTGGGCATTCTTCTCTTGAAATGACTATGAGATATTCCCACCTGTCGCCGGATTTCTTAAACGAGGTTTTAGAAAAAAATCCTGCGTCGGAATTATGTCGTAATTTGTCTAATTTTTCTGAATAATACCCAAAAAAAAAACCAGCTAAAAAGCTGGCTTTTCAATAGTTTAGGTGGTGGGTCGTGAGCGATTCGAACGCTCGACCATCGCATTAAAAGTGCGGT
>NPIE01004134.1_pt1 | contig 20874 bp, 17 predicted proteins | sample 8637661 | NCBI WGS metagenome assembly NPIE01 (sample SAMN07420842, study PRJNA396082) | bioreactor metagenome | isolation source: sample BA12 brine-fed electro-methanogenic bioreactor BA | place: Japan: Kochi | collected 2016-12-09
TTTAGCACATCTATCTCTAAAAACTGTTGCACCTTTAAGTCCCTTTTTCCAAGCTGTTGTATATATATCCATAACATCTTGAACTGATGCATTATTAGGAAGATTAAAAGTAGAACTTATCGCGGTATCAACATATTTTTGAATGGTTGCCTGAACATCAGCACGATCATTGAAATCAATATTTTGCGATGTAATCTTTGTCCATTCTGGTAAATCTTCAGGATCAATATCTAAAGCTTTCGCCATAGCTAGAGGCGTTTTTTCCCAAACTGTAATTTTCTTTTCTTCATCAAACATAGAAATAATTCGTCTAGTATAATTGATTTGGAAGAATGGTTCAACTCCCCCACTAACTCCAAGAATATTAGAAATAGACCCAGTTGGCGCAATACTTAATAACCTTGAATTTCTCATACCATATTTCTGTACTAAAGCATCTGTTTCTGGAAGAATCGTTGTTTTATAGAACTTAGAACTTGATATTTTATCATAATCAAAAGCTGGGAATGCACCTTTTTCTTTGGCGTTTAAAGCAGTAGCTATGGTTGCTTGATTAATCATTCTACTCATTAATTTATCTAAGAAATTAATGAACTCTTCTGATCCATACGGCAACCCCATACTTAAGGCTAAATCAGCTAAGCCCATAACACCTAAACCAACTTCTCGATATTTTTTTACATGATCTCTTTGTTCCTTTAATGCATGTCTATCCCCCAAAAGTGTAAGCAAATCATCTAATGACCAGATCATTTCTTCAACAACATGATCAAATCTTTCCCAATCAAACAACGCTTCCTTTGTAAACGGATTCTTAACAAAAGCGTTTAAATTTACGCTACCTAAATTACAAGAACCATGTGGCATTAAAGGTTGTTCCCCACAAGGGTTCGTAGCTGTAAAACGAACTTCATCATACTCACTTAAAAAGTGATAATCATTCATTTTATCAATAAACATTATCCCAGGATCGCCCATAGTATGAGCGGCATAACCAACTAGTTCCAATAACTGTTTAGCTTTTACTCTTTTCTCAATTGTTTCATACGGCGTGTTAAACTTCATTATCCACATATCATCATTTTCAACAGCCGTCATAAATTCATCTGTTAAAGCTATAGAAATATTTGCCCCATTAATTTTATTTAAATCAAGTTTTGTTGTGACAAAATCAATGATGTCCGGATGATCGATATTTAAAACTAACATCAAAGCCCCACGACGATTATCTTGTTGGGTATTTAAGGTTGTATGAGAATACTTTTCCGCAAAAACGATTACTCCTGGTGTGGTATTAGAACTATTATTAACTTTCGCTCCTCTTGGTCTAATATTGGAAAGATTCATACCTTGTCCACCGCCATAACTGTAGGTTCTAGCGATTTGGTAGTCTACTTTATAAATACTTTCTAGATTATCTTGTGGATCTTCTGTAACATAACAATTACTACCGGTTATATTTCCATCTCTACCAATTGCATAAAGATTTCTACCGCCAAAAATTGCTTCTTTGTGTCTTAATATCTTTTCTAGAGCCGGTCTTTTAATAGAGACTCTCTTGATAAAGTCTTTTTTAGATTCGTTATGTAATAGATACTTTTGGAGAATCATATCTTGGCGCTCATCATTATCGCTCCAAGGATTTTCTCGGTCTAAACGTTGTTTTTCTCGATATTTGATATACGCCTTAGCTGTTTCATATTTTTTTGTATCCATTAGATACAGTTCAACACAGTCCTGAATCTTTTCTATGGATACATCAGTTTCTTTTCGTAAATCCTTGGTTATAAACTTTGCTTGGATCAAACATTCTGCTTTCGTTATTTCTTCACCAACACTTAAATATGCTTTATGCATAGCATTTGCGATTTTTTCGACATCAAACTTCTCTTTAACTCCGTTTCGTTTAATAACGTACATATCAATTCTCCTTCGTCTCTCTATAAGATTAATCTTAATTATGATAATAAAATAACTCACCGAGAATTTCTCGATGAATTAAAAATCTATATAAACATTATATATGAAAGACTTAATAATTTAAAGTCATTTTACTCAAAAAAAAGAATTATTTTTATGAAAAAAATAATGTAAATTTTTCATTACATTTTTGAAAAATATTTCCTTTTTTTTATAAAGTTTTTTCACATAAAATCATAAGCTATGTTATAATATCTTTTGATAATCAATGGAGGAAGAAATGATAGTATTTGAAATGGGTATGTTAATTTGCTTTGGCCTTGCTTGGCCATTAAATATTTATAAAAGTATAAAGAGCAAAAGTGTAGCCGGAAAAAGTGTGCTTTTTCTATATGTAATATTTTTAGGCTATCTGTTTGGAATTGTTCACAAAATTATTAACAATAGAGATTTAGTAATCGCTCTATATGTATTAAACGCAACAATGGTGTTAATCGATATCGTACTTTATTACCGAAACAAAAAACTTACAATGAAAGAAAAGGCTAATTCTATTGTTTAGAACTAGCCTTTTTTATTATAGATATTGTGTGATTAATTCTTTCCAAAATTCTTTCTTTTCCTAGGATTCTTAAAACATCATAGAAATTAGGTGTTGATGTTTTTGCGGTAGTGGCAATTCTAATAATCTCAGCGTAATCGCCAACATGACCAACAAATTCTTCTGGTGCTTTTTTATAATCTTTAGCCCTTTTCGCAAAGTTATTTTTTATTGCTAGTTCTCGTAAATCATTAAACCAGTCTTCTTGTTCTTTTTCAATATCGAAATTATCACGATACTCTTCTAGGATTTTTATTAAGAAATCATTGGTAAAACGATCATTAAATTCAATGGTTTCACTTAAAGAGTAATAATATTCATCATAGAAGAAATCAATTATGCTTAGTACATCACTGAACTTTTCATAATCTTTCCTTGGTTTCTCTTGTTCTCTTTCAATATTAATGATTTCCTTAAAATAATCAACATCTTTAGTAATTAGCTTTAAAAGTTCCTTATCGTATTGTTTTGCATACATTAAAGCATTAGCTGTAAAACTATCCTTATCCATATTACCAAGAGTTTCCTTAGCAATTGAGTTGACCTTTTCCAAATCGAACAGTGCTCCATCTAAACTCATCTTAGAAAAATCCAAATTAAAATCAAAGATATTGCTTTTCGGATTGGCAATCCTCCACTCTTCAAAATTAGAATTTGCTAAAGTCATTAAGTACTCTAAAAACCCAGATATTGGATATCCTTTTTCTAAAAAATAATCGACACTAGCTTCTAAATCTTTTCGTTTAGATAGCTTTCTTCTGCGGTTGTCATCCAACTTCATAATAACAGGAAAATGACAGAAAACAGGCTTTTTCCAATTTAATTGTTCGAATATCTCCAAGTGAATTGGAGCGGATGGCATCCACTCTTCACCTCTTGTAACATGTGTCGTTCTCATAAAATGATCATCAACTACATGAGCAAAATGATAGGTTGGCAATCCATCAGTCTTCATAATCACAACATCTTGAATATTTTTAGGAAACTCAATGTTCCCCCTGATAGCATCTTCTAATATTACCTTTTCATCCAATTGTCCTAGGGATTTAAATCTTATTACAAAAGGTTTTTTCGCTTCTAATTTACTAATTATCTCATCTTCACTTAAATACCTGCACTTAGCAAACTCGTGATAATATCCAGGTAATAATTTTTGCTCCTCTTGGATTTTTCGTATTTCCCCTAGTTCTTCGTGGGTACAAAAACATGGATAAGCTAAACCTCTTTCAATCATGCTTTTAATTACTATATGATAAACTTCTTTTCGGTGTGATTGAATATAAGGGCCATATAATCCTTCATTTATGTAACTCTCATCCGGAACAATACCAAACTGATAGAGCTGTTCTAATACTTTTTCTCCCGATCCTTTGATTTCTCTTTTTTGATCAGTATCCTCTAAACGGCAAAAAAATACACCATTTGTTTGTTTAGCAAAACGATAACTAACAAGCGAAGTGAACAAAGAACCAGTATGTAAAAACCCTGTTGGTGAAGGAGCAAATCTAGTAACAATAGCACCTTCTTCTAACTCTCTTAAAGGATATCTTTCCTCTAAATCATCTATTGACAAATTAATATCTGGAAAAACCAATCCAGCAATCTTTTTAAAATCCATACTATGCCCTCCTACAATAATTTTCCTGAATCATCATCGTCTTTTGAATCCCTTGATCGAGAAAAAAATGCAATGGTAGCTATAACAATTACCACTAAAATAATAATTGGAATTATCCCTAACATAATCATCCCTACTTTCTTACCTTTATAATTATAACATAAATATTTTAAATTTAAAGATAAACTAAACTACTTTCACCAGCCTTAATTGACATCCTGAACTTACTGTGCTAATATAAATTTAATACAAAATTATTTTAGTGGGTGAAGTATGGAAAAGTGTAAGTTTGAGAAACAATTTTTAAAGATTTTACAAGAAGAATTAGTTCCAGCGAAAGGATGTACTGAACCAATTTCCATCGCTTTTGCGGCAGCGAAAGCTAGAGAAATCTTAGGAGTGATTCCTAATGAGTTGGTAATAGAAGCTAGTGGAAATTTAATCAAAAATATCCGTTGTGTAACCGTACCTAACACAGGAAATCTTGTTGGCATTGAGGCTAGCGCTTTAGCTGGCTTAGTAGGTGGGGAATCAAGACTTGAATTGGAAGTAATTTCTAATTTGAAACCTAAACATTTAAAAACCATCAATGATTTATTACTAAAGAATATGGTCACAGTAAAACTTCTCGATACACCTCTCAATCTTCATTTTCGCTTACAAGCAAAAACAGAAACAGATCATTTAATGATTGAAATTAAGAATCTCCATACCAATATCGTGAAAATAGTTAAAAATGAAGAAGTGATATTTGAAAAACCAAAAGTAAAAAAGAACTTTTTCGGAGTAGAAACTGATCGTTCAAATTTGACTATAGAAAATATTGTTAATTTCACTGAAACAGTAGATATTTCTGAAGTAGAAACCTTAATTGATTCACAAATAAAAAACAATATCGCAATTGCAAAAAAAGGGATAAAAGGCGATTTTGGAGTATCAATCGGTCAAACAATCTTAAAGCACGATAAATCAATCTATTCACAAATCAAAGCATACACAGCTGCAGCTTCAGAAGCAAGAATGAGTGGTTGTTCCATGCCAGTTATTACAAACTCCGGAAGTGGTAATCAAGGTCTTACAACTTCTATTCCCGTGATAATGTTTTCAAAACATTTAAAGGTGACTAAAGAGAAAATGTATAGAGCTTTAGTCCTATCTAACCTCTTAACAATCTATCAAAAGAGTTTTATTGGTCGGTTATCAGCTTTTTGTGGAGCTATTAGTGCTGCTGTGTCATCTGGTGCAACTTTTACCTATCTCCAAGGTGGAGATATCTCCCAAATAAAAATGACGATAACAAACGCCCTAGCTAATGTATCAGGTGTTGTTTGTGATGGTGCTAAACCATCTTGTGCCTCAAAAATAGCTACTGGGTTAGACGCTTCTTTCTTAGGACATTTCTTAGCCCTAGAAAACCATCAATATAACCCATTATCCGGTATTCTTAAAAACAGTGCAGACGAGACCATTCTCGCTGTGGGAAAAATGGCAAGCGAAGGTATGAAAGATACTGATAAAGTTATTTTAGGTTTAATGTTGGAAAAATAGAAAAAGAAAAGACAAAACGATTAAATTTTGTCTTTTTTTATTGCTCTAATTCTCTGATATACTGGTGGATGGGAATAATAAAACTTTACAAATAGCGGATGTGGTGTGAGATTAGAAAAATTTTCTCTCGTTAAAACCTTAAGGGAATTAATAAAAACTTCACCATCATAATTATCAGCTGCGAATCGATCTGCTTGATACTCAAATTTCCGAGAAATGTAACTAAGCAAAAGATTTAGTATCATCAAAACAGGATTTAAAATGATGATATACACGATAAAGTTAAATCCATAATTAATCTCACTAAATCCAAAAGCTTCAGAGATTAATGACGATTTTAAAATAAAGCCCAACCCGATTACATATAAGGCAATCATCACAAATGATTGAAACAAATTAAAGATTATATGTTTATGCTTATTATGACCAATCTCATGAGCTAAAACCCCGACTATTTCTTCATTAGACATTTTCTCGACTAAAGTGTCATATAAAACAATTCTCTTCGCTTTTGAAAAGCCAGAAAAATAAGCGTTCAATTTAGTTGACCTTTTAGAAGCATCCATAATACTAATCTTACTTACTTCATAACCAACACTCTCAGAAAAACGATTAATCTTATCTTTTAGTTCGGAATCTTCCAAAGGTTTTAACTTATTAAAAATTGGGACAATCCATTTTGTATAAATCAAATTAATAAATAACATAGTAGCTGATATAGCTGCCCAAGCATATACTAAAAACATTTGCCCTGTATTCAACAACAAATACATTAGACCATAAGCCGCTCCTCCACCAAAAAGTATAAATAAAATCAAACTCTTAATCTTGTCGATAACAAATGTTTTAACTTTCATCTTGTTAAAACCATATTTCTCCTCAATTTTAAAGGTTTGATAATAAGATGAGAAAATCCCGACAATAAACATGATTAAAAGGTATAAACCAACTATAATCAAGGTTTGAAAAATAGTACTACTACTAATCGCTTTGGCGATATTTGTAAACAAGCCAAACCCATTAAAAACTAACAGAAGCATAATTATCAAGAAATTTATTAACGAAAGTAATAAGTTAAAACGAAAATTCTCCATATAATACTCTTGCCATAGTTTGTACTTTTCCATATCATAAATATCTTTAACTTCATCCGGTATTTCCTGGTTACGGTTTTGATAATTTAAGATTGATAGCCACAAGTTAAATCCATTATTAATAATCAATAAACCAAAAACTAAAACCAATATAAATAATTCCATTTCTCCACCTCATCTATTCCATATTTTTGCTTCTAAGAAATTTTTTTACTTGACGAGAGTTTTTCAAGATAATTTTCTCTTTCTTTCCCATATTAAAGTTCATTTGATGTTTTTCTCTAATTGCTTTTGTTCTTCCATCGAACAATATCCATCTTTGAAATTCCCAATCAAACTTTTCTATACAGCCTAAGGAATCTCTAACTTTTCCTCTATGTGTCAGATACCTCAACAAGTTTCTAGTGTAACATATAAAACGGTTAAACTTTAAATAGATTGTTAAGTCCGCTTGTTCAAACCTATGTCTTGCTAAATTAGAATAATTACCATCGATTACCCAACCCAAGGGGTTGTTCTCAATAAAATCTACTACAATTTTATTTTGTTCGGTTTTTGGTCTAATTTCCCAATTTCCAAAAAACTGAACCGTATCTAAGTGTAAAACCGGTAAGTTATAATGCTTTCCTAATTGTTTAGCTAGGGTTGACTTACCACTACCACTAAAACCAATAATCTGTATTTTCATCATCTCTCCTATTAAAATAAATTATTCCAGCTTAGGACTAGTATAAGTAAAACTAGTCTCCCCGCTTTCTGATTGAACGGATAAAACTGTCGCAATAGCGTATGATTCTAAATTCTCTGGATTTAAAGCAGTATAAGGTTCTAAGTTTTTTTCATTTACTTCTGGTTCTTCATTGGTATATACACCACCAGTAATAAAGTTATTACCTTGTTGTCCAGAAAAATCATCAGCTATGAAATAACCATAAATAGTAATTTGGTTATCTAATTCCACATCCTCTGTAGCTATAATAAATGAAGGTCGACTCGGTGTACCAATATCCGTGTTACGAGAAATATATACATCACCATTTACATAAATAGTGCCTACAATACTTTTATCATCTCTTCTACCACCATCCAGTTCAAAATCACCGTTGACAATAATATTTCCAGTTATATTACAATCTCCATCGGTTGTTAAATCTCCATCAATAACCAAAACATATCCATCAGCTACAGTTAAGTCTTGATCATCTAACTCGACATCACCGGTTATAAACCAAAACTGATTAACCGTTGGATTACTTTGGTTTTCTATTCTTGAAGGTGATTTTCTTTCATAATAATCATTGGTTAAAGATTCATAATATTCTATAATTGCATCAAATGTCGATAAATCCCCATCAACTACTACTTCAGGAAAACTACTTTCGATATATTGCTTACTAAACTCCGCTAACATCGTTGTAGCATTTATCAAGGGACTAAGTTCAAAATTATCCTCAGTACCAGTATAGATAAACAATTCCTCATAAGTTGATACACTAGAAGTCATTGGTGCCATATAACCAACCACATCCTTAGTTACCGAGGTTAAATCCCTGGAAAAACGGTATACTGATCCCATTACTAATTCTACATCCAAGTTCAAATAACTAGCTAAAGCATTGATTTCCAATTCATCGGTTATTTGATCACGATTAATCAAATAATTTATCGCTTCAATATCTCTTGCGGCATTCACATATTCCTCTGAAAATTCAATGTTTTTTTGAACCAAACTAGTTTGAAACCTAGCAATTGTTATTAATCCGATTAAAGTGGAAATGACTAAAAACACAATGGCTAACATTGTGGGTAGACTCATTCCTGATTTGTTTTTTAAAATCTTCATAATAACCACCTAAAATTATGATTCTGGGATAACAGCTTGATCAAACGTATAAGCTGTCATAAAACTATACGAATTGGTCTCGGAAACAAAGGTAAATTCAAAAGTAACTGTTACTTTAAATCTCTCATTAACACTAGTTGAAATCGTAAAGTCATTCGCAAAACTAAAATAATCTAAGTTATAGACTTCTTCATCAAAAACTAATTGTTCATCAATAAACTCAATTCTCAATTCCGTTGGTGGATCATGTACAATCAAATCAACCGTTCCTAAAACACTACTATAGACATATTCAAAGTCTTTTTCTAAAATTACACAATTATCAACTTCACAAGCTCGGTAATCCGTCGGCGAAAAATCATCAAAATAATCATCAAGATTTGCAATCAATTTAGTAGCTTCTACATTTGCTTTCGCTTCTTCGGTTATTTCCACATTTGCATTGTTAAGAGAACTGAGTAACATACTTACTAAACCGATAACCAAACCCATTATGATAATAGCAGCTAATAATTCAACAATCGTTACTCCTTTTCTATTCATAAATAACACCCTCAATTGTGATAGTAGCTTGTTCATAATAATTAATTTCCACAAAGAAGTGGATTATCCCATAGCTTTCACCTAGTTCATCCAGTTCTAAAAATCTAATTGAGATGTTATCATTAAAACTAGATTCACCAACGGTATATTCAAACAAATCACAGATCCCTGATAACTCAGAAGCAACACAAGAATCATTTGTGATTGTAAAGTCATCTGCAATAACTAAATTTGATATATCCGTGTACAAATAATCACTTTCAATATCATCGCGAATCATTTTTGCAACATTTACCGCTATAACTCTTTCATTTGTTAATATCGTTGTTTTTCTTAAATTCACAATAATCGTAAGAGCAGTGGTAAAAACAAAGGTAATTATCACTATGGAAGCTAAAGTTTCAACCATAGAAAAACCTTTAGAATTGAATAATTTCAACATTTCTACCCCCTCTTTTATCATAGAATATGTCTATATTATATAATAGATATACAGAAAATTGAATTAAAATCAAAAAACTGATAATTAATATTAAAATTTTTGATATAATTAAGGTAATAGGAAGTGATATCTTGGAAAAAATGAAACGCTGGATTAGAAACAATTTACTATTTTTTATATCATTGATTTTCCTGACAATGTCATTGGTATTCTCAGTTATAATCTTAACTGAGTTTACCATTCAATCCAACATGGAATCAACAAGAATAGGTCATATATATCTTGGCTCAGAGGAAAGTTCTTACTCCTCTACTTTAAGTGCGGAAATTGATGACTATTTAGACAGGGTTGAATATCGAATATATTATCAAAACCAAGTGTATGATTTAGATATTGACATGTTCCAACTAGATATAGCTTTAACCTTAAGTTCACTTGTTCACAATCAAAATAATCAAGCTAAATTTAATCTCTCATCATCAAATCAAAGTTTGTTTGAGAATGATATAAAAGTAATATTCTCTGAATCCGTATACAATGAGATAAATATCGATGTCTTAATAGAAGCTATTAAAACAAAACTAGCTAGTCTAACTTACTTCTATAATTTTGATTTAAGTAACTACTTCGAAGAAGACAGTTATAATCAAGTTTTAGTATCTAAAAACTATCAAATCAACGATATTGACATTATCTCAGATATGAATACTTTAGAAAGTTTCACTATTTCTGGAAAATCTCAGTTTTCATTACTCAGTAATGATATAAGCAATAATTTATCGAATGAAAGTTTAAGCTTCATCGCTTCTTGTCTTCTTAATATTAGTTTAGAATCTCATTTCAATAATTTTTCCTACAATAAATATGAAGAATACCCTGCCTGGGCTGACTATGCTTTTAATGTTAGGGTTCTAAAGAATAATAATTTTGACTTTAGTTTTTACAATGATTATGATAATTCATATACCATAGTTTTCACTATGCTTGATTCAACCACAGTTAAAGTTGAACTTTTAGGTTTACCTTATGTCAATGAATATTCCTATGAAGAAGAGATTATTTCGGTAGAATTTAACACCATTTATATTCCAGATTCTTCTTTAGTTGATGTAGCTTATAAAGTATCAGAAACCGATGAAGAAATTATCTATCAACAAGAATTGTCTCCTGGGGTAAACGGAGAAGTCCATCAATTTAAAAGAACAATCTTAACTCCAGAAGGTGAGCAATCAACAATCATCTTAATCAGCGATTTATTAGAACCTACATCAAGAGTTGTAGCTGAAAATATAGTTCCTAAGGTAGGTGGATAATATGGCATTAAAAAGAATAGGCGATATTCTTCTAGAGAAAAATATCATTACTAAAAAAGAATTAGATACAGCTTTAGCTAAAAAAGAAGAATCTGAGCGTTTAGGTGAGACTTTTGTTCGCTTAAAACTAGCTTCTGAAACTCAAATATTAAAAGCACTTGAAGAATCTACTGGAGTGAAAAGAGTATCGTTACAAAACTTAACTATTGATGAAGAAATTCTAAAAATAATCGATGAAGATTTCTGTAGAAGACATAGTGTAATGCCATTTAAAATCGATGGTATGAAACTCTTATTTGTTACTTCTGATCCATTGGACTTTGCGGTTATTGAAGAGTTGCGTTTGCTTACAGGGCTTAGACCTGTAGCTTTTTCAGCTCCAAAAAATGACATCATTACCCAAATCGAAAAATATTATGGTTTCACAAGAACATTAGAAGCTTTAGGTGTTAAAAAGGAAGTTGTTTTTGAAGAAGAGAATGCTGTTGATGAAGAAATTGAATCAACACCGATGGTAAAATTAGTCAATCAAATTCTAACATCTGCAGTTTTTCAAAGAGCTAGTGATATCCATATTGACCCTCTTGATGATAAAATTTTGATTCGTTATCGTGTAGATGGAATCTTAGATATCGTTAAGGAATTCCCAATAAAAATTCACAAGCAAATGATTAGTCGTATCAAGGTTATGTCTGGAATGGACATAACGGAATCAAGGATTCCTCAAGATGGACGAATCCAAACTTTGATTCAACGGAAAAACCTCGACTTAAGAATTTCAACCTTACCGACAGTTAGAGGTGAGAAAGTGGTAATGCGACTATTAGATATGTCTGGCTCAATTAATAAGCTAGATTCCCTCGGGTTATCACCTAAAGAAGAAAATCAGATTAGAGAGATGATTTCGAAACCAAATGGAATTTTATTAGTTAGTGGTCCTACTGGTTCAGGAAAAACGACTACTCTTTATGCTTGTTTGAACGAACTCAACCAACCAGGTGTAAATATCGTTACTGTGGAAGACCCAGTAGAAATAAAAGTGGAAGGTATTAACCAAGTTCAAGTGAAACCAGAGGTTAATTTGACCTTCGCGAGTGCTTTAAGATCCATCCTAAGACAAGATCCAAACATTGTAATGATTGGGGAAATTCGTGATGTTGAAACGGCAGAAATATCTATTAGAGCCTCTTTAACTGGACATTTAGTTTTATCTACCATCCATACGAATAGCGCTGTAAAAACAATAACTCGGTTATTAGATATGGATATTGAGCCTTTTTTAATCGGTTCTTCTCTAACAGGTATCGTCGCTCAAAGATTGGTTAGAAAACTTTGTCCAGAATGCGCTACTGATGTAGTAGCTACCCCATCCGAAAAAGCTACTTTTAAACAGTTTAATCTGGAAATTGAAAAACTGAAACATGCAAAAGGTTGTGCATCATGTAATTATAAAGGATATGCAGGAAGAATTGGTATTTTCGAAATACTACCAATTACCAAAGCTATGGAAAAATTAATCGCTAAAAATGCCAGTAATGCTGAAATTGAAAAACTAGCAAATGAAGAAGGCCTAGTATCGTTGATGCAAGCCGGCCTCCAAAAAGTTATCGAGGGCGTTACTACGCTTGAAGAACTTATGAAAGTCGCTAAGGAATAGTGGGTGGTGACTTTTGGAACTAAAAAACTATAAATATATTGCCAAAAATAAAGACGGAAAAATAGTTAAAGGCAAAATAGAAGCGATTAATCGTGAGGTTTGTAAAAAGTTTTTAAAAACCAAGAATTATGAAGTAAAACAAATTAAGGAATATAATAGTCTATTTACAAAACTCAATAGCATTACCTTTGGATCACTTTTAAAACAGAAAGACTTAGTTTTCTTTTTAAAACAACTAGGTTCTCTATTAAACTCTGGAGTTAATATTTTATCTGCATTAGAACTATTAGCTTTACAAAAAGATAGTAGAAATCTTAGAAAGCTCTATTTCGAACTCTATCAAGAAGTCTATAATGGGTTTTCATTTTCTCGAGCCTTAGCTAAAAAACCTAAAGAGTTTCCCAAATTGCTGGTTCAAATGGTTGAGATTGGTGAAATGAGTGGTGATTTACCGAAAATGATTCTGCAAATGGCTGATTATTATGATAACCAAATTAAAATCAGTAGAGGAATTAAAGGCGCTGTCAGAATGCCATTGATCTATCTAGGAGCTGCAATTGCCATAGCTATTGGGATGCTTTTATTTGTTTTCCCAAACATTACTGGTTTATTTGAATCATTTGATGATGCCGAACTTCCAGGAATCACCCAATTTTTTATTGACATAGGAGATTTTACAGCTAATAACGCTTTACTAGTCTTTAGTATAGTAGTTATTGTTTCTGCTTTACTATATTGTTTAAACCGGTTTTCTAAAGATGCACACCATTTATTTACAGTCTTTGGACTTAAACTTCCAATTATCGGTAAACTAATGCAAATGCATAATCAGATTATGATAGCTAATGCCTTATCACAAATGCTCTCAAACGGAATAAACCCCCTACAAGCTTTAAAAACTATCTATTCTTTCTTGAGTAACTCCGTTTATAAAAAAATAATCGAACAAACTATAAATTATGTAGAAGACGGATTACCATTTGCTAGAGCTTTTTCTGAAAGTTCATATATTGACCCGATTATGGCAAAAATGATTTCCACCGGAGAACAAACAAGTGATATACCTAATCTGATGAATAATCTCGCAAAATACTATAATGGTGTATCCGATTTACGAGTGGAACAACTGAAAAATGCTATTCAACCAATTCTTTTAATTCTAGTATATTCGATTGTAGGTGTGATGATACTAGCAATAATGTTGCCAATGATATCATTAGGTGGACAAATTTAGGATATTGGATTGACAAATACGATGCATGTGATAAAATTAATATAACAAAATGATTGTATAAAAATTTAAAATAAGGAGAGGAAATTATGATTAAATTATTAAAAAACAAAAAAGGTGTTACTTTAGTAGAACTTCTTGCCGTACTAGTAATCTTAGCTGTTATTGCTGCAATTGCTATTCCAACTATTGGTAATCTAATTGATAACCAAAGAGAAAAAGCTGCTAACCTATCTTATGACAACATTATGAGTGCTGTTGATACGTATGTTGCCGCTGAAGAACCAACTGCTGCTTTTTCAATCCAAGACCTTATCGACGCTGATTATTTAGAGTTCGATGGAACTGTAAATGATGCAGCTGATGATGGAGGCAACAATTTACTAGCAGTTGATATTTTTGACTCGAGTGGAGATATTGTAGCTGCAGGAGACATTGGCGAAGTAGAATTCACAGGGGATATTTATATTAACGGTTATTCTGTTTATCCAGAAGCATAATTTTTAACTACTTTACTTAAAAGAAGACTTTATAAAGTCTTCTTTTTGATTATCGATGGACATTAGTTTTAGAAATGAGTATAATATAGATAGGCATAATAAAGAGAGATAGAGGTCGTATGAACATTATATATTCAATTATATTTTTATATTTAGGCGCAACTCTAGCATCTTTTGCTAATTGTCTTGCATATCGTCTGCACAAAAATGAAAAAATAACTGGAAAGAGCTATTGTGATAATTGTCATAATGATTTAAGATTTATTGATGTTTTACCAATACTTGGCTTTATCTTTAATTTAGGAAAATGCCATAATTGTAAAGAGAAGATTTCTTACCAACATCTTATCTGGGAGTTGATTGGTGGAATATTGTTTATGATATCATTCCAGATAATCAAAGAAATTTCTTGGGAATTACTGATATCGTATATCTTGATTACTGTTTTATTAATCGAGACACTAATTGATATTAGAAGTAATCAAGTCAACGATATTATTTGGATATGTGGCATTATAATGGTTATTATTATAAGAATCATCCAAAACGTATTCTTCACTTACCTCATTTCTTCTCTAGGACTCTTTGCCATCATGATTTCCTTAGCTTTGTTAGGTAAATTTCTCTTTAAAAAAGATAGTCTTGGTGGTGGCGATATCAAATTATACATATTTATTGGCTTCTTACTAACTTTTCAAGAAGGGTTACTATCCATACTTTTAGCGGCCATATTTGGCCTCATCTATGCAGCGGTCTTTAAGATTAAAAGCGGTAAGGAAATGCCTTTCGTACCAATGATTTCTCTTGCTGTTCTTATTTGCTATTTCTATGGGGCTGATAGTATAAATGCCTACTTTAACTTATTTGGGATGTGATTATTATGGCAAAAAACAAAGGACCTTTGAGTATTTTTATCACTGATAATGGTATAGCCATTTTTGGTGGTAATGTTAAAAAACAAATCGATAATTCTTATTATGACCAAAAGAGTATTCCTGTTGGTGTAGTTGAGAATGGCTATATTAAAGAACCTGAGATTCTTCTTTCTAACTTAAAAGCAATGTGGAAAGAAACAAAGGTTAAACCGAAGTTCGTTCGCCTTGTTATTCAAGACCAAAACGTATTAATTAGAGAATTCTCAATTTCTAAGAAAGACCTTGATAAGAAAACCATCGAAGAGTATTTTTATGCTCAAATAGGCCATCGATTCAATGTTCCATTTGCTAAACCAATCATTTCCTATCAAATCAAAAGCGAGAACAAAGACGAGTTGCAGGTATTGTTATATATCGCTGACGAAAATCTTTTACAAGATTATTATGATGTGATGGAAAGACTAGGTATTAAAGATGTTATTTTTGATCTAGCAATCTCTGCGATTTTAGAAATAGCTGATGAAGATTATGATTTACACAACGAAAATGCAATGATTGTATCACTGTATGATCGATTACTATCCATTCAAATTATCGAAAAGAACAAACTTATCTTTGGTGCTATAGAAGAATGTGAAGGAAAAACCGAACAGTTTCTCGAAATGACATCAGTATATATTGAAAGAATTGCTAATTACTATCAATTTAATCTGAGAAAAGGAAAAGAAAAGATTACTAAAACTTTAGTATTTAATTTAAATGATTATCTTGACTCAGCAATTATAAGAAAGACTATTCTCCCTGAACTAGTACACCTTAATATCAATATGTATTCAACTGCAGTTATTGAACATTCTTTTACAAACTTGCCAAAAGGTGGTTTAGTAGCTTTTGCTTCTAATCAAATTCTTCTTTCACGTCAAAAAGACAAAAAAATCATTGATTTTAAGCTTAACCGGATGAATCGTCTTAGACTCATCGGCTATTATATTTTTGTTTTAGCACTGGGAATATTTGCATCTATATCATTGATATATATCCCTTATACCCAAAACCGTGACTTAATTTTTGAACAAAGCTATCATAATGAAGCTTTAGAATATCAAATTGATATTCTAAATGAAAATCAAAATGGGTCTTCCTCAATTTCTAATCAAGAATTAATAAATGCTTATGACTTAATCTCCGCTTACCAACAAGACTTACCTGTAAATCAATTTCTTGACTTAAAAAGTATTTTACCTAATAATTTAGATATTACAGATTATAGTTTTAATGTTTTAGATAAGGAAATTAACATTTTCCTTAGCGGTGATAGTACCAACGATATAATTAATTATCTTTTAGCTGTCTATGAAAACTATGGAATAGTTGAATCCACACCTAATGCTGCAAGATGGATAACTGTAACTCCTAGCTATAACTTTATTACTGATACCGTTTGTGAGGTGATTATTACTTATGCGTAAATTTAATGTTTTCGGTAAGAAACTCTCGCAAATTAGACCGTTCTATGTACTTTTAGTTTTATTTATTGTTATTATACCTGCACACTTTGTTTTAAACTATTTTCAAGAGGCAAAACTAGAAAAACTTCAAGAAGAACAAATTCAACTTGAAGAACAAATTGCTAATCTCCTCGAAGATTATGATTACGAAATTGATCATACCAATATGGGCGATATCTATTCTGGTTTTAAACACTATTATTTTGATTATTACCTAGAAGAGGATATCAATTTGCTATTTGATCTATCTGGCTTAACTCTAGTAGAACCAAAAAACATCTATATTGATACGAATACAACCAATCCATTTCCTGATAATCTTCCTGATGATATGACCATAAAAAAAGTCAGTCTAGATTTTGTTTTAACTGATGAAGCCCTGTTGTTTGATTTCTTAGAAGTGATTTTTAATCAAAACCAGTTATTCTATGTAGATAATATTAATGTTAATCTATTACAAAACAATGATTTAGCAGTGGAAATGGATCTATATGTTTTCTACTTAAATTAATAATTAAGGCTTGATTCTTCTTTGTTGAGAATCAAGCCTTTTTTTATATTCTAGATAGAACAAAAATAATAAGTACTAAAGTTACAAAAAATGTATATATTAATGCATCCGCTCTAATCACACTTTGTTCGTACCTACGGTTTAGAACATTTACTGTAATCACAAATCTATCGATAAATCCGGTCTTTTCGATATCTTTATCTCTTAACCTTGAAAAATCATCATCACTGATTGGACATTTATCCCCATATAAGATATTACAGAGATTTCTCATTAAAACATAGGCTGGTAAAAAGAAAAGATACTCTACGCTTAACCACTTAGGTAGTTTAACTTCAAAAAGCTTGAATCTCTTGAAAAGTAAAAACATTATAATACCCATCGCTAAAATAAAAACCATTAAAAGAATTTCTGATGCCTTGAAATATTCAAGACCTAAAATATAGTTTTGAATAAAGGCAGGATCATAGGTTGTGGAATTTAACTGTGGAATCACAAGATTATTCATTACAAAGTTAGGGAAGATACCGATACCGATAATCAATAAAGCCATGCTGCCTAAAGCTAAATCTAAACTAGAAAAATCGAAAACCAAACTCTTATATTGATTCGTTGTTTTCCTTAAGAAGACATAATAAAACATTTTTGCAAAATAACAAACTGTCCCAATACTAACCATTATATATAAGATTTCAGCCAAGAGAAATTGTGATGAACCGAGATGATGAGCTTCAATTAGCCCATGATGAATAATTGATTTAGAGATAAAGCCATTAAAGAAAGGCATACCAATTATTCCAAACATTCCTATCACAAAAATCAAAGTCGTAAATGGTAATCTTTTCCATAAGCCTCCTAATTTATACATATCTAATTCTTTAGTATGATAGTAGATCACCCCAGCTACCATAAAAAGCAAAGATTTAAATAAGGCATGGTTAATAATATGATAGATCGCACCAGCATAACCCATTGCACCTTCATATCCTAAATATAAAGCAACACCAATACCAACTAAGATATAACCCATTTGACTTATCGAACTATAGGCGAGTAATTTTTTTATGTTTTTCTGTTGCAAAGCCATAACAACACCTAAGATCATTGTTACAATTCCTGTCCAAATTATGATCGCTCCTATACTCTGTGCCGTTGACCAAATCGGATCATGAATATCTGTTATACTATCTTTACTAGGAAAATAATAACTAGCAGCTACTCGAATAATTCCATAAGCTCCAACTTTAATTAACACCCCAGACAGCAAAGCACTAGCTGGAGTAGGGGCTACTGGATGTGCTCTTGGTAACCAGACGTGAACAGGTGCCATCCCGGCCTTAATCCCAAAGCCAAAAACGACAAGACCAATTATCCAGTACTTAAGATTACCCATTTCACTTAATTCAGCAATAGCTGAAGCAAACTTCAAATCACCAATATTAAAATATATTAAAATAATCGCTGTAAATATCAAAAATCCACCGATTAATCCCATCACTATATAATTATATCCTGCTTTATAAGATTCTTCTTTTTGGCCATGGATTACTAACATATAAGAAGTAATCGTCATAATTTCAAAAAAGATAAACATTGTCAATAAATCTCCGGAGACAATCGTTCCTAAAACCGCACTATAAGTTAGAGCTAAAAAGAAGAAAAATCGTGTCCCATGCTCTTCTTTTTTCATATACTCATGAGCATAGATCATCACATAAAACCAAACAAAAGCTGATACTAATAAAACCGTATAAGCTAACATATCAATTCTAAAACTAACTCCTAAAATCAACAATCCAGCAAACTCAATTTCCACTATTCGATTAATAACAATCGGATACATTAAAACTATTAAGATTATTTCGATGAAACCCATATAAATAATTGCTTTATCTCGATGCTTTACATATTTTTCACCATAAATCAAATCAAAAACAGCTCCAACAAAAGGGATGATAATAATGATTAACATCTGCCAGGAGAAAGAATCTAAAAAACCATAAAAGCTATTGTAAACTCTTGTATCGATGATAAAAGATTTAAAACCAAACCAGTTATCGGCATAAACAATAAAAGCTAGTAAAATAAACAAACTAAAACCAACCAAGATGGAGTTGGCTTTTACCATTTGGTCAAATATTTTAATTTTTGGCCATTTTTGCATTTATAATCACCACGCTATAATTTAGATATTAACATAAACAAAATTATAAATATAACAAAGAAAGTATAAATCAATGAATCACTTCTAATAATACTTGCTTCATATCTTCTGTTAAAAGTATTGGTTGTGATGATAAAACGATCGATAAAACCAATTTTATCAACATCTTTTTCTGCGAGTTTCGCAAAATCTTCTTGATCAATCGGGCACTTATTCCCATACATAATCCGGCATAAGTTTCTCATTAAGATATAGGCTGGTAAAAAGAAAAGATACTCTACGCTTAACCACTTAGGTAAATGCAAATGAAAAAGATTAAACCTCTTACCAACAAAGAAGATTATAAACCCTAGACATACTATCAAAAAAGTCATAGATAAGTCAGAAAAATGAAATACATTTAAATGAAGAATATGATGGTCAATAAAAACCGGATCATAGGTCGTAAGGTTTAACTGAGGAACGATTAAACTATTGATAATAAAGTTAGGGAACAAGCCAATAAAAATAATAATAACCGCCATACTCCATAAAGCAATGTCTAAACTAGAAAAATCAAATTCCATAGCTTTATAATTATTCTCTGATTTTCTGATGAAAACATAATAAAACATTTTTATAAAAGAACACACTGTACCAGCACTTACTACAATAAATATTAACTCTGCATAAAAGAAAACAGGATTACCAAGTTCATATGCTTCTACTATCCCGTGATGAAGAATGGTTTTTGAAACATAACCATTAAACAAGGGAATTCCACTTATCCCTAAAGCCGCTACAATAAACACTAGAGTTGTTGCCGGTAGCTTTTTCCATAAGCCCCCTAGCTTATACATATCCAATTCTTTTGTGTGATAATAGATTACTCCCGCAACCATAAATAATAAGGATTTAAACAAGGCGTGATTTATAATATGGTAGATTGCACCTGTATAACCCATAGCACCTTCATATCCTAAGTATAGTGCCACTCCTATTCCTGTAATAATATATCCCATTTGTGATATGGAATGATAAGCAAGCATCTTTTTGATGTTTGCTTGCTGCAAAGCTAAGAAAACACCTAAAGCCATAGTAATGATTCCCGTCCAGATAATAATCGCGCCAATATTAGCAGCTGTCAACCAAATAGGGTCATTCATGCTTGTTATAACGTCTTTACTAGGAAAATAATAACTTGAAGCAACTCTAATTATCCCAAATGCCCCTACCTTAATCATTACACCCGAAAGCAAAGCACTAGCTGGAGTTGGTGCTACGGGATGAGCCCTAGGCAACCATACATGAACTGGTGCCATACCAGCTTTAATACCAAAACCAAAAACTAACAAGCCCATGATCCAATACTTTAAATTACCTAGTTCCCCTAATCTTTCAATCGCTGAAGTAAACTTCAAATCACCAATATTAAAATATATCAATATAATAGCAGTTAAGATTAAAAACCCACCGATTAAGCCCATGATTATATAGTTATAGCCAGCTTTATAAGATTCTTCTTTT
>NPIE01003958.1_pt2 | contig 20869 bp, 7 predicted proteins | sample 8637661 | NCBI WGS metagenome assembly NPIE01 (sample SAMN07420842, study PRJNA396082) | bioreactor metagenome | isolation source: sample BA12 brine-fed electro-methanogenic bioreactor BA | place: Japan: Kochi | collected 2016-12-09
TCAACCTGTTCCAGCCGTCGATCACCTTTACCAAGGTGGCTGCTGAGACTTACTCCAAAGCTGGCGATACGGTTCACTACACCATCACGCTGACCAACACCAGCTCGGCTGACACGCCTGACCTGGTCTGCACGATCACGGATACCATGCTGTCAATCAACCAGCCGGTAACCCTTGCTTCAGGCGCGGCGCCCTACGTGCTCACGCCTTCCTACGTGGTTCAAGCTGGCGATACTGATCCCCTGGTCAACACGGCTGAAGTGAGCTGTTCACCGACCGGGTTCCCCAATGTCCTACCTGCAAGTGATCAGGCCTCGGTGGACCTCGTTCATCCTGACTTCACGCTCACAAAGACCTGCACCGCTGAGCCCGTGATCCCCGGCGAAAATGCGACCTTCGAGGTTGTGTTTGCCAATACTGGCGATGTGCCGCTGGTGGTCACCTTCGACGAAGACCTGGTCGGAACGGGCTGCCCGCTCACCGGCGTACCGGTTACGGTCGACGATGGGACCAGCCTGACCTGCACAGTAGATGTGCTAGCTGATACTGAACCGGGTCCGTCCGTGGTCAGCAATACGATCAACGCCCATGTGACCTTGCCGGCGATGTACGGTTTGGACAATTACTGGGACCCAACCGCTTCCGACACCTGCGATATCTACGCCGTCAAATCGGGTTACAAGTGGAAGGATGTGAATGCCGATGGTATCTGGGATATGGGAGAGCCCCCATTGAGCCTCTGGAAGATCCACTTCTACGCTTGGGATCCCGATCTTGGTGCCTGGGGCTATGACGAAGTGACCACCGGAGGAGATGGCAAATATGAATTCGATATGGTAATGCCCGGTGTGACCTACGCGGTCTGTGAAGTGTTGGAGGCTGGTTTTGTGCAAACATTCCCGAATGTCACTCTGCCTGAAACCGGCTTTGTCGACTGCACGCAATTCGGCCCCAATTACGGACCAATCGGGTACGAAATTCTCCTGGTTTCAGGTGAATACGAAGAGTACAACAACTTCGGCAACTTCAAGCCCCTTGGCTGCACTTACACCTTCGGCTACTGGAAGACCCACTCCGAATACGGCCCGGCCGGCCCGCCCGATCCAACATGGCTGATCGTCCCGCCCAGCGGTCCTGATTCGCCCTTCTTCGGCTCAGACTTCACCTGGCACGATATATTGTGGACGCCACCTAAGGGCGGCAATGCCTATATTATCCTGGCCCACCAGTTTGCGGCTGCCTGGCTGAACATCAACAATGTGGATCCCCTGCTGGCCGCTGACCCATCGGTTCTGGGTACAGCATTATCTGATGCAGCAGCGTTGCTCAGTGCTTATGTTCCTGAAGACATCCTTGAACCGGCGGTTCGTGCAGAGTTCATCGCCCTGGCCGGTGTATTGAACGACTTCAACGAAGGCTACCTCGGTCCACCGCACTGCGAATAATAGCGACCCATCCACCTGAGTGACAGGCTTTGCCTGTCATCCAGGAACTTAGACTATAAGAGAGCGGTCTCCTGCCCCTGATCGGGCAGGAGACCCACAAAATAACGCGAAGCCTCGACCTGTTGGGAACCCAGCAGGGGCGGCGCGCTCGGTCTGCATACAGGAAGACATGATTCAGAGAGCTGACGGTCTATGGATTTATTATTTAATTTATCAACGGCCTATGGGGGTACAACAGCCAAAATTCGAACTTTTGATGATTTAACTTTGAAAATTTCAGCCTGCAAAGCGTTTATGCTGGGAGGTAACGCATGAAAAAACCATACACCCTGACCTGTGCGATCCTGTTGTTGATCCTGATGCTGAGCAGCGGCCAGTTATTTACGGGTACGGCAGCCCCGCTGGGTTCAACCGAGGACACCCCGAAAATTGCGGCAGCGGTTTGGAAGGCGATGGCAGATTCACCAGCCCATGAGGTGACCGTAGTCGTGCGCCTGATCCCTGAAGGCGATGGCGGCCCCGAGCTGGCCATCGATGCCCAATTCCGCCTGGAAGATGCGTTGGCCGTGCTGAAGGATATAGGCGCCGTGCGGGATTACCAAGCATTTTATGGGCGAAATGTGATTAAAGTGACCGGCGGGTCAGGCCTGCTGCGGCTGCTGGAAGACTGGCCGGAGCTGGAAAGCGTCACCCTGTACCAGCCAGGCGAGCCCTGGGAGGTGCAGAGGGGGTCGGCGCTGCGATCAGAGATGATTAACACCAGCGGCCTGATCAGCGGGGCAGTAACCACCGGGTCGGGCGCCACACCGCTGGCCGGCATCCGGGTGACTGCTTACCGGCAGACCAGCGTGACGGATTGGGATGTGGCTGGCAGCGCACTCACAAGCTCCGATGGAACCTATGCGATCAGCGGACTGCCAACGGGCATCTATCGCGCCAAGTTTGATGACCCTGCAGGCAACTATGCGGTGCAGTTTTATCAGAACCAGTCCACCTTCAGCATGGCCACGAATTTTGATGTGACCGACGGCCAGGTGACCCCCAACATTAATGCCGATTTGGCCCTGGCCGGGCGGATCTCCGGTACGCTCACCAAAGTTGGCGGGGGCGCGGCTTCGGACGTGGTAGCCAACGCTTGGATTGATGCCGGCGGAACGTGGCAAATGGTTGCGTATGCGTCTTCGGGGTCCAACGGCGCGTACAGCATTGGCGGTTTGCACCCGGGAACCTACCGGGTCAGGTTTACTGATGTTTACTCTCCCGCGCGCTACCTGCCGGAGTGGTACGACGATGTGCTCAATCTTCAGGAGGCTCAGGACATTATCGTGACAGCCGGTGCGTTGATATCGAATATCAATGCCGATATGGGTTCCTATGGCAGCATCACAGGCAATGTAAAGGCGTATGACGGCGTCACCAACCTGGCGGGAATTGACGTGGATGTTTATTACTATGACCTCCTGTATGAAGATTGGATCTGGGCAAGTTTTGCCCAAACAGATGCATCCGGCAATTATGAAGCCTACGGGCTGGAAAAAAAGGATTATAAAGTACGCTTCAGGGACTCCCTTAACCAGTTTGCAGAAGAATTTTATGATAATCAGACCGATTTCGAATCCGCCACTGATGTTGTAGTTGCATTGGGGCATCCCACACAAAATATCAACGCCCATTTATCCTTACAAACCCATAGGGTCGAACTGGATTGGACAGGCGGGTGGAACCTGATCTCACTGCCGGTGATCCTGGCTGACAATTCGCTGCCGGCGGCGTTTACCAGCATTGAAGGGTTGTATGACGATGTGTATTTAAGGGATACCTGCGGCGGGGGTGTGTGGAAAAGCTATTCCCCGGACATGCCGCCGCCTGCTAACACATTGACGGCTGTAAATGTCGAGCCAGGTTACTGGGTAAACATGAACAGCCCCGGGACCCTGATAATAGACGGCATTCACCCGCTGACCACCACAATCAACCTGTGTGAGGGCTGGAACCTGATCGGCTATCCTTCGCTGGCAGTGCGGCCGGTCGAGGAAGCCCTGGCCTCCATCTCCGGTTTGTACAGTATGGTCCGGCAGTACCGAGCATCTGACCCCATGCCGTGGAAGTCTTATAACCCCAATATCCCGCCTGAATTAAATTCCCTGGTCAACATGGAGCCTGGGTACGGCTACTGGATCTACATGACGGCAGAGGGAACTTTACACATTAATGGCCGATAAGGGTCCCTGTACTGATGAATAGAAACGAGATTGCCATGCATAAACACCACAAATACCTCATTTTGATGTTGGTTGTAACCGCTGCGCTGATCTTGCTGTATGGTATCAGCGGCGGCCAGGCCGCGTCAAACCCAATTGAGAGCATGCCAGTCATCCCTCACGAGGTTTCAGGCTGGGCCAAGGTCAACGATGTTTTTGTGCCGGAGGGCACCGTTGTCAGCGCCTGGTGCGATGGGGTCAAAGTTGCTGAAGGACTGGCGATAAAGTATGGTGATGAATCCTGGTACAAGCTCGATGTGTATGCTGATGACCCGCTCACCCTGGAAACGGAAGGCTGTTCGGCGGGTGATGTGATCAGCTTCCAGGTTGCCGGATTTGACGCAGACCAAACTGAACCCTGGGTTGCCGAGCAGATCAGCCGCGTGGACCTGACGGCTGCCAGCACACCGCCTGCGTCACATTCGGTTTCAGGTATGGTCAAGGTCAATGGGAACAATATCCCGGGCGGCATCACCATCTCTGCCTGGTGCAGCGGCATCAAATTTATTGAGGCCAGCACAGAGATCGTGGGCGGACAGGCCGTGTACAGCATGGCAGTGCCGGGTGATGATTGGCTCACGATGGATCTTGATGGCTGCAGCGCGGGTGAGACGATCCGGTTTACAATTGACCAGCTCAATGCCAATGAGACGCTTGTGTGGGAATCAGGTCACACCAGTACACTGGATCTGACGGCTGACAGCGTACCCCCCGAGCCACACCAGGTGTATGGGCATGTCAAAATTGACGGCGAGTTTGCGCCTGAGGGCACGCCGGTCAGCGCCTGGTGCGGCGGTGAGAAAATTGTTGAAAATTTAACCTCAATCCAGCAGAACGAAACCTGGTATCTCTTGGATATTCCGGGCGATGACCCTTTCACCACGGAAATAGAAGGCTGTTCGGCGAGTGATGTGATCAGCTTCCAGGTTGCCAGTTTTGACGCAGACCAGACTGAACCCTGGGTTGCCGAGCAGATCAGCCGCGTGGATCTGACTGCCGCCAGCGCGCCGCCCGCACCACATTCGGTTTCGGGCGTGGTGAAGGTCAATGGGAGCTATGTGCCGGGCGGCATCACCATCTCTGCCTGGTGCGGCGGCATCAAGTATGTTGAGGCCAGCACGGAAATCGTGGGCGGACAGTCCGTGTACAGCATGGCAGTCCCGGGTAATAATGGGTTCACGTCGGATATTGAAGGCTGCAGCGCGGGCGAGACGATCCAATTTAAAATTGACCAATTCGATGCCAATGAGACGCTTGCGTGGGAAGCAGGTCAGACCAGTACACTGGATCTGACGGCTGACAGCGTACCCCCCGAGCCACACCAGGTAAATGGGCATGTCAAAATTGACGGCGTGTTTGCGCCTGAGGGCACGCTGGTCAGCGCCTGGTGCGGCGGTGAGAAAATTGTTGAAAATTTAACCTCAATCCAGCAGAACGAAACCTGGTATCTCTTGGATATTCCGGGCGATGACCCATACACCCCGGAAATGGAAGGCTGCCAGGGCGGAGAAACCGTCCACTTCAAAATTGGCGACTTGGATGCTGATCAGACAACAACCTGGGTTTCTGGGGCTTCCTCTGTTCGACTTGACTTAACGGCTGGTGCGTCGACGCACCAGATTTTCATTCCGATCATCATTAAATAGACCACATCTTATCACCCCGGAATGCTGGCGTCATAACCGAGGTGTGGTCGGGAAAGCGAGGTTGAGATGAACAGACGTTGGTTATGGGTCTTAATATGTTGTTTTTGCCTGGCGCTGCTGACGCCGGATGCGGTCTCGGCGGTACCGCCAGCCCCGTTCACACCCTGGGGGACGGTTATTTTAAACGGCGAATATGTCCCCGATGGCACGGAGATCAGGGCTTTCTGTGACGGTGAGGTCTACGGCTATACACAGACCTATACCTACCTGGGCACATCTTCGTATGTATTACAAGTTGAGGGCGATGACCCCGAAACCCTCGATATCAAGGAGGGCTGTTCAACAGGCGAAACCGTTGCCTTCAGTGTAGCAAACGTGATGGCAGACCAAACTGCGGTGTGGAACAGCGGGAACCAAGAACTCAACCTGACTGCCACAAAACCCATCGCAGACATCGCCATCAGCAAGCGGGTGGACGGGCATGACGCAGATAGCCCGCCCGGGCCGACCCTGATGGCAGGCGAGGTTCTGATGTGGTCGTATCATGTGGTCAATACGGGTGAGACGTCCCTCGAGGATGTGAGCGTGATGGACGACAACGGCACGCCAGAAGACACCAGCGATGACTTCCAGGTGTGCGGCCCGTTTACGATGGCGCCCGGCGGTGAAGAAACCTGCAGCCTGCCCGGGGTTGTCCAGATCGGACCGTTTGTTAACACCGCCACGGTTTCGGGGCTCCCACCAGGCGATGACCCGCCCGTTACTGACAGCGATTCAGCCCATTATTTCGGTGTCAAACTGGAGACCTCACTGGTGAAATACACCAATAACCAGGATTCGAACCAGCCGCCCGGCGAGTTATTGGAGGTCGGGGGCAACGTTACCTGGACCTATGTGGTTGAGAACACAGGCAATGTTGACCTTTATGATGTGACGGTGGTCGATGACATGGGTACGCCGCTAAACACGGAGGATGATCAGATTGTGTGCACCATCCCGGTGCTACCAGCCGGCGCGATTGATAATGAGAGCTGTTTAATGACCGGATATGCCGTGCCGGGGCTGTACCGCAACCTGGCTGTTGTCACGGGCACGCCGCCGGACGGGCTGGGTGACGTCACTGATGATGATGTGAGCCATTATTTTGGCAGCGCCCCGGGAATCTCGATGGTCAAAAAAACCAACGGGAACGTCACCGGCGCATCCACCGATTTGTATATCAAAGTTGGGGATCCTGTCACCTGGACTTATGAGCTGACCAATACCGGCAATGTGGTCCTTGAGAACATTGTCGTCCGGGATGATAACGGCACCAGCGACCTGTTGGACGATTTGTTTGCGACTTGCACCCTGACTACCCTCGACCCGCCGGAAGACCCGGAAGGAACCAGCACAACCGTGTGCACCATCTCGGGACACACGGCCAGCGAGGGTGCGTATCACAATGTGGCCACGGTCACAGCCGACCCACCCGTGGGCAGCCTGGCACCTGTCTCTGCGCACGGCTATTATTTTGGGGCCAACCCGGCCATCACGCTTGTGTATTCCATCGATGATGCGCATTACGTCCCAGGACAAATGCTGTACGTAGAGGCCGGCACCAGTGTGAAATTGGATTACCAGGTCACCAACACGGGCAATGTTCCACTTGAAAATTTGGTTATCACAGATTCCCTGGGTGCGGTATGCAATATTGCCAGCCTGGCAGCAAGCGCCAGCGATTCCTGTACGCAGACTGTCTCTGCCCAGACCGGCCAGGTTAACCTGTCTGCCTCTGTGACGGCATCGCCGCCAGGCAGTTTGGGAAACATTACCGCTGACTCGAACGCCATCAGCTATTTTGGCGCCACGCTGGACCTGAATTTGGTCAAACGGACCAACGGCCAGATTGTCGATGAACCGACGGGCCTGTATGTGCTCACAGGGTCGACTGTAAACTGGTCTTATCAGCTGACCAATACCAGCAACGTTCCCCTTACCAATATTGTGGTGATGGATGATAACGGCACATCTGCAAATCCTGCTGATGACCATGAGGTTTGCCCCGGGATCACGCTTGAGCCCGGGGGCACACACATGTGCTATTGGTCGAATGAGGCAGGGGCAGGCGCCTACACCAATGTGGCTACAGCCAACGGGAATCCGCCTGCACCCTTGACCCCCCCTCAAGCAGAGCATTCCAGCCACTATTTTGGCGCCACGATCAACCTGACCTTTGTTAAGCGCACCAACGGGGAAGATGCGAAGACGGGCACCGGTCCTTTAATCGGTGTGGGTGGCGATGTTAACTGGACCTACAAGGTCAGCAGCAGCAGCAACGTACCGCTAACGTTTTCAGTGGAGGACAGCCCTGCAGTTGCGATCTCATGCACGAGAAACAACCTGGACCTATCAGATGAGGTTGTATGCACCGCATCAGGGACCGCGTCCGCAGGACAATTTGAGAATACGGCCACGTTAACTGTGGTCGCACCCGGGACTCTGGGTAACATCGTCATGACGGATACGAGCCATTACTACGGTGTGACTACCGGGGTCACCATTCAAAAGCTGACGAACGGCGAGGATGCTGATACGGAAACCGGTCCGGTTATCAAGGCAGGTGAACCGGTCACCTGGAGTTATGTGATCACCAACACTGGCAATGTTACCTTGAGTTCCATTGTGGTGGTGGATGACAAGGAAGGTACCATCACATGCCCGTCAACGCTGGCAGGGGGCACTTCCATGACCTGCACAAAAGAAAATATCGCGGAGAAAGGGCAGTACAGCAACCTGGCAACCGTTACCGCAAATCCGCCAGCAGATTTTGACCCGGTTTCGGACTCTGACCCGAGCCATTATTTTGGCAGCGATGCAGGTGTGAAGATCACCAAGTTCACGAATGATGTCAACATCGATGGGGCAGACCCGCCCTATATTTTGGTGGGCCAGCCCGTTTATTGGCGCTATGTCGTGACGAATTTGAGCAATGTTCCCCTCAATGAGATTGTTGTGACGGACAGTGATACAACTCTTGAAATCCAATGTACCGGGAACAGCCTTCCCGCTGGCGGAGAAATGACCTGTACAGCGGAAGGCATTGCGGCTGCCGGGCCATACACTAATACAGGCTATGTCCAGGGGCTGCCGGAGGGCTTTGACACCATCGTTACCGGCCAGGATGATAGCGGCTATTTTGGCGCCAGCCCATCGATCACCATCACCAAGTATACGGAGGGGGTAGATGCCAAAACGCCAGAGGAGGCGCCATACATCCCTGTGGAAGATCCGGTGCAGTTTGAATATCAAATCATCAGTGCAGAAGTGGATTATCTTTTCTCTGATATCCTGGTCACCGATGATTCGGGAGTAAACGTCATCTGTCCAGAGGTAACGCTTGGCCCGGGTGAGGACTCGATGGTCTGTACGGCCACCGGGACGCCTTCTGCGGGGATGCAAAATGTCCCCGGGCATGTGAGCGCAAAGGTGATCGCACAAGACACACAAACCGAACTGGGCACGATCACAGCGAGTGATCCCAGCCATTATTTTGGGTATTACCTGGGATTGGATCTGACCAAGTATACTAACGACCAGCTGGTCGTCGAACCGCCTGGCCCAGGCCTGCAGATCGGGCAGACGGTCACCTGGACGTATGTGATCACAAACACGAGCAATGTGAGTCTGAGTGATGTGATCCTTGATGATGACCCGGAGGGAAACATCATTTGTCCAACACAAACGCTTGACGCGGGCACATCGATCACCTGTGAGGAAACCGGGACCGTGGTCGAAGGCGAGTACCACAATACAGCGTCCGTCACGGGTAAGTTTCTTGATAGAACCGTTCAGTCACTGCAGGCAGAGAGCTTTTATTTCGGTGCATATTTCGACCTGATCAGGCAGTTCCTGCCGATGATATTGAGGTAGAAGGCCTTGCACAGGAAGCGCACATGTTGAGCGGAAAATCGGTGATGTGAACAGCGCTGAAGCCAGGTCATTACTGGCTGATTGGGTACCCGTCGCTTTTGTATTCAGAATATGGGCAGTATGGCCGCCCACAATCCAATACGGCAAATGGTTACCTGGCTCGCTGGAAGAATCCACTAAACGGTTTTGGTTTGGGTTCCGGTTGGCTAACCTGGGATACGATCGGGGCAACAGAATGGGATGCTGCGTTCCGGATCGAAGGCGAATCAATCCGCACCTTTTTGCCGATGATTGTGAAATAAAAGGTGGGGGGATGGAGACGATGATCTCATCCCCCCAGAGTTTTTACAGAGATAGAATAAAAAACCAGCAATCCGACAATTCACGGATCGATATTGCCGCGGTTGTTAGCCGGGGTATTGGGGGATAAATTGGCTTGGTTGGGATTTTGATCCGTCTGTTAAGAAACAGCTTTTGCGACGAATTGGGGGACAGGATACAAGTGCAGTTTAAAGGAAAAAAGCGGGCGACGAGAGGTTCCAACCTTATGGGTGTTCGAACTCGCCAAGTTAAAAAGAAAAAGCGGGCGACGAGATTCGAACTCGCGAATGGTAGCTTGGGAAGACAAATTTGTTCAAGTCGCCAATTTAAAAGAAAAAACGCTTAGAATTGGTCTGGGAAGGTTCGGGTTGATTTCTTTAGGTTTAAAATATTCCGAAGCTAATGTCCCATTCTATGTTAATATTGTTTCTCAGATTCAAGTATTAAGTGCAACAGTGATTTTTTAAGAATACCATAGGTAGATCAAAGTCAATGCATTTTCGAGGCCTAAAATTCAAGCGATTCTCAATAAACCTGATGTCTTCAAAAGACAGCCTTTTGAAAATTGTGCCCTTCGGTATGTATTGTCGAATCAGGCCATTGGTATTCTCGTTGGTACCTCTTTCCCAGGAAGCGTATGGATGTGCAAAGTAAACAGCAGTATTCAATGCTTCAGCAACTTCCTCATGTGCAGCAAACTCCTTCCCGTTATCACAGGTGATCGTGTGAACTGGGTAACCAGCCAGTAATCGGATCATTGTTTCTTTTTTCAGAATCTTTTGTTCTGTTTTTCACCAAACATATTCTCAGAAAACTGCTCTTCTGCTCCACCAATGTCACAATCGCTCCTTGATGTCCTCTGCCGATGATTGTGTCTGCTTCCCAATCACCGATCCGCTCTCGCCTCTCCACGACCTCGGGACGCTCTTCAATCGACGTTTTATTGGGTATTTAACCTCGCTGATCTCCGTTTCCGGCATGTTTACGATATTTCTTTGGCCTACGAAGGTGTGCGTAGAGCTTTCCTCCTTGCTGTTTGTCTTCTTGCACATGATGATATATCCATTCATGACTGACTTGAATGTCGTAAAGTTGTTTGAGCTTGTTAGAGATCTGTTCCGCTCTCCAATCATCTTTCAATCGGTCATCAATGATTTGCCATTCAGTTTTGCTTATTCTTCGCTTAGCTTTGTTTCGTCGTTTCAACGCTTTGTGATGGGCTTGTTTCGGGCGATATCCTCGCTGGCCTTGATTACGGCGAACTTCACGGCTTATGGTCGATTTNNTGTTTGAGAACAACCAGTTTTCAAAAGTGCATAAATCTGGTATCGTTGTTCTTGGGTAAGCTGTGTGTAACTCATAAGTGCTCCTCCCCAAAGGGGCTCTTCGAGTAACTTTGGTAGGTTGAAAGGCACTTTTTCTACCGCAGCTTACCTTTCATTTACCAGCTTTGTTGCACTTACGAGTTGAATCCAAGCTAAAAAATATTCACAAAAGATATCTTAATTACTAAATACTAGTTAAATCCTTTTGAAGTTCCTCAAGGATCATCATAGCATTTTGTGGTTTGAAGCGAAAATCAAATTTGCAAAGAAAGAATACTTAACTCTTATCATTTAGGATCTTGTGTACCTTTTCACTTTTGTGAAATGATAAAGAACAAATTTATCAATCTCAAACCATTGTTATAAAGGTGATCTTCACTTCAAATTAAAAATCCAGTGAGGTAATCACTTACCTCACTGGATAAACTAGAAAAATCAACAGTCTTAATGCATCAATATTGGTAAATAAATGATATTGTTCAATTCAATTTCAGCATTAACTTCAATCCAATGAGCATTTTTATCGTCCTGCCAAAAGATCCCTGAGTTTTCGGCAATATCAATACCATTGACTCGTAAGGCTAACTCCTCACCTTCGATAAATCCACCAATACCACCGCCCTCATCAGTGCCGTAGACCTGGGTGAGTGGCAGCAAACCACCATCAATGCTCACTCCACACCCCGCAATTTCTCCTCGAGGTGTTAAAACCTCCACAATCACACCGGATGGTGCAGGGTTATCATTAATATTTACCTGCCCATATATGATCGTCGTGAAAGGTGTTGGTGAGACATGACCACAAGGATCTGACCTTGTCGCTGTATTTTCCCCACCTTGACCTGTAACCTCAGGATAGATCAAGGTCACAGGTTCAGTTATATAGATCAGATAGCCCTCACCTGGTGTCAGGTTGTCCAGTGTGCTGAATTCAGGCAGTGCAGGATCATAAGTCTTGTTCAAACTCAAAATACGCTGGTAATATCCATCAATACTTTGTAGGGCTGTAGCGGTGGGAGTCACCTCGCAAGGTGCACCAATCCAATTCCATCCTGCGTGTAATTCCTTTGGCGCTGAACAGGGTTGGTCCAATCCTTCTACTAGCAGATTCACACTGGTTGTGTCATTTACTCGTAAGTAATACCCTGCTGCGCTGTGAAGTTCTTTGAGTGTGTTGAAAGTGTCCGGTAAACTGGGTGAATAAATTCCAGTTTCGCCCAGAACCCGATCATAGCGTCCATTTATAGATTGCAACACAGAGGATATTAGTGCCACAGGCGGTTCAACTTTGAAGGATATCAAATTCCATCCCGGTTGGAGCAATATAGACTGCCCGTTTAGGTTACCTGCATTTAGGTCGATATTATGAGCAACATGGTCATCATTCCAGTAAAATGTCGGTGAAGCAATTGCAGGTGCACCATTAACCCGGAAACTCACAATTTCTCCTGCTCGCATACCGGGAATATCAGGCTCTGCAGATGTATCCTCACCATAAATGCGCATGAAACCGTACAGCCCTTCATTAGATACGGTGAAGCAACCGACGGTATCACCACGGGGGCTTACAGCCTGGACAACACTACCTGGTGGGGCAACAACATCATTGATCAAGACACTTCCATAGGTTTCACTGAAGTACGGGGTTTCCTGTACAACACAACCCACATTTGCAGAGATCGTTTCCTCTTCCAGGGCAATCTCATTAACCATTGCGCCAGTGGTGGCATTGGTCCGCACGACACTCACCACAATCTCTCCATCAGTTGCATAGGCATTTGATAATACGCCAACTGATTCTTGGTGCTTTAGGTAATCACCAGTATTGACAGTTAAACTCGTATCCAAACCGTCAATTTGTACTTTTTGGATTCGTGCAGTACCACTTGGCTGCCAAAAAGTGAAATGGACATTGTAACGCTTCGTTGGATCCAAATTGTCAAATTTGTATCGAACCTCATTATCACTTTGATCCACCCGGACGCTCTGGTAAGGAAGCGTTCCCCAAGTGGTCAATGGAGAGCCATCCATCCAACCATAATCACCCTCTACAGAATACTCCGGATCATTACCGCCACCTGCATCCGCGTAACGATAATCGATATCGTGGAGATTAACTGCGCTCACGACTGCACCATCAATACCAGCGGCTTTAATAGACACCGATATAGTTCGATCACTATAAAGTGCTGGATCAAGCCTGATTGACAATCGATGGACCTGTCCATCCCCAAGGTCTTGCGCCTCAGATACTTGGTAGTCATCAACATAGATTGTTTGCTGTCGACCAGCACCATCACACTCATATAATATCAGATCAAGATGGTAAAAATGACCGGGCTGAAGATGATCGAATTGATAAACGATTTCGCCGTCAGGATCTCGTCGCATCGTTTCTTCTGGTAGGCTGCCGCCCCCGCATATGACAACTTCATCTGGCAAGTTAATATCAATATAACCAAAACCTGTCTCTGAGGAGTAAACCTGGTCAGCAGCTGTACCGCTGTTGAGCAAAATTGGACCTGCAAAACCAACATAAACATCCAACCAGCTCAGGTTGTTACCCTCATCGTATTCAAATATTTGATCATTTGTGTCGGAAATTACATAAAGCCGATGCCAACCCGTTTGATCTGGGATCCATTCAAAATCTAAATTCGCACTGCTCTCCCCCATCACTTCAATCGATGATTCTCCCAACAACACACCGCCATCATTTGGATCACCTACATACACTGAGACAGCTGATAGAGCTGCATCTGCCTGCCCCTGGTTAGTTTCAGTTAAAGAAACTTTAATAGATTCACCCACAACCGGTTCGTCATCTGAGAGCTGAATCCTTGTATTCAATAGATCAGGCCTGGTAAGAATGGTTACGGTAAGAGAAGTTGTATTGTTTTCCTCATCCATTTCTGGAATTTGAGAAGCAAGATCTAATACTGCATATACATCATGAGTACCTGTGTACCCTGCAGTATTCCACAATAAGTTTGCATCCACATAAGTATCAGCGAGAATCGAAGGTACAAGTGCACCTCCGATATACTTGCCACCTTCCTGAGGATTTCCGACAAAATAGTTGACCATCACATTTTCAGCTGTGTAAATACCTGTATTGTGAACACGCGCGGTTAGCAGCACAGTTTCAGTTTCCACAGGGCTTGAATTATCGATCAAGAGATCGCCAACCCCAAACATGGGATCACTATCTACTGCGGTCAAGGCATCAATATTGGTAATATATAATTCACCAGTTGTATCAAAATTGATATTGACAGGGATTGGCACACTTTCTCCCCCCGCTACTGTGGCTTGCGCCATGAAATTGTTCACCGCGCTTGCCAGGTTTGGTGATTCCAATGTGGAAGGTGACTCCCAGCTGAGACTCTGTGTCCAATCAATTGAACCATCATTTCCCACATCCACAGTAAAACTAGCAACAGAAGATGATGAGGCATTAACCAACATATCAAATGTAACCGAAGAATAAAGTCTTTTTGGTAAATCAATGGTTACTATCTGAGGCGTCTGTGCAGTAATAAATTGTGCTGGTATACCATACCTGACATGATATTTAGTAGACCCAGTGACGTCATTCGGTAATGCTAAATTGACCTGGAGGTCCGTGTCGCGAGCAATTGAATAAACACTGATGTCCTGGTAGCCACTCCAGCCACTTAGCGACAGTCCATCATTGGCTTCGACTCGCCATGCATATAAGCCATCGTCAGGTAGAACGGCAGTCCATTCCGTTGTTGTTAGCCAATCACTAGTCTGAACTATTTCTCCTGTGTCCAATGACTTAATTTCAACTTGGTAGGTCGTCGGAGTCCCCGGGTAACCATCATCATCACCGTTATCCTGCCAGGAAAAGGTTATGGAACGCCCAAGCTGAGAGGATCCATCAGCTGGTAAAAGATTAATAGGCACATTAGGTGCAAGGTTAACGATTGCACACTGGGTTGGGCTCCAATCACTGGATCCAGTAGCATTTATCGCCTTGACCCGGTAGCACCAACTGCCAGATGTTCGGCCTGTGACACCATAATTGGAATTGGTACCGGTATATATCGTTGAAAAGGTGCCTTCATTATGATTTTCCTGCAATTCATAACTGACAGCAATAGAGATATCATTCCAGTCGACAGTATAATCACCATTGCCATCCGAATTACTGATTGTCGTTATAACAGGCGTATTGGGCGGTGGGTTTACCGTGGTGCATTGAGATGAACTGTAACTGCTTGTCCCATAGGCATTAACCGCCCTGACCCGGTAACAATAGGTGGCTGGGCTTCTCCCAGATACATTGTAAGCTGAACTTGAACCGCTGTAAATTTGGCTGTATGTGCCCCCGTTGACCGACTCTTGCAGTTGATAGGATGTGGTATTTGCAGTGGTGCTCCAATCAACTGTGTAGTTTCCGTCTCCATCAGCATTGCTAATTGCATATAAGGTTGGGGCACTTGGTGGAGGCGTCATATGGAAAGTGACTGTCAATAATGGCGCATAAGAGCCTTCCTTTGAATAAAAAACAATACTATTAGAATTTTCAGGATTTGCACGCAACATTAACCCGTTGTTCGTAGTGCCGCCATACCACGCTTTTACCAGATTCGTTATCGTCCAGTACTTCCAGCCAGTACTCTTAGCCACATTCGCGGTACTCCATACCGTTCCCCAATCGATGCTCGGTTGTGTATTCCAGGTTGGGTATGAAGCCTCAGACCATGAACCTGCCACTCGATAAACCTGGGTGGCGATCGTGTTCGTACCGTACCAGGAATATGCATACAGGCGGAATTGAGCCGAATCTATCTGAGAGTACGATGGGAGAGATGGTAAGTTAAACCTGATCAAGGTTCTGGCATTTGATTTGTAGTAAGTTGGGAAGTTCCCAATGTACAAACGACTTTCTGTTGTGTTTGTCGCAGTTGGATAATAAGCATTGACGTATGTGTCGTAAAGTACACTCCCGTTAGATGAATCTCTGAGCTCCTCAGAATTTATTTCCTCATCAGGAAGCATTGAGATTGCTATGCCGTGCCCATCCGGCCAGACATAAACCCTGGAATACTCCGTGCGATATTCTTCCAGCTCAACTGCACCAGTTAAATCGAGGTCACCTGTCGACCATTCAGCTGAAGAACCTACAGATGTTCCAGTTGTTACGGGGATTGTCTCGGGTCTATAATCCAGGAAAGATTCCCCCTTACCGACCACATTCCCGAAATCATCAGCAAACAAAATGGGCTCTGCTGAATCAATCACACCATCCGAGGGTGGATAGGTCAGGACTGAATTTGCATCTTGTGGGCCATGAATATAAAGTGTTTCACTTAAAGGTTGATAAGGGTCAGACTGGGCATTCACATCATTCACAGGATCAAGAATAGTGCCGGTTATTGCAATATCTACAATTGCGTTATCTGGATCATTGGTTCTTAATGTGAGTGTGCCGTTATAGGAGCCAGTGGACAATGAAGAGGTATCCAAGGTCAAGGGAATGACTTCCATTTCACCAGGCAGCAGTTCAAAATAATTTTCTATGGGTAATGTTATAGGTGGATCTTCTGATCCAATTTGCATCTTTAATTTATCATATCCAGAATTTGCAAAGGAGATTTGTGAATTTAGAATTGATCCTGTAGAGACACTACCAAAATCCCACTCATAATTCATCGCACTCATTATAATACTTGGCTTTGGATCGCTCTGGAAACTGGAAAGAGGCCTCCCAACGACATCAAAAATATTACCATCGTAATCTGTGACAAATGCTAATACAATGTAATCAATTGAGGGATCAAATGTTGAAATGAACTCAGCACTGTCCCAATTCATGGTAAACACATTCGGACCTGGTAAAAGATCATTAATAGAAGAGGTTTCTAACACAACATTGCCCTCATCGTCGATAAACTCAAGAAATAAATATGCATCGTTTATTATCGAATCTGAGGGATTATTTATGATTAGGTCAGTATTATTGCTTCCTGGTGAAAAAGAATTCTTATTAAATATTCTGACCCCTTCAAAATTCTCCATCTGACTACTAAAACGAAGTAAATTCTCGTTTGGATAATCGAGAGACATTGATTGTGGTGGAATTAGAAATCTATGATTTCCTTGAGGATCACTATAGGAAACAATGACAATAGGTGAAGTATAAGGCTCCCGATTGATTGTATATTTAAAAGTATCTGTTGGGATTTTTGTTTCAATCGAAAACGAATCGCCTGAGTTAACAATACCGCTGATGAAGCTTATTTTTAACCCGTAATCACCTATTGGAACCAGAGTAGGGGATTGATAATTATTGTCAAAAGTAATTTGCCCCTCGTTAATTCCATCATTCCATATTAAAAACCAATTATCAGTTCCAACAGTACAACCACTTAAATAAGCGCAATCGACAAAAAAAGAATATATTAAATTACTTGAGCCCGTAAAATACCCATTACTTACAGGTATAGCTGAACCTGTCCAACTTGTATTATTAAAAGTAGGTGAAGATATTTTGCTTCCAACAACAACAGAATTTCCTGCTTTAACACGGCCAGATCCTCCAACCGTATTATTTGTAATTGTAATGCTATCATTTGGAGCAATCATAACTGCATCAACACCATAAGCGTCATATACTCCATTATTCATCAAAGATAATGTTGCTGTGACATTATTACCATCATAAGTTTGAGATAATCCTCCAATTAATTCAGGATTCGGAATTGAATGGAAGCTATTTGGATCGGTTCCCAGATAGAATTCTGTACGGTCAGAATACCCATCTAAATCTGTATCTTTATTGAAACGGAAAATTACCTGGCTATTTGGTAGAGCCAAAGTTTCATGTAACCCTCCACCGCTGTTGTCTAGCCCCGAGAAATACATATACCACCAATCTGTAGTTGATAATGTATGCTCACACCATAATGTTGTTCCAATTTGTATAGCGTTTTGGCACCAAAAAGGGATATCTGTTTGAAATTCTGGAGTAAGAATACTCACAATAATCCCTAAATCGTCAACGATAAATGGAAAATATCGTCCTAACACATCGAGTAAACTTTCTTCTTGCCAACTTGCAAGTACAAACGTATCTAATAAATCTGAACCATCTTCAATACCATCATCAATCGAAAAAGTTATGCCACCCTTTATTGCATTATCAATAAAATAATCATCTGATCCAAGAACATAATCTTCAACAACAATTCTCACTGGTTGCCCAGAATCAATTAATTTCAATTGTTCTAATGTCAAACCTATTCTATTGTCGCTGATAAAACTATACTTATGTACCTCCCCTGGTTGAAAATTTAGAAAGCATCCATTACCTCCCATATCATTAGCAGGGAAATAAGTAGCTGCGGGACTTGAATCATTACCTATATATATATTAAAAGATAAATTACAAATCTCTCGTGCATAATCAGATCCAATATTTTTTATTTCATATGCAAACCAAAGGTCAGCTGCATGGCTTGAATTTTCAGCAACTGCAGTCCCATCCGAAGTAACTATCTGGTGAGATGTTTCATTTGTGACTGCATACTCTTTATACTCTGTATGTGTAGTCGTCTTGCTACCACCGGAAGATGTTCCTTTTGCATCAGTTGTCGTCGGTGTAAAAGTATTCACAGGATAAGACATTGGGTAAATCTCACGATACCCGAATTCTTCCCCATTACTTGAAATATTAGCTCCACTCGCCTGCCCACTATCATCTAGGTTTGCTGTTGTAGGATCACGAAGTGTATCATCATAAGTAGTTGTAAAAGTGGTGCCAATAGCTTTTCCAAAGCACTTAATCTTCCCAAGTAGATCTTTGGCACATTTATTTGATTTGACATTTTCCTGAAACATATCTGGTAGCGTTATGGCTGTTTGAGTTATAGACCGAGTATATGCAGCCTTAGCTTGTTTGCAATTTAAATTTATTTGCGCGCATGCTTGATTTACAATGAAATCACCATTTTTTTCAACGAATTTTCCAGCAAGATTTGAAAAGAACCCTCCAATATTGCTTTTTTTGGATGTAGTATAACTTTGACTAATAGAACTAGAGTATACATTAGTACTTTGCACAACTGATGTAACATTATTTACATCAGTTCTTAAGTAATCGGTGGTTTCTGAATTCCACAGAAAAAGAGGATCAATAGAACTTGAAGAGGTTGATTCAGTCGTATTGGAAATTTCTTGCCATTCTTCCCAAGTAGATGTATCAGCATTGCTTGTGCTCGTGCCTTCATTTTTAGTAGTCGAATAACTAATGGTTTCACCCTTTTCTATAACTTTATTGGTTGTTATTACTGATGTAGTTACAATTCTAAAATCACTGCCAGTCGCATCAGGAACGATATTTATTTCTAGTTTTGGGAAAGCAGCGACAATTGGATGATTTCCAGGTGGTGTAACCCAAGAAGGCATCGATTGTCCAACAAAACCAGCGTCGCTTGACCTTGGTAGATCACCATAACCACACGAGAAGTCACCACCAGGGCAATATGTTACCCCAAAGACTTCTTGACCATCATCATATCGATCGCGATCTGTACTTTCAAGATCCATACTTAATCCAAGCTCGTACCTCTCAACAAGATTTGGGATCGAATCAAAATCCTTGTCGGGACAAGTCGTTGAATTAAAAGGCCAACTCGCCCAGGGCGTATCATACGCGGGCCCAGAGCGTCGGTTTGCGACCCAATCCTTTGCAATTTGTATCTCTTCTCCATCAGTTATTCCATCACCATCTGTGTCAGCGTTCATCGGGTCTGTGCACCACCAGCTTTCCTGGGTATCCGTAAGGCCATCGCCATCGCTGTCGACAGCAGGCAAGGATTGAATGGCACTCAGCTGTTCAATAGAAAACCCATCAATTGTTGCCACAAGCTGTTCCTCAATTTCTGGGTTCTCATCAGATATTTCCCCACTTTCTCGCGACAGGTTGTAGGCCTGGGTCAAAATGGATTCCATACTGCTTGCCAACCAGGGAATAGTTTCACTATTTTCCACTACAAGCAACCCCAGGTCAATACTGGATTGCGGTTCAAAACCCAATCGTGCCAGTGTTTCCAATTGCCCATCACTGACCAACACCATCGCCTGAGCCTCACCCAGGCCCAAAATTTCAACACCCATCTCCTCCAGACGGTTAAGGTCATAGGGCTGATCAATCCTCACCTCTGTTCTGAAAAGACCGCTGCTGACGGGTTGCGGTTCAAAGAGTTGATCAATTTGGTTTGCAAAACCTTGGACTATACTGATTGGAAGGAGCATCGAAACGACGATGCAAATGTGGATACTGATTGTAGCAAACTTTTTCATGGTATTCTCCTGACCCTGATTAATGGATGATGAGTGGTAAGTAAATTTGAATCGAAATCGTTTCTTGTTCAACAATTAAATCCGCCTGGGCAGCATCTTCCCCCCCAGGTCCGGTTGCAACTAAAGTGATCGTGTATTTGCCGGGATTATCATACGTATGGCTGGGATTAATCTCACTGCTTAACGGGCTGCCATCTCCAAAATCCCAGGAAAAGGTGTCATAATCCCCGCTGGATAAGTTTGTAAAATTCACTAATAGTGGTGCAGAACCCGTTGATGGATTGAATGTGAAATCGGCAACCACCGGTGTGTAAACAGTGATGTAATCCATTTTCACTTCATCATCTGATCCGCCATCACCAGAGACTGTTAGTGATACGGTGTAGACACCAGGTGTGGTGTATTCATGGGTGGGATTCGCTAAAGTACTGGTATCCCCATCTCCAAAATCCCATGACCAGCTCGAGATCGTGCCTGTGGAAGTATCCGTAAAACTCACACTCAAAGGCGCTACTCCGGATGTGGGAGTCCCTGTAAAGTTTGCCACCACTGCCCCATAGACGCTGATGATGTCCGTCTTGGTCTCCGTGCTTTCACCACCGTTCCCGGAAACCGTCAGTGAAACC
>NPIE01008766.1_pt2 | contig 20864 bp, 19 predicted proteins | sample 8637661 | NCBI WGS metagenome assembly NPIE01 (sample SAMN07420842, study PRJNA396082) | bioreactor metagenome | isolation source: sample BA12 brine-fed electro-methanogenic bioreactor BA | place: Japan: Kochi | collected 2016-12-09
CCTGACAGCGTCTCGCTACGGACGGATGGCGAACAAGGCGGGCTTACCGACTACAAACGCGCGGTTTGCGGATTGAAGTTGTACCAGGCAAACCAGAACAAACGGATCGAGGCATATTCCTGTCCGTGCTCGTCTTTTGCCACCACCGCACCGGAGGCCTGCTGCTCGATGGTCAACTGCCGCTCACCCAGGCGCGTCTCGATCGGTCCATCGTGCTGGTCCAGTGTGGGCTGCAGTACAGCCAGCGTCGCACCATCGATCTCGAAGCCGAACACCACGGTCTTGGGATGGATCGACAGATCGCGGTTGGTCGCCGGAAACATCAAGCGATCACTTTCCGCGTAATCGCCATAGGCGACGTTGGCGAAATAGTCGTAGTCGGTACCGGTGTCCTTCGACAGCACGCGAGTGTCGGGATGAGCCTGTTTCCAGCGCCCCCATTGCGTGATCGTCATCGGCACCGACTCCAGTCGACGCCCATGCAGTGGTCCGAGAATCGCCTCACCCGTGATCTGCTGCCAAAGGGACTCACTGCGCCGGTCGTACATCACCAGATCGGAGCCGTGCAGCAGGCCCGACACGCCGAACTCGACTCGCTCACCGTCGATCCGGCCAACAAACGCAACGCCTGAACCACACAGCGGACACCAGGTCACCGCAACCGGCTCGCCGCCGATGGAGTCATTGACGATCTCGTGCCGGTCGAGAATGCGCACCGGATAGACCCGAGCCTCGCCGGACTGCTCGATCGCCAGCACCAGCTCATCGTCGGCCAGCCACTCCGATGCTTGTTCGGCAACTTCGAATCCCGGCTGGTCGATCGACGGAATACAGTCGCGCCGCGGGCAACCCTGATACAGCTCCTCCAGCGCCACCGAACCGGGTGTGCTGGCATCGAAGCCGAAGGTCTCGGCCAGGATGTCGGAGCCGAAGCGATTGCGCGGGCGCTCGTCCTGAGCCAGAAGCGGCGCGGCGATCAGGATCAGGCTGGAGAAAAGGATCGGAAGAAATCGAGTCGGCATGGGAGCGCTCTTGCAGGACCAACTGATGGAGACCGCGCACAGCGGCTTCTGCTTTCAGCCGCGGCTCAGGCGCGGCGCGCGAACGCGCAGAACCCGCTCAACCATCTGGCAACCTGTGCTGCGGTCTTCTGTTCAGGCGGGCCGTCTGCGCCAAGCACATCGCCGGCCTGCGACACCCGCAGGTGATCGGCATACAGATGAACCTTCAACTGGCGCAGCATCACCAGGCTGCCGGCCTGGGCCAGCGTGGTGCCGAGCCCGCCGGGCGTGGCGCCGGCCAGCGCAGTCGGGCGACCGGTGAAGGTCGGTGCCATTTCCTGAGGCGGTCGAGTCAGCCAGTCCAGTGCATTCTTGAACACCCCGGGCATGCCGCCGTTGTACTCCGGCGTGATCAGGATCAGCCCGTCGCTCGCCTGAATACGCCGACGCAGCAACTCGACCGACTCGGGAATACCGTGTTCGTCCTCCAGATCGCCGTCGTACAGCGGAATGCCGTGGCAGGTCGCAAGCTCCACCACCACATCCTCGGGCGCAGCCTGGGCCAATACATGGGCCAGACGGGTGTTGAACGAAGCCCGGCGCAGGCTGCCGGAAAGGGCCAGAATTTGCATGTCGCGACTCCAGAAGTGCCAGACGGGAGCATGCCACGAATGTCGGTGCCGAGCACCCCGGCGGCGTCCATCGCGCTGCTGTCATAGCCGTATGCGCCGGCAACTCAGCGCCTTGCCAGCAGGGTCCATTGCGGGCCCGGGAGACCGAGCTCCAGCCCCCGGCTCATGCACCAAGCAGCCTCTTCAAAGCCCGCCTCGCGGACTCGATCGAGCAGATCCCAACTGAAGGTATGAAACGCAAGTATTCCGTCCCGGCTGACGGTGTCGCCGTGGTATTCGGGCTCGACCAGGTGTTCCAGCTGGCCCTCGCTCGTAATCCGGGCCCGCACCAGGGTTTCTGCCGCGTGCGCCAGAAACGGCACGGTCAGCACCAGCCATCCGCTCGGGCGAAGCACTCGGGCGAATTCGGTCAGCGCCAGGCGATACTCCGGTACATGTTCCAGCACATCGCAGCAGATCAGAAAATTCCGGCTGCCGTCGGCAAAGCTCAGCCCGGTCACATCCTCGATGTGCAGGAATTCCGCGTGCCGCAGCAGATGCCGAGCCTTGGCCTTCAGGCGCGCGAACCGGCCCGGACCCACGAACTCGCTGCCTTGCAGGCGTCGGTAGCGCGCCTTCAGCCAGCGATACAAGGGCGAAATCTGCTCGGTGACATGGATCCGATCGTTAGCAGACGGCTGCAGGCGCCCGAGCAGATCGATCACCGCCCGGGTGCGCGCATTGAAGCCGCAGCCATCGCAGGCCATTTCCTCGCGCAGATTGGGCCTGCCGGCGCTAAAGCGCATCCGGTGCTCGTGTTGGCATGCCGGACACCAGGCAACGAGATTGCCCGATTCCACGACACTGCGCTCAAGCGGCTGCACAGACAGCTCCGCTGCGCCCGATTCCGCCAACCAGGCATCGAACTCGGCCTTGCGCTGGAACACCTCAAGCTCGGCCCAGCGACCCGCCCCGCTTGACTCCGGCCGCTTCAGCCCGCGCCAGGACATCGGTTCGCCGGACGCGCCGGCTTCAAGCATCTGGCCCGGTCGCGCTCGAAGCGACTTGTCGAACCCGGTCACGGCTCAGGTTCGAATGAAATCCGGGTCCGGCTCCTCCCCCGGGGCCTGAATCCGCGGCAGCATGCCAGTCTTGTCGAGGCGCTCGACCAGTCGCAGGGCGATGTTCTTCATTGCCATTTGGTGCGCTTCGCCGCTGACCGTTTCGGCATAGTTGTACACGCTCATTACCATGCTCGATTGCTCCTCGATCTTGAATGCTTCGAGCAGCATGCCCGCCTGATACACACTCACCTCGGCGACGTAGATCTGATCATGCTTGGACGGCAAGACCCCCAGTGTGGCCGCTGAGGCCATCATGCCAATGAACGACCCGGCTGCATTGCCCGCCAACCAGCCCAGCTGGATATCGATCACCCACGGTGTTTCAGCGAATGCACTGGAACCATGAAACGCACCGGTCGCGCGGATCTCCTTATACAGCGCATTGACCATCCCGGCCAGCGCCGGACCCATCACCTGCTCCCGATTGACGTAGAGCCGGACAGGCGGAAATCTCCCCGATTCATGATCAAAGCGGTAGTCGTACTGCTCGACATGATCCAGGCTGGCACAAGCGCTCAGACAGGCCGCAAAGAGAACGATCGATAGCTTGATGTAATTCACAAAACCTCCTTTGCACTCACGCAATGAAAGCCAGGGACAGGCCCAAGAATAGCCCGGGCCCAAGAATAGCCCGGACGAATCCCGGCGTGCGCGCCGCGCGCGATTCATCCGCGTCCCGGGCCTGCTGCGAGCCCGCCGGCGGCTCTTCAACGACCCGCCTCGCCCTGCCTACCGCCAGCGGAAAAGCCCGGACACAAAGCCGATGCAAATTCGTTGAAAGGAAATACCGGATCGGACGTTCTTGTATTGCGAGTGCGTTGATCGCTCCCCAATGTCACTCGCCAGGATCCGGGTCGGAGCGAACGCTCTGGCCCGGATCCACCTATTTCAATTCAGCCCACGAGGTCGACCATGCGTTGGTTGTTTTCGCGAAATCCCGGACCGACCCTGATCCGGGTGCTGTTGCTGATCGCGCTCGGCGCGGTGCTCATCCAGTCCGCGATCAGTCAGCAGCGGCAAGCCACCGGCTCGATCACCGATGAGTTCCCACTCACCGATTTCAGCCGCGCGATCATCAAGGCTGAGGAAATCGTGTCCGGAGGACCGCCGCGCGACGGCATCCCGGCGCTGGACAAGCCGAAATTCGTTCCGGCCATGGGCGCACCGTGGATGCATGAGCGCGAGCCGGTGATCGTGGTCACGGTAGGCGATGAAGCGCGCGCCTACCCGCTGCAGATCATGATCTGGCACGAGATCGTCAACGACGAAATCAACGGCAAGCCGCTATCGATCACCTTCTGCCCGCTGTGCAACGCCACGCTGGTGTTCGAACGAGAATTCGACGGCCAGGTGCTCGATTTCGGAACCACTGGTCGGCTGCGCATGAGCGATCTCCTGATGTATGACCGCCAGACCGAGACCTGGTGGCAGCAATTCACCGGCCAGGGCCTGATCGGACGCTATGCGGGCCGAATCCTGACCGAATATCCGGCCGCCATCGTCGCCTTTGGCGAGTTCCGCGCGGCCCATCCGTCCGGCAAGGTGCTGAGTCGGAGTACCGGCTTCAATCGGCCCTATGGCCAGAACCCGTATCGCGGCTATGACCGGATCGATCAAAGCCCCTTCATGTTCGACGGCGAGCTGGATGCGCGGCTGCCGCCGATGGAGCGCATCCTCGCCGTACGGGTCGGCGACAGCACCCGGATTTACCCGTTCAGCCGTTTCAAGGCCGGTCAGGTTCTCAACGAGGAACTGGCCGACACGCCGATCGCGGTGATTGCCGGCGGCAAGGCGTTCTCGGCCCTGGACAAGGAACGCATCACCCGCTCACGCCGCGTGCCGTCGCTGAATGCCTTCGACCGACGACTCAACGGGCGCGTATTGAGCTTTGAAACCCGCGACGGCGAGATCCATGATGCCGAAACCGGCAGCCGCTGGAACACACTGGGCCAGGCCGTGGAGGGACCGCTGAGCGGCGAACAGCTCACCGGCCTGCCCGGTGGCGTGCATTTTGCCTTTGCCTGGCTGGCTTTCCGCCCGGACAGCAGTATTTACGGGCGGTAGAGGCCTTCGTACCGAGCGTGCGTCGTCAGGCGCTCGATTCTACAGGTAGAATCCAGGTCGACTGGCAAGTAAAGTCGGCGAATGGTAGAAAAAGAAGCGACCGCCCGGATCAAGATCAACCGGCTTCTCGAAGAGGCCGGCTGGCGATTCTTTGCCGATGGCAATCGGCCAGCGAATATCCAGCTCGAGCCTTCAATCACGATCCGCGGGGAGGAGCTCGACGCATTCGGGCGCAACTTCGAGAAGACCAGTCGCGGATTTGTCGATTTTCTGCTTCTGGATGAACGCGGCTTCCCCCTGCTGGTCCTGGAAGCCAAGTCCGAGGAAAAGAACCCCCTGACCGGCAAGGAGCAGGCGCGCCGCTACGCGCGTAACCAAAATTGCCGATTCGTGCTGCTCTCCAACGGCAACCTGCACTATTTCTGGGATCTGGAACGCGGCAACCCGCATCTGATTACCGATTTCCCGACCCCGGATTCGGTCGACGGCTACCGAAAGACCGCTCCGAAGCCGCAGCGGCTTGTCGACGAGCCGGTTGCCGATGACTTCATCGCGCTCACGCAGCGCCCCGCTTATCGCGACGAGGCCGGTTGGAAGAACGAGCACGAGCGAGAAGATTTCATCGCGGCCAACGGCTTGCGCTTTCTGCGCCCCTACCAGCTCAGGGCAGTCCATCGGCTGCAGCAGGCCGTGCGCGACGGTGATGATCGTTTTCTGTTCGAAATGGCCACGGGAACCGGCAAGACCCTGATCGCCGCAGCCGTGATCAAATTGTTCCTGCGCACCGGAAACGCCAGGCGTGTACTGTTTCTGGTCGATCGGCTGGAGCTGGAAGACCAGGCAAACAAGGAGTTCAAGCGGCTGCTGTCAGCCGATTTCAAGACCGTGATCTACAAGGAAAACCGGGACGACTGGCGCCGGGCCGAAATCGTTGTCACCACGGTTCAGTCCCTGCTGTTCAACAACAAGTATCGGCGGCTGTTCTCGCCCACGGACTTCGATCTGGTGATTTCCGACGAGGCGCACCGCTCGATCGGCGGCAATGCGCGTTCGGTGTTCGAGTATTTCGTCGGCTACAAGCTGGGCCTGACAGCCACGCCACGCGACTACCTCAGACGATTCGACATCAGCAAGCCCGGAACGCGCGATCCGCGCGAGGCCGAGCGCCGCCTGTTGCTCGACACCTATCGCACCTTCGGCTGCGAGAGTGGACAGCCCACCTTCCGCTATTCCCTGCTCGACGGCGTCAAGGATGGCTTCCTGATCAATCCGACAGTGATCGACGCGCGCACCGACGTGACCACCCGGTTGCTCTCCGATGACGGGTTCATCGTTCCAGTTGCCGACGATACCGGCGAGGACTCCGAACAGACCTACCGTCAGCGGGAATTCGAAAAACGGTTCTTCTCCGAGGCGACCAATCAGCTCTTCTGCCGGGTGTTTCTGGAAAATGCGCTGCGCGACCCGATCAGTGGTGAAGTCGGCAAGTCTGTCGTTTTTGCCGTCAGCCAGAATCATGCGGCCAAGCTGGTGCAGATCCTGAACCAGATCGCCGACCGGATGTTTCCCGGCAAGTACCAGTCTGATTTCGCCGTCCAGGTCACCTCGTCCGTCGACAAGGCCCAGCAGTTCACGGTGAATTTCGCCAACAACAACCTGTTGGGCTCCGGCAACTTCATTCCCGCCTACAAGACCAGCAAGGCGCGTGTCTGTGTCACGGTGGGAATGATGACCACCGGCTACGACTGCACCGACATTCTGAATCTTGGTCTGTTTCGACCGATCTTCTCGCCGACCGACTTCATCCAGATCAAGGGTCGCGGCACGCGCAGGCACGGTTTCGGTGAGCAATTGCTGGACGATCGCCTGAAATCCGAGTTCGGAAATCCGAAGAAAACGGAATTCAAGCTGTTCGATTTCTTCGCCAACTGCGAGTATTTCGAAGAGCAGTACAACTACGATCAAGTGCTGAAACTGCCGCGCCCCGGTGCCGAGCGACCGAAAAACGGCGGCGAGGGGCCGACCGAACCGGAAGGCGCTTATGAACATCTGGGCGCCGACATTCTGGCAGGAATCCGCGAGGAAACAGTCGGCGAACAGGGCATGCGAATTGACCGGATGTTCTTCGAGCGCTTCGAGGAAACCGTGCGTGAGGACCCCGAGATCGTCAAGGCGGTCGAGGCCGGGCAGTGGGACCGGGTGATCGACTATGTCAACCGAGAGCTGTTCGACAAGCCGGAGGAATACTACAACCTCGACAAGCTGCGCCGCGCTGCCGCAGTGGATCGGCGGATCACGTTGCGCGAGATTCTGGAAAAGGTGTTCGGGCTTATCCCGCGCTTCAAGAGCAAGGATGAGCTGCTGGAAGAGGAGTTCGCGAAGTTCGTCGCCGAAAATGTTCCAGGCCAGGCAAAGTCGATTCCGGCCATCAAGCACTACTTCAAGTCCTACCTGGCCGACAGCGGCATCCGGCACATCATTGACAACCGGCAGTTCATCGACCTGGCCACCCATCCGATGCTGTCCACTCGCGACTACAAGGCTGTGCCCGAGCGCTACCGGCGGCTGGTGCCGAACTACATCAAGGATTACGTCTCATTGAATCAGTTCACATGAAGAAGAAGACAACAAAATCCCGGGCGATCACGTCGTCCATCCAGATCGAGCGGCATATCCTGCTCATCCGGGGAGAAAAGGTCATGCTCGATGCGGACCTGGCGGCGCTGTATCAGGTCGAGACCCGGGTGCTGACCCAGGCGGTAAAACGTAATATCGATCGCTTTCCGAAGGACTTCATGTTTCAGCTCAGCAAGGAAGAATTCGACCACTTGAGATCACAAACTGTGACCTCAAGCTGGGGCGGCCGCCGCTATCCGCCCTACGCGTTTACCGAGCAAGGCGTGGCGATGCTCTCCAGCGTGCTGCGCAGCAAACGGGCGGTTCAGGTCAACGTGGAAATCATGCGCGCATTCGTACGTTTGCGCCAACTACTGGCAACCAACAAGAAACTGGAGCAACAACTGGACACACTGGAGCAGAAGTACGACAAACAGTTCAAGGTTGTATTTGATGCCATTCGCCAACTCATGCAGCCGCCCGAGCCCGCAAGAAAGCGACCCATCGGTTTTATCTGGGACGGAAACGGCAATAAAAAAGGTCAGCAAAAATAATGCTCGACACCGATACAAAACGCCGCATCGACACCGCGCGAGACATTCTGGTCGGCAAGGTGCCCGACCCGAAAAGCCAGGTGGAGCAGATCACGATCGCGCTGATCTACAAGTTCATGGACGACATGGACGCCGAGGCCGAGGAGCTGGGCGGCGAGCGCAAGTTCTTCGCCGGCGAATACGGCCGCTACGGATGGGCCAAGCTGATGCGCTCGGGGCTCGGCGGGCATGAGACCCTGAACCTGTATGCCGAGGCGATTGCCAAGATGCCGGAAAATCCCGGCATTCCCCCCTTGTTCCGCGATATCTTCAAGAACGCCTTCCTGCCGTATCGCGATCCGGAAACGCTGCGCGCTTTCCTGAAGATCATCGACGAGTTCGAATACGACCATTCCGAACGCCTGGGTGACGCCTTCGAATATCTGCTCTCGGTGCTCGGAAGCCAGGGCGATGCCGGCCAGTTCCGCACCCCGCGCCATATCATCGACTTCATCGTCGAGGTCGTCGACCCGAAAAAGAACGAAACCGTACTCGACCCGGCCTGCGGCACGGCCGGCTTCCTGATTTCGGCCTGGAAGCACATTCTGCGCGCCAATTCCAGCCCCGAGGCCATCGAGGACAAGCCGGCCGAGGAAGTCGGCAAGGAAAAACTAGATTCATCCCGGATACCGCCGGCGAGGGGCGATTTACTGACGCCGGACGAGCGCGCCCGGCTGGTGGCCAACATCAAAGGCTACGACATCTCGCCCGACATGGTCCGGCTGTCGCTGGTCAACCTCTACCTGCACGGCTTCACCGACCCGCATATCGTCGAATACGACACGCTGACCAGCGAGGAGCGCTGGAACGAGCACGCCGATGTCATCCTGGCCAATCCGCCGTTCATGTCGCCAAAAGGCGGCATCCGGCCGCACAACCGGTTCTCGGTGCAAAGCAAGCGCTCGGAAGTGCTGTTCGTCGACTACATCGCCGAGCATCTGACCCCGAACGGCCGGGCCGGCATCATCGTGCCCGAAGGCATCATCTTCCAGAGCCAGAACGCCTACAAGCAACTGCGCAAAATGCTGGTCGACGAATATCTCGTCGCCGTCGTCTCGCTGCCCGCCGGTGTGTTCCAGCCTTATTCGGGCGTCAAGACTTCGATACTGATCCTTGACAAGGCGCTGGCCAGACAGGCCGACACCATCGCGTTTTTCAAGATCGAGCACGACGGCTTTGCCCTCGGCGCCCAGCGCCGGACCATCGACAAGGACGACCTGCCCCAGGCCCGCGCTGAAATCGCCGAATACCTGCGCTGCCTGCGGGCGCGGGAGTCGGTGGAGGATTTTCAGTCGACGCTGGGTTTGGTGGTGGCGAAGGAGAAGATCGCGGCGAATGGTGAATACAATCTCAGCGTGGAGCGGTATCGAGAGACTACTGCCAGCAATCATGAATTTCCCCTGGTAAATCTCGGCAATCCAGCTATCTTTCGAATCGAAAGCGGTGGAACTCCAAAGTCCGACGTTGCAGACTACTGGGGCGGTGATATTCCCTGGGCCACACTGGTTGATTTGCCGCCAAGCAATTTTATTAGCCAAATAACTTCAACAAAACGAACTATCTCCGAGAAGGGTCTTCGGGAGTCCTCCGCGAAGCTGCTTCCGGAGAATTCGATAATTGTTTCCACACGCGCTACAATCGGGAGAATTGCGATCAATCGCGTACCGCTCGCTACGAATCAAGGGTTCAAGAATGTCATTATCAAGGATCCCGCACGAGCGATCCCTGAATTCGTTGCATTCGCCATTTCCAAGCTGGTTCCAACAATGGAAGCCTGGGCGACAGGTGGGACCTTCAAAGAGATTTCGAAATCCAAGTTTTGCGAGCTGCAAATTCCGCTCCCGCCATTGAATGTGCAGCAGGAGATCGTGGCGGAGATCGAGGGCTACCAGAAAGTCATCGACGGCGCCCGCGCCGTCCTCGACAACTACCGCCCCCACATCCCCATCCACCCCGACTGGCCGATGGTGGAGTTGGCCAGCGTTGCTCAGTTTCAAGAAGGTCCGGGCATCCTCGCCAAGGACTTCCGTAAGGAGGGTGTTCCGCTTGTCAGACTCGCGGGATTGGGTAGTGATGCCGTAACGCTTGATGGATGCAACTACCTTGATCCGGAGATGGTCGCGCAGAAGTGGAAGCACTTTCGACTTCAAGCTGGCGATATACTCGTCTCTACAAGCGCATCATTCGGAAGGCCCGCAGTCGTAACTCCAGAAGCCGAGGGTGCCGTTTTCTATACAGGTCTTATACGCTTCCAGCCTCTCGATGACAGCCTAGACGCGAAATACTTGGAGATCTTTCTCGGCAGCCCAGCATTTCTTGACCAAGGGCAAGCGCTCGCTACGGGTTCCAGCATTAGGCACTTCGGGCCAACGCACATAAAGCAGATGAGGATTCACCTTCCACCCGCCAACATCCAGCGCGCCATCGTCGCCGAGATCCAAGCCGAGCAGGCCCTCGTCAACGCCAACCGCGACCTGATCGCCCGCTTCGAGAAGAAGACCCAAGCCGCCCTCGCCCGCGCGTGGGGCGAGGAAGAGCCGTCTCGGGTACCGACCCTCGATACGGCCGCTCGTCGCGATATAGAGGAGCCACCGCGTCTTGTCCGTAGCCAGCCGACAAGGGCAGGAATGCCCAGTGGGATTGGTCGGACAAGACGTCGGGGAGATGAACGCTGATGCACCTCGCCGAAATTCGAATCGAGAACTTTCGGTTGTTCGGGGCGGGAGAGCGTGCCCTCGTGCTCCCGTTCCAGGCGGGACTCAACGTCCTGGTCGGGGAAAACGACTCGGGGAAGACCGCCGTCGTCGATGCCATCCGATTCGCGCTGGGAACCACGAGCCAGGACTTCCAGCGTGTCACCGACGAAGATTTCAATGTCGAGAGTGGTCATCGAGCCTCCGCGTTCAGCATCCGGTGCCGATTCACGGGCATCGACAAGGAAGCGGGCGGTGCGCTGCTGGAACACCTGTCTTACGAGAACGGATCGCCCTGCCTGTACGTCACCTTCCACGCGACGCGAAACGACGACGTGAGTGTTCGGCGTCGGATCATGGTGGAAGTGCGCTCGGGGCGTGATGGCACGGGACCAGTTCTCGACAGCAACGTGCGGCTGTTGTTGCAGGCTACGTACCTTCGCCCGCTGCGCGACGCCGAGCGCGAGCTCGATGCCGGCCGCAACTCACGACTGTCGCAGATTCTGCAGCACACGAGGGAGATCGCCGCGCACAAGGACGAGCAGTTCGATCCGGCAGCCTTTGTCGCAGCGGTGGAAGCCAAGGAGCAACCCGAGTTTCCGAAAAGCATCGCCAACGTCTCCCGCCTCGCGGACCAACTCCTTCGGGAGAACGAAGGCGTCAAGCAGGCCCGGAAGCGGCTGGATGAAAGCTACCTCGCCAGGCTGAACTTGGGCGATGAGGCGCTCGGGAGCAGAGTGTCCATCGGAGAAGACGCGACCGTCGATCAGCGCCTGCGAGCAATTCTGGAGAAGCTCGAACTGCGCCTCTCTACTGCGGACGATCCCGGTGGGCAGCTTCCGCACGGGCTTGGCTATAACAACCTGCTTTTCATGGCCTGTGAGCTCCTTCTGCTGGGGCAGGATCGCGACACTCTGCCTTTGTTACTGATCGAGGAGCCCGAGGCGCATTTGCACCCCCAGCTTCAGCTGCGGCTGGTGGAGTTTCTTCAAGAGCAAACCGCCGAGGACGTGGGGAGGCCGGTCCAAGTCATTGTTACCACGCACAGCCCGAACCTCGCGTCAAAGGCTAAGCTGGCCAGCATTATCCTTGTCTCGCAAGGCCGGGGCTTTCCGATGGGGCCTGCGTACACCCTGCTCTCGCCGACCGATTACGGATTCCTCGAACGATTCCTCGACGTTACCAAAGCCAACCTCTTCTTCGCACGAGGCGTTCTCATCGTCGAGGGAGACGCGGAGAACCTGCTCCTGAGTTCGCTGGCCCATCTGCTCGACCGGGATCTCACCCGCTACGGCGTGTCCATCGTCAACGTGGGCAGTCGTGGATTGCGTCGCTATGCTCGCATTTTTCGCCGCAAGGCGCTGTCCGACGGAACTCCGGCGCCGTCCATTCCGATTCGCGTTGCATGTCTCGCAGACCGCGATATCCGGCCCGATTGTGCTCGCGAAGTCTCGGGCCACGAAGACGGATCGGAGGCAGAGGAGAAGTCGAATCAACAGCCGAGGTTCGAAGCGGATCTACCGGACGAAACCGCGCGCGAGAACTGGCTCAGTGGGAAACGCCGCGATGATGGCGAGAATGTGCGCACTTTCGTGTCGGACCATTGGACGCTGGAATACGACCTGGCTCATGCCGGACTCGGGCACTGTCTCTATGTCGCGATCTCTTTAGCCAAGGACGAGGCCAGGCTAGACAAGCAGGGCGAAGCTTTCACCGACGAGCAGCAGAATAAGGTCATCGCCGCAGCCGAGGAGTCCTGGAGCAAATTGAATGAAGAAGTCGGCGACCGCGAAGATGCCACGGAATACCTTGCTTACAAGGTGTACAAGCCGCTACTGGGAAACCTATCGAAGCCGGCGACTGCTCAACACATGGCCTCCCTGTTGTTGTCGGGGGCGAGGAACGAATGCTCGCAATCGATCCCCGACTACATCAAGAAGGCGATCGCGTATGTTACCTGGACCGACAGCGATGAAGATATTGCAGGGCAAGCGACCAACACCGAAGATAGTGTGACTCCGTGAGCGTGGCCGAAGTCAACCCGCCCCCGACCATCCCGGTGGTGACTGACGCCGACATCACCAGGGCTGAAGCGTGCCTCGACGTATCCTTCGACGAACCTCGCCGGCAGATCCTCCGATCGAACGACAGCTTCGATGTCCAAGCTTGTCCTGGCAGCGGGAAGACGACGCTACTCGTCGCCAAGCTTGCCGTCCTTGCCGACAAGTGGCCGCACGCGCGTCGGGGCATTTGCATTCTTTCGCATACGAACGTCGCCCGTCAGGAGATCGAGAAGAAGCTTGGCGGAACCCCGGTCGGTCGGCGACTGCTCGCGTACCCTCATTTCGTGGGCACGATCCACGGGTTCGTTAACGAGTTCCTGGCTTTGCCCCTGCTGCGCGCTGAGGGGTGTCACGTGCGTTTGATCGACAACGATGCGTGTTTCGATTGGGTCAAGAAGCGCTTGATGTTGTGGTCGAATCGGAGGCAGCTAGGAAATCTTCCACATAGGGAGAGAACACTCGATGCAGGCATCTGGGCGCTGGTCGGGTCGGGCAGCGAGGTTCGTCCGCCGACACCTTCAGGCATCACGAATGACCAGTGGGCTGTGCTGCTCCGTGTGAAAGGCGAGGCTGTTGAGAAGGGCCTGTGGTACTACGCCGACATGTTCGCTTGGGCCGAGAGGCTGCTGACGAACCACGCGACAGTCGCAGAGTTCGCGCGCTGGCGCTTCCCTGCGGTCTTCCTGGACGAGACGCAGGACACCTCTGAGCTTCAAGGCAGCCTGCTGAACAGAATCTTCCCACCATCCGCTTGCGACCTCCGCCAGCGGTTCGGCGACTCGAACCAGGCCATTTACGACTTCGGGCAACTCGCGGCCACGACCGATCCGTTCCCGGCAAACGGCAGCCGGTCACTCCCGAATAGTCAGCGCTTTGGGTCGAGCATCGCGGACAAGGTGCATTCACTGGCCCCCGTTCCGCCTTCCCCATCACTTGCTGGTGAAGGCCCACGTCCAAACTTGCTTCCAGGCGCTCTCGACCCGGATGCCATGCCGCACACGATCTTCTTGTTTGCTCCAGACTCCGTGCGAGAGATCCTTCCAGCGTTTGGCAGCCTCCTGCTTCGCGCCTTTCCCGACAAGGTGCTTCGCTGCGATAAATTTCTTGCCCGGGCTATCGGGCGAGTGGGGAGGTCGGAGGCATCTGAAGAGAAGATCCCAAGGTATCTCGGCGACTATTGGGAAGCCTATGAAGCACGCGCCGCGAAACTCGATCCGAGGCCACTGCACCTGGCCGACTACGTTCATCTCGCTCAACGCAGAAGAGTCGCCACAGTTGATTGCGCTGAATCAGTCAAGATGATCGTCAAGGGGATCCGCGAACTGATCGACATTGTCCGGCCGGCGACCGTCCCGCAGGGCGGGCAGACGACGCGATGGCTATGGGAAGCGCTCCAGGATGACGAGTCGTCGATCGTCTCTCTCCGTCTCCTTCTCTGGGAATGGTGTATTGAGTCAACGCCCATTGTCGAGCAAGGCTGGATCGACAAGATTGAGGAACTGCGCCGCGCTCTCGACCCGATAATCAGGACGGATTGGAACGGGGACGCGGACGCATTCTGCGGATGGTCGATCGAGTACGCCGGACATGCGCCGGGCCAGGATGCCGAAAGCCATCCGGCGCCAAACCGCTACCGCTTCAGTCAGAACGGGCGGCACGTAGACATCGATGTAGGTACAATCCATAGCGCCAAAGGCCAGACCCATACGGCAACCTTGGTCGTGGAGTCTTACTTCAAGAAACATGACATGGCGGATCTCCTGCAGTGGATCTGCGGTGAGAAATGTGGTGCGGCTCCGAAGGAGGGCAAGGAACGAATGGAACGCATGCGTCTTATCTACACGGCAATGACGCGTCCGAGTCATCTTCTCTGCTTGGCCGTGCGAAGGGATGCGATTAGCCAGAACGGCTCAGAAGGCGAGACTCGACGCAGGCTACAACAGGTCGGTTGGATCGTCAAAGAACTTAGTGCTAGCGAAGGAGCTGCTTGATAGTCGGAACTGAAGCCGCTGCCGACGCCCTCGACATGATCGCGCGCGTGTCGCTGCGCTTTCTCAAACTCATAACCTTCGACAACGGCATGATCAGCACCTACGCCTAGCTGGTCGACGACCGTAACGACACCGCCCATTTCAACGGAAATATCTTTTTCAGCACGACGCAGAAAAACGACTCTAAGATTCACGAAGTACTTCGATTTGTTGCACAAATGCAGGTCGAATTTGTTCATGGTAAACTTCTTGAAAACCTACCCCGATGGACGTTCATCAAGGCTCACACAGGATGAATGGGTTTTTTTGCGGTGAAGAGGCTTCGTTCAACAACCGGTTGCAGCAGACGGTTCCCTGCGCGGCCCGCCACTGAACCGGAGCGTTAGGCAGTAAAGGAGAGCCAATCCATGACTGAGAAGGCAGATATCCAGCCTTTTTGGGAGCGAACCTACCAGCTCCCCGATAGCAGTACATTTGGAGAACCGAGCGAGGAAATCGTATCACTTGCCGGCATACTTCCGCCTGGGGCATCTATCCTGGACCTTGGTTGTGGCGAGGGGCGCAATGCTCTGTACTTGGCTGATCGAGGGTTTTCGGTGACCGCAGTAGATATTTCTGAAAACGGTATACAGAAACTGTCCAATCTGGCCTCCGAGCGCGCCTTAACTGTTGCAACAGAAGTTGCAGATATGTGCTGCTACAAGTGGAACAAAAAGTTCGATGTGATTATCTCTCATGGATGCCTGCACTTAGTTCCGAGAGCTGAATGGGAGAGAATTATCAAAAAGTTCAAGGACTATACGCTTCCTGGTGGTTTTAATGTCGTAGCCGTTTTCACGGACCGCATTCCACCGCCTCCGGATATGAAAGATTATTGTGTTGGTCTATTTCATGAGGACGAATTATTCGCTCACTATTCAGATTGGCGCATTCAGCTCCAACGAAGTTACACCATTCATGACGAGCATCCCGGGGGCATCAGACATACTCACCCGATTAACAAGATGGTTGCACAACGTGCGGTCTAACGAACAAGGAGACGTCGTACGAGCACAGCGAGCCACGACCTGATCTGGTTGTTGAACAAGCCAGGTCGTGATGCTGAGGGGTTCTTTATATCAGCAAACAAGTCGGTTGGGGAAATTCGGGATAGGCATCCAAAAGCGGCATCCAAAAGCGCGACTTGAGCAAGCGTCGATAAGTGTGGCGCACCGGGTCTGGCTAATTCCAGCGGTAGTAGACCTTCAAGCGATTCCCGTGCTGGTGTGAAAGCAAGCCCTCATGCTGTACCCGCCCGACCACGATCCCGGGCGCGATCTTCACATTTTCGGAAAAGTACTGGACAGCCTGTAGCGAAAAATCTGCACGTTCGATAAAGCGCTTCCAGGCACGCGGCGGGATGAGATGGTCGCGGGCGAAGGCATCGGCCTCCGCTTCGCGCTCCTCGTCCATTCCGTTTGTGCCTTCCAGAAACAGTTCCTTTTTTCCGTGCAGCAGGATGTGGCCGGCCTCGTGGAAAAACGTGAACCACAGGTGGTCGTTGGTCTTGTAGCGCAGGCTGAGTTGAATCAGCGCCTTTTCTGGATTGAGCCATCGGGTGGCGCCGCTCAACCCGGTTTTTGGCAGACCCGGCACGAACACGACGGCGACGCCGGCCGCGGCGCAACGGTTCTGCAGTGCAGGGATGAACGCTGCCGGTTCGGGCACCGTGGTGAGTCCACGGATTTCGTTTAATGCAAGCCGGTCCACCGGTCTTCCTCAATGTACAAAATTCTTGACAATATGTCGAAGATTCTGTACATTTCAATCCATGAAAACGCTGAGCGAAAAGATGACGGTAAGCTGCGGCAATGTATTTGAAGACCTGGGTTTTGCGCCGGATGAGGCGGCGGCCATGATGGCACGTGAGACGCTGCTGATTGCGCTGGAACAGGAACTGCGCAAGCGCGGCAAGAAACAGCAAGAGCTGGCCGACGAGCTTGGAGTGCCACGCACCAGAATCTCCGAGGTGCTGAACCACAAGACGGCTCGATTCAGCGCTGACAAGCTGGTGAGCTTGTTGCACCGTGCGGGTAAGCATGTGGAAATTCGCGTCCGCTGAAACGCTTCCGGATCGGGTTCAGTGGTCAGTGCCTGGATTTTTCCCGGTGCTGGTAGTTGGCTTCAAGGTTCAGCCAGTAGATGACAGGCATGCCCAGCGCTTGTTCCAGCTTGATGGCGATTTCCGGGGTGATTTTGCCGGTGCCCTTGCCCACAAGAATCGAGGTTACACGCTTCTCGCTCAGGCCGGTGCACTTGGCCAACTCCGTGCAGGTCATCCCGCGAAGTTCGAGCTCGTAGGCCAGTACCTCGCCCGGCGCGACCGCGTAATCGGGCTGATATTCGTTTTTGGTGGCGTTATCCATGCGTGTCCTCAATGCCTATTTGCCCGCAAAGTCCAAGCCTGCCCGCCGGGCTCATCCCACCCCTGTACTGGTTGTCTGCTCGGGCGGTGATTCCAGCCAGAGAAGCCCTTCAATCGCCATGTCGTAGTCCATTTTCTCGCCTTCCCACAGCGAAAGCGTCGTTTCCGGCGTGATGTCGAGGCCGGTTTTGCGCCGGATGAGGCAGCGCCATGAAGGGGCGTGAGAAGCTGCTGATTACACTGGAAAAGGAACTGCGCAAGCGCGGCAAGATGCAGCGGAAGCTGGCATATCATTGCCTTGACCATTCGGGAACCATTGCATGCCGACTCGAATCATCGACGTGATTGCCGGCGACGGCCAACTGGAAGCGGTGCTCGCCAAGGTGACGGCGGCCGAGCCGCTGGAGTTCTGGGTCAGTCAGACTTCCGTCGGCGCTGCGGATTCTTCTCCCGTCAAGCTTGTGCGCGTGCTGCTCGACAGCGGCAAGCTGGTCAAGTTGCTCGATGAACTCGAGTCGTTGTGCGAAGCGGAAGATGGCGCACGGGTGATTGTAACGACTGCCGATGCCATTCTGCCCAGCCCGGAGGAGGCCGATGAGGATGAAGCCGGATCGGGCGACGGCGACTCCGACAGCAAGGGCGACGATGACCGGCTCAGTCGGGTCGAGCTCTACGATCAACTTTCGGCGGATGCCCGCCTGACCGGGCGGTACTTCTGGATGGTCGTGCTTTCGAGCATCGTCGCTTCGGTCGGCCTGCTGCGCGGAAACTCGGCCGTAATCGTCGGTGCAATGGTGATCGCTCCCCTGCTTGCGCCGAACATGGCATTGGCACTGGCCGCGACGCTGGCCGATCTGCGCTTGGCCGTGTCCGCATTGCGCGCCGGCATGGCGGGTGTGGCCACCGCCGCGCTGCTCGGCTTTGCGGCCGGCTGGTGGATGGATGTCGATCCGAGCTTGCCCGAAATCGCGAGCCGCACTTCGATTCATGAACTCGATGTTGTGCTGGCCCTGGCGGCCGGTGCGGCGGGCGCGCTGGCGATGACCAGCGGCGTGTCGGGGGCGTTGGTGGGCGTCATGGTTGCCGTGGCGCTGTTGCCACCGTTGATGGTGGCCAGTTTGCTGGCCGGTGCCGGCCACTGGAAACCGGCTGCCGGAGCGATGCTGCTCTACAGCACCAACATCGCGGCGGTCAATCTGGCCGGCATCACGGTGTTTTTGTGCAGAGGAATTTCACCACGCGGCTGGTGGGAGCGGCAACGCGCCCAGCGTGCCGCCTGGATCGTAATGGCGTTCTGGGTTGCAAGCATCGCGGTGATGATCGCCGGCCTGATCTATTACAAACCCTGAAAGCCCCGGTCTTTACGGGCATCCATCGCGATGGCGCGCGGGTCGCTCGTCCGCTGGCGGCACGCGCACTTGTCCGGCGCGCTATGCTCTGGAGTCCGCTACCAGGATTCCCGTCGAGGAGGCCGTCATGTCCGGAACCCACCGCCCTGCTTCCAATCTCGAGCTGCGCCGCCTGCTGGGGCTGCTGGATCTGACCCGTCTGGAGGACGATGCCGACGACGGGCCGGTGCGGGCGCTGTGCGCCAAGGCACTGGCATCGCCGGTGCGGCCGGCGGCGGTGTGCGTGTATCGGCCGTTCGTGCCGACCGCGCGGGCGCTGCTGGGCGATGCGGTCCGGGTCGCGACGGTGGCGAATTTTCCCGACGGCGCGACGGATGCGCAGATTGCGGCACTGGAGTGCGAGCAGGCGATCGATGCCGGCGCCGACGAGGTCGATGTGGTGTTTCCGTGGCGCGCGCTCTGCGCCGGTGACGAGGCGGTCTGTGCCGATCTGGTTGCAGCCTGCCGCGACGTCACCGGGCGGCATGTGCTGAAGGTGATTCTGGAGTCCGGCATGCTGAACGATGCCGATCGCGTGCGGCGGGCATCGGCAATCTGCATTCATGCCGGGGTCGATTTTCTCAAGACCTCGACCGGCAAGGCCGCGGTCGGCGCCACGCCCGAGGCGGCGCGGGTGATGCTGGAGGCGATTGCTGCCAGCGGCCGCCCGGTGGGTTTCAAGGTCTCCGGCGGCGTGCGCACGGTGGCCGATGCGCTGGGCTATTTGCAGCTTGCCGAGGAGATCTTCGGTGCCGACCAGGTGCGCCCGGAGCGCTTCCGGATCGGGGCGTCGGGCCTGATGGATGCCCTGCTGACGGCGCTGGACGGAGGCTCGGCCTGATGCCGGCTGCATCGCGGATGGGAATCCGCTCCCGCAGTGTCGGGTTCCGGTGATGCTGCCGCAGGAGATCATTCGCAGCAAGCGGGACGGTGCAGCACTGTCGCCAGCGCAGATCGCCGAGTTCGTCGCCGGCATTACCGACGGCCGGGTCGGCGACGAGCAGTTGGGCGCGTTCGCGATGGCGGTGTTTCTCAACGGCATGAACGAGGCCGAAACCGTGGCGCTGACCACGGCGATGCGCGATTCGGGTCGGGTGATGCGCTGGCCCGATCTGGACGGGCCGGTGCTGGACAAGCATTCCACCGGCGGCGTCGGCGATGCGGTGTCGCTGATCCTCGGGCCCTGGGTGGCGGCCTGCGGCGGCTATGTGCCGATGATCTCGGGCCCCGGTCTGGGCCATACCGGCGGCACGCTGGACAAGCTGCAGGCGATTCCCGGCTACGACCCGTTCCCGGCCCCTGAGCGGCTCGGCGCGGCGGTGGCCGAGGCGGGGGTTGCGATCATCGGCCAGACCGACGACCTGGCCCCGGCCGACCGGCGCTTCTACGGCGTGCGCGATGTGACCGCGACGGTCGAGTGCCTGCCCTTGATCGTTGCCTCGATCCTGTCGAAGAAGCTGGCCGCGGGGCTGGATGCACTGGTGATGGACGTCAAGGTCGGCTCGGGCAGCGTGATGGGAACGCTTGCGCGCGCCGAGGCACTGGCGCGCGCGATCGCCCGGGTGGCGACCGACGCCGGCATGCCGACCCATGCACTGCTGACCGATATGGATCAGGTGCTGGCGCGCAGCGCCGGCAATGCGCTGGAAGTGGCCGAGTGCATCGCGATCCTGCGCGGCGAGGCCGACGGCGGCCGGATGCTGGCGGTGACCCGCGAACTGGCAATCGAGATGCTGCTGCTGGGCCGACTGGCCGAGGATCGGGATCGTGCCGGCGCAGTTCTGGATCGGGCGCTGGCCTCCGGTGCGGTCGCCGAGCGCTTCGCCCGGATGGTGACTGCACTGGGTGGTCCGGCCGACCTGCTGGAACGCCCGGCCGCGTATCTGCCGAGTGCGCCGCTGCGGCGCGAGCTGTACCCGGTCGATGCCGGGATTGTCCAGGCCATCGACGTGCGCGAGGTCGGCCTGGCGGTGGTCGAGCTCGGCGGCGGGCGCCGCCGGGGCGGCGAGGCGATCGATCTTGCCGTAGGCCTGAGCCAGGTCGCCGCGATCGGCGAGGCGGTTGACCAGCAGCGTCCGCTGGCCGTGATCCACGCCGCCGACACCGAACGCGAGGAACGCGCCGCGATGCGTCTGCAGAATGCGTTTCGCGTTGGACCGGAGCCGGCACAAGCGCCCGGACTGGTGCGGCAGCGGATCGTGCTCGAATGATTTCCGACTGGCCTTTATCTGCGTTCATCCGCGTTCATCTGCGGTAAAACTGATTCCTGATCAGGTAGTTGACTCAGCCACAATTCAGCGAGTGTCTCCAGCGGTC
>NPIE01015879.1_pt1 | contig 20860 bp, 17 predicted proteins | sample 8637661 | NCBI WGS metagenome assembly NPIE01 (sample SAMN07420842, study PRJNA396082) | bioreactor metagenome | isolation source: sample BA12 brine-fed electro-methanogenic bioreactor BA | place: Japan: Kochi | collected 2016-12-09
TCGAGCAGGGTCGCCCCGGAGGCGTTGCGCCGGCCGCCGCGTTTATAGGCCTCACCCTTCTGGTTGGCAAAGAACTGGGTGCGGCGCTCCACGGTGTTGAGCACCGGGGTTATCGCCTCATTCGGACAGACCATCGCGCACATGCCGCAGCCGATGCAGGCATGGGCCGGATCGGTACGCTGGCGGATGCCGGTAAAGGTTCGGTATTCATTGCCGCGCTTCTTGCTCAGGATCTGCAGCTGCGGCATACGCTGCCGCCGGTAGCCCAGATAGATGGATTCTTTCGGGCAGACCGTGGTGCAGTGGCCGCACAGAGTGCAGCGATCTTCCCGGTGTTCAATGATCCAGGGCAGGTCCGGATAGGTCAGGCTGCCTGGCTCAACGGGAATTGTTCGAATTGGGACCATATGGTGAGTTCCTTTCTGTCAGGAGGAATGATAACGGTATGCTCGCGCATCGGCTGAAAGTCGAGGGCCGGATCACGGTCGGGCACCATCGCGTCGACGCCGCACATCTCCGAGGCGATCGCCCAGACACCTTCGCGGCCGCCGACGGTGGCCGGGCGGAGTTTTTTGTGGTCCATGACCAGCAGGCAACTCTCGTCGGGTAAGGTGCCAATCACCGCGTTCGGTCCATCGATGATCAGCCGTCGGCAGGCGTTGCGCAACCCCTTGAGAAATTCGCCTTGCGGGTGGCGCTCCAGTTCGACGGCGCTGAGCGGCGTGATGATATGCTTGTAGGTCTGCAGCGGCAGTTTCAAATGGTTCAGGGTGTAGTGCAGAATATGGGTGAACACCTCCGAGTCGCTCTGGTAACCGAGATAGCCGGGCAGATTGCGGCCGACCAGCCAGTCACGGATCGGTACGAAGGCGGTGTTCTCGCCGTTGGTCATGGTGGCGATGCCTTGAATGAAAAAAGGATGGCAGGCGTAGAGATTGATGCCGTAGTTGGTATTCTGCCGGCCCTGCGCCATGCAGACGCGGGACTTGATCTGGCCGTCATGGAGGCTGAGCAGATTGCCGACCTGCAACGGCCAGCCGACTTCCTTGATCATCGTCACATCGGGCCAGAAAGAGAAGACCGACAAGTCGTTGCCATGCTGCTCGCCGTCCTGGCGAAGGGCCAGTCTGGTTTTGAGCAACTCCATCTCCCTATCTTCACGACTGGCGTCACCGAATCGATCGGGCATACGGTAGGCCCGTACGAAATAACGGTAGCGGTCCTTGCCGTCCATGAAGGAGCGTTTCATATGGAATTTATGATCGTATTTGAGCTCGTAGCCGCGTTCTTCCATGAAATTGTCCAGCCGGCGCCAGGCCTTTTCGTTTTCGGCGATGCCGGAGAGGATCGGGAATTTCGGATTGTAGCGAAAATCCTCGAATTCCATGCCGCGCAGCAACAAGCCGAGACCGGAGCCGTCGTATCCCTCCTGCATGGCTTCCATGGCCATCAACACGTCGAAGGGAGAGAACGGTTCATTGGCTGTTTTCAATGCTAATCGACACATCTGTTTGTCTCCTGAGGGGAGTAACACCGCTCGGTGGCGGCGGTTTCCTTGTCGGCTCCGGGGAGGACCGTGCAGGGGTGTTGTGGGCCGGGCGGTAGGCCGGTCGGGTAAAGCGAAACTGCAGAAATACAAAAAAAAGGCGCCTTCGTCAAGAAGCTCTAGAGCGACAACGAACCGATAACGGGGGGTGTGCGAACGGAATGCGTGAAATCGTCAAAGGTGGGATGCAAAATCGCTGATCACGGTAAGATACTCGTGATGAAATGGCTGAAAACGACAGAAGAAAAGTGGCAGCACAATGCACGACGTATTACCACCACCGGGCCAGCGAGCGCCAACCGACCTGGAAAAAAAGGCGAGAGAGGCCGAACTACTTGAGGACCTTGCCGATATTTTTAACCTGGTCCACCTGCTCCTTGACGTCCTTGACTTCTTTGACGCCGGGAAGATCGTTAATCAGGCCGGTGCCGGCATCTTCGACGTCACTGACGCCTTTCTTGAATGAGGAAATGGCCTTGCCGAGCCCGGAACCGATCTCCGGGAGTTTCTTGCCACCGAAGACGAGAAAGGCAATGGCGAGGATGATGACCAGTTCTGGGGTGCCGAGTCCAAACATGATGAAGACTCCTGGGTGAAGGTTTTATGGCGGTGACTCAGGCAGACGGGGGGTCGTTCTTGTCGGATTTTTCTTCGTCGAGTGCTTTTTTTTCTTCCTGTTTGGTCGCCTCTTTGAAGTTCTTGATGCCTTTACCGATACCGGAGCCTATTTCAGGAAGCTTGCCCGCCCCGAAAATGATGACGATGATAACCAATATAATGATGAGTTCCGGCATTCCCAGTCCGAACATACGCTACCTCGTTAAAAACGGTTCAGGGGCGGCTTTCGACCACAAAGGTCGGTGAGCGCGACGGATTACCCCTCGACAATTCTCCGCTGACTTTAGAGCAGTATGGCAAGAAAGTCAAGCGGGGCGAGTGTTCCGTAATTCTTTGTCGACCGGCAATCGATCGCCGTGTCAGCAAGAGGTGCGCACCATGTTCCTGATAGCTTGTACCCGTTCGCCAAGGGCCTGCATTGCGGCGATGATCGCCGCTTCGTCGATGGTTTGCAGTTGCCGCTGCTTCATGACGAGACGGCCGGCAATCAGCGAATGGATCACGTCAGCACCGCGGGCGGCGTAGACCAGGTGTGACGGGATATTGTAGAGCGGGGTCAGGTGCGGTTGATCGAGATCGAGAACGATCAGATCGGCCTGTTTCCCCGGAGCCAGTGTGCCGATCAGCTGCCCGGCTCCGAGTGCTTCGGCGCCGCCGAGCGTGGCCGCGCGCAGGGTCATCTCGGCGGACATCACAGTTGGGTCCAGGTTCACTCCCTTGTGGACTTTGGCGACACTGCTCATCTCGGCGAAGAGATCGACATCGTTGTTGCTGGCGCTGCCGTCGGTACCGAGGGCGACGGTTACACCGTGGTCAAGCAGTTGCGGAACCGGGGCCACACCGGAGGCGAGTTTCAGGTTTGATTCGACGCAATGGGCGACGCTGGCGCCGCGCTTGCTCAAGAGTTCGATGTCTCCATCGTCAAGCCAGACGCAGTGGGCGGCCAGGGTGCGCTCGCCGAGCAGTCCGAGGCGGTCGAGATGGCGGGTCGGAGTCAGTCCGTACAACTCGCGGCAGGTCTGCACCTCTAACTGGGTCTCGGCCAGATGGATGACCAGCAGGCTGGCGGTGTCGGATGCAAGTTCAGCGCATCGTTCGAGCAGTTTCGGAGCACAGGTATAGATGCTGTGCGGATCGACGGTGGCGGTGATAAGGGGATGATCGCGATACTGCTCGATCAGCTCTCCGGTCAACCGCAGTCCGTTCTCGAGAGCGCCGTAGCACGGCGAGTCGAAATCGTAGAGCACCTCGCCGAACCAGCAGCGCATGCCGGTCGCGTCGGCCGCCAGGGCGACCTGATCGGCGAACAGGTACATGTCGCAAAAACTCGTGGTGCCGGATTTGATCATCTCGGCGATGGACACTTCGGCCGCCAACCGGACCGTTTCCCGGTCAAGACGGGCCTCGACCGGAAAAATATGGTCCTGCAGCCAGGTCATCAGCGGCAGGTCGTCGGCCAAGCCACGGAAACAGGACATCGGTGCATGGGTGTGGGTGTTGATCAGACCGGGCATGATCAGGCCGTGTGGTTCATGCAGTTCCGGCAGGCCCGGATGGCGGCGGTGCAGGTCACTGCGGCTGCCGATCGCCTCGATGGTATCGCCGCAGACGAGGACGGCCCCGTCTTCAATGCAGTCTTGCTGACTCCAGGTGGGCAGCAGGTAGCGAGCGGAAATCAGTTGGCGGGTCGGGGCGGCGGGTAGCGTCATGAAAATCCTGTTAGGCTGGGGGGTGCAGCCGGGTGATGATGTCGATGACCAACCGCTCGAGCTTCGGTTCGATGGCGGCGGCCTCCTCGATAATGGAACCGAGCGACAGCGGCTGGAAATCGTCCGGATCGTTGACATTGGAGACGGCGGACAGGCCGAGGACTTCGATGCCGCCATGGTGGGCAACGATTACTTCCGGGACCGACGACATGCCGACGGCATCGGCCCCACAGTTTCTGAGCCAGCGGGTTTCGGCGGGGGTTTCCAAACTTGGGCCGGGAATGCAGACATAGACGCCGGTGGTGATCACATCCTTGAGGCCGCAACTCTCGGCGCCGGCCAGGGCCAACTCGATCAACCCCGGCTGGTAGGCCTGCGAGAAATCGGGAAACCGTGGCCCCCATGCTTCGACGTTCGGGCCGCGAAGCGGATTTTCGCCGAGAAAGTTGAGGTGATCGCGAATGATCATGATCGAGCCGGGTTTGAAGGCCGGGTTCAGGCCGCCGGCGGCATTGGTGATAATCAGTCGCTGCAAACCGAGCATCTGCAGGACCCGGATCGGAAAGGTCACTTCCTTGGTGGAGTAGCCTTCGTAATAGTGGAACCGTCCGGACAGGACGACCAGTCGCCGGCCATTGACGGTGCCGACGATCAGACTGCCGCGGTGACTGGGTACAGTGGCCCGGGGAAAGCCGGGAATGTCGCGGTAGGCGATAACTTGTTCCGTCTCGATATGGTCGGCAAAAGCGCCGAGACCGGTTCCCAGCTGGATGGCCGTATCGGGCAGAGGACCGAGATGCGCCTGCAGGTAGGCAGCGGCCCGGTTGACCTGGTCGATATATGCCGTGATTGAAAAACCCATTACCGGCGGATGGCGTGTTGCTCGATAAAGGCGGTAATAGCGGCCCGATCGGCAGGCATGACTTCGCAGCGGGTCGGCTTGTCTTGCAGTTCGGCCAGCGGTGGCGGCAGATCGACGGGTCGGCCGGTGGCCTCCTCGACAACCGTCGAAAATTTTGCCGGATGCGCGGTGGCCAGACAGATCGTCGAGATTCCTTTGGCTCGATGCTGGGAAGCTGCCCGGACGCCGACGGCGGTATGCGGATCAAGCACGTAGCCGTAGCGTTCGTGATAGTCGGCGATGGTGGCTCGCACGTCGTTTTCGGACACTGCCACGGCGACAAAATCGCGCCGCATGTGGCCGAGACAGTCGTCGAGTTGCAGGCCGCCCGTTTCCTTGAGGTGCGCCATTGCGTCTCTGACGTGTTCCGGTGAACTGTCAAGCAGATAGTAGAGATAGCGCTCAAAGTTAGAGGCTACCTGGATATCCATTGATGGACTGGACGTGGCGACCACCTGTCCCAGCGAGTAGTCGCCGTTGTTGATGGCTCGGGCCAGGATGTCGTTGGCGTTGGTGGCCAGCACCAGCTTGCTGATACATCCTTCGGGCAGCATCTTTTTGGCGATGTAGCCGGCGAAGATATCGCCGAAATTGCCGGTCGGTACGGCAAAGGTGGCGGCCCGGTCGTTTTCATGACCGGCGATATGCAGACAGCTGGCGACGTAGTAGACCACCTGGGCAAGTACCCGGGCCCAGTTGATCGAGTTGATGGCACCGAGGTGATGGGCTTGCTTGAAGGTCACATCACCGAACATCTCTTTGACGATAGCCTGCCCGTCATCGAAGGTTCCTTCAATGGCGATATTGAAGACGTTGGCGTCGGTTACCGTCGTCATCTGCAGCTCCTGCACCGCACTGATACGCTGGTGCGGGTGGAGGATGAAGATGGCAATCCGTTCCTTGCCCCGGACCCCGTATATGGCGGCGCTGCCGGTATCGCCCGAGGTGGCGCCGAGGATATTCAGGTAGGAGTCATTTTTGCTCAGCAGATACTCGAAGAGATTGCCGAGAAACTGCAGTGCGATGTCCTTGAAGGCGAAGGTCGGACCATGGAAGAGCTCGAGAATATGCAGGTCGTCGAGATGGACGAGCGGTGTTACCTCCGGATGGTCGAAACTCGAGTAGGATGCGGCGATCAGAGATTTCAGGTCGGAAGTCGGGATGTCGTCGATAAAGCGCGACATGACCTCAAAGGCCAGATCCTGATAGCTCAGTCCCTGCCAGGACTCGAATGTGGGTCGATCCACACGGGGGATGGTCCGCGGCAACAGCAGACCGCCGTCGGTGGCCAATCCCATCATGACTGCTTCGGTAAATGAGATGGCGGCGATACCGCCGCGAGTGCTGATATATTTCATGGTTTCGGAGAGCTCGATGCTCAGGTCGGTTCGTGGTTCAACGGGATTGAGACGGCGTCGCGCAGGTCCGTTGCCGGGGGTGGTCAGCCGTTGGCAACAGGCGTTAGATCAAGGCGCGGAGCGTCGTGCCAGAGACCTTCGAGATCATAGAATGAGCGTTGTTCGTGATAAAATACGTGAACGACCACATCGCCAAAATCGAGCAGTACCCAGGTTCCCTCTTGCAGCCCTTCGGCCTGGGATGTCTTGATCCGCTTGGAACGCAATTCGTTTTCGATACTCTCGGCCAGGGCCTGAACGTGCCGGGTGGAGCGGCCGCTCATAATCACGAAGTAATCGCTGAACGAGGCTTTGCCGCGGACATCGAGGACGACGACGTCATCCGCTTTGCCGTTTTCGGCGATACGTGAGCAGGTGAGGGCGAGTTCCCGGCCGTCGAGGGCCTGAAACTCTTTCTTTAAACGTTTCATCTTTTCTTTTGTGCCGTTTAAATTCTGAAGTGTCAATGCTTTTTCGCGGTTTGTCGGGGACGGCGCGGTGGAAACTCGAAGGTGATCTTGCCGCGGCCGTCGATCAGCAGGTAGGCATCGAACGGTTTTCGTTTCTTGGAGATAAAGCCTTTGATGAGCGGTGTTTTCCCCTCGGTCAGGAGGTGACGAATGGCGTCCGGGGTAATGGTTTTTCCGAGAATCACTTTGCTGATTTTCAGGCCGCTTTTTTCGTCGTTATCCAGAGCTGATTCAGACAGGTAGCCGGCCGGTGTCTCGTAGACCGGTGTGTTGTCGATCGGCGACGGGCCGAGCGAACCGGCCTCTTTAATAGCGTCGATATCGAGACCGTCGGTGGTGTCGGCGAAGATGAAATCGACCTTGTCGTTGGTCAAGCGAACCGACGCGGTGAAGGGTTTGCCTTTTTTCGAGCGAAAGTCGCTGAACGGACCGATCGTCTCGCCCTTGATCAGAGCAACGATCTCCTGCGGCTCCATGACCCGGCCGCCGAGGATCTTGCGGATGGTCAGTCGCTTATCCTCGCTGATATAGGCGGTCGGTGTCTCGAAGAAAACGACATCGCCCACCGGACTGAACGGGGCCTGCCGTTGTTCGTGATTATCTTCGTACCCTTTGATCCGCTCGGTGATCTGCCTGGTCAGATCGCGGATCTCTTTCATGAACTGCTCTCTGGTGAGTTGGCCTTTGAGGATCTGGTTGAGCTTGAACTCCCATTCGCCGGTCATTTCCGGCGAGGCGAGTACGTCGATGCGCATGGCCTCGAGCAGAGCGAAGAGCTCGAAGGCCTTGCCGGTCGGGGTCAACTCCTTACCTTCGCGAACCAGATATTTCTCGTTGAGCAGTTTTTCGATGATCGCCGCCCGGGTCGCCGGGGTGCCGAGGCCGCGTTCTTTCATCGCCTCGGCCAGTTCCTCGTCGTCTACCAGTTTGCCGGAGTTCTCCATGGCCGACAGCAGGGTCGCTTCACTGAAGCGGGCCGGTGGCTTGGTCTCGGCGGCTTGGGCTTCAACCGCCGTGCAGGTGATGGCGGCGCCGGCGGGCAAGGCGTTGAGCATGCCGTCGCCCTTTTCGCTGCCCCCGTCCAGGTAAACCGCTTTCCAGCCCGGATCGAGCAGGATTTTGCCTTCGGTCAGGAAGGACTCCTCGGCGACGACGGTGATGCGCCTGGTCTGCAGGTAGCGGGCCGGCGGGAAAAAGACGGCAAGAAAGCGCTGCACGACCATCCGGTAGATCTTCAGTTCGGCCTCGCTCAGATCGGCCGGCAGTTTATTGGTCGGGATGATGGCGTGATGGTCCGAGACTTTGGCGTCGTTGAAGACCCGAGGGTTGGCGCCGATATATTTTTTCTCCAGAACGGTCTCGGCGTGCGTTCCGTACTGCCAGTTTTTCTGGGTCTTGCAGACGGACGCGGCCGTCGCCCGGTAATCCCGGGTCAGGTACCGGGAGTCGGTCCGCGGATAGGTCAGCACCTTGTGCCGTTCATAGAGTGATTGCGCGATGCTTAGTGTGTTCTGGGCCGAAAAGCCAAAACGCGAGTTGGCCTCCCGCTGCAGTGTTGTAAGGTCGTAGAGCTGCGGCGCGATCTGCTGGGTTTCCTTCGAGGAGTCTTCGGCCGTTCCCGGTTGGCCGGTGCAGGCGTCGATAATGGCCTCGGCCCGCTCGGGCTCCCAGATACGATCGGCCCGCCGGTCGGGATCGGCGGGATCCTTTTTGAAGGCGATATCGATCCACTTGCCGGTATAGCTTTCGCTTGCCGCGGTAAAGGTGGCGAGCAGCGTGGTATAGGGCCGCGCAATAAACCGTTGGCGCTCCTGCTCCCGTTTTACGAGCAGGGACAGAGTCGGTGTTTGAACCCGGCCGCACGGGGTCTTGAAAAATCCTCCGAAACGGGACTTGTAGGCCGTCAGCGCCCGGGTGGCGTTGATGCCAATCAGCCAGTCGGACTCGGAGCGACATCGTGCGGTGTCCTCCAATGGCACCATTTCGGGATCGCTGCGCAGCGACGAGAGTCCTTTCTTGATCGCATCGTCGGTCATCGATTGCAGCCAAAGCCGTTTGAGGACTTTCTGGGCCACCGATTTGTTCCAGACGAGGCTGATGATGTACTTGAAGATCAACTCGCCTTCCCGGCCGGCGTCGCAGGCGTTGATAATGGTCGCCACGTCGTTGCGCCGAATCAGTTTTTGCAGTGCATTAAACTGGGACTTGGTCGAGTCGAGCACTTTGAGCGGGAATGTTTGCGGCAGGATCGGCAGATCTTCCATGCGCCATTTTTGATAGCGGGGGTCGATCTCTTCCGGATAACAGATGGAAACCAGATGCCCGATGGCGAAGGAGACGATGTAGTGATCTCCCTCGTAATGGCTGCGAGTCTTCTTGAAGCGACCGGGCAGGACTTTCACCAGATCCCCGGCAACGCTTGGTTTTTCCGCAATGATTAATGTTTTTTCAGTCATCTATCCGTGTGTGTCGGCTGTTTCCGGCCGGGCGGTTCATCCCGGGGCACCACTGCTCGTTTTCCCTGATTATGGAGATAAAAAGGAAGATTGTATTACAGATGCGGGGCCTGGATGCGACGGGACGATATTATTTCAGGCACAGTTGCCCGTTGTTGTATTAATCAGCCGCCGGTTTGTCAATCCCATTTAACGGCGAGACGGGTTTTAACCTGCCCTACGCTCACTACCAGCTCAGCCGGCAGGGCTGGCCGGTCCTTCGCGATGCAGCCTCCGGCAGAACCGGCCAGCCCGGGGAAGACGGATTGTCATCTTGTCATCGCTTGTTATAGTTACTATAGCCACTGAGGCTCGTCCGTAACATTCTGTTAGGTGCAACATCTTGACAAGTCAGGCAACGTGTGGTTATTTAGTCGCGTTACGGTCTGATAGATGCGGGCATAGCTCAGTTGGCAGAGCGCGAGCTTCCCAAGCTTGAGGTCGCGAGTTCGAGCCTCGTTGCCCGCTCCACACCGAAGACCAGCCGTCCGCAGTAATCGACAACGGCCTGCACCTGGGGCACGAGCCGAGGGACGGTTGCTTATACCTGGAACGCAGGGTGTGTTGCCAGGAATAGGAAAGTGGGCTTTGCCCGCTTTTTTTTTTATGACCGGCACAGCAATGTGCGGCCGTCGGACAACCCGGCGCTGACAGCAGTCGGCAGCGCGGTGTCGTGACAGGCCAAATGAAACAATTGAAGGACGATGAACGAAGGAGTGGTCAGCCGTGTTCGTGAGTTTGCCGAGTCGCTCTTGCCGGCGATGGGTATGGAGCTCTATGATGTCCAGTTTCGCCGGGAGAACCAAGGCTGGGTGCTGCGTTTGACCATCGATCGGGTCGGCGGCGTGTCGCTTGACGATTGTTCCCGGGTGAGCCGGGAAGTGAGCGATTTTCTCGACGTGGAAGACCTGATCGAGCACCAGTATCATTTGGAGGTTTCCTCGCCGGGGGCGGAACGGATGTTGCGTTCACTTGCTGAATGCCGACGGTTTATCGGGGAAAAAGTACGCGTGAAGTTGTCGCAGGAGCGAGACGGCCAGAAGGTTTTTATCGGTCGGCTGCAAGAGGTGGGCGACGGGACACTGATCGTTGAACTCGAAAACGGGGAGCTGCATACCGTTCCCTGGGACGAGATCAACAAGGCCCGTCTGACTCTTTAGGGTGGTTTTAGGACAGAGGCGCACAACCGCAACGGCCGGTTCCTTGGCATGGGAAGCGCTGATGGTGAGGTAGGATAATGGTATCGGACTTAAAACGGATAATTGACCAGATCAGCAGGGATCGCGGATTCGACCGACGGCTTCTGGTAGAGGCGATCGAGGAAGCGGTAGCCTCCGCCGCCCGAAAGAAATACGGCAGCAGGCGCGACATCGAAGTGCACTACAATGAGGAGTTGGGTGAAGTCGAAGTGTTCCAGTTCCGCAGTGTTGTCGAGGTTGCTGAGGACGATCAGACCGAGATCTCTTTCGAGGCCGCCAAAGTGCTCGATCCCGAGGTCCAGCTGGGTGATGAACTCGGCGAGAAAATGGAAAACATTACCGAACTCGGTCGTATAGCCGCCCAATCCGCCAAACAGGTCATCATTCACCGTATGAAAGATGCCGAGCGTGACGTTATATACGACATGTTCAAGGATCGTCAGGGTGAAGTGGTCAGTGGTATCGTCCAGCGCTTCGAGCGCGGCAACATGGTGGTCAACCTCGGTCGTACCGATGCGATTCTGCCCAAAGAACACCAGATACCGAAACGCTCCTTCAAGCAGGGCGACCGGATTCGCGCCTATTTGTTGGAGGTTCGCCAGAACAGCCGTGATTCCCAGTTGATCCTGTCGCGCACCGCCGATGAATTTCTCGAGAAGTTGTTTCAGCTCGAGGTGCCGGAAATTGCCGAAGGCATCGTTAAAATCATGGGAGTCAGCCGGGAGCCGGGATTTCGGGCCAAGATCGCGGTCAGTTCATCCGAGTCCGATGTCGATCCGGTCGGCGCCTGCGTCGGCATGAAGGGCAGCCGGGTGCAGAACGTCGTCCAGGAATTGCAGGGTGAACGCATCGATATCGTCACGTGGAGCCCCGATCCGGCAAAATATGTTTATAATGCACTGGCGCCTGCCCACGTCAGCATGGTCATGGTTGACGAGGACGCCAACTCGCTGCTCGTGGTCGTACCCAACGACCAGCTGTCGCTGGCTATCGGCAGACAGGGACAGAACGTCCGCCTGGCCTCGAAGCTGATGGGCTGGCGGATCGATGTGAAGAGCGAGCAGCGCTGGGCCAACCTGGAAGACGAGGGGTACCAGTCATTGCTGCAGGTGCCGGGAATCGATGAAAATCTGGCCGATCAACTGCTGGCCAAAGAGATCAAATCGGTCGTCGATCTGGCCCGTGCTTCGGCGGAAACATTGACGATTATTCGGGCCATCGACGAAGAGTACGCGGCGCAGCTTATCGAGGCGGCGGCCAATCTTGCCGGTGAGGAGGCGCTTGCTGCCGCTGCCGAGCAGGAGGAGAAGGAGTTGGCTGCGGCAGCGTTACGTGAGCAGGCGCAGGCTGCCGACCGTCAGAGCAAAGCCGGCGACGGTCCGCCTCCGGACGCAACCGGCGAAGTTGAAGCTGAAGACACAGCCGGTGAAGGCGGTACCGAAGATGCGACCGACGCAGCCGAAGCAGAAGATGCAGCGGGAGAAACCGCAGCGGAAGACGCGGCGCCTGAAACCGGTGCGGAGGATGCGGCCGACGAGCAGGAAGAGCAGTCGCCCACGGCCAAGCCGGAATAAGATCGTCCGTGACCCGGCAACCGATTCGCACCTGCGTCAGTTGCCGCAGGAAGGCAGGCAAGGACGAACTGCTGCGCCATTGTTGGCGCGATGACGGTCCGGTAGCCGACGAACGCCAGGTTGCACCGGGGCGCGGTGTTTATACGTGCAGTAACGAGACGTGCAGGAACAGGTTTTACGCAGACAGCAGACGATGGCAGCGGTTGTTTCGCCGGACATGATGTCCGGGCTGTTGCCTGGTGAGAGATGCTGTGGTAGAGCGAAGAAGAACCCAGAAGGTGGTTTTCCAGGAGTGAGGCATGAGTAGAGTGAGGGTTTACGAACTGGCGAAAGAAGCCGGGATGACCGGCAAAGATCTGGCCGATAAGTTGATTGCCGAAGGGTACGACGTCAAAGGCCATAGTTCGACAGTCGATGAAGATACCGCTGAGAAGATTCGCCGGACGATGCTTCAGAACTCGGAAACCGAACTGGTCGAAAAGAGAATAGATGCTTCCCAGGGAGCGACGGTTATCAGGAGGCGGGCCACCATTATTCGCCGGCGCCCGAAAGCCGAGCAGGAAGAGGCCGCGGAAGAAACGACCGAGATCGAGCAGGCGGAACAGGCTGGTACCGACGACGGCGATGCCGATCGAACGGCGGTCCAGGCTGAAGCCGAAGAGGCGTCGACCCGGCAACCGGCAGTCGATGAGGAGCCGCAGCCTCCGGCAGACGAGACCGCCGAGCCGGCCGAGGAGGTGGCGCAACCGGTCGCCGACGTGGATCGGGAAGAGGCACCGAGCAGCGAAACCGATGACGGCGCATTGGCCGAAACGGTTGAGGAGTCTACGGCGCAACCCGGCGAACCGGATGACCGGGAAGCTGCGGCGCCGCCGACAAAGCCGAAAAAAGTGGAACGCAAGACCATCGCCCGGGTGGTCGGCTCTATCGACCTGCCGGTTCCTGATGAATCGGACACGGCCGAGCGATCCCGGCCGAAAAAGATGGCCCGCTCCACTGCATCGAAGACCGGGCGACCGAAAATCGCCGTGGAATTCCAGCCGGAAACGCCCGCTGAGGCCTCGGAACGAGCCCGGAAAAAGGGCAAGCGTGCCGCTGGAACCACAGACGACGATGATCGCGACCGGCGTGGCAAAGGAGCACGCAAAGGGGGCAAGAAGAGCGTCAAATTCACCCATTTCGATGCCGACTATCAGCGTGGCGGTAAGCGTGGCAAACGGGGCCGCAAAGCGGACAAGCGAATCGCACCATCGACCATCGAGATGAAGGCAAGCAAGCGCAAGATCACCGTCTTCGACACCATTACCGTTGGCGATCTGGCGGCTCGGATGAAGGTCAAGGCTTCCGAGGTCATTGCCAAGTTGATGGGTCTCGGGGTCATGGCGACGATGAATCAGGTGGTCGATATCGAGACGGCGACATTGATTGCAACCGATTTCGGTTACGAGGTCGAGCAGGGGATTACCGAGGAGATCGGTATCCAATTGCTCGATGCGCAGGAAGAGGGCGGGGAAACGAAGATGCGGCCGCCGGTGGTCACGGTTATGGGCCATGTTGATCACGGCAAGACCTCGATCCTCGATGCCATCAGAAAAACCGATGTCGCCGAAGGTGAAGCGGGTGGCATTACCCAGCATATCGGCGCGTATCACGTGCGTTCCAAGGCCGGTGACGTCACCTTCGTCGATACGCCCGGACATGCCGCCTTTACCGAGATGCGTTCCCGTGGTGCCCAGATCACCGACCTGGTAATCCTGGTGGTTGCCGCCGACGACGGTGTCATGGACCAGACCAAAGAAGCGATCAATCATGCCCAGGCCGCCGGTGTGCCGATTCTGGTGGCGGTCAATAAGATAGACAAGGACAATGCCGACCCGGATCGAGTCAAACGGGAACTATCCGACTTCGGTTTGATCCCTGAAGACTGGGGCGGACAGACCATTTATTGCGAAACCTCGGCCAAGAAAAACGTCGGTATTGATGAATTGCTGGAAAACATTCAGTTGATGGCGGAAATGCTGGAGTTGCAGGCCGACGCATCACGAAAGGCTAAAGGCCGGGTCGTCGAGGCGCAACTGGACAAGGGACGCGGCGCGGTTGCGACGGTACTCGTCCAGGACGGGACGCTGCACAACGGCGATTATTTCGTTGTCGGTCAGTACAGCGGCAAGGTCCGGGCGATGCGCGACGACAAGGGGCGGCCGATCAAGGAGGCCGGACCGTCGGCCCCGGTCGAGGTCCAGGGACTGTCCGGTGTTCCGCTGGCCGGCGACGAGTTCATCGTGGTAACCGATGAAAAGATGGCCAAGAGCGTCAGCCAGGCCCGCTCGATGAAGGTGCGCGAGACCGAACTGGCGGCCGGCAGCAAGATTTCGCTGGATAAATTGTTCGAGAAGATGTCCGAGGGAGACGTACAGGAACTGCGGGTGATCATTCGCGCGGACGTTCAGGGAACCTTGGAGGCGTTTGCCAAGGCTGCCGAGGAATTGTCCACCGAAACGATCAAGGTGCGGGTCCTGCATGAGGGGACCGGTACCATCACCGAGTCCGATATCCTGCTCGCCTCGGCCTCCGATGCCATCATTATAGGGTTCAATGTCCGGCCGACCGCCAAGATCAAGGATCTTGCCAGTCGGGAAAACGTTGACCTGCGTTCGTATGACGTCATTTATCATGCCTTGGACGATATCCGCAAGGCGATGCTCGGCATGCTCGATCCGACGTTTGAGGAAGAGGTCATCGGTACCGCCGAGATTCGCGATACCTTCAGCGTTCCGAAAGTCGGCAAGATCGCCGGCTGCTTCGTCACCGATGGCGCTATCAGGAGAAATGCCGGTGTGCGCGTCGTTCGTGACGGGGTGGTTGTCTATACCGGCAAAATCAGCTCGTTGCGCCGGTTCAAGGATGACGCCAAGGAAGTCGTTGCCGGTTACGAATGCGGTATCGGCGTTGAGCATTTCAACGATATCAAGGTGGGCGATCAGCTTGAGGCATTCGTCATGCAGCAGGTTGAAGCAAAGCTGGACTAGCGGTGTGCCGCAATGAAGAAGCCATGGCATCCAAAACAGGAACTCGAGGCACTCGGGGCGGTCCGCTCGCAGCCTCCCAAGCGTGCCGTCCGGGTCGCCGATGCAATCCGTAACGAATTGTCCGTGCTGCTGGTGCAACGCAGCAGCGATCCCCGGTTGCATGACGTGCAGATCAACCGGGTAACGGTTACCGATGACTTGCGTCATGCCAAAATTTATTTTACCACTCTGCCGGGGGGCTGCACTGTCGATGAGGCGCACCAGGCGTTGGAACGGGCCGCCGGTTTCATGCGCAGTCATCTGGCCAGGACCATCAATCTGAGATTTACTCCGGAGTTGCGCTTCTGGTATGATGAGGGAGCGGAAAAAGTGTCTGAAGTGGAAAAACTACTGGCAGAGATAGCCAGGGAGAAGAATGAGCGAGAACGTCGTTCCTGAAGATATTCTTCGCTTGATCAGAGACCGGGGTCATTTTGTCCTGTTGACCCACATCCATCCGGATGGCGACGCCCTCGGCTCCTTGCTCGGGCTGGCCGATATGTTGTCGGAGATGGGGAAAACGGTCTTTACCTACCTCGATCAGCCGGTTTCTCATCTCTATGACTTTTTGCCCGGTTGCGAGCGGATCCGTTGCAGTCTTGAGGCATTACAAGATTTTCGCCGGCAGGCCGGGAGAAAAGACTTGGTTACCATCGTCCTCGACTGCGGTGAGGATGAACGACTCGGCAAGGATAAGCACCTGTTGCTCGACAGCGAACCACTGGTGGTCATCGATCATCATCGGTCCCATCGCAACTACGGACATCTGCGTTGGGTCGATCCGTTGCGTTCCTCTACCGGTGAGATGGTGTACGAGATCGCTGCCGCTCTCGGGCAGGAATTCTCTCTGGATGGTGCTTTTAACATCTATGTGGCGATCGTCACCGATACCGGTTCTTTCCGCTATGATTGCACCGGTGCCCGGACGCTGGAGATTGCCGGCCGGCTGCTGGCGCGCGGCGTCAAGCCCGAGCAGGTAGCCGCCCAGATTTATGATAACTTCAGTCCCGGACGACTGAAGCTGTTGCAATTGGTTCTCGGCACGCTTGATCTGTCCGACGACGAACAGATCGCCTGCATTCATGTCACCAATGATATGTTGGACCGTGCCGGCGCCGCGATCCAGGATATCGAAGGCTTTGTCGATTTCCCGCGGGCCATCCGTTCGGTCCGGGTGGCGGTTTTTCTCAAGGAGCTTGACGACAACCGGGTCTCGGTCAGTCTCAGGGCCAAGGGGGCTGTCGATGTGGCCGATATCGCCAAGGAGTTTGGCGGAGGTGGGCATCGCAATGCCGCCGGTTGCCGGTTTTGCGGACTTTCTCTCGAAGAGGCCCGGCAACGCCTGCACCAGGTTATTGCCGAACGATTGGCCAGCCATCTTCCTTGATCGTTGACACGAATCGATGACCGAACCTTTTGCGCCCGGGATGGTGCTGGTTGACAAACCGGCCGGCAAGACTTCTTTTGCAATGGTGCGCCTGGTACGCCGGCTCAGCGGCGTCAAAAAAGTAGGTCACGCCGGAACGCTCGATCCGTTTGCCACCGGCCTGCTCGTCGTCTGCATCGGCCGGCCGGCCACCCGCTTGATTGATCGGATCATGGACGGGGAAAAACAGTACCTGGCGACGCTGGTCTTGGGCACGGTTTCGTCGACCCAGGATCCGGAAGGCCAGTTGCTACGCAGCGAATCGTGGCAGCCGATTGAGCAGCGGACCATAGAGCAGGTACTGGATCGCTTTCGCGGTCCGATCATGCAATCGCCGCCGGCCTTTTCCGCCGTGAAGCACCAGGGCAAGCCGCTGTACCATTACGCCCGAAACGGTATCTTCATCGAGAAACCGCCGCGCCCGGTAACGATCTCCCTGTTGCGTTGGCTGAATCCCCGCGAGCAGGTAACGATGAGCGCCCCGACGCTCGAGTTGCTGGTACAGTGCAGTAAGGGTACCTATATCAGGACATTGGCCGCCGATATCGGTGCTGCCTTGGGATGCGGGGCCTACCTGACGGTGCTGCGCCGCATTGCCAGCGGCTCTTTTTCCGTCGAGCAGAGTGTCTGCGGTCAGGCTCTGGCCGCAGAGAATGGCCCCGAACTGCTGCGCCAGGCGTTTGTCGATGTGGATGAAGTGCAGAAATGCTTGCAGTCTTCAGGGAAAAGCGATAGTATAACCTGTTACGGTTGAAACGGATTCGCGAATGAGAAATGCTGTCACTCACGGTCGTCGGCATAGCAGATCGAGTTTGCCGTCGATTCGGCATTGCAGTATAATTGAACAACTATCAGAGTTCTGAACGATACAGGAGGATTACTGTGGCACAGTCGGCAGTAAAGAAAAACGAGATTATCGAGAAATTTAAAACGCACCCGTCGGATACCGGTTCGTCAGAAGTCCAGATTGCTTTGTTGACCGACCGCATCCAATACCTGACCGAACACTTCAAGGTGCATGCCAAAGACCACCATTCCCGTCAGGGATTGCTCAAACTGGTCGGGCAACGACGGAGTCTGCTCGATTACCTCAAGAAAAAAGACATCGGTAAGTACCGGGAACTGATCAAGGAACTGGGCATACGCAAGTAACACCTTCCTGCCAGCCAATCGTGTCTCCTGTCGGTGCGGAAACGATGCGAGCAGCAGCCCGCCGTCGTTTCCGCCGCGACAGAGACAGATATCTCCGTTCCGGGCGAGTCGCTCCACCGGTTGTGGTGGTGATCGTCCGGATCCGTCGTTTTTTTCGCCATATAGTAATAACGAAGAGTATGAAGCTATTCCGCAATAGGGCGGAATGGTCCGCGATGAAATTATCTCAGATTGTTTCATTAAAGCAGGAAAATCCGTTCGGTGGATAATCCGATCGGAGAACATCGGACCCGAAAACGGGTCTGAATCATGGAGAATACATGATGCAAACAGTTGAAGCCACTATCGGAACGAAAACTATTTCTATTGAAACCGGGAAATTGGCAAAACAGGCCTCCGGGTCGGTTGTCGTGCGATGCGGCGAAACGGTCGTGCTTGTGACCGCTGTCGGTGATAAACGCAACAAACCGGAATTGGGGTTTTTGCCGCTTACCATTGAATACCAGGAAAAGATGGCCTCGGTCGGCCGCATCCCCGGTAACTACTTTCGCCGTGAGATCGGTCGTCCGAGTGATCGCGAGGTCCTGACCTGCAGGATCATCGACCGCCCGCTGCGACCCCTCTTTGCCGACGGCTACAGTGCCGAAACGCAGGTCATTGCCTCGGTGCTGTCGGCAGACCAGGAGCATGAGCCCGACATTCTCGCGCTGACCGGGGCCAGTTGCGCCCTGATGCTCTCCGATATCCCGTTTGGTGGACCGGTTGCCGGCGGCCGGGTCGGCTATATCGATGGTGCCTACGTGATGAATCCGACCAGAACGGAGTTGGAGCAGTCGACGATGGATATCGTCGTGGCCTGCACCGAAAAGGCGGTGGTCATGGTCGAAGGCAAGACCGGAACCCTTGCCGAAGAAGTTGTCCTTGAGGCGATTTTCTTCGCCTTCAAACAATTGCAGCCACTGATCGAAATTCAGAAACAATTGCAGGCCGCCAACGGTAAAGAAAAGCGCGTCGTCGAACCGAAAACCATCGACGAAACGCTCTACGAAAAGGTTGTCGAATGTGCCTCGGAGCGTATCAACTCGGTGATCGCCACGCCTGACAAGGTGGAGCGCAGCCGCGCCTATGATCAGCTGGTTAACCATGTTCTTGAAGAGATGGACCCGGATGGCGAGCGAAGCGGAGAAATTGCCGACCTGCTGTCACGTTTCCGGAAAAAACGGATGCGGGCGATGATCGTCGAACAGGATCAGCGTATCGACGGCCGCGCCTTCGACGAAGTCCGGCCGATCAGCTGTGAGGCCGGATATCTGCCGCGGACTCACGGCTCGGCACTGTTCACACGCGGCGAGACCCAGGCGTTGGTTACCGCCACCCTGGGCAGCGAGCGCGACCAGCAGCGGGTGGAAACCCTGGGCGGTGAGGAAAACAAGCGGTTCATGCTGCATTACAACTTCCCGCCGTTTTGTGTCGGCGAGGTGCGGCGCATGACCGGTCCGTCCCGTCGCGATATCGGCCACGGAACGCTGGCGATGCGCGGCATTGAAGCGGTGCTGCCGGCCGAGACCGAATTTCCCTACTCGATCAGGGTGGTCTCCGAAGTCCTCGAATCAAACGGCTCGTCTTCGATGGCCACCGTCTGCGGCGGCAGCATGGCGCTGATGGATGCCGGCGTGCCGATCTCCGCGCCGGTGTCGGGGATAGCCATGGGGTTGATCAAGGAAAACGACAAGGTGGTAATCCTCTCCGATATTCTCGGCGATGAAGATCATCTCGGTGATATGGACTTCAAGGTCGTCGGGACCGCCGAAGGGGTCACCTCGCTGCAGATGGATATCAAGATTGACGGCGTTGACCGGGATATCATGGGCAGGGCGCTGGCCCAGGCCAAGGCCGGCCGGCTGCACATCCTGTCGGAAATGAACAAGGGTATTTCCGAAGCGCGCAAGGAAATTTCCGAGTATGCGCCGAAATTTCACTCCCTGCAAATCAACCCCGATAAGATCAGGGATTTGATCGGTCCCGGTGGTAAGGTGATCAAGGAGTTGTCGTCCGACTACGATGCCAAGATCGAGGTTGAGGATAGCGGCCTGGTCAAGATTTTTACCATCGACGGTACCAACTTCGAGGAACTGCTCTACCGGATCAAGACGATCACCGCCGAACCGGAAATCGGTGCCGTTTATAAAGGGGTGGTCAAGACCATCAAGGACTTCGGTGCGTTTGTCGAGATCCTGCCCGGAACCGACGGTCTGGTCCATATTTCGGAACTGGACAAGAGCCGGGTCAACAAGGTGACCGATATCGTCAAGGAAGGCGATGAAATCGAGGTGAAAGTCCTCGAGATCGACGGTCGCGGTCGTATCCGGTTGAGCCGCAAGGCCCTGCTGCAGGACGACTGATCTGATCGGCAGGACCGTCGCACGCTGTTCGGCGGTCCTGCCCCTCACCTGGAGCAATGGCCATGACGTCTTCTTCTGCCGACCGGGTGGTTGTTGCCGTGTGCTGGCTCGACCGCGAAAAGAGCGGTGATCTGCCGCTGCCTTCCTATGAAACCGACGGAGCGGCCGGCATGGACGTCTGTGCCGCACTGGACGCCGATCATCTCTTGCGCCCCGGCGAGCGGACTCTGATACCCACCGGGTTGGCGGTGGCAATCCCGAAAGGCTATGAGATTCAGGTCAGGCCGCGCAGCGGGCTGGCCGTTCGTCACGGCGTTACCATCCTCAACGCCCCGGGCACCGTCGACTCCGACTATCGGGGCGAGGTCAAGATCGCCCTGATCAACCTGGGGCAGGATCCCTATCTGATCAAACGTGGTGACCGCATCGCCCAATTGGTAGTCGCCCCGGTTGCTGCCGCCACCCTGCGGCTCCAATTACAGCTTGAACCGACTCGGCGCGGCGACGGCGGTTTCGGTCACACCGGGGTGCGCTGATGCGCTTTTCCGTCCTCGGCAGCGGCAGCGGCGGCAATTGCGTCTATATTGAGTCCAATAACACTGCTCTGCTTGTCGACTCAGGTTTTTCCGGCCGGGAAACTGCGGCCCGTTTGGCGCTGATCGGTCGCTCCGTGGAGTCGCTCACCGCCGTTTTCATCACGCACGAACATCAGGATCATATCAGCGGTGCCGGCGTGCTGTCGCGGCGCTGCCGGATCCCGCTCTTTGCCAACGAGCGGACCTATCAGGGGGCCGGGAAGACACTGGCGAAACCGTTTCGCCGCGATGAATTTCAAACCGGTGAGGCCATCTGTTTTCGCAATCTCGAAATCCGTTCCTTTGCCATTTCTCATGATGCCGGTGA
>NPIE01004061.1_pt1 | contig 20858 bp, 9 predicted proteins | sample 8637661 | NCBI WGS metagenome assembly NPIE01 (sample SAMN07420842, study PRJNA396082) | bioreactor metagenome | isolation source: sample BA12 brine-fed electro-methanogenic bioreactor BA | place: Japan: Kochi | collected 2016-12-09
CACGTTAATCCGACAGACTGCTAGGCGTTCAAACACTTCACTTAGCAGAAGATCACCCGAGAAATCCTTGGCTGCGACTAAGCGTAGCGTCTCTGCCGGATCTTTGAGCTTCGGAACAATCAACGAACCAAAATTCTTCGCCTGCTCAAACTGGGTAAGCGTCTCCCGCAGATCGGCGGTATAGAGATCTTTACCCACGATGGCCATCACATCATCCATCTCGGAATCTGAGAAGCTGACATTCTCCAGCACACAGATATTGGGCTTGGCATCCATGCGGAAGAAGCGACGGCGACCGAGCTTTTCGGCGGCCTTCATCTCAAGAGCAAAGGACGCCAGCGCTCCAGCCCGCTCATCAATCTCAACACCATAGAGATTGTTGGTGAGAATCAGAGCTGGAATATCATTCTGGTCGTAACCTTCTTCTTCGTAGATGGCATAGAGCAGATCAAAGGCATAGGTCAGCATATGGCCTGAACCTGCCGCAGGGTCACAGATACGGATCTCTTCCGGGCCGCTGATCTTCAGAAAATCTGATTCTGGATTTTCAGGCGCAATGTAGTACTCCATCTGCTTGGTGAGCCTGGAGTTGGGACGGTTGAGCATCCATAGACGGCCAAGGGAGTTTTCAACCAGGTAGCGCACAATCCAGTGCGGTGTGAACAGCTGGGTCGCGGCCGGTATATTTTCGGCGGTGATCTTCTGGTTCTTCTTGAGCCCAGCAAACACCTCGTCCTTTTTCTCGGAGATGTAAAACTGGTACAACCAACCAATAATCTCAACATCCTTGCAGGCATCCGGCGTCAGAACTTCGCGCATATTGGCCAGGATGGAGCTCTCCGAGAGCAGGTCGTCCGGCATCAGCAGCTCAGTGAAATCCTGAATGCGCTCAAACATATAGGGCATCCGGTCGTACAGGGCGTTGCAGGAACCCACTATCAGCAAACGGTAGGCTTCGGTTTGGGCATCCGGACTGCTGATTGAGCCATTGATGAGGCCTCGAATCTGATCGGCTGTGTGCGTATTAAACTGGGTGTCGTCGATGACGCCCGATTTGGCTTCAGCTAGGATCTCGGGCTGAACCTGCCCCTCCGCTGGCGAAACCACACCGACACGGTTGTAGCCGTTCACATCCATAAAACGCAGGGCGCAGAAACGGTTGAACCAGGTGTAGGCCACCTGATCGATGAGGCCCGCCTCCCCTTGTGCCGAGACCGCCTTCTCAAGCTCATTTACCACAGCGGGGTATTCACGGCGCGCACTGCTCTCGGGCTTGAGTACAAAAGCGAGCTTGCTGCTGACCTGTTCCAGTAGGCTTTTACGGGCTGATTGAGCAAACCTTTTCAGCGCACTTGTTTCCATTTTTGGGGTATCCATTACACGCGCACCTTCTTACCCTGGCTCACAGTGGCCAGCAGTGTGTTTCTGTAACTTTCCAAATAGGCTTCCACATCTGCCTCGGATTCCAATAGTGGTTTGGCGAAGACCACTTGTAGCTCTTTGGCGCCGACAATTTCAGCCTTGGGCTTGGACGGATAAAATGTTGGCGGGGGCTCCTGGGTACCACCGTTCGCTGAAGTGACTGAGCTGTCATCGTTACTGGGCTTTTTCGGCTCAGGTACTGGCTCAGGGGTCGGCGCATTCCACTCAAGGATCTGCTCAAGCAGTGCTGCGTATTGCTGATTTTCAAAGTTGTTCGCTGTATCACGCACCATGGCGATCAGCACCTGATCGTCGATCCGACGCTTAACCGCTTCAAACTGGTTATTCAGCTGCTCTTTCTGCTCAGGTTTCAGGGCGGTGTGCCCCTCGTACTGCGTCAGTTTGGCCTCAAGGCTTTCAATCTTCGCGGTTGCGGCAGCTTTCTCGCTCTCAATCGCGGCATCCAGCTTGGCTTGTAGCGATTGCATATCGGCCACAAGGGTTTGTATCGCCTTGCCTCGGTAGATATTGGGATCAACCAGGGCAGACTTGATGGCATCCAGCTCGTCGGCCTGTACATAGCTGAGGTTGGCCTTGTGCTCTTCCAGCAGGCGATTGGCTTGATCAAACTGAGCTTTGTTGGAGCCTTTCATGAATGACAGGATTGGATCGATCACTCGATCTTTGTAGTCATCCAGCCACTTGTCCTCATCACGAGGCAGTTCGGTTACAAACCAGGGGTAAGGTTTGTCTTCCAGATCCGTAAGGTCGGCAATGATCTCTGACAGCACACGCAGGAACGGATATCGTTCGGTTTGCAGGAATAGCTTCTCAAGCTCGGCTTTCTGGTTCGCGAAAGCTTCCTGAGTCTCTTTCGCCAAAGCCTTGGCTTCGGTTGCGTGCGCCACCTTGTCAAAGTAATCGCTGTAAAACTCTTTCAGCTTTTTGGTCTGGCCTGGGGTGAACTCCACCTGTGGGTCCAGAATCAGGTTGCCGTGGGTATTCGAGTTCTTCAGCTTAAGCGCCAGCTCAGCATCGTCCACCAGGTTGGTATTTTCACGTACTTCAATTTTGCCCCGCGCGCACAGGTGCGCCAACGTGCAGAGCACGGCGGCGTACGACCAGCCATAGGGTTTACGCTCAAACTTCTCCAGCAGCAGCTTGACCGTGGTGCGAATGCCGCCACGGTGGTTACTTTGAATCTGGGAGAACATCTCTTGCTGCGCTTCGGGCAAGCTGGCTTCATCACCGAACAGGCCTTGCTCGCCTTGGGTCAGGGTGGCCGCGATCTCGCTTTCCTGGTATTGCTTGCCCCGGTGCATTTTGAGATTCGGATAGGTCTGCTTGGCCAGCTCAATAAAGGCCTTTTGAACCTTGCTTTGACCATCTTCACCAGCCAGTTCGATCTCTTGCCCACGAACAAAGTAGATCGCCTGTCCCATCAGTTTTGAGACCAATGCTTTCAGCTGGGTGTAACGCTCGCCATTCTGAGCGGCTTTATCCGCCAGGATGCGTTTCACCGAGTCCTGCTGGGTGGTGCGAGTCTCATGGGAGATGTATTTCTCAGTTTTCTTGTAGAGCAGCAGGTCACGTATCAGGCGCTCGCTGGCCGGCAGCACCACCCGCAGTTCATCGTTGTAGACCGTATCGGTTTTGTGTTTTTCGAATGCATCGCGGTAATCATGGAACGAGGTGATCACGTTGATCGCCAGTTCGTGCTCACGGCCAACCTGGTTATCGTCCAGCTTGCGGGTGAACGAGTAATCCTGGCCGCTTTCATCCCAGCGGATCTTGCGGTTCTTGATGACGCCATCAAACACCAGCTTTTCGAGCTCAGACTCAACCGCTTGAGTATCGACGTCGGTGTTTTTAATCTCGGCCTCAATGTCTTGCTCTTCATCGGTGAGGTACTCGTAGAGTTCCCCATTCCGCTGAATCAGCGTCTGATTCTCAAGCAGTGCCAGCGCTTCTTCGACATTGGCTTTCAGTTCCGTGATCGAGGTGTCAAAACTACCCTGCATCAGCACGCAAATGTTGCGCACGGTGGGTTTGAACTCTTTGACGTATTTCACCAGGAACAGAGCCTTCAGCACACGCAGTGCAAAGGTGTTCGTCAGTGTGTTCTCGGCACGAAGGATCGATGACTGGATCGCTCCTTTCAGGGCTGTGCGGATGCCTTCGAACATCAGATCAAAGGTTGCCAGGTCACCGAGCTGGTGGCCTTTGATCCCAATCGCAACCTGCTGGAATACGCCCAGCATAGAGCGTTCACCTACTGAGCTGTGCTTACCCTCAAAGGCGCTGTGTCGCGACAGGTTCTGAATGGCCGACTGGAACAGATTGAACTGATACGGAATAAACGGATAGCTCTTGATGAAATGCTCGCGATCCTTGAAGTTCGGGTAAGTAGCGGAGCCATCAGCAAAATCGAACAGGGTTTTAAAGTTGTTCTCCTGCTGGTGGAACAGGTCCGACAACGGGTTGATATATTCCTTACGCTTGGCCAGCAAGCGCATCTGGATCACTTCCGCCACATCCTGGCTGCTTAGCTTCATGCGGTTCTTGAAACGCGCCTGAATCTTGGTGAAGTCATTGGATTGTTGAGCATCTTCACCCAGCACAGCGGACATATCTTCCTGAGCCGTCACAACCACCCATGAGCGCCCTTTACACTTGGTTGCCAGGGACTCCGCCACGGTTTGTAGGTTGGTCATCAGCTTGACGTTGTCAGCGATGTACTGCCCAACCTCATCGACAAAGAAGTTCAGGCGGAAATCATTACCTTTGGACTCCACATAGGCATTCACCTGCTCAGCAAAGTCCTCGATGGACAGGCGATAGTCATCGCGGTATTTATCCAGAATATCGGTTACGGGCGTATCGATGACCCTCGAGTACGCCTGGTCAATTTGCTTACCCATGCGCTTGGCGCGTTGACGGCCCCACTCCCAGTCCCGGCCCGCAATTTCTGTAAAAGCGGCCTTGAAGGCGTCAAACTGACCATCGGTGTCCAGTTCTCGTTCGAACTGTGCGATATAGGGGTGCTTGCCGTAGTAACCGCAGTGTTCATCAAACACCTTTACAAAAACAGCGATCAGCGCATCCAGCTCATCCTTGGAGATCACATCGGCCTTCTGGTCGATATTGAACAGGATGCTTTCCGAGGGAATAGTGACTGCACGCTTCAGGTCTTCAGCTTGCATACCGCCTTCGTTGAAAGGCGGTTTTTCCAGGAACAGGTCCAGCGGATAATAGGTGTCTTCAATCGGCTTGTTCTGAAGCAGCAGCGCCAGCATCTTCAACAGGTGAGACTTACCTGAGCCGAAGAAGCCCGAAACCCAAACACCGTTCGCGCCCTGGTAGTTCAGGTAGGCGTCCAAGAACTCATCCAGGCGTTTGGCTACCTCTTTGGTAATCACATACTCGTCTAGCTCAACATACAAACTGACATCATCATCCGCTTTGATCACCCCTTCTATCGGGCGATCAACGGCCTTGTCAAACAGCTGTTCCAATAGCATATGAACTCCTATAAATCTGATCAGTTCGCTCGATCGAGTATGTTGAACGCGCGGTAGTATTTGTCGTCGGTGAGCTTGTCGAACAGGCGCAACGAAGCACCACTGGCAAGGGAGTGCTGATACTTGCCAGGGAAGAACATCAACGTGGGCTGCTCTTTGGCAACCCGCTGTAAGTTATTCAGAATGTTATGGGAGCGGATGTACGGAAAGACCTCACCCACACCCGTGATGAAAATGACATCGTAACTGGTGGCATCCATCTTCTTGACGATGGCCGGGATCAGCACGGTTTCGGTATCCAGAATCCCCTGAAGCTCTTCTTTTAGTTCGTCACGCGAGAGGGTTGTCTCGTTTTCCAGTAGCCACTCCCAGTCGCCCTCGCCCTTAAGAATCTCAATCACCAGGTCATAAAGGTTGATCTCCAACACGCCCACACCTTTGTCGGCCAGCTCATTCTTGAGCTGCTTGACCGCCTGCATCATGTCGGAGCTGATCTCAGGCTCAAACGGGCAGATATGGAACGGGACTTCGTTATTGAGCCCTTCGTTGTTTCGAAAGCGGTGACTGGAGACTACATTTAGCAAATGACTCTGACACTCAGCCAGGTTCTTTGCCGACACGGTATTGTCACGTGACGGATTGGATGTGACCTGACTCATAGACGTATTGCTCCGGGTATAAAGGCGAGATCAGACTCTGGCGAGCAGTTCTGTACCGCTGCCGAGAGCATCTGGGGCATCAGTTCGTTGGACTCGTTAAGCAGCTCACACTGGCGCATCATCTGAAACAACATCTGGCGCGCGTTGGAGCGTGTTTTGTCGGATACCTTTTCAAGTTCCGGATGCCACTCTGCTTTAGCATTGAAGAAGTAGCCATAGTCGTCATAGGTGATTTCATATCGTCTTGAAGCACTGGCAGAAGCCAGTACTTCCAGTGAAAATTCACCAATGAGCGGATACTGCTTACAGATTGCGATCCAGACCAGTTGCCTGACATCTTGCGTATGATCTTGAACAATCACCTCAACCTGTGCTTCAGACAAAAGCTTGAGGCGCTTGTGAACCTCATTGTAGATGATACTGCTTGTACGGCTGGCGCGCGTTTGGAGGACGTTATCATCGATAACGACCTGCTTAACGCGTGCCCAGTCCTTCAGATCGCTGAACTGCTGCGCAACCAGAACGGTTTCTCTGAGCAATGCGGTGCGCGCAAATCCGATTTTGTATGTTGTTACCACTTAAGTTTCCGCCCGAACACCATCTATCAGCTTGATCATCGAGCCACTTACGTTTGACCCACTGCCAACGAAGTTGGCTAAAGCATTGGATTCTAGAACAAAAAAACCTCAGACCCAACGAGCGTGGTGTCGTTGGGTCAAGTTATTTAGTACGACAACAGAGAGCTAGACAGCACCGCTCTCTGATTTTGTAACGTGAATGTGACCAGCGCGGCATTCCTATTTCACTTTCTTCCAGTCCCTACTGGATGTCTTGCCAGCCAGTCCACTCCTGACACTTCTTACAATTTTCACAGTTCCAGGATGTGCGCGAGCCCTAGATTTTTCAGAAGAGCTTTTCGCCTCACGCGCCCTATCCCGTTCAGCCTTTAATACAGCTTGCTTTGCCAGGTATTCTTCCCGTTCCCTCTCAGCCTTCTGCCTAATTTCAGTTATCAATTTACCAAGGCAAATAACACCCTCTTCCGAAAGCTCAATGTTTGAGCGCATTGCAACAAGAACAGCCTCGTACTCCCTCAGCTTTCCTAACTCTGGAGTAAGATGTTTACGCTTCACTTTCGTCATACAGAATACCCAATTTCGCCTCGAAGCTGCCCAGCAGCATAGGCCATGTTTAATTGGTTGATCTGAGTCTCCGAGTTCTCGAAACCAGAAATTTACCGAGCCGCATTTTTTCTGGCGTCGCGGACTAAAACCACTTTCCCATCCCATTGGATGTCAAAAAGGCCAATTGCATCGATCAGTTCGCTGAGTTTTTTGTAGCCATAATTGCGGGGATCAAAATCAGGACTGGCCTTAGCAATGTAGTTACCGACAGGGCCAAGGTGGGCCCATCCATTGTCATCGGATGCAGCATCAATGCCAGTACGAATCATAAGAAGAAGCTTCGTATTCCCACGCAACTCCTTCGATGATTGTTTAGAAAGTGCAGCTTCAGTGGGTGCTACATCGTCATCTGAGCCTGATGAGCGTTGTTGCGGGGTAAAAACTTCGGTATAGATAAATCGATCACAGGCAGCGACGAATGGCTTGGGTGTTTTCATCTCGCCGAAGCCATAGACGACTTTGCCCGCTTCCCTTAATCTTGATGCTAAACGAGTGAAATCACTATCACTTGAAACGATGCAAAACCCTTTACACGGACCTGTATACAGCAAATCCATCGCATCGATAATCATCGCGCTGTCCGTCGCATTTTTACCTGTTGTATATCTAAACTGTTGGATGGGCTGAATGGAATGTTCTAAGAGAGCCGATTTCCAGCCGTTTAGGTTTGGTGTTGTCCAGTCACCGTAGATGCGTTTGACGCTTGCAACACCCAGTTTCGCAACTTCGCTGAGCAGACCATCAACTGTATAGGGGTTTGCATTGTCAGCATCGATCAACACCGCAAGAGTGTTTTCGGTATCTGCTGCCTTGAGCGTGCCATTTGCCATCGTCTATGCCATCCATGAAATTGAATTCGTCCTAAAACATACCATTGGTGCAGGGGCTGCCATTTTATTGTTGTTGAGACTAAATCCCGGTGCCATTAGCTCCGCCCACATGCTTTGAAGATTTGCTAGCCCAAACGCCCACTCCTTTACCGAAACATGCCGATGGCCATCGCTGAATGGAATGGTTCGACAGCAAAAGCCCAAACGACCACCCCAAGTCCGGCCGCGATCAACTCACGCATGTAATCGCCGTATATCAATTATTCCCTAGCGCCCTGTGCATCACGGATCCATGCTTCGAATGTGCTCGCCGTTGACGAGTGACGACGGCTGATTTTGAATTCATTGAACAGCCAGTCCACCGGATCATCCGGCTGTGCCGCGAGCGCCGCTCGGGCGACGCCAATCTGCTCTTGGTAACACAGCCCTTTCCAGTCACGTTCTTGACCAAAAGCGTTCAGACCTCGCCACGCGATCTCGTCACATACATCACCCGGTGATAGCCAGACGGTTGTGCTCTCATCCCCTCCATCCCAAAAGCCAGCCCAGCCTTCAATCACTTCACGCAGATGCTGACGCTGTTTTCGGGAACTTCGGTTCAAGTCGTGCTTCTGGGCGATATCGAAGGTGAGTTCGTGCAGCGCAATGCCATTTTTACGCTGAAGCACGGCACGCGCTAATGCACTTAGATTGTCTCGGTGTTCCGCCTGAAAGTAGCATTCCTTATCGTATGTAGGAAGGTCAGCCAGGACATCGCCATCTATAGAGGACGCTGTGTCAGCAGGCTCAGGTGGCGGAGGAGGCATATCCGGTGCGGCCTCTTCGGGTGTTACCGGTTTAGTGGTCGGTCCCGGTGACCTGTGGCTCTGCCCGACCTCCGCTCTGCCAGCCACCCTCTGCGGCGCATCAACCAATTGCGGTTCCTGCTCGGTCTCGGTCTCGGTCAACTCGAGTGTCTCCTTTGCCGCCGATGCGGCAAGCTCGGCGGCCTGACGATCCTCGGCCAGGAGAGCTTCCAGGCGCTCATGCAGCCTGTTCATGGCGTATTCCGGTTCCTGGAAGTAATCGGTCGACCAGAGTCGAAGGATACGCCAACCAAGATTTTCCAGAATCACCTGCCGCACGCGATCACGGTCACGCGCTGAGGGCGAGCCATGATAGGTTGCTCCGTCACACTCAACGCCCGCAAGGTACTCACCGGGTCTATCAGGATGCACAATCCCCAAATCCACGCGGAATTTGGATACCCCAACCTGGGTCTGGACCTTCCACCCTTTTTCACGCAGTGTCATCGCCACGGCCTGCTCGAACGCTGAATCAAACTGATCAACACCATAATTGGCCGTGCTGAACTCAGCGAGGGCGATAGGCCCACGCTCTGCGAATTCCAGATAGTTTTTCAAATGCTCCACGGCTGTCGCTTTGGTACGCGACAGATCCACCATTGAAGAATCGAAGCTGGTGAATAACAACACCTCCGTTGTTGCACGCGTTACTGCAACATTGAGCCTTCGCTCACCCCCCGTCTTATTCAACGGGCCAAAGTTCATGCTCATGGTGCGGCCACCTAGCTCGGTGGGGCCATAGGTCAGAGACAGGATAATAATGTCACGCTCATCGCCCTGAACCGACTCCAGGTTCTTCACGAACATCGGATCGTAGGTATCGGTTGCGGTAAAGAAGCGCTCCAGTTCAGGGTTGCTCCGCCGCGCTTCATCCACTAAATCTTCAATCAGGCGCTGCTGTTGAGAGTTAATGGTGACGATACCCATGGTTCGTTCGGGCGCACCCTTCAACATCGCCGTAAGCCGTTTGACGACTTCAGTAACCACCGCCTGGGCTTCAATTACGTTCGTCTGACCTCGGCCTTTGGCATAGACCCCATCAACACGATGCAACGTCACCGCGCTCTCTTTGGTTTCCGCCGACGGGAAAGTCCTTAATTGGTTTTCGTAATAATGTGAATTCGAGAAGGCGATCAGGGTTTCATGGCGACTACGGTAGTGACCCGTCAAGCGCAGATGGGGCAACCGTGCAGCCAGCGCTTGATCAAGGATGGATTCCAGGTCACCTTCATCCGAATCCTCTTCTTCCTTACGCCCGAATGTATTGCTGGGCGGCATCTGTTTGGGGTCACCGACCACGATGATATTCTTGCCACGCGCAATCGCACCAACGGCATCCCAAGTGGTGATCTGCGAGGCCTCGTCAAATACCACAAGATCGAAGAGTGCAAAATCTGCCGGCAGGAATTGCGCCACGGATAGCGGAGACATCATGAAACAGGGCGTCAGATCCGTCAGTGCCGCTCCCATTTCCTTGACCAGCGCCCTCACCGGCTTGTGGCGGGTTTTCTTGGTGAGTTCACGTGCCAGCACACCGTACTCGGCCGGTGCATTGGGTGCGTTACGATCGGGCACTGCCCCCGCTGTTTTCGCCAGGATATAGTCGGCGGTTGTCTCTGCGACTTCGGCATCGAGCTCCCTGAACATCTCAATGGTTGACTCATGCGAAGCGCCTGCGAACTGCACAAGTGAAGGACTCTGGTCGATCAGTTTCGGTGCCAGCCAAATGCAGAGCGCCGTCATCGCGTTATCTTCACACGTCTGTGGGACAATAACGCGTGTTTCCAGTGCCCGTGACAAAGGCTCAAGCTGGTACCGGGCCGCTTTTTGCTTCGCTCCCAGCCATCGACACCACCGGCTCAAGCGTTCGCTCTGCTGTTCAACCACTGCGAAGTCTGCTGCGATTGTAGCCAAGTCATCTTCCTGACGGATGGTGACTTGCAACTGCGAAGCTTCTTCCACCAGCTCGGCCAGCTGCGCTGCATCATCAGCCACCGTTCGAGACAACTTGACCAGCGGTGTATTATCGGTGAGGTAATCTCGCCCTTCCACGAGCACTGAACGCAGTTTGCGCAATGGAATGGCTGGATCATCAAAAGTGCTTATGAAGGCCTTAAACAGCTCCATAGCTTTGATGCCATTGGCCAGAGTACTCTCTAACGCCTCTGTGTCCGAATCCACCCCTGCCCAAATGGTGCTACCCTCAAGTTCAGCTGAACTCTTTTTGAGCGTTTGCAACGTCTCACGAGCGGCAAGTGCCTTTTCTAGAATGCTGAAGTCCGAGATCTTCTCGAGACCTTGTGCGCACATTTGCTGACGCAGACTCCGACGTTTAAAGAAGCCAAAAAGGCCTGTAGCGTCATTGCGCTGTTGGACCCATTGATCCCAATCGCAGTCGTCTAGCGTGCTCCACTTGAGACCATGCCCAAAATCCCGGATCTGTTCTTGCAACCGAGCATGTAAGGGCACGCATTCTTTTAACGCTTTGACACGTGCGAGCCCTCCTTGCTGGAGCGCAAAAACAACATCAAAACGCATCACAAACTCGCACAACTCTGCCAAACGGGCCAACTGCACATGCTTATCTGGTGAAATGTGATCTAGGGGAACCCCCAAGGCTTCCAATAACGTCTCTGCATTGGCACGAGCCTGCTTGGCGATCGCATTGATGCGCCTTGCAAAGGTCACCAGAGAGGTACGCCACTGGTTGGAAAATTCCTGTTGAGTAACCGATTTAAAGTGATCCGGCTCCAGGTCTTCAATTTCACCAAAAGCGATCCCCAGTTCTCGTGCGGTCTCCAAATAAGGATCGAGCTCAGCTTCAGTAGTGATGGGTGCCTGAAGCAGGTCTTCAGGCCAATCCAGGCGTAACGGATGCTCATAGGAAAAACGGACCACCCTCGCCATCGCATCACGGGCAGACAAGCCAAGTGCATGGGGGCGGTGCAATTCAACAACGTAGCTATTCAGCCCGTGCCTAACCTGCTCCAGCTTCTGGGCCTTGGCGACCCAGTCACTCTGGGAGGCACTTTGACGCCGCGTCCAAGCTCCGCCCAGCTGATCCAACACCGATTTCTTGTTGGCCTTGTTGGAGTGCAATTCCAGACACAGGTGGGCCAGTCCAATCTTCTCCATGCGACGGTATACCACTTGGAGCGCTGCCATTTTTTCAGCCACAAACAGGACCTTTCGCCCTTGCGCCAGGTTGTGGCAAATGATGTTGGCAATAGTCTCCGACTTGCCCGTTCCGGGCGGGCCTTCCAAAACAAAGTCCTGAGGGTGAGATGAAGCCTCAACCGCCACCATTTGAGAAGAGTCGCAGTTCAGTGGTGCATAGAAGTCTTCCGGCGAAATTTTCTCATCCACACGATCACGTTCGATAAAGCGATGATCCTGATTGAACGCAGCCGCCGGACGCTCGATCAGGTGCTCTACAAACGGGCTTCTTTTGAGCAGTTCCGTGCGGTCACGCAAGTCTTTCCACATCAGGTACTTGGCAAACGAGAATGACCCGAGAACAATCTCCTCCACCACAATAAATCCAGGTTGTTCCTGGATGGCCGCTCGAACGATATTCCAGATCGCCTCGACATCAACACCGGACTCATCTTTAGGAAGTTCGTGACGTAGTTGTTCCAGCGTGATGTCGTAATCCGCCTGAAGCATCTCGATCAGCGTCAAGTTGAAGATAGGCTCTTCGTCAGCCAGCTGAGAAAGCTTGACTGGTGCCTGCGCGCTGCGACGCTCAAGCTTCACCGGCAACAAAATCAACGGGGCACGGAACGATTTGTCACTTTCAGGTGTTTCCTTCCAGCGCAGCATCCCGATTGCCAAAAACAGCGTATTGCTGCCCCCTTCTTCCAGGTCATTCTTGGCTTTACGCAGCAGCTCAATCAGCTTGGTTTCGGTTCGTCTTGCAGTCTCATTCACAATGAGCTTTTTGTTATCAAGCTGTTGCAGCGCAAATTCCCGATGCAAATCCTCACCTGTCGATAACCGAAACGCTTCGGCACTACGTTCTTCATCCACGAGCGGTGTATCTTCGGCTGCTACAAATCCAAATATTTGATCAGCGGCCAGCATATCCTCCAACTTGCCCAAGTCTGGACAAAAGAGCTTCAACGCCGATTGTTTTACATTCAGCAGCGGGTTGCGCTTCGTCAAATCCAGCAGCTTACGCTGCCACATATCAATGCGGGTTTCTGGTGTTTCTTCATACACCCTCTCGTCCCCGCGCACCGGCGGCAGAGGCGGAGGGCCATCGATGCCGATCGACACAGCACGCGCAACGGTTTTACCTTCTGTTTCCAGGGTGGCTTCGGAGCGCTCTTCAATGATACCGATGGGTTTGATTCGACGTGCCCGTGCCTGCTTGATATCAATCAGCATGACAAAGTCGGATTCCTTGTCTTCTTCCAACAAGGTTTTCGCATGATTAATAGCTTGCTTGAACGTAACGGGTGAATCGTTGGTGACCAACGTCGTCTCAAACATGACAAGGTCAGACGTATCCATGCGCTTCCTCAAATCGATTGGATCATCGTTGGTCAGCACCGGAAAACATTCATCAATCAACCAGAAACCTGCAAACGCATGGGTTTTGGTCAGCGCAATAACAGGGTTCAACCCCATGTTTTCGAGGCAGCTCGCAAACAGGACAGACGTATCCAGGCAGGCAGCGGTTTTATGCTCCAGGATATCCTTGGCCGGACGTATGCGCTGCCCCTGTTTTGCCCAACCATTGGGGGGTGACAGGTACATCAAACGTTCGTTGAACAGCGTCGCCCACAAAGCAGCGCCGAGCAAGAATGGCCGTTCGCGGGTATTCGATTGATACCCGTCGATAGCACTGTTCTGACCATTATCGCGCAGCCCTTGTGCGACTTTTGCGGTCAATGCTTCAACGGCATGGACGTTGGGCTGTACGAAAGCGCCCAGCAACTCTGCCTGGCGGGATTCGCCCCCCCAATAATCGGCCGGCAACACACTCACTTGATAATGAGATATCAGTTCCCGTGACTGCCCTTCTGCATCAATATAGGACGCGGCAAACGTCAGCTGAACCTGCATCTCTTCCGTCAGGCCAGTCAGCTTTTCGAACTGGGGCTTGAGTGGTCGTTCTTGCAGTTTTGCGGACTGACCCGCTGCAAGACGGTCAATTAACCACTCTTCCGGTTCGAAAAAAACGGGGTCACTGGTAAGGCGTACCCGGATATCGCTGATACTGCCAGAGGTCTCACCATCAGTAGCCTCGGATGCTGAAACCAGCGCACGTTTGAGCAATGGATAGGCATTCTGTTGCGCCGCTAAAGAGAAGGTAGAAGCCAGTTCACAATTGAGGTGCAACTCCATGCTAACGTCCTTTTTATCCTTGAAGCATCGTATTGGCTTGTAAAATCTGGTTCCCCCAAGCCAAGCAGTTAATCCAGTCTAAGGCGTAGCCGCGAGATCCTCAACTAACCGGGTCAGACTGGTCAAATCATGTTGAAGCCAAGCGGCATGCAGCCGCGAAAAATAGTTGTTCAGGTATTCCGACGAATTCCCATCCCCACAGGCCTGTAACCACAGGGCCTGCAACGATAAAGGAGCGCTGCTCTCATTAGCTAGAAGGCATACTCATCATTTGTGACATTTCCAAGTAGCGACAGAAGGCATTGGCTAATTGCATCTGGCGCGGAGTCCGGCACTCTGCATCAAAGACATATGGTGATGCAACGAGTATAGCCATACATTTAGCACGTGAAATCGCCACGTTTAACCTGTTTGGGCTATATAGGAACTCCATCCCCCTTGGCGCATCGGCGAAACTGGAGGTTGCCATGGAGAAGATCGCAATCGGTGCCTCCTGTCCTTGAAACTTATCGACTGTCCCAACCCTAGCGTTTGGCAACAGCTGCTGAATCTCAAATACCTGGGCATTGTATGGCGCTATGATCAGAATATCGTCCAAGGTAATCGGTGCCTCTTCTCCTTCACGATTCACCCATGTTGAGCTATCGGCAAGGATGCGGTTAACAAGCTCAAGTACCGCCTCTGCTTCCTCAATTGAGGCATTGGTGTTTCCTGTGTGCGTGACCGGCAAGTATCGAATACCGTGACCAGAAATGGGGCCATCCGAACGCACGGTCTGATCAACACAGTCCGGCATCGCATCGAGTTTAGACTCATAGAACAGCTCGGAGTTGTAGGCACAGATTTCAGGATGCAGTCGCCAGGTTGTTTCCAGAAACAATCCTTGATCGGGCTGAATGGTTTGGTGCTCACCCAATATATGCTCCAGTGAGGAAGCATCTGTTCCATCAGGATGCGAACCCTGCATAGGCTGTTCAAGCTGCTGGGGATCCCCTAACAAAATGACTATTTTAGCTGCGGGCGATACAGCCACGACATTGGCAAGCGACATTTGTGCAGCCTCGTCCACTACCAAGACATCCAATGTGTCTTGAGCTTCTAAGCGTGACCACAAAAAATGAGTTGCTCCCGCAACCTGAGCGCTGCCCTCGGATAGTGCGTTAAAAAGCGCGTCATTCGTTTTCACGAAAGTGAGTTGCGGCGTGTTCGGTTCAGGCTCTTTTGGTTTTTGAATACAGTGAAGCGGGATCTTTGATTTTTCTGCGACATCAATCACTTTGTCGAGCAGGTTACGAATAACTTTGTGGCTATTCGCCGTGATACCAACGGTCTTACCCTGTTTCACCAGTTCACAAATCATATGAGCGCCAGTGAAGGATTTACCAGTGCCGGGTGGCCCCTGAATAGGGAGTACGCCGTATTCCAATTGTTGAGTCAGTCGTAAAGCCGCATCGAGTGTAATCTCGCCTTCTTCCTGAATGGTCTGACCATTTAGGTTGGGTGCGTTGCGCAAGAGCAACTCACGCCCACTGCGATACGGACCTTCCCCTTCAATGCCATGTTCGGCCACATATTCACCCATCCTAAACAAAGAAGCGGCTTGTTCCGCTGTTCCGATGACTTGGTGAGCGAACACCGCCTCTGGGTGGATGTCTTTCGTCGCAGCAGATTTCTTGATATCAACCGTGCGATCGTTGGGAGCAATAGCGACCACCGTCCCCAATGATTCGCCGCCTACTTGCTTAAGGGCCTCTCCGCCGCGTATATCCGTGTCTTGTAGCTCAAACCGGTATCGATGTGTCGGTATTCCCCTTTTAGTCGTTTCGATCGTTTCTACGAGTGCTAAACCCGAAAGTGCTGCTCGCTCCTGCAATAGCTCATCTGCCGTCAGATCACTTAACCTGAAATATTCCCACCATGTTGCCTTATCTTCTCGACGATGCCACTCAAGGAGATAGGCAAGTATCCAGCGCGCATGCTGTTCTCTGGTGCGCTCCTCAGGATCGGCGGGGACATCATGGGTAAGACGGGTGATCAGCTCCTGTATACGCTGAACCTGATCACTTAATTCTTCGCTCGGGCCATCTTGGCCAGGTTCAGGCCGGTTAATAGCAACACCATCCCCAATACGCTGCGCGCGCAGCTCTTCCAGCCAATCCCTTAGTGAAGCAGTCGAGAAACAGTCATCAGCGTTGTAGCCCTGCACTATCGCTCTTGTTTCTTCATCGATAGCCGCTACGTCATTCAGTTCCAACTCTGACGATAAACGCGTTAGGGCGACATTGGCGTCATGCAGTGTCACTTGTCTCTGGAAATTAAAAAATGGTTCTAGCTTTTTCAATGAGTAGCTTTCAACACTGGCCCGTAGAGCGTTTCGGACCACAGCAAGCAAATCAACAAAGACCAAACCCCTCAAAAGGTTATCGATCTCAGTTTCGCGAGTGGCGTAACGTCCCATGAGCCGCTTGAGCGCTGCTGGTTCATAAGGAGCGAAATGATACACGTGCATATCCGGATACTTGGCTCGACGATCAGTAACGAAATCAACGAAGCGCTCAAATGCCAACTTTTCCGTCTCTCGATCCAAAGCCCACTCGCAGTAGTACTGGGTTTGGCCGTCATCATTCTTAGTCGCATAACCTAACAGGTATTCCAATCCGTGTTCGCCAACGAACTGATCACTTTCGATATCAAAGAATACGTCACCATCTGAAGGCTTCGGGAGTGCCTCGAACCCCACCCCAGAAATTAGATCCAGGAATTCAATTTGGAGCGCTCCCTTTTCTCGAGCCAGAACCTGAATGGCAGCCTGTGCTTGTACTTTCTCAAGAGAGGCGACTGATCCTCTTTGTGGTTGAAATGGTAGAGGGACAGGAGCATCTGCAAGCCCCTTCATGGTTGTGATCCCGTTCGCTTGCAATTCGTTGATTTGATTTTTGGTAATATTGGCGACTAAACAAAGGTGGTCGTCGTCTCGGCGTCGGTTATCACACTGACTGCTCCACCGACAAACATCGCAGTGGGCTTTGGGGTCAGGGTACGTCTGCGCTGGAGTGTTATCCCCGACCTGAGTTGCACTTTCTGCTGTGCCTCTTACATGTCTGTAGTAGGCGGCAAAGTCGGCCACTCTGTATGTTTGAGGTTCGAAGTCCGACCACGGCGAAACAACATGTATGTTTTCAGGTTCAGCCCCCTGCGCAGCAGTCAGCAGATCCGCGTACAGGCTTAGCTGTAAGACCGTGCCTCCTTTTGTTTCCCGCGCTAACTTGGTATCGACCACCTCATAGGACCAATTCCCGAATTTACTGGGCTTATCGACACGTATCAGGATATCGGCACGACCGCTCCATCGATCGTTTCGTAATGCCGCTTGGATGATTAGCTGGGCGCCAGCACTCATCGCATCCAGCGTCGCTGTAACAGCATCATCTGTGATATCGACACCATCGATTCTGATGGCATTCAACCCTTCACTTTCGAGGTATTCAATGTATGCCTGTTCGTGCTTGAATCCTCGCTCTCTGAGGATCTCTAGCAGAGGATCATAGTAGTCTGGTTTAGATAACGCCCCTGTTGCGACCTGAACATTTAGTGCTGTCAGGTGATCACAATTCAGGTGACCAACAAGGTCTGAGGCGCTTAATTGAAGTCTTCCATCCAGCTGTTTCATCCTGAATATCCTCTTTTTAAATTGCAGTCCTTGGCTTGCACGTAAAGTTTGTGTGCAAGTTGAGAAAGACACACGACCGACCGGCAAACTTTTTGCTTATCGCTAAGTGTTGCGCACCCGCTCAAGACTTTCCTCATAACACCGGATGAAGATTCGTGGAAATACACGGCCCGCAAACTGCCCAATGCGAATGAAATCCACATCCAATAACGGCACCAACATTTCCGGGTTCACCTCGCCCCTCAGTGCATGCCAACGATAAACGCTAGGTTGACGATGAAGTGTCAAATTCAGGTTGTTCAAATCCCCGACCAGGTAATACCCCTGCTCTGGGTCGAACCACACGCCTTGGAGGCCGGGTATCTTCCTCAACCAAGAGCGGGGGTCGTAGACAGGTCGGTCGATCAGCTTGGATAGAACAAACCACCACATCCCCAGGGCTTTTTTGTCGCCACCCAAATAGGCTGTCGATTTATCGTTTAGCGCTTTGCGGAGCGGATCAAAAGCTATACGTTCATGACCGAGATGAGCGTGGACGATTTGTTGCCAATCCTGGCAGAGCTTGGGCAGATTTGTGACTAACTTTGACCTTTGCGCTTCTGTTGAACTGTCAGCGAACAGGCCTTGAACAAAGTCTTTGGTCAATGAATTCTCGTAGCCTGTCGGTAACAGCCAGCTAGAAGTTGCGAACTTATTTTTCCGGCCTTCAAGCACCGGTATCAGTTGATCGATGCCGTCAGGCATAATGAGCGGCGTGTTGTTACCAGGGCTCTGGACCAAGATGGTGTCCTGATCACGTAATACGAACACCTGACGTCGAATAAATCCATCGACGTCCTTCTGAATATCTTTCTCTGGGCCAAAGCTGTACGGCCACTGCTCTACCACAAGCCCCATCAGTTCCTGGCAATTTACGGAATGCTTGGCCAGAGCAGCATCAAGTTGATCGAGTGCCTGCGGATCAGACAAAACGAAAGGCAGGATCACCGGACGATCCTTATCCACCGTAAACAGGTAGCCCTCTGAGATTAGCGTTAGGCCATCTAGCAGGTGGGCTTGTTTTGGCAAGTACTCTGATATTTTGGCCGATGTATCACGGAGCAATTGCTTGAAATGCAGTTCTTTTATTGCCACAACCAGTTTCAGGGCAACAAACGATGCTTGCTCCTTGAGTTGCTCAAGAGTGTAGTCAAAGTAGTCAGCATAGACTTCGGTAATGTGGCCATGATCATCCATTGTGAACCACTGGTCGACTGACGTTTCGTCATCCAGTTCATGGGGGTTCAAAATAATGTGTTGGACAGCACAGCTCTGCGAAAAACGACCGGTATACTCGTAAGGGTCCTGTGGCAGGTCTTTGCCCTGATCAAGCACAACAAGGTATCGCTGGTTAGGAGCGAGGCTCAAATGAGCTAAGTTTTCGGGCTGATCCTGCATCAGCTTTAGGTCGACCTTGAGCCCTTCCTGAAGTAACAATCCACCCAGCCAATCTCGCAGCTCCTCGATAGGTGTATCCAGGTTCTCACGTGCATCGACCAGCGCCACCTCGAACTGCTCGACAGGCAACGAGCGAAGCCTGTTGTGTTTGTCTGGCTTGTGCTCGCTGGGGTATCTCTCCAAATGGAGAGTTTCGGGCGAGAGCGGAAACCCATACTGTTGAGCCGCCTCGACAAAAGACTGAATGGTTTGCTGAATCAGGAAGCTGCGGCTGCTACGAAGCCCATCAGGTGTCTTTAAGTCGATGAAAGGACGTTGTTTGCGAGTCCCTTTTGACTTTCTTATCTCTTGGAACAGCACGCCCCGCTCGTCCTTTCCAGGAAACCAGCGATCCAGCCCTTTGTCCTTGTTTCGCATCCACAATTTGCCAGTTCGTGGGGCCTCAGGTGCGAGCTGGCGTAACGCTACGTTTGAAAACTTTATCGTAACTTCAGTGGTATTTCCGTCACATCGCTGCCTTACGGATCCTTCGACATCAATGGCTTCGATACCTGGATTTTTTCCACCCCACTCCTTGATTTTCAACAAAGGCTTCCCCAGTGCACGAAAGCCCCTCGTATGTCCCGTTTTGTGCCCGATTTGGCGTAACAGAAGCTTCAACCACACCGGGTTTAATTCCGGTGAGTATTGGACGCGTTCGGGCTCAAGAATCGTATTATCTCGAGTCTTTATAACGGGCAGCGGCTCTCCTTCTTTGGTTAGCGCAACGTACAAGTTACCACCGCTCATATAGTATGGATAAGAGGCCTCGGAGAGACTCTCGTCCAGAACTTCAATCCACTCCCAATGCTTCATAACCGCCTTTGAGAGCGGATAACGATACACCACCAGCCGGCCAGCCCGTTCCGAATCTATCTGGTCATCTCGATAGGTCAAAGACGAAATGCGAAGGTCTCTCATAGGGCATCATCCTTTGAAATGGGTTGGTTCAGAGCCGTTTGGGTTTGGTGCCGCCGAGCCAGTTCGCATAGCCCCGCGAAACCTGGTGTGGTCTTATGTTCGAAATGAGGATGTATACAGCTGGATAATACGAGTATAGGCGCTTCATTGACGTCCATCGGGTTCAGCTGCAAATCAAACCCCTTGAGAGCAGCATCTCCATCGGATCCCACCAAGTTGGCAATAACAAGCCTGGCATCATTAGTCAGGTACTTGCGCAGCGCCAGCACTTTCTCAGCCAGCGCCGTTCGCTCGTTATCCTTTGCGCCGACGTTAGTTAGCGACCCCTGAAATACCTCATCAGCTTGCCTCAGCGTTGCAAGACCCCAGAACTTCGCATCGATGAAGAGCGGCGTATTTACGATGTGGAAATCATAGAGTTCCAACGTCCGGTCATGCAGCAGTTGTGTTGAGCACGTGATTGACTCATGGTCGAACAACCCTCGAATGGATTCCTCACCAATTCGACCTTGCAAAATGCGCTGGGCAAAATGGGGGTGAAACATGAATTGCTCTTCCAGCCCACTGCTTACCTCAGGGCTGGTGGCATAGCCGTGGTTGTTGAACCAGCGCACTATCGCCTCATGGTGAGAAATCCACCGGTAAAGAGGCTTGAGGCTGTAGAGCCTGGACTCTGGTGCGCGGTCAGCTAAGAATCGACCATCAGCACATTGCCATACACCATTGGATGGATCTGCACCGATAGGCAAACGGATACAAGCCCAGTCCTTCAGTGACAGCGTCTCAATATTTCTGAGCCCAAGAGCAATCCCATCAAATGAACAGGCCAAATCACGCCTCAACGCTGCCCGACCCAAGGAGTCCCAGATATGTTTTATCCTTTTTGTTTCCCCTGGCTCTCGACCCGCTTCACGTGAGTGGCGAATCAGGCCTACAAGGTGATCATCAATGATTTTTGGCTCTTCGTCGTTTCATGTG
>NPIE01009067.1_pt4 | contig 20774 bp, 30 predicted proteins | sample 8637661 | NCBI WGS metagenome assembly NPIE01 (sample SAMN07420842, study PRJNA396082) | bioreactor metagenome | isolation source: sample BA12 brine-fed electro-methanogenic bioreactor BA | place: Japan: Kochi | collected 2016-12-09
TGCCAGCGGATGATTTCCGACACCATGGACGGGATCAGCGAGGGGTCCTGCTTCAGACGATCGAATTCCTGAGGGAACCGATTCAGGGCCAGCACCCCACCGGTCATGGAATTGCGGGTCGTGTCGTTGCCGCCCACAATCAACAGCACCATGTTGCCAATGAACTCCATGGGCCGGTTGATCATATCCCGGGTGTGTTCGTTCTCCAGCAGCAGACTGATCAGATCAAACCCCATCGGTTTGCCGGCGGCTTTACGGGCCTCTTTCTCGCGCCACAGCAACGACATATGTCGCGCCATATCCGCAGCCGCCCGGAAGCCCTCATCGCGATCAACCTGGCCACCGGTGGTCTCTGGCGCGGCGGTGGCCAGGTCAGACCAGTAGGCGAGCTTGTGCCGCTGGTCGAACGGAAAATCAAACAGCGTGGCCAGCATCCGTGAAGTCAGGTCGATCGATACCCGCTGCACCCAGTCAAATGGCTCATCCACCGGCAGCTGATCCAGCACCCCGGCGGTACGCTGGCGAATCAGCGACTCCATCTGCGCCAGGTTTTTCGGTGCCACCACCCCCTGCACCGCCTGGCGCTGCACATCGTGCCGGGGCGGGTCCATGGCGATAAAAGTCTCGATCTCCAGCCCCTCTGGCTGCGGGCCGATGGAAATAATGGGCTCGGCAGAGAACAGTTCGTGGTGTTTGTCGACAAAAAGAATGTCTTCGTAACGGGTAATCGACCAGAACGGACCAAACGGACTGCTGGCCTGGTAGTGCACCGGGCACTCATCCCTTAACCGTTTGAAATAGGACTCCCACAGCCCCTGCCGATACAGGAAGGGATTGCTGACATCGATCTGTTCCAGCGCCAGTTCAGACACCGGCGACAACGGGGTTTCCCGGAACTCCGGCACCGGCCGGCTGAGGCCGGCCCGTTGCCGGGCCACCTGCAGTGCGTGCGAGCCCCGGATCTGCCAATGCAGGGGAACGCGGGAACTGGCTTTCGCGACCAAGGGCTGAACAGCGGCTTCAAGCTGGGATAAAAGCGGGCGCATAACGTGACTCCTTGCGGGTAATTGGCAGGGTTTGACTACATCTGGAATTCCGGCAAACGCACCACCATGCCGTCCATGGCCTCCGACACCGTCACCTGACACGCCAGCCTTGAAGTGTCAGTTTTCTCCGGCGTCATCGACAGCATGCCCGCCTCACTGGCCAGCATGTCGCCGGTGGCCGGCAACCAGTTGGCCTCCACCATCACATGACAGGTACCACAGGCGCAGGCACCGCCACAGTCAGCATCAATACCCGGCACCCCATTCTCGGTGGCGGCTTCCATCAGCGACTTTCCCGCCTCAATGTCGACCACATGCTCGGTGCCATCGTGTTCAATGAACGTAATACGGCCCATCACTCACCCTCTGTTGTTATTGATATCGGACAATGAGGCCAGAATACGGCCCAACAGACAGGTGCAGCAGGTCATCAATTGACACAGGGGAGTCATTTCAAGACACTCTGATTGTCGCGACCCTGCGCCGCGACCTCTCCTTCCTGAGCCCAGACGGAGGCCGTTAACGCCATGCTGACCACCAACCCGGACAGGGCGTGTATTCCCTCCAATTACAGCCGGTTGATCGCGCGGGAACTGGGCCTTCAGCCTCGGGAGTTACGCAAACTGCTACATGGCACCGGCCTGACCGTGAATCAGTTGCTACAGGAAGACACCCTGCTGAGCCCGATTCAGCAGGTCCAGGTACTGCAGAACAGCCTCACCCTGGCCGGCGATGAGGCCCTGGGGCTGCGGCTGGGCCAGCGAATGACCTCACCCAGCCACGGAGCGATGGGGTTTCTGGTGAACAGCAGCCCGGATCTGCTCACCGCCCTCAAGGCCTTCCAGACCTTCCTGCCCACCCGACTGAACCTGGCAAAATTGGACCTGAGCATTCGCAATCAGCGTTTGACGGTGACCTGTTCCTTCAACCTGGCGTTGACCGCTTCCCTGCAACGTCTGCTCAGCGAAGCGTTCGCCGTGATTTTCTTCGACACCGCCGAGTTCATCATCGGCCGCCCCCTGCATGAGGCCGTGCTGGCCTTTGGCCACGCTGAGCCCGCTTACAGCGAACTCTACGGCCGTTATCTGCCCTGCACCGTGCAGTTCCGGTCACCCGTGATTGCTCTGGAGCTGCCCCTCCCGGTGTGCAAAGTGCCGAATGCCTCGGCCAATCATGAGAACTACCAGCTGGCGCTGAAACAATGTCAGGCCATGCTGGATCAGCTGAAGGCCAGCGACAGCGGATACCGGGCCCGGGTACAGAAAGCGATGTTGTCCACCCCGCCCGGGGCCCTGAGTGAAGACGAGATCGCCGCGCAGTTGTTCATCAGCAAACGAACACTAGCACGGAGACTGAACGCAGAAGGAACGAGTTTTCGGGCATTGAGGGATCAGATGCTTGCACAGCAGGCGGCAGGCTACCTGCGTGACAGCCCGTTGGCGGTAGAGGCCATTGCGGAATTGATGAACTACCACGACAGCGCCAATTTCCGGCGCGCGTTCAAGCGATGGTTCGGGGTGACCCCGGACGCCTATAGACGTTCACACCGCTGACAGCGTGGGCTCAGGCACCGGGGCTATTACTGCGGGCAGAGTGACTCCTCCCGTTCGAAGGTGTGGGTGTCAGACACCTGCCCGGCGATGGGGATCACCAAAAAACCCGTGCCAACAAACGCCGACGATTGCTGGGCCAATCCCTGACCCTGACTTCCCAGGCCGAGAACGGTCTTGCTGGTGGCCACGCCGATGAACGGGTTGCCCGGTTCGCCCGCTCCGGAGGCCAGGTAATCGCGTTTCAGCTCGACAAAGCCGTCCCGAAACTCAAAGTGTTTTCCCGCCTCAAACCGGCTGCGCTTGACCACAGAGCGGTTTGAGATGGCAGAGACCACGAGGCTTTCGCCCTCACCTTGCTCGATCCACACCGCCTCTGGCCGGGTCTCCGGGGTAAAGTGTTCCGGCCAGAGCATGGAACTGAGACAGAGCCCCGCAGGCCCATCGGCGGACACCTCACAATTCCGGAAACAACCGGAAAAGGCGGCCAAATCAGGTTGTGCAATCAACTCAGGCACCTCGTCCGGGCCGGTCGAGACCGCACAACCGGCAACCAGTAACACCGCCCACAGCCACCCTGTTCGCATCATCACCCTGCGCCCGTAAGGAAACCCGCACTCCACACCCCGGACAGCAACCCGCCGCGGCGCTGTCGGGGCAGACCCTCACAAGGATTATAGGCGACTTCCCGCTCATGGCCCTCAGGGGCCTGAATCATTCCGCGTCAGATCCAGTGCCTGAGCCGGGCCGCAAGGTAGGGGGCGAACACCGTAACCGCGAGAACCATGGGCCAGAGGTTACCGCCCCTGAACGTGTAGGCCTCCAGCAACTCTGCCCAGGATTTGCCCTGCCAGAGCCCGAAGGAGAACTCGAACACCAACGTAAGCACCAGCCAGGCCGCCCCCAGGCCAAAGAGCCCCGCCAGGTGACGGACATTCAGCCAGGGCAAGGCAACGTAGGCCATACCAATAATCAGCAGTGAAAGCAGAATACCGCTCAGCACCAGCGCAACCGACCTGCCGAATGCAGGTTCCAAAACCGCTTCCCGCAGCACGCCATTGGCGATGGCCAGCACCAGAATACCGCCCCAGACCAACAGGCCCTTCAGCAAAACCGTGATCATCATCCGCCGTCCTTCAACCCGATAGCCTGCGTCAAGTCGCCTTCGGTAAACCGGAGAACTCCGGCACATCGCCCAGCGCGCGATCCCAGGCTGCCCGGCTCGACGTGAAAAGATGCGCGGTAGGCACCCGGGAGAGCTCCGAGTCCAGACACCCGGCGGGCACTACCAGCAAACCCGGAATATGGGTGTTGGGCACTGCCGAGCCACAGGTCCGGCAAAAACACTTCTGGTGCCGGGTGCCCGGGAGCGTATAGGAGGCCACGGCCTCCTCACCCGCCAGCCAGACCAGCCGGGCCGACTGGGAGAACAGGTTTGCCGCATGGGCAGACCCGGTGTCCTTCTGGCAATACCGGCAATGACACAGGTAAAAGCTGTCGAAGTCTCCGTGCACCTCGAACTTCACGGCGCCACACAGGCAAGAGCCAACATAATCCGTCATCGCATTTCCTCCCTTCAGTATTCAAGGTAACAACCGGTGTTCGCGTGCATGCAAAGCTTCGGCAAAGGCACCACCAACTGGCTGCATGGCGCAGGCTTAACAGCTACAATGGACCTCAGTGGAGCGCAGGCGCTGCTGCCATTTTTACAGGAAAGCCCATGGCTATTCAGCTTGATTTTCGCACCCTGAGCCTGACATTAATGCTGTTCAGCCTGGTGTTCGGTCTTGGTATGTTTGCTTATTCCAGAGAACACACCAAGTTCTCCGGAATCCGAACCATGGGCGCAGGCTATTTTCTGATCGGCGGTGGCTGTGTGCTGCTCGGCCTGCGCCATGTAATCTACGATTTCCTGTCCATCGTGATTGCCAATATCGGAATCATTATGGGCGTTGTGCTGATTTACCGGGGGCTGTTTCGTTTCCTGGGTATCACGCTGCGCCATGAGCGCTGGCTGAGCACCACACTGGTGGTCCTGCTTGCTGCTTTACTGTATTTCTATACCTTTCATATTCCGGATATAAATATCCGTATACAGACCTTCTCTATGGTCTGTGCAGCGATCTGCCTGATCGGTGCCAGCGGACTGCTGAAACACCGTGACATCCGCAACCGCATGGTCGCCAAAATGCTCATCGCCATGTTTTTGCTGATGAGTAGCTTGTTTATTTTCCGCTTTTTCTGGTCGTTCTACGCCATACCGCCTCAAGATTTCATGAGGGCTGGGTTGCTCAGCGCCTTGACGATCATTGCCGGAGAACTACTGGTTATTCTGTCATCCTTCTGCACGATATGGATGGCGTCCGATGAGTTGCAGGATGAACTCTCCGAAATCGCCAGGATTGATCCATTAACGGGGCTCTACAACAGGCGGGCATTCGACGAATGTTGTGACATTGAGTTCAGCCGAGCGCAGCGTTCAGGTGCGCCCTTCGCCATTATCATGTGCGACCTGGACCACTTCAAAAACGTGAATGACGAGTACGGCCATCATGTAGGCGATGAGGTATTGAGGCGCTTTGCCAATACGCTCAAAGAGCACATACGAAAGCATGACGTGGTGGCGCGTTTCGGGGGCGAAGAATTTGTTCTGCTGTTGCCTGGTAAAGACACCGAGCAGGGATTAGAGGTGGCGGAGAAACTCAGAGCCAAAACGGCAGACACCCAGATCACGATTGGTGATGATGTCTGTTTAACGCTCTCGGCCAGTTTCGGAGTGGCTCACTACGATTCCAGTGACCGCGAGTGGAGTGCCGTGCTGCACCGTGCGGACAACGCGCTGTACGCCGCCAAAAAGCAGGGGCGTAACTGCGTTGTCGATCTGGCAACGGAAGGCCAGAACGTTCAACCGGGGCAATTGCTCAATACGTAGCCTTAGGTTCTGATCAGTCACCCTCGAAAATCCAGCTAGCTGATATCGTATTTCTCTGACCAAACCCTGAGATCGTCTAGGATCTTGAGCGCGCTGCGGCCAAAGTCGGTCAACTCATAAGTGACCGCGACTGGCCGATCATTGATGACCTTGCGCACCACCATCTCCCGAGCCTCCAGTTCCTTCAGGCGCTGATCAATCATCTTCTTGCTGGCACCACCAAGCATGCGGGCAAGGTCGTTGAAGCGCACCGGTCCGTCTTTCAGATGATAGATGATGGAACCGGTCCATTTTCCGCCAATGATGCGCATGCCCCGCTCAATAGCGCAGGGCTCCATACAGGCGTTAAAAACTTTTTTCCTACCATAATTGTCTGTTTCTACGCGACTTTCCATTCATTCTCCAGCAACTGGCAGCAGGTTACCAAAAGTATACTAATTGATCACCATTAACAGGTAACCATAGTATACCAGCAGTACTTTCGTTACCAATTATGGAGGCTCCGATGAGCAATATCCTCATCATCAATGCACACCACTACTACCCCTTCGCAGAAGGCAAACTCAACGGAACTCTGGTTCAGATGGCCGATGAGATACTTACAGCCAACGGCCATCAAACCCGAATCGTGGAAGTCGACAAAGGCTGGAACGTGGAGCAGGAGCTGGAGAACCACCAGTGGGCAGACATCATCCTGCTGCAAACGCCGGTGAACTGGATGGGCGTACCCTGGGTCTTCAAGAAATACATGGATGAGGTCTATACCGTCGGCATGGGCGGCGCGTTGTGCAACGGTGACGGCCGCACCGAAGAGGCTCCCAAGGCAAATTATGGCAATGGCGGCACGCTGCAGGGCAAAAAATACCTGCTGTCGCTCACCTTCAATGCCCCCGAAGAAGCTTTCAACAACCCGGAGGAGTATCTCTTCCGCGGTGCCAGCATGGACGACCTGCTGTTTCCCATGCACATGAACTTCCGCTTCTTCGGCATGGAAGCACTGAACACTTTCGCCTGCTACGACGTGATGAAAAACCCGCAGGTGGAATCGGATTTCCAGCGTTTTCGGACCCACCTCGCTGCCGAGATTCCAACCGCCTAAAGGAGGCAGCCATGCCCAGCACCAATCTACGGAACCTGCTTTTCGGCGCCGCCTTGCTGGCGGCTACCGGGGGAGCCAACGCAGAAAGCCAGGAGGACCAGGCCGCGCACGTGGCCTCCCCCGAGTATTACAGCGTGCTCAAAGAGAATGAGCATGTGTCAGTGCTGAAGATGGTACTGCAACCCGGCGAATCCGACACCATGCACCGCCACCACAACGAAACGGTCTACTTTGAGAAAGGCGGCCAACTCACCATCACCCAGCTGAATGGAAAATCATTTCAGGCAAACGTGCCGGACGGACACGTGATGTGGCACGAGGCCTGGACGCACCAGGTCACCAACAGCGGCGAGAGCGAAGTGGTTGCAATCATTGTTGAGGACAAACCCTGATCACTTCTGTCGAAACCCGATTATTGTCGGGAGGGAGAAAGGTACCATGACCGATACACACCAGGTTCATTGCGACTGCGGCGCCGTGGAAGTCACCATGACCGGCGACCCGAAAGTCCATGCGTTCTGCCACTGTGAAGACTGCCGGGACCTGCTTCAGGTCCCCTATCACTCCGTACTGGCCTGGGAAGCAGACCAGGTTACGGTGACCAAGGGCGAGTCGGATGTGAAAACCTTTCAGCACCCTTCCAAGCGCATGACCCGTGTATTCTGCGGGAACTGTGGCGAAGTGCTATACAACACCAATGCCATGGGCTGGAAACTGGTGTCACAGATTCTGGTGCTCAAGACCAACGGGTACGCGCTCCCGGAGTCCTACAAGCCAAACGGACACTTCTTCTATGACCGCCGGATCGTGGATATCGATGATGCGCTGCCCAAACGGTAGCGCCTCGTTTGATAGGTTTTCAGGCAGGATTAAATCCACCGTTTTGCCTCAGCAATAACCGTCTTCATTCTCGCCGCCAGGGCCCGATGCCGGGGAACGCAGAGATACAGCGTTTCACTCACGGGGTTGGCGAGGGGATGAACTCTGATCTGCCCGGGCTTCTCAAAGGCCTCGACGGCATGCGCAGGCAGAACGGTAAAACCCAAGCCCATGCTCACTGGCTCCAGAATCAGACCAATCTGGTTTGAGAACCCTTTCTTCGGAAACAGGTTGCTGTGCTGGAACTGAGGGTAATTGGCACCGAGAAGCAAACTCGCGTGATGACTCCCATCCGGGTGGTCGATAAACCCCAGGTTCATCAACGTGTCCCAGTCCGGTTCTTCGATGGATGCAGGTGTTACCAGCAACAGCGCTTCGTGCGCCACAGGCGTGCAGCTTACGTCCGCCAACGTCGATCTCGACGTCATGAACCCAAGATCCACACTCGACCCGGCAATCGCCTTTTCCACATCGGGATTCGGCGCAAACCGGTAATCAATGATCAGCTTCGGGTGCTTGCGCTGTAGCGCCAACAGATGTGGGTAAAGTTTCAGCCCGACACTGCCCGGAGACATGATCCGCACACTGCCTTCGAAAGGCGGGTCCTCTGCGATTGTCTGTTCCAGATTCGACAACGCAAATAGGATGCCCTGCGCCTCGGCATAAAGCCTCTCGCCGGCACCGGATAGAGAAAACTGTTTACCCTGCCGCACCAGCAATTCGGCGCCGAGTTGCTCCTCAAGCTTACGTATATGCTGACTAACGCCCGACTGTGTCATATGCAGGCGTTCCGCCGTACGGGTGAAATGACCAACTTCCACCAGAGTGCAAAAGGTGCGCAACCACGTCGTATTTATCATTACATTGCGTAATCTTTTAAAGAATAAATGATAATTTTATCTGATTAATAATCGTGTGTAACCTGCTCTCAGCCTTAACAGAGGAGGACAGGAAATGAACAACGTTTACCCAAGAAATTTCTCACACATCGGCATCTCCGTGCCCGACCTTGAGCAAGCCGTAAAGTTCTACACAGAGGTGATGGGCTGGTACCTGATCATGGCACCAACCGAGATCGAAGAGGACGACAGCGCCATCGGAGAAATGTGCACTGATGTCTTCGGCGCAGGCTGGGGCAGCTTCCGTATCGCTCACCTGTCGACAGGCGACCGAATCGGCGTGGAGCTTTTTCAGTTCAAGAACCAGACCAACCCGGAAGACAATTTCGAATATTGGAAAACCGGGGTGTTTCACTTCTGTGTTCAAGACCCGAACGTGGAGGAACTGGCAGAGCGGATTGTGGCTGCGGGTGGTAAAAAGCGCATGGAAAAACCGCGCTACTATTACCCGGGAGAGAAGCCCTACCGCATGATTTACATGGAAGACCCGTTTGGGAATATCGTAGAGATCTACAGCCACAGCTACGAGCTGATATACAGTGAAGGCGCCTACTGATAGAGGCTGAAACCATTCGGGGCGGCATGCGGCGGGGCACAAAGGACGTTTCGTGGATGCCGCCCTATGCCTGCTTGGGGACGGCGCAGTGGGTCGCCAGCGACGGTGGCACCGCGTTTCCGCTACTGGCTATCAATTGTACGAGTGTAGACCGTCCTGGTTCCAAAAACGGATTTCCGATTCACGATCAGAAACGGAACCGTTGGGATCGCAGACAGGAGTATGAAAGTGCAAAAATCGTTGATGTAGGAGTTTGAACTGACGGGAATCTGAACTCCCTCGCTACTAACCGCCCAAAACACCAAAATCATGGTCAGATAATAGACGGGTCCGAACCGTAGATGAAGGATGTCGTCCGACTCACCTGCCTCACTCAAATTGGCGCTGCAAAAAGGACAGAGAAAACCTTTCCGAAAACCCTGATCACCTCCATCAACAGCCTCTCTTGTAGGGAAGAAACGTTCACAGGAGACACAGAGATATTGCTCTTTCACAGCTCACCATCCTCATTGTTGGCCTCAACTCACCAGATCTTGCAAGATGGCTATGCCTTTGGACCAGCCTTCGTGATGGTGCCCTGGGCAACCGCAACGATACGCTCTCCGTCATCGCCAACCGCAACCACATTGCACTGACAAACCGCCTGGTTCCTTCCTGACGAGAGAACGGTGGCTTTGGCCACCAGTTTTCTGCCGATGGCAGGGCGCAAATAATTGATCTTGAATTCGGAGGTAACCGAATCGCCCAGTACCGAGCCGCCGGCATAAGTCAGTGCGTTGTCTGCCAGATAACTGAGAACACCGCCGTGGACGAAACCATGCTGCTGCTTCAGCTCCTCGCGCACCTCAAGCGTGAGAACCGCAGTACCCGGTTCAAACACTTCAAGCTCAGTACCAAGCAACACGCTGAATGGCTGACTCTCTAATATGCCTTTACCAAATTCGAACAACTCGCTCACGGATTGCACCTTTTGTCGATATAACGCCGATGATAACCGCCCGGTTGGACGGACTTGGGGCCGGGAACGGGTTAAATGCCGTAGTCGCGCTCAACCCTCGCAATACGAACCCGAAAGCCGGAGTACCAGGTTTGGTGGCCAAGCCTCTGAGCTTCTCGGTGCTCTGCGTTCTTTTTCCAATTGGTGATGGACTCCAGGCTCTCCCAGTAGGAAACGGTGATGCCTAATTCCTCACGCACCGATTCCATTCCCAGGAACCCTGGCTGGCTTGCAGCCAACTCAACCATCCGGTCTGCCATTGCCTCGTAGCCATTGTCGCCCTCGGTGCGATGGCTACTGAAAATGACCGCGTAATACGGCGGCTCAGGGGTTTTTGCTATCTCCGACATAGATCCCTCTGGCATTTAACACCCGGCGTAGCCGGCTGGCGTTGGAGCATCAGCGGAAACGTCTCTCCGCGTGGACGCTACAGTCAGGCGCTTATTCATGAAGCCATGGCGCATAACTCAGGCCAACCAACACACCCTCGGGGCTCATAAACCGTGCCACGGTTTGCCCCCAGGGTTCAGTGCGGGTTTCATGAACGAACTCCTGCCCCCTTTCCTTCATCTCTTGCACTGCCGCCTCTACAGCCGCTGCATCCGCCAACTCAAATTCGATGGTCGCCGTCGGCTCAGGAATATGGTCGGGCCATTCCTCCTGGCCAAAACAAGAGTTGGCTGCCATCGAAAGGGGCCATACTCCGAAATGATTCGCTCCGGGGAATTTATCCATGAAGCGATAGTCGTCCATCCTCTCCAGCGGCAGGCCCAGCGCATCCTCATACAGAGACGCACTGGCCGCAGGGTCTTTGGTTATGGACGCAAAACCTGAGATACACTTGATTTCCATATGATCCCTCCGTGGTTTATGGCGCACCCTCTTGTTAGGGGCTTCCCTAGCTATAGAAGGTGTTTAATGCTCCTGTGGGTACACCCTACGTGTCCTCTACATCAGGGGAAGCCCACGTCCGCCTTGCGCGAATTGTTAAACATTTATGGTGAATGCACGCTCAATTTCAACGCCAACCGAAGAACCTTGCTCATCAAACATATGAACATATTTTTTAAGAGCTGAGGCTCCAAAACTACCAAATACGAGTTTATTTAGGGTGGCTCTAACACCAAACTGGTTCTTCAGGCTCTCTATCGGATTTCCTTGCGTGGCGATTTTAAAAATTCCCATACCAGCTTCCATAGATACAGGCTGAGATCTGGCACCGTAACCAATTTTTCTATCAATATACTCACTCACCGAGTCGAGCTGCTTTCTGTACTTCACCAGAGCATCAGTATCTTCATTACCCATGGCATTCTGGAACATCTTTAGCCAATCACGAAGCTGTTGAAAGTCATCTCTCATTTGGAGTGCAGTGGTAATCATTTGAGTTGGGGAGCTGGAATCTTGAATTACTCGTATCGGGAGCGCGGGGATATTAACGTAAGAAGAATATAGTGAGTCATTTCCATATATTTTCTTACTTACAGTGATTCTTTTATCATGCAGAAACTCCTTCACCAGATGAAGAGCGTCTGAAGCTGGCAACATAAATCCAGAATTTACGAAAAGACGCTTTCTCAAGGGGTGGGGGGTATAACTTTTTTCATAGACATAGCTCCTGGCACACATCCCGGCACCGCCCCACAATGTCGCAGATAGAAGAGGGTCCGGAGGCTGCTTATGAGCTTTCCAACCGTCTACATTTTCTCTATGCGCGACCCTCAAAGACTCAGTAGTGCAGATGAGATCTGCTATTTTGTTGCGGGGTCCCGCAATCTTTCCAGGTTCTGAGAGGAAAGGGTACGGACGCACTACACCAAGTTTCTTTGCTTCCAGCAAAGGGCTACTGACTTGGTCCCACGAATATGAGAACTTTTCATCGACCAATATTTCATCGCGCAGTATTAGGTCGGTAATAAAGTCGAATAAAGCCTCTGTCTGGATGATTGCGCTGGAGATTGGTGCATAGTAGTGCTTTTCTCCGCTAAGCAGGATTTGTCCTGCAAAGTCATGCTCTAAGCCATCTGAAAACAGAGATGAAATATCCTGTAGCGACCAATTGTCAGCTACTACCCCTTGAGCCATCGTATCTCCATATGCTTAACGCCGAGCACAGCGGCGCCACGACAGTGGCGTCCGGCGGCCATCGGCCGCGTACTGATGCGCCTTGTTATGAGTTTTACGGAATTTGGGCATGCTTTATCCAATAGGGCGCCGTATAGCCAAGTATGCCCCCGATCATTGCGCCCATCACAACTGATTCGCCGCTACCTATAAAAATCAATCCGATCAAGGCTCCAGCCACTGCCCCTGACAAAATCTCATAAGCCCAGGCATGCTTGAATGCCTTTGGTTCAATCGAGGGTGCAGCTAGCAATCCCAAAAAAACACCAGCTACGGCTACCGCAAGTAATCGAGACCATTCGCCAAAAAAGAAAATCAGAGAAAGAATCGAAGCGAAACCTGCAAAGAATAGGACGGAGATTGAAATCACTTTTAGCTTGGACATAAGGCTCGCTTTTACTCATAACGCGAAGCTAACCGGCGCGACGTCAGGAGCGTCCGGTTGAGCTATTGGTTATGCATTCATCATTCTCCAATTCGATGATCTGCGTAATTAGTCTTTTGAATTCTTTTGCCGGCTCGTTCACTGCACCGCTGAATTGAATGCTTCCCGTTAGATTCCCCATCATGGGGTTTCCGTATGCAGCGTGAGAAAACTGTCTCGTGTCTCGACGTTCATCATTTGCCTGGCAAAAGAAATCGTGGAGCGAGCAGAGCCTTTCAAGATCCACTTGAAATCGCCATATTTTCTCTAGTTCGTCTTTAGCATAGGTCGATACCACTTCACCCAAATTGGCGCTCCAAGCTCCTGTGTTGATTTGAGGAAATGGGGTTTGTGAGGCATGCAGGGCAAGTCTCACATAAGAAAACTCTCCGTCTTCGGTTTCCCATGTTTCTTCATTAGAAATGATCGACTGCCAGAATTCACGTACAAGCAATATATTATGTCCAGCTTCCAACGCAATAAGCTGACGGACTCCAAGTCTGCGCTTTTTAGCCTGTCGTCGAACTTTTATGAAATCAGAGGCTTGGCCAAGAACAAAACCCAACACTACCGCACCTAGTGTAGTGACTGGCCGGACCATCTCAATATCAGACACTCAGCCTCCTTTGGCATAACGCCAGGCTCACGCGCCGTTTTGGAGCCGCGAAGCGGCGAAAAATCGGTCGCTGTGCAGCCGATTGTTATGTTTAATCCCCGAGTAGATCATCTAAGATATCATCAATGCCAGATGCCTGTTCTCTTGCTGTGTTGAATAGGTCAAGCAGCGCAGGAGAATACTCATTTGCCTCCCACACCACTCGCCCTTCATCATCAACAATGCAAAACCCTATGCTTTCAGACCAGTAGAAGTCATGCTCGTCAAAAAAGCTCTTCCTGCGTAAATCATAAACACCAAGCCGCTTTCCTTTATATTCCGTTTCTATGTACAGCGGGACCGACTGCTCGGTGTCATAATTTAACGCCCTCGGAGCATCTTTCACATGCCAGTCGACATGACCTTTAGATGTCTCACGGATTAACTTGGTAATTAATTGTGCAGTTTTGCTCTCGGTACTCATAATCAGTCCCATTTAGAATCTTTTGCCAACTGTTGCAGAGAGGTCACAAGCCCATTCAGGTCCGTATATAGTTCCCAGGCAGAATCTTCACTCAAATCTGATATTGATCCCTTGAGGAATAAATACCTCCTCGGTTTTAGTCGGCTAAGATAGCTTTCGACTTTTTTCCTTTCTTCGGGTGGCAGTTTTGTCCGGAGATTCTCAAGCAAAGCTCTTATGGTAGAGAATTTTTCAAGGGCTGGATTTTTATCCACTTCCCACTTTTTCAGGTTCTCGGAAACCTCCGATGTATACTTAGCCAGTTCTTTATTTATCTCTGGCAGTCGGGCTCGACGAAGAAATGAATTCCTGATTTTTCTTGCCTCGATAAACAAGAAAACGGTGACAAAAAGCGCAACAACTGAGCTTATGGAACCGATCTTGTTTATGTCAGTTAGCCACTCAGGCATCTATCAAGCTCCTCAACTGTCTCGAAAACATAACGCTCTGGCTTTGCGGCGCACCGTAGCGCCAGCGTAGGCGCGTCCGACAACAGCCACATGTTATGAGTTTTCACTGTGGTAAGCGTTCATCAAGGAATTTAATCTTGCTGTCTCGGGGTCTTGGTTGAATAGCTCTGGGTCTCGTTCGAAAAGCATTTCGATGTAGTTGTGCATGATTTTGTACTCTCGAATGCTGCGAATTTTTCCCCGTCTCAAGATCGGGTTAACTTGAAACCCGAACACGTGCTGGTCAAGCACGATGACGCCGAACCTCAACAAGGCGAAGACCACCACTAATAGAGCAAACATAAGAATCAATGGCACCCAACTTTCCTCAATTTACTCATAACGCTGAAATAAGCGGCGGCCCGTCAGGGGCGTCCGGTGGACGGCCGCCAGGCCGGGAACGAACTTGATTGACTGGTTATGAGGGCACAGCTCACGGAGCCAGACCTTTGAGCTCACCGCACGCTTTTTCGCCTTTGCTCAGCATAAGCATGTTTCGATGTTGGCAAAGCTCTATCCACCCGGAGATGTTTCCCTCTTGCACTGAAGATTCAAAAACTTTTGGGTTTACCTCCTCTTCAGAGGCGTACTGGTAAAGTTCAACCTTTTCACCGGACCAAGTCCCGCTCCAGCCATCCTTTGCGCCAATCATTTGGAATAACTGTTGGCTGTTTTTCTCGAAGCCCCCCGACTCGGCATCCGAGATAGAAAGTAGCTCATTGGCGCTGGCAACGGACGCCAGTAGCGAACCGACTCCAGCCACGATCATGATGACTTTGCGCATCTGACTTGCTCCTTATAACGCCAGCCAGCATGCGCGGCTACGGAATGGAGGCGAAGCCGCAATGCAGTAGGCGTCGCGTGCCTGGCCTTGTTATGTGCTTACTCATCATATTCAATGAAATCCCATAGGCCTTCGTCCTTGAATCTTTGTATAGCCTTTTCCATCAACTCCAAGGATACCGAATCTCTAAACACCGTAACGGTCCTAGTTCTCTCTGTGTCATCTCGGAAAATCTCTATCACAAGCTCGTCATCTTGGTATATCTCGACACCAATACCGTCTCTTGGATTCACATCGCTAGCAACAACGACTCTATCTTTTGGGAAGGACATTCAGCCCCCGTGACACATAACGAATGATATGGACTCCCCCTGCTCCCTCGGCATCGATGTGCCACATTGAAGGTGTCGAAGTCTTCAAGCGAAAGCAGGAGGAGTCATCATGAATGTTACAACCATCGGCATCGATCTGGCGAAAACTGTGTTCAGTATTCATGGCACCGATCAACACGGCAAGGTCGTGGTTCGCAAACGGCTGAATCGCCCCAAATTGTTGGCATTCTTTGCCCAACTGCCACCTTGTCTGATGGGCATGGAAGCTTGCTCCGGCGCGCACTACTGGGCGCGTGAAATGACCAAGCTCGGCCACGATGCCCGAATCATCGCTCCCCGGTTCGTGGCACCTTATCGCAAGAGCAGCAAGAACGACGACAACGATGCCGAAGCTATCTGTGAAGCGGTCAGCCGACCCAATATGCGCTTCGTTCCAATTAAGACCGAGGATCAGCAAGCGACACTCAGCCTGCATCGGATTCGTCGAGGGCTCACCAAAGAGCGCACCGCCCAAATCAATCAGATTCGAGGCTTGCTGGCCGAGTTCGGATTGATCATTCCCCAGGGACGTTACGCCGCACGCCGCCGGGTTCCGGAGATCCTTGAGGACGCCGAAAACGGCCTGCCCATGCTGGCCCGTCGCCTACTCAACAACATTAACCAGCGCATCCTTCAGCTGGATGAGGAAATCCTCGCTTATGATCGGGAAATCGAAGCCATGGCACGGCGTGACGAACAGGCAAAGCGTCTGATGACCATACCCGGCATTGGGCCTCAAACTGCCACCGCCTTGTTAGCCAGTGCACCTGATCCCAGGCAATTCAAAAGCGGTCGGCACTTTGCTGCCTGGCTCGGATTGGTGCCCAGACAATACTCGACCGGAGGGAAGCCCCGACTGGGCAGAATCACCAAGCGTGGCGACAAATACCTGCGAACGTTGTTAATCCACGGCACCCGGGCGGTGATTGCAACGATCGATACGAAAGAAGATCGACTCAGCGCCTGGGCGAAAGAGCTCAAAGAGCGCCGGGGATACAAACGGGCCGCCGTGGCAATGGCAGCCAAGAACGCCCGAATCGTATGGGCACTACTCATGAACCAGACAGAATTTAAAACGCAGCCCGTGGAAGGCTGATAACCGAGTACCAACGACAGGCAGAACACGCCTGCCAGCCGAGTCTTGCAACGGCAAGCGATGACGGAACGGTCAGACCGAGAGTGAGAGAGTCTGTTTATGCTGACGGCCCTTAAAGGCCGACTAACGAATGAGACCCTTACTCACACGCATCATCATCCTGGCCCGGGCAGTAACGCCCACACAGAGGCCGAATGTAGAGCTGCAGTCTCAAACCGCTTCGGATTTAAATGGCGTTGCTTGACCGCAGGGGGAGTCCATGTAGCCAGCCATAAGCGGCGCCCTGAAAAGGGCGTCCGGTGGAGGGCCTTCGGCCCAGAACAAACTTAATGGCCTTGTTATGCATTAACTTTTGTCAGTATGATTTCTTCAGCGTAGGCAATACCTTTAGGTGAAATCAGGCACTCTCCTGTAGGCCTATACTCAATATATCTAGCGCTATGCAATTGCTTTAAAGTACGCTTGAAATATGCTCGATTTTTATACTCGATAATTTCCAGGATCTTTTGGTCGAAAGTTTCATTTGTAGCATAGAGAAGAAAAATTATTTGTTCTTTTAGGCTGAGCCCCTCGACCAGAATTCTCGTTATGTCAGAGCTTTCCCAAATGCCCTCGACACTCCTGTCAACAATATGATCAACTATCCTTGATGTTTCATCAGGCCGATACGATGAATTGATTCGCACAATTTCGGCTAGAACCCATTTAACGCTTGAAACTATAAACGTCGCGTCTAAATGATTAGGACTTACATTCGAAAGATGACCCACTCCGCGTTTATTTCTAATGCCATAGACAGTTAGCAACGCCCTAGGTATATGAATTCTGTATGAATCGTCTCCTGAAGAATTGACATAGGAAAGCATCGTTTTATCGTTAAAAGGAGGAAGCCCCTTACTAATCGGCGTGTATTTTCCGAAAAGCTTTAACTCTAATAGCCGGCGTATCGACTCAACAAAATGCCCGGCATCCAACTCGCTTGTTTTCCACGATTTGATGAAGTAATTTCTTTCGACTTCCTTGTAGGAGTCTACAATATGGTCTGACAGTACCTTATCGGACGCAGCCTCAATAATACTCCTTACTTTACTCTCCATTTAGGTCTTCCAACAATTCTTCAGCGCGCTCTACGCCAGGAAGCGTGAGCTTACAAGTTTTGGCAGATGACCCTTTTTTCCCTTCGATTATTATGTATTCCCTTGCATTTTTCATTGAAGCAGCGAAATTGCCGGAATCCAAGCAACCCTGATGCTGGCAAAGGTCTCGAATTTCCTGGTAGGAAATTCCCTCTACTCCTACAGACCTCTTTCCCCAAAGGTAAGCCAAAGCAGTATTAACTGACTTCTTGGCATTGTTTGCACCAGGCATTTTCTTAATAATTTTCACGTCTTTGTCTTCGATGTGAAGCACTCTTGGGAACGATTTCTTATCAAAACCATGCTCCGATTTAGCCCCCTCAGGTATCGGCTCTGCTGCTGGCGGAGTTCTTGAGCTTGTCGATTCTACGACATCCAAAGATTCGTTCTTTCTATTCTGTAGGGCTTCTAGAATAATCTCTTTAAAGTTTTCAATTTGTTGAGATACAAAAAGCTCTGAACCCGAAATTTCGAAAACCCCATCTTCTAAAGAAAGATGTAACTTTGCCTCTGAGTTACTCATAATTTCTCCCTAATTTGAGTTTCTGAGCGCATAACGCCCGCCATCACCAGTGACAGACCCGAAACGAAGCGGAGGTTTTGGCATCCAGTGGATGGCTTGTTTATGCGACTGCTTCATCTGGGATCTCAAAGTCCGCGTCGGAGTACCCCAGTCGTTCAGCAAGCTTTGCGAAATTAATCCTTTGCCAGTGCGGCTCTCCGACTTCATTTTCCGACACCAACAAGTAGTCAACATCCTCTCCAAGCCCTGTGCCCTTGGGCCAATGCTCAATCCAATATAGCTCCGGCTCTTCTTTGTTAATTTGATCCAGAAGGGGTACTCGATTTGTAAGTGCTCTAGCCGCGAAACGAAGGAGGTAAGCAACCAATGCGACCCTCAATTTCCTAGTCTTCTCGACCGTATCGGCAAAACCCTCCAACTCCGTAGCAGCATCATGGCGAAGCTTCTCGGACTGCTTTTTTGCCAAATAATCGAAAACATGGCCACGAATGATTTCGTAGGCATTCATGATAGACGTGCCAGGCTTAGTTCTCACTTGAGAGCAAATCACCACCATCGGCTTCTTCGATTCAGCAAGCACTCGCACGTGACACCTCGACTGGAAGCCACTAAATCCCGGAAACTCGAGTTGAAAATCTTCACGCAAACCTGAACTCTCCTCTCTTCCATATGCGCATAACGCCATTGTTCAGCGGCAGCCTTGGCAGAGCGAAGCGCCGACAAGGCTGTCCGGTGGAGGGCCGTCAAGCCCGGAACGGACTGCAACAATTTGTTAGAACCGGTGCGACTACCACCGAATTTTTGTGAAAGTGATTCCCTTGCCTTCTAGCACTTGCTCAAATTCGTCTGCTTGTTGTTTCCAATCATAATACTTACGCACACCATATGGCTTTTCAGAGCCGGCAGAGAGACTATCTTCATATGCCAAATGCGCTTTAATTCGCTCATAGAGCACTAACTCGACCGGCATTGGCTTAGGAGAGGATGCTGTTGGAGTGATTGATATTGGGGAAAAGGTCTCAGAGCGTTTAAGGAGTTCAGCCTCAATGCTATCCAACTGCTCTTTCCAATCAGGATACTCTCGAACTCCATAGGGCTTCATTTCTCCCTGTGGCGTTGAATCATCCTCTTCCAAACATCGACGGATTGCATCATGAAAGTCTTTTAGCGTTGCCGTTGACAGTTTCGAATAAACCACTATTCCTCCTTCTTCTTGTTCTAACACTTGCGGTAACCGGCGCCGGAGCGCAGCAGCGGGAACCAAAAGAGCCACGCTTTTGGCGACCGGTTGCCTGTTTGGTTAAAGCTATCACATCGGGCTTTTCCACGATGAGTGCGCCGTCCTAAACTTTGGTTGCTCTTGTTTCGGGTTATAAGAAGCGGACGTTTCATCTTCAACGACTCTGCTGCCCAAAATGTCTCTGGCCTCACCTAAAGCCCATACCGTGGATAGATCTTCACTCAAGTTACGATAAACAGCCCGGAAGCCTCTCGGTTCCTTTAAGTTATATATGAATTCCGGCAATTTTATCTTAACCCCAAGATCTGGTACTCGAGGAAGCTGATTAACGGCTGCGTAGGCGTTATAGACCTGAACCATTTTTGTTGTTGGCACGCCTTGCCGGGTCTGAATGCCATATTTAATCCGTATGTCATTGGATGCCTTTTGGATCTCCTGGACTATCTTGGCGACAGACTTATTAGCGCTCGCTATACCGTCTTCATCGAACAGCCGTCTTACTTCCCGCAGCCTCTCACGAGCCTCGACAAATTCTCTTTCTTCACGAATTTCGTAAGCAGNNCAGCCTTTATTATTTGGGATGGATCGCCAGTTTCTTTGGCCAGCCAAGCAGACACGACAGGCAAAGCTGTCGCAGTTGCTGCCGAAAGCCCACCGCTGTGCACGTCGATGAGATCTTGACTCATTGATGATGCGAAGTTATCAACAACATTACGAGTGTAGTCCAACCCATAATTACATGTTTTACTTATATAATTTTGCTGATAGGCCTGCCGTATTGGATAAAGAAATGTGTCGGCCTGCAGATACTTTGCTGTTAGCGTGTAGAAAATCGACCTATTCGCCAGCCAAACCAAGGACGCAACGAAGGCCTTTATTGCTCCAGATGCCTCTCCAGTAGAGTTACCTACACCCCATTTGGCCCCTGGCACTTTATAACCTTTTCTTATTCGCTTCCCGAACCTATCAACAAGTAGCACTTCGCTACTCGCGCGACCACCAATGTCATTCGCATCATTAAGTTCTGAGAAAATTGCTGCAGCAATATTTCCATATTTGGCAAATTCCTGCGGATTGTCAGAAAGGCTTTTCAGCGTTAGGTGGTACACACTGGAATTAATATCCCACGTGCACACTATGTGTGCCTGCAACATATCAAAGAGATTTCTGAAGTCGTCGTTTACAAATTCACCACCACGGATTTCAGGTTTGAGCTCTGATGCTTGTTTTCGAGACTCATCTTCAATCGGCTGTAGGCCTAATTCTTCCTTATTGAGAAACCGTACATTTGGAAACGACGCGATCCGCTCGTCCCGGTGCTCTGGGATATAATCGTCAATGGCGACTATTTGGTCATAAAACAATATCGTCTGAATGAAGTTCTCGAGTGCAACAATGTCAGCGTCTATCGAATCCTTTGACTTCGTAAGGACGTCACCTTGTATTCTTTGAATCGCTGTCAAAGTTGAATTGTCGATTAACGCGTAGGTCAAAGTAATCTCCAAGTTTTCGAAAGGCTCTAACGCTTGGCTTTGCGGCGTGCCGGAGCGC
>NPIE01005502.1_pt1 | contig 20760 bp, 24 predicted proteins | sample 8637661 | NCBI WGS metagenome assembly NPIE01 (sample SAMN07420842, study PRJNA396082) | bioreactor metagenome | isolation source: sample BA12 brine-fed electro-methanogenic bioreactor BA | place: Japan: Kochi | collected 2016-12-09
TTTGCGAAGCAAAGACTGGCCACCGAAGGTGACTGGCTTTCATTAGCAGCCTTGCATCTGCGCTCCTATATGTTAAGTCAATGAAATAATGGACTCACTAAAGAAAGAAGAAACGGATAGTTATAAGTTCATAACTTCCTGCAAAATGAGGCGCTTAAGCGCGAGAAGCTCTTTTGGAGCAGTAGATTGTTCATGCTGATAATTTCCAATTTTCTTGGCCAAGTCGAGATCCATTTCTTCTGAGGATGCGTACTTTTTATTGACAAGATATCCCCTAAGCATTCTGAAGATTTCCTTCCCTGAGAACTCAGCCTTCCAAGTACCGCTCTCCAGATAACCTTTAGTCAATTCAATGCTGTTGTCGATCAGCTCTCGGATCTTTTCCTTGTCTATGAAACTGTGAACTCGGCTCTCGATTTCCGTGAACCACTTCTGATTTACAATATACTCAAGAACCGCTTTTCTAGATCCAATGTTAAGTCCCGGGAAGGAGGGGAAGTCAGCTACCAAATGACCTCTAATTGTTGATATCGTCCTGCAGCAAGAGAACCACCAGAGAAGCTCTTTTGCAAATCTAAACGCTCTTTCCGCTATCTCATCTACGTTTCGCTCTTGGAAGAAGTCAGTTGACGAATGACTCAAAGCGTCCCAATCAAGAAGATAGTTCTCTATTTCAAATACCGGTAAGATAAAGACTGCTTCATTAGATAATACTTGGATCCAGCTATCATAATTGCTCGTTCCAAAGTCACGATCGATAAGGCCAAATACGTTTCTAAAGCCCGCAGTCCTAAGATCGTGAGTGACAGCTCTGACAGACTCTCTTCCATAAGCAACAAGTATATAGAAGTACTTATCATCTGGTTGCCAGATCCGTATCAAATATTCCTTAGTTAGGACGTCCTCGACAAGAAAAACAACAGGTGCGGTCAGCAACAATGACTCGAGTTCAGTTGAAACAGTTTTCACTTCAAATAATCCTTTCCCTTCAACTTTATTCGTGGATCATCCGGCTGTAACAATGTGAAGCGCTGATAGCTCATCGCTGAATCAAGAACTTCTTTTGAATGCGTGGCGCAAATAATCTGTGTCTTGGGTAATAGCTTTCTCAGCACCCTTAACACAACACGATGCCAGGTTGAATGGAGATGTAATTCCGGCTCGTCAATGAACAGAAAATGTGTATCTGTTTGCCTTGTTGCAAACCAGCCTATCATAGTCAATACTTCGATTTCTCCGGAGCTAAGAGCGTCCACAGGAATCAACCCTCCAGTATGGACATCCCTAATGAAAAGATCAAAACCTTCATCTATAGACTCGCTGACAGGTCTAACTTCAAAACGGTTCTCACTTTCCGGATAGAATTCCCTCCAACTATCATTTATCAACTGGAAGACCGCGGGTTCGATATCTGAAAACATCCGCTGAGATTCAAAAGCTCTTCTTGCTCTCAAGTTTATAAGATGCTGCTTGATTAACCAGAGGCGGTTCTGCTCAGTAGCTTTTGGACGCTTTCCCTTCTTTCCAGCAGTAATTGGGAGACTGCCCATCAGCTTAGGCTCACGCCACGAAGAAAAATACTCAACACCAACGCCGCGAAGAGTGCGAGATATCTGCTTTTCTCGACTCTTCGAGGAAGCCACGAGTTTTTCTCCTGAGTCCATTTGCAGAAAAATCTCGAAATCTGCTGCACCTGATCTAATGTCACTGTCTGTTCTCTCTCCAAATAGATCGCTTCTCCCCAGAGAGAGAAGGCAGGCTTCCAAAACACTCGTCTTTCCAGACCCATTAGGGCCAGCAAACACGACTAAATCAAGAGAATTTCCAGATGGATTAACAAGATCTAGCTCAAGTTCTTCAATCCCTCGGAAGTCTTTTATATGGATTCTCTTTATATTCATCTAAACCGCCTCTCGTTATCTGCCATCACACAAATTATATAACAACTGCTACGTGAGGTAGAACACTTGCAGCTTTTACTGATCATCATCAAGATCAATCCAGAAAGAACATTTGTGAGACACTCGCTGCGGCTCACGAGAAAGCTCCAGTTGATACGTCAACCGTTGACGGTTGACCTGAGAGGCTTCCTGCGAAGCAGCATCACTTCCTGCCGAAGGCAGCCTTGCGTCCCCGGAGGCTCTTCCGGGCATTGCGACCTGGCGTGATCCTTGCCAGCCTTGCGTCCGCCGATGCTTTTCGGCGCCTTGCGTCTGATCTTGAAGTGGTTTTTCATCCCCGCGAAGCGGGCATTGCGTCCCCGGATGCTTCTCCGGGCATTGCGACCTGGCATGATCTTCGCCAGCCTTGCGTCCGCCGATGCTTTTCGGCGCCTTGCGTCTAATCAATTAGCATCACTTCCCGACGAAGTCGGCCTCGCCTCCTGCCGAAGGCAGCCTTGCGTCCCCGGACGCTTTTCCGGGCATCACTTCCGCCGTCATCTTTCGGCGCATCACTTCTTACTTCTAAGGTACTTCGTCATCGCAATAATCTTATGCGAAAGATCCTCTATTCGGTTACTCAGTGATGAAAAGTCCTGTTCAGTTAAGTATCCAATCTCCCTTGCAATATACAGTTGAGTTGCCAGTTCATATAGTGACCCTCTGGCAACACTCAGGAAGTTAATGAAATCCTTCGCTGATGAGCGACCCTTCCCTTCCGCAATATTAGAAGGTACAGAAACCGCTGCTCTTCTTATCTGATCGGTAAGGCAATAGACCTCTCTTCTTGGGAACTTCTCGGTAATAACATACACATCCTTTGCAAGTGAGACTCCGAGTCTCCAGATTTCAAGATTCTCAATATCCATCATCTATCCTCCTCATAATAAGCTGAGGATAATATATCATCTGAAGAATCCCCCCTTCAAGTAGGTGTTTTTTCGTTCATCTTCTATGTTCTTAGCTTCCTGCCGAAGGCAGCCTTGCGTCCCCGGATGCTTCTCCGGGCATTGCGACCTGGCATGATCTTCGCCAGCCTTGCGTCCGCCGATGCTTTTCGGCGCCTTGCGTCTGATCTTGAAGTAGTTTTCATCCCCGCGAAGCGGGCCTTGCGTCCCCGGATGCTTCTCCGGGCATTGCGACCTGGCATGATCCTCGCCAGCCTTGCGTCCACTGATGCTCCTCAGTGCAATGCGTCCCACCGAAGGTGGCATCACTTCCCGACGAAGGCAGCCTCAGTCATCAAAAAATGTTTACAATAGCATTGTTAACTAAACCTTGACTCATGTACGAATGGACTCTATAATTGACCTTGAAGGCTCTCAGATACGTATAAACATGTCTCTTCGGATTCGAAGTGAATTGGGCGTTTGATTGTTAGATGTTAACATATAATCAAAGATATTCTCGACTTACAAACCAAGTGTTAAGCTCCAGTAAGTGTCATCCTAAGAAGAATGTAAGTATATTTACGTAATAATTGAATCATAAGATTGATTATAGTGAACAAGGAGGAGTAAGTGTGCTAACAAGAATAGCAAGCCTAAAGTACCTTGTCGCTTCCTTCCTGTTCGCTGCCCTTTTCTTCATCCAGTCACTTACACTCACATGGACTCTCAGATTTGCCTTTCAAGCGCTCATACTCAACGTAGCTATCATGCTCGGCATATACGCCTTCAGGGGCTTCGACAACTCAACAACATACTCTCTAAACTCATGCATCGTCTCATACATTTCAGGAACGGTCCTGGGAGTGCTCTTCGCCCTCATCCCGATCATCTTTTTCACTCCCCGGCTCCCGAGATTGACTTTTGGTGTGACGGCTCTCGTTGCAGCTTTAGTCTTCCCTTTTCTCTCATGCATGCTGATGAGATACTCCATCAAGCATCTCCCCCCGAGAAGATATCTCGTCATAGGCAAAGAAGAAGAGCTAGCTCCAATACTCGAAGAAGTGAAGAAGGCCTCGATGGGCAAGATCGAAATCTACAGCTATTTGAACCCAACAGCCGCCACCCTAACACAGGCCATAACCTTTGAAGAAACAAAGCCCTTCGATGCGATATTGATTGGAGATCCAAAGCTTGCGAGGGATGTTGAAGAGGTTCTTTCTCAAACGTTCAACAAACTCGATATAGAATATCTTCCAGTGATTGTTGAGAGCACTTTGAAGAGAATACCTATGAAACTAATAGACCTTTTCAAAGACTACTACGATGTCTCTTTTTCCTTGGTTCACCAGTCCCACAGGAAAAGGGTAGTTGACATCCTGATTTCTTCCTTCGCTTTATTGATATTGTCTCCTGTGTTCCTTATTCTCTGGCTTCTGATAATCATTGAAGATGGCAGGCCAGGCATTTTTATTCAAGAGCGCGTCGGTCTGAATAGCAAAACTTTCAAGATCCACAAGTTCAGGTCTATGAGAAACACATCAGAAGCAAACGGCTCAAGATATGCCACAGAGCAAGGGGATAACATAATCAAGATAGGAAACTTGATGCGTCCAATAAGATTAGATGAAATTCCTCAATTCTTCGATATATTACGAGGTACAATGTCATTCATTGGTCCTAGACCAGAACAGCCGCAATTTGCAGAAGAACTTTCTGAAGAGCTTCCTTATTACAAACTAAGGCACAAAGTCAAGACAGGACTGACCGGTTGGGCGCAGACCAATTATCAGTATGCTGCTACAATAGAAGAGCAGGAGAAGAAGCTGAGTTACGATCTATTCTATGTCAAGAATCAGTCAACAATGCTTGATCTTCAGATAATTCTCAAAACATTCGAGACAGTGCTATTCAGAAAGGGTGCGAAGTGAAGGATAATACCATTAATCGAAAAATTAAGGTTCTTCAAATAATCACAAGATCGGATTGGGCTGGAGCTCAGAGAATTGTATATGAGATATGCAAAGGAATCAAAGAGAACTTTTCTTCGGAAATTGAAGTAGAAGTGGCGATGGGCGGTGATGGTCCTCTATTCAAACTGCTCGAAGAAATCGGAGTCAAAACCCACAAAATGGAATACTTGAGAAGACCAATCAATCCGGTCTCAGATATCAAAGCCTATAAAACATTGAAGAAACTTATCAAAGAAGGTGGCTATGACGTCGTCCATTGCCATAGTTCAAAGGCTGGTTTGATTGGAAGATTAGCTGCTGAGAGTAGTAATATCAAAAACATTATCTACACTGTGCACGGTTGGTGGGGAGTCACACAGTACAAAGGCTTAAAGAAAAAATTCATTCTCTTTGTCGAGAGGTTTATGGCAAAGAGAACATCTAAGCTAGTCTTTGTGTGCAATAAAGACAAAGAGTACGCTAAGAGTAATAGAATAGGTGAGGACACTCAATATGAAGTCATAGTCAATCAAATTACTGTTCCTAAGTTTACCAAGGGCAAGCTCAGGGCTATGCTTAATCTGAGTGACTCGACGAAGATTGTCGGTAATGTTGCAAGATTGTCCCCCCAAAAAAATCCTATGCGTTTCGTCGAGGTGGCCGCACAAGTTCTTAAGAACAGAAATGATACCGTCTTTGTATGGATTGGCGACGGAGAACTCATGGATCAGGCTATTATGCACTCGAGACAACTGGGAATTGCCGATAACATCAAATTCGTTGGCTTTCATCAAAACGGAGCAGAGCTTATGGCCGACTTTAATTGTTTGCTCATGACTTCTGATGATGAAGGGTTGCCAATAACAGTGCTGGAGGCAATTGCACAGGGTATTCCGGTCGTCTCAACAGATGTTGGGGGAATTGGTGAGCTGCTTGAGAGCCGTTTACGGATTATTCCTCTTGAACATTTCGTTGAGATGAAGTTGGCGAGTACACTCTTGAAAGTTCTTGAAGAACCCTGCACAGTGTTTCAGCCCGATACTAGCAAGACGTGCAGAATGGTTGAAGACTATATTGCCCTCTATAAGAAAAAGCAAAGAGGTGTGATTCAATAATGGCAATAGAATGTGCTTCTCGAGAGCGAAATGAGAATCGCATATCTTGACCTGAGTTCAGTCGCAGATCCGTCAGCAGGATACAAAAAGAAAATCGCTGCTCAGATCAGAGCGATCGAAACGCTGGGGGTCGAAGTTATCTTAATTGATATTGCCAATTCTTCTCCAGTCAATGATAACGAAAAAGAACAACTAGCCGGTAGTAGCATTCTTCGAACCTTGAGAAGGCGGAAAAAGCTTCTTAAGATTTGCGTAGAGCAGATTGAATTGGGATTGGTTGATCTCGTTTACGCAAGATACCCCGGCGGAGACAATGTTTTTCACAGATTTACCGAGATTTATGGTGATCTAATTGTTTCGGAACATCAATCAATCGAGACAGAGGAGCTAAGAACAGCTCGAAAAGTTGCAAGGTTGTTCTCAGAAGAAATTTACGGACAAAAGGTGTTGAAGAACATCGCAGGAATAGTTGGAGTGACCAAAGAAATCTGTAACCATGAAGTTGCCAGATCTGAGATCCCAAATAAGCCATATTTAGTGAGTGGAAATGGTATTGATGTTGATCCAGCACCACTGAGAACACCTCCTGAATTTGATGGTAAGAATCTAGATCTTCTTTGTGTTGCACAAGTTGCAAAGTGGCATGGACTTGACCGGCTATACGAGAAATGGCTGAGTATGAGGGCAGGAAGAATGTGCGGGATCATGTTCTCGGTTATGGAGAACTGCGGAATCTGCTAAAGGCTTTCGCAGGGGACGAGAGAATTTAGAGAGTTTGTTTGAAGGATATAGTAGATACATACCTGAGATACTTGTAGCCTGAGACATTTTTGTTTTCGTTTCTAAGAGAGAAGGTTCCCCAAAAAAACGTTATGGAGGCTATGGGTGCCGGGAAACCCGTAATTGGCACGAATGTGAGAGGCACTAGAGATTTGATTAGACATAACGAGAACGGTTTATTGGTTGATCTGGGCAATAGCTTGCAGCTTGTTAATGAACCTCAAATGCTGCCGAAAAGCAAAGATCTCAGAGAAGCTTACGGCAAAAGAGGTAAGCAGATGATCGAAGAATTCTCCACTGAAAAAGTTGTAGAAGAGATGCAGAACATCTACTTCGCTGTTCCGTGAAGATAGCAACTCAATCTCAAGGGATCCAACTAAGTTATCACTAGGTAATCGTAGTTATTAGTTGGAGTTATCACCAATTGATAGTTAGCAATGATCTCACTCATGGGACTTATGGACTTTATGGAAAGAACTCACTAGTAATAAGCAAACAAAAGTTCGATCAGAGAGTAATAAATGAGAGGATAGTTGACCTCTACAAGATTAATAATGTGAGGAATACCGCAGGAACAAACTGAGAGTTGCAACTGTGTACCTCGGAAGACACGGAGGGGGTCTTATCTATTCTCTTTCGATGACAAAAGCCCTAAATAGAGTTCGTGTTCAATGGGTATTTTTCCAAGAGTTGCAGTAATGTAAATCTGATTCAGGAAGGTGAAGGTGGGTTTCTTTGTAAACCAAATGATAGTGAATGCTTTGCGCGTTCAATCTTGGATATTAGCAAACACCTATGCCAGAGAGGATTGGAAAGTTAGCATTATAACGCTTCTTGACACCAAAAACCATTATCCGGTTTACAAAAACTTAGGTGATTTTTATTTGCTAATAAGAGAAAACAGGATTATTGCAGACATCAAAATAGATATTCGGAATTCATAGGTACATAGGATGCTCATGTTAACTACTGAGATTGAAAGCGGTTATGGTTTAATTAATAAGATATGGGTAAGAACCGTTTTGGCCTTGCGAAAGCCAGCCGATTATTTGTCAAGAATGCTATAACCATGGGGGTTAAGCAAATGGAGCACATTACAGATGGCCAGAAACTACTGCATTTGATGAAGGCGGAATCACCTAATAGAGAAGTAGTAGTTATAACATTGATCATCCTTGGAGTGACTTTTTCTTACTATGTGAATAGCGTTCTCCCAAGGTTGGTATTGCTCATATTATTACTATTAGTCTTTTTCAAGATAAAGGGTAACAATAAAATTGCATCACTTTTCATTATGTATCCTTTTAGCTATATACTCAAGGTATATCCTGATCAATTCAGTTTCTTTACTATCTGCTCTATAATAACATCTATCACAATTATATACGAGATAAGAAGAATCACTCTAGAGAGCTTGCTACTGCTTCTAACTCTGATTGTGTTCACTGTACCAAGGGTGACTCAAGATACTTTCACTCTATATATAGAGTGGCTAGGTCAGATCCTACTACTTGTATTTCTTTTTGGGACACAGAAAGGAAATCGATTTCTTTCCCAGAAACCAAGCTATCTAACCTATTTTGTGGTTGGAGTGTTTCTTAGTTCATCTGTCGCTCTACTTTTTCCCGACATTATTATGTTTGCTGGTTGGAGCAAGAACATAAACATTAGCTTAGAGACTACCATTATTAACAGATTTGCTGGCCTTCTATGGGATCCAGCATCATTTAGCCAGATTATACTAGTTGTTCAGAGTCTACTTTTGGCGAGAGTAAATAAGAACAAAAAAAGCAATTCTGTAATAGTGTTGTTGATTTTTCTTCTGTTCGGATTAGGATACAGTACATTGTCAAAGATGTACTTCCTCTATTCAATATTTGTCTGGTTTGCGTTTGTTTTTATTTCACTAAAAAGCTTCACAGTCCGATCTAGAGTATCAGTAGCGATAGCTATTTGCTTTATTGTTGTCTCATGTGCAGTGATAATTCTTTTCCTCTTTTCTTTGGATGATGTTGTATCTGCGTTTTCGAATACCGTGAGTGGAATATCGCAGCGTCTGCGAATGGGGGATTTTACTACTGGGCGTCTGGAAGTGCAACATCATTACCTGATCCATTTGACAGATTCAGTTCCAAGCTTTGTGCTTGGATACGGAATGATTAGTGGAAAAGAATTAGCAGAACTTCTGAATACTTTTTCTTCTCCAGAGAATTTGTTTATTGAGTCTCTGTATCTTATTGGTGTTGTTGGTTCATCAATACTGGTCTTATTAACGATCTGGATTTTTGGGAAAGCTTTTACGATGTTCGATCCCTTAGACTATTTTGCGCTGATCATGTATGTCTTAACTTCTTTCGCACTTCCCGGACTAACTAGCAAATCCTTTTCGCTAATTCTTATACTGATCTTCGGTGCAGCATTTACTAAGGACAGGAGATGTCCTGCTACTAAGTGTTTTGACGAAGGCTTTTGACAAGGTGTAGCCAGTAAATGAGATTTGAACTTACAGTGTAATGCATTTTTGTGGAATACAGAAGGATATAACATGAACATAATGGGAGGCTAGAATGCAGAACGAGATGAAGAAGATCACTGAAGAATTGCATGAGTTTGAGAAAAGCAACTACAGCGTTCTTATGGGCTACAAGTGCAACGGATTTAGACTTTGGCCATGTTTAAGAACAATGTTGTTTCTTGAAATACGGAGAAAGAAGCTTGAAATGACCGAGCCATATCGATCAAAGATCAGTATCCCTTTTTGGAGAACTAGATTCGGGTTAAAAATGCTAAGTAGCATAAGATCACGAAATCCTTTTTGCGCAAAGCATAGCAAATATGAGTTTGTGATCCTATCATCGGCAGGCCTACGAAGGGCTGTGATTAACGATAGGAAATTCGATGTCATATATGATTTCATTACACCTTTTCTATCTAGTACACCTATCTTCATTGAGAGCGATGTTAACTTGAAGCATGCAGCACCAGAGTATTCAGAAAACGTTGCTTACAGAGAGTACATAACATTGTTTGGTTACTTGAAATACCGAAGACTAGTTGATGTAACTTCAATAGATAATTTCCTATTATTTATTGAGAATAAAATTCATGAACGCTTTGCTCCATATACTTTTGATACCAAGCTTCACAAACAGAGGATAATTAAGGACCTCGTAGAAACCCTTATGTTTAAGCAGTTCCTGCGCAATTGGAAAACAGAAGTTGTGTTCGTTAACTGTGCATCTTATGGAAGATCTCATGCTTTTATCAGTAGAATTTGTAAAGAATTAGGAATTTCAGTTGTAGAGTTCCAGCATGGATTTACTAATGATTATCATCCTGCATATAGCTATCCCAACTGTGAAGAACATTACCTGAAGTATCTTCCTGATTATTACTTAACATTTGGGGAATATTGGAGCAATGAGCTCAGGAATTTTCCAGTTAACAAGATCGTAATTGGCAATCCGAATTTAGAGTACCATATTATTGATTCGGACAATGAGATTGGCAAACTCAATAGAGAGAGAATTCTCTTTATATCGGATGGTACATATGGTAGCAGTTTCCAGGAAATTGCTTTAGAGCTGCTACGATTACTCCCTGAAAATAAATTCGAAATAGTCTTTAGACCTCATCCTGGTGAAAGAATCTTTGCAAAGGAAAGATATAAGAAAATCATCTCTAGCGGAAAAATTACTCTCGATATGAATAACAACGTTTATAGTTCACTCAAGCTTTCCGATCATGTTGTTGGAATAGGATCTACAGTGATTTTTGAAGCAGTTGCATTTGAGAAAAGAATTCATGTCCTGAGAAGCATTCTTAGTGACACCAATATTCCTAGCTATATAGGAATGGGTTTTTGCGATGCAAAAGAACTTAGAGAGAATATAGTCAGTTCGGAAATAGATTCAAGAGTGTTTGAAAATGAGCTGAACAGAGACTATTTCTGGAACAGAAACTGGGAAAAAAACCTCTCAAGCTTTTTGCAAGGTTTGGGACAACAAAGGAATTTGGAGATGAAAATATGAAGAAAGTAGCAATAGTTATCGCTTTTGGAAAAACATGGGGAGGAGGAGGCGGTTCCGAAAGAAGATACGTGCGTATTGCTGAGTTCATAAGCAAGAGTTACAGCAATTTCCGAATCTATTTTGTGCTTTCTGGAAAGCAGAAGCCAATCAATGACTTTATTGATGACTTCCTTAGCGGTTGGCCAGAAGACCAGATTATTACTGCTGCAGATTCAAATATCCTGTCCCATTTGCGAAGTGCGAATTATGATATCGTTCAGTTTATTAATGTTAATCGAAGGTTGATTTTCTTGTACTATAAACTCGGCTTAATAAAAAGCAAGATTGTTCTGGCATTAAATGATTATTACATAGCTTCTGGAGAGGCCTCTTTGTTAGCCGGTTTAGCTTTCAAGAACCTGTCAAAACACTGCGACGTGATAAACTGTTTGTACCCAGGATATTCATCCAGATTATCGAATCAAGTGAAACGAATAACAATTAAAGACGTTCTGATCGAAGAATCGCCAGTTTCTTTTACTGATCTTGATTTGTTTAAGCCATCCCAAAAAAAGAATAATGAGATAGTATTTGCTTCAAGACTCGAGAAAGGAAAAAACCCGATTCTGTTTCTTGAAACTATTTCGAAGGCAAGAGAAATAATACTTGCTAGAAACTATAAGGTAATCATGTGCGGGAATGGAAAGCTATATAAGAAGGTTGTTAGAAATATCAGGATGATGAATCTTTCTAAGTTAATTGAGCTAAAGCCCCAGGCAAAAATGGAAAATGTCTTCCCGAAATCTAAGATATTCTTTTCGATACAGCAAATGGATAATTATCCATCTCAATCACTTATTGAAGCCATTTCGTGCGGAAATTTCATAATTGCCACACGTGTTGGAAACACTAGCCTGATGATTGAAGATTCTTTTGGAGATTTGGTTGAGCCAACTGCCGAATCAATGGTAACGTCTTTGTCTGGAGCGCTTAAGCGTTTGGAAAACAGAGAGAACTCTGAAGAAATCATTAGGAAAGCAAGAAATTACGCCCTCCAAAATTTCATCGTCAGCAAACAGGGGAGTCAAGTAGCTGACATTTGGGAAAGACTGTAGGTGTTTTTGTAGACAGTGAGGCCATTATGGATATTTCTAGAATTGCAGCAAAACTCTCAGCTATTGAAGGAAGCACAGTGCTGAAATCCGGTTTGTGGTACTTGGTTAGCGATTTCCTACTCAAGGGAATGGCTATCATAACTATTCCAATTTTCACGCGATTGCTTTCAGTAGAAGAGTTTGGAATTGTTTCGGTCTATACAAGTTTTGTTGCGATGATGGCTATAGTGAGCGGCTTGGATTTCAATGCCGGGATTGGAAGAGCTGCTATCGATTTTGAGGAAGATTACCCGAAGTACCTTAGTTCGGTTCTGAGTCTTTCAGTCGGCTTCTTTCTGGGAGGACTCTTGGTAATATCAGTGTTTTCGCAGACCATAAGTGGTTGGGTAGGGCTTTCACCGGACCTTATTATTCTTGCCTTTATTGCTGGATATGGTTCCTTTGTGTTTGGGTTCTACAACTACCATCTTCTATTCCAGCAAAAGTACAAGCAGAAATCCCTACTTCATGTAGTTAAAGCGATTTCCGAAGTAGTCCTAGCAATTATAATGATTCTGCTCATAGACAAAGCCAAGTATTATGGACGAATCTATTCTTCTCTCATGATTTCTCTGGTGTTCATGGTAATCTGTTTCATCATAATCTTTCGAAAGAGCAAGAAAATCTATTTCGCGAAAGCTTGGTGGTATGCAATTAAGATTGGAATCCCGCTTGTTCCCCACGATCTTTCTGGAGTAATACTTGCTCAGTTTGATCGTATGGCTATTCAGACATTAGTAGGCGCTACAGAGACGGGTCTGTACAGTTTTTCATATAACATAGGTATGATTCCACTTATTTTCTTAGGTGCTCTTAATTCAGCATGGGTCCCGTGGTTTTACAAACAACTTCTAGCAGGCAGAAACGATAAGATAAGGAAAGCGGTAAAGATCTATAGTCTATCATTTTTGGTGATAACGCTTGGAATAATGAGCCTCGGTCCAGAATTGGCACTGATAATGGCTCCTAGTAATTATCATTCAGGGGTGAAACTCGTTCCGGTTGTCGTGCTTAGCTACTTTTTCCAGTTCTTGTATACGGTCTATGTAAATTTTGCGTTCTATATGAAGAAGACTCTGGCAATCTCGATCGGGACAATAATTGCAGGAGGCCTAAACATCATCCTAAATCTGACAATGATTCCGGTCTTTGGCTATGAAATAGCTGCCTGGACAACGGTGATTTCGTACTTCTGCCTTTTCATTTTCCATTGGTTCAATGTAAGTGTCTTATTGAAAGAGAAAACCATAGGTCTACGAGGAATGATGGTTCTTGCTATAATTGCATCAGTAATAACTTTTCAGCAATACATAACAGCGTGGTTTCTCACGCCTTTTTCGATTAGCGAGCGTTTGCTTAGGTTTAGTATTTCGGGCATAACTTGCCTGGTACTTATAGCATATATTCTGAAGACTGTAAGAACAATAATGACTTCTAATAGAGCATCGGAAGGTGAATGAGTTGTTTAGTGGAAAAAAGGTTCTAATAATCGGTGGAACAGGAACGGTGGGAAGAACTCTGTTCCACAGTCTACTAACCAAGGATCCACAAGTGATTCGGTTATTTTCCAGGGATGAGCATAAGCAGTTCATAATGGAAAATGAACTTGGAATAATCAAATGCGCGGACAATGGAAACGATATGCCCAGCACCGCGAATGTCCGCTTTCTCATAGGTGATGTTCGCGACAAGGAAAGAGTGCTTCGAGCAATGGAAGATATAGATATCGTTTTCAATGTAGCTGCGATGAAACATGTTCCCGCCTGTGAATACAATCCCTTTGAGGCAGTCAAGACCAATGTTCTTGGAGTTCAGAATGTTATAGAAGCTGCACTTAAGACTGGCGTTGAAACAGTTGTTTATACGAGTACAGACAAAGCTGCTTCTCCAACAAATACAATGGGAGCATCTAAGCTTCTTGCGGAAAGATTGATGAGTGCTGCTCAATTTTCCTCTGGTCGCGATCAAGTAATGAAGTTTGTTTCTGTCAGATTCGGCAATATCTTAATGAGCCGCGGTAGCGTGCTTCCATTATTTGTCGCCCAGGCAAAGAAGATGGCGGCGTTAACACTTACAGAACCTGAAATGACTCGCTTTGTCATGAGCAAAGAGAGAGCCGTTGAGCTAATACTGAAAGCAGCTACTGAGTCTCTCGGTGGAGAGATATTTGTGCTTAAAATGCCGGTAGTGAAAATGGGAGATGTCGCCAAGAGTGTTATGGAATACTTTGATTATGACTCACTAAAGGTTATTGGCAAGCGACCGGGCGAAAAGATGTACGAAGAACTCATGACGGAAGAAGAGAGCATGAGAGCCTTGGAGCTGGAGGAAATGTTTGCGGTTCTGCCATTCTTTGGCGAAAGGGAGAAGTATGATATTTACTATGGCGCTAAAGCAACTCCCGCAGAGATCGGAATGTATTCTTCCGAGAATGAACCGAGACTGGATTACGTTCAAGTAAAAGAAATGATATGGGATATACTGAATAGAGAAGGGGTGAAGAAATGAAAGCTCTTGTAACTGGTGGGGCAGGATTTATAGGCCGCTGGCTTGTGAAACGATTACTGGATGAAGGACATCTAGTATATGCCATAGACGATTTCTCTAATGGAAGAGCTAAGAATATTGAGGAGTTCTCTTCTAATGAGTTGTATGAATTTGTGGAAGGTGATATTAGAGATAAGACTTTGCTGGAAGATTTGTTCAGAGAGAGATACGATATCGTTTATCATCTTGCAGCAGAGATAAATGTACAGAATTCTATAGATGACCCTTCCCAGACAATAGAGAGAGACATACTGGGAAGCTTTAACATCCTTGAGCATTGCAGGAAACAGAAGTCAAAAGTTGTATTCATGTCGACCTGTATGGTCTATGATCGTAGTCATGACGAATCAGGAATAGCAGAAAAACACCCGACTAAACCCGCCTCTCCGTACGCGGCGGCAAAACTAAGTGGTGAAGCACTCACACTATCTTACTATCACTCATATGGTTTACCAACGACAGTTATCAGGCCGTTCAACACATATGGACCTTTCCAGAAGACGAATGGGGAAGGTGGAGTTGTGGCCATATTTATTAAACAGGCTCTCAAGGGCAACCAGTTAAGAATTTATGGTGATGGAACACAGACAAGAGATTTGCTATACGTGGAAGACTGCGTAGATTTTATAATAAAGGCAGGCAATAACGACCTTGCTCTTGGCCAAGTAATAAATGCAGGAACAGGAAAAGATGTTGCTATAAATGATCTCGCTTCAATGATCGCAGGTACTGCCGAGCTAATAGAGCATGTCCCACATATTCATCCTCAGGCAGAGATCATGAAGTTGAAGTGCAACTCTAGTAAAGCTAGGGATTTGCTAGGATGGGAACCGAGATTCTCGCTTGAGAAAGGCGTCGAAAAGACGAAAAAATGGATAGAAAGCAATTTAGAACTATGAAGGTGAAAAGATGAAGGTGTTGATATTTGGGTCTTCGGGGATGCTAGGTAAATCTCTTGTTCTTGAAGCACAGAAGAGATCTTACACTGTTTTGGGGGTCGACATTACAAAGCCTGATAATCCTGTTGACATTACAAAAGAGAAAGAAGTTGAGAGAGTCTTCTGGAGTTTCTTACCTGAGGTTGTTATCAATACGGTTGCTGCTGTTGATCTTCTTGCATGCGAGAACGATCCGTGCATGGCCTATCGTGTTAACTGTAGACCAGCCAGTTATCTGAGTGAATATTGCAAACAACTCGGTGTGCCATACATTCATATTTCGACAGATCATTTTTTTTGTAACGATGGGAGAAAGAAACATGCCGAGGATGCGAATGTAATCCTACCAAATGAGTATTCGCGAACAAAGTATCTTGGGGAACGACTTGCTATTCTTTACAGTAAATCTCTTGTTGTCAGAACGAATATCGTTGGCTTCAAAGGAGATAATAAAAAGCCAACCTTCATAGAATGGTTCTTACGGGAGCTGCTGAACGGAAAAAGCATAAAGCTGTTTGTTGACTATTTCACTTCAAGCATAGATGTAAAATCCTTCTCAACGTATTTGTTCGAGCTAATTGAGATTGGAGCAACAGGCCTTCTTAACCTAGCTAGCTCAACAGTTTCAAGTAAGAAGGAGTTTATTGAAATGACTGCTTCTAGGCTTGGTCTCTCGCTTAAAGACTCTAAACCTGATAGTGTTTTTTCAATTCCAGGAATCAGGAGAGCTGAGAGTCTTGGCCTTGATGTCAGTAAAGCCGAAGCGATTTTGGCCAGAAGTATGCCGAGTCTGGAAGAAGTTGTAGATAATATTGCAGTTGAAGCACATGATTGGTTTCAGATATGACTGGTTGGAGGTGAAGTGCGGTGAATTATGATTGCTCACTTAGAATTAACGAAAGAGAGATCTCGATTTCTTCGCCAACTTATTTCATTGCTGATATTGCGTCAAATCACGATGGTGATCTTAGTAGGGCAAAGAATCTAATACGATTAGCAAAAGAAGCGGGAGCAGATGCTGTTAAGTTTCAGCACTTTAAGGCTGAGGATATAGTCAGCGACAAAGGTTTCAGAAAAATGGGGCAACAGGTTTCTCATCAAGCTTCTTGGAAGGAATCTGTCTTTGATGTTTACAAGAAGTATGAGTGTAATCGCGAATGGACATCTGAGCTCTTGCAGACTGCCCATGAAGTTGAAATTGATTGTTTTACCACACCATATGATTTTGAGGCTCTTGAGATCTTCAAAGATCTTGTCCCTGCATTCAAGATTGGTTCCGGAGACATAACCTGGACTGAGTTCATCAGAGCTGTTTCCTGTTTGGGGAAACCAATAATTCTTTCTTCTGGTGCATCCAGCATTGAAGATGTAATTAGGGCGGTTGAAACAGCTGTTGATTGTACAAGGCAGATTGCTATTCTTCAGTGCAATACAAACTACACTGGTAGGCGCGATAATTTCAAGTACGTGAATCTGAATGTTTTAAGAACATACTCGGTGTTGTACCCAGGTATGATCTTAGGACTCTCAGATCATACGCCAGGCTATGCAGCAGTTCTTGGAGCTGTAGCTTTGGGAGCTAGAATTGTCGAAAAGCACTTCACTGATGACAATTCGCGAGAGGGACCAGATCACGCATTTGCTCTGGATCCTCAATGCTGGAATAAAATGGTCATTGCAACTCGAGAGTTAGAAATGGCAATTGGAGATGGTATAAAGAGGGTGGAAGAGAATGAAAGAGAAACCTATGTTGTGCAACGCAGATGTCTAAGGGTAAAAAAGGATATGAAAGCGGGAGACTTGATTACTATGAATGATATCGATGTGCTTAGACCGGCTCCCCGCGGAGCGATTCCGCCATATAAGTTGGAGGCATTTCTGAACAAATCGCTGAGAAATGATAAGGAGTGCGGGGATGCCCTATTCTATTATGATTTCGGTGAGAACGAATGCTAAGAGGAGATTATGTAGGTTTGCGAGCAATTGAAAAGAAAGATTTGACCCAGCTTCTGGAATGGCGAAATGATCCTTCTTTACGCAGATACTTTAGAGAGTATCGAGAGCTTTCTTTTGAACAGCAATTGGTCTGGTTCGATGAATTTACGTTCAATAATAGAAACACTGTTATGTTCTCAATAATCGAATCGGAGAGAGATCAGTTACTTGGTGCTTGTGGTCTTTGTTATATCAACTGGAAAGACAGGAATGCCGATTTCTCGATTTATATCGGATTTCAAGATTTGTATATAGACTCATTATATGCAGATGATGCAGCAAAGCTAGTGATGCAATTTGCCTTTGAAGAACTTGGTTTACACAGACTATGGGCCGAAATCTACAGTTTTGATGAGAAGAAGGGAAGAATGTTTGAAAGACTCGGTTTTTCCCTTGAAGGACAACATAGAGATACACATTGGACTGAAGGAAAATGGTGCGATTCGCTTTATTACAGCAAATTACTGACCGAATATGACTCTGCTAGATGGAGAAGAACAGATGAGTAAGATTTGTCTTGGTACCGTTCAATTTGGTATGACATATGGAATTAACAACAAAAGTGGGAAATTGGATAAGAAACACATCTTCGAAATATTTGATTACGCTTTGGAAAAAGGTATTGACTATTTTGACACGGCAAGGGTTTATGGAGATTCAGAAAACTTTATTGGGGACTACTTGGAAGATAGAAAAGCAAGTATTAAGATAATAACCAAACTCGTACCAGATTTGTTAGACAAAGTTAATGATAATATTGAAGATGCAGTTGTCAATGAACTGGGAAAATCTCTAAAGAAAATGAGAATAGATTTCATCCACGGCTTTCTTCTTCATAATCCTGAGCATTTTTGCAATAGCAAAGTTCTTAAAGGACTCATGAAATGTAAAGAATTAGGACTTGTAGAGAAGATAGGAGTTTCAATTTATGAACCTGAGCATGCAATTAAGGTTGTTGAATCTGGTCTGGTGGATTATATACAAGTACCGTTCAGTATTTTTGATCAACGTCTGGACGAAGTCGATTTTTTTATTGAGGCCAAGATTAACGGAGTCTCTGTGTTTGCTAGGAGTTTATTTTTGCAGGGTTTGCTTCTCATGAAGCAAGAACAGGTCCCTGATTATCTGACAAACTCTGTGTGTTATCTTGATAAGCTTGACAGAATTCTCAAAAAGTATTCATATTCTCGATTGAAGGCAGCCTTTCTTTTTGCATATCAAAATCCTTTAGTTGATTATGTAGTTGTTGGTGTAGACAATATCAACCAACTGAAGGAGATTACCTACATAAAAGAACAAGGGCTTGCAGATAGTCTATTAACTGAACTGAGAGATAGCTTCAGAAATGTTGATCCGCAAATTATATCTCCTAATCGATGGCGCAATAAGGAAGGGAAAGAATGATGGTTATCGGAATAGTTCAAGCTAGGATGGGCTCGACAAGGCTTCCAGGCAAGGTGTTGCAAACAATTCTCGAAAAGACAGTTTTGGAACATATTGTCGATCGTCTAAGATGTTCCAAGTTAGTTAATAAGATCATTGTTGCGACAGCTGAAGAAAGAACTGATGATGAAATCGAATACCTTTGCAATAGAAAAAACATAACTTGCTTTAGGGGAAGTCAAGATGACGTATTGGACAGATTTTATAGAGCTGCGTTGATGTTTAGTGCTGATATAGTTGTTAGGATTACGGCAGACGATCCACTTAAAGATCCAGAGATTGTCGACAAAGCAATTCAGATCATGTTAGAAAATGATTATGATTATGTAAGTAACACTATTGAGCCAACATATCCTGAAGGAATCGATGTAGAAGTATTTACCTTTGCTGCTTTAAAGAAAGCTCATCAAGAAGCAAGAAGAGCTTCCGAACGTGAGCATGTTACTCCATACATTTGGAAAAACCCTGATGAATTTAAGCTTTATAATTTTAAGAATGGCCAGGACTTGTCCTCATTTAGGTGGACACTTGATACAGAAGATGATCTTATATTCATTAGGAAAGTCTATACAGCTTTGTACAAAGAGGGACAAACTTTCCTGATGAAAGACGTTCTTGAGTTAATTGAAAAAGAGCCTAGTTTGTCACTTATCAATAATGGTCATGAAAGAAACGAAGGTTATATCAAATCAATTCTTCAGGAGGAATTAAGATGAATCGAATATCTGGCAGAGAGCTAGAATACTTACAAAAAGTGCTATCTACTGAGTTCAGAAGTTCTATGGGATCGGTTATGACTACAAGACTAGAAAAAGCTTTCGCTGATTACTTTGGGTGCCGTTATGCAATTTCTCACATAAATGGTACTGCGACGATGCACTCTCTTCTTGAAGCAAAAGGAATTGGTATTGGAGATGAGGTAATTGTCCCACCATTGACAATGTCTAGTACAAGTTTTGCAGTTTTGCAGGCAAATGCAACTCCAGTTTTTGCAGACATTGATCCCGACACTTTTCTTATCGATCCCAAATCTATTGAAAGCAGAATTACCGAAAAGACTAAAGCAATAATCACAGTATCGCTATATGGTTTATCTCCAGATATGGATAGAATAATGGAAATAGCGAACGCCCACAAACTATTCGTAATAGAAGATAACGCAGAATGTCTTGGTGGTTCTTATAAAGGACGAAAAGTAGGCACTCTTGGACATGCCGCTAGTTACAGTTTCCAAAGTTCAAAACATTTAACGAGTGGAGAAGGAGGCATGGTAATTACAAATGATCTTGAGTTGGCAGAAAATGTAAGGCGAGTTTCTTCGCTTGGGTATGCAGGAGTAGGAGCAGAAAAAGGGAAGATAACTAGGAAGGATATTCAAGATCCAGACTACTCAAGACATTTAATGATGGGTTGGAATTATAGAATGCCAGAATTGTGTGCTGCTGTTGCACTTGCTCAGTTGGAGAACATGAAGGATCTTATAGAAACAAGAAAGAAGTCTGCAGCACTTTTCAATGAAGTTATAAAGAGTTGTAACTGGCTTATTCCTCAAAAAGTTGAGAATGGTTACGAAAACACATATTGGACTTTTGCAGTTCGTCTTGATCATCCACGAGTTGATTGGAATACATTCAGAGATGAATTCCAGAAGAATGGTGGAGATGGAATATATGCTGCATGGAAACTAACTTATCTTGAACCTATGTTAGTGAATCGTAAATTGTTGGGAAGGGAAGCTCTAATGTCAAAGAAGAACTTGGAAATGTATAAACCAGGACTGTGTCCAGTAGCAGAAAGAGTTCAACCTAAATTACTGCAGTTCAAGACAAACTATTGGAACTATGATAAGTGTATTGAGCAGGCAGCAATATTAGAAAAGACAGTTGCTAAGCTTGACAAGTATTTGGGGTAAATAGTGACTCACGAAGTGCGTGTATGTAACAATTAATAGAAAGGAAGAAGAGAGAAAAAAATGGGGACAGACTCCATTTTTTGAGAA
>NPIE01002765.1_pt1 | contig 20748 bp, 17 predicted proteins | sample 8637661 | NCBI WGS metagenome assembly NPIE01 (sample SAMN07420842, study PRJNA396082) | bioreactor metagenome | isolation source: sample BA12 brine-fed electro-methanogenic bioreactor BA | place: Japan: Kochi | collected 2016-12-09
GGAATGACGATGATGGGGCCACCCACGCCTGGGAGGGCCTGCATGGCATGAACACCGCGTGGGCACAGCCCACCCGACGCGCCGGGTGGCGGCCACATCCCCGTCAAGCCGCGGCCATCATCTTTCCGATATAGTCGTACTGGCATGTGCGATCAATGAAGAGGAGCCGACGATGGAGACGATTAGCCAACGATTCGAGACGCCCAACGGTCCGGTGGAGGGCATCTGCGTCAAATGGCCGGGCTTTAGCCTGCTGCTGGTGACGGGCGGCAAGGGCTTTCTGGCGTGTCCGGCGATCGACGTGGAGGCATGCCAAGGCTTTGGCAAGGCCGCGGCCATCGTGCAAAGCAGCGCCGCCGATCCCATCGGCACGCTCGATCGGTTCTGCGACCGGCCGGTCACCGGCGCCAACGCCGCCGCCCGGGCCCTGGGGATCCGCGAGGGCATGATCGCCCGCGAGGCCTTCGCCCTGATCGCCTGAGCACAAAAACACCCCCCACTTACGCACCTGTATTACCGCGGGAGAGAGCCGGATAACACTTGCCCTCCGGTTACACACCCGCTCGCAGTCTGTTGAAAAACGTGCGGGCCACAGAAAGGGCTCTTTCTTGTCATTCCCGCCCGCCTGCGGGGCGTTTCCACTCCATCGGGAATCCACACTTTGCGGGCAGAAAGCACACCCCATGTCGCGCGTGGACCCCGGATCAAAGCCTGCCCCGGACTCGATCCGGGGTCCGGGGTGATACTTTTTCAACGGCCCGCTAGTGCGTGGCCATATAGCCTCTATTCATATACACCATGTCTTCGTTGTCAGGTTGGCGGGCACCCGGCACCCCGCCTCCACCGGGAAGGGGCTCGTTGTTCATCAACGCAATCGTACGAGGATCCCTCCAAGTCAACTTCTCTGCATGTCCATCGGCAAAGCTCAGGGTACTCCGGTTACGGTGGAACGGGGCCATAATGTCCCACCACTGCCAGTAGTCGTTATTGGCCATCAACACGAATCCACCCTCGTTGCGCCACTGCTTCGCGTGCACCGGACTGTTAACTACATCCTCCTCGACAAACACGTACTTAGTGGCCGGAGAACTAATCTCGGTCCGTTTATAGACACAAATCAGGCGTTTCAGCGTATTGCTCGGCGGGACCGAGATAGATCGATCTCGCCCGGGGGCACCGTCTTCGCTTTTCATGCAGCCAGCAACCGCATACGTTCGATACACACGATACGGCTCCAACTGAACCTTGTAGTTCTTGTCATTCGGGCAGTGGTACAGTTTCACGGTCTCAGTGTACGGAAACAACTTCCCGGATTTGATTCCGTTGAAACGATGCTCTAGTGTTACATCAGCCGCAGTGGGAATGCTGCCCGCTGGGTTGTCTCCCACGTTGTACAGCGGGGCTTCGCACCAATGGTCGGGCGTTTCGGGCCAATTGTACGTAGAACCACCTACAATATTGCCACTATTGTCATCAGCATACAGCATCCAGGCCCGAATCAATCCTGACTGATTCGCCATACACACGATAGCGGTGGCCTGTTCCTTGGCGTACTGCAACGCCGGGATGAGCACCGCCAGCAGCATGCCGATGATGGCGATCACGACAAGAAGCTCGATGAGTGTGAAGGCATTGCGTTTCATGGCGTTCCCTTTTTGTATGGCCGTGCCCCGTCCAATAAAACCGGCCTTGAGCCTCTCCGCAAGGCCCGACCGGCTCAAGAGGGAGGGGTCCCAGTAGTATTTTTATTATAGCGGTTGGCGACTTTCGCCGCAAACCGTTTCTTGCGAAATCTTTTCCTTCGTTTGCGACAAATGCCCGTTCCGCGGTTCCGCAGAGGCCCATCGCATCACCCATACAACGCACAACCACTGGGGTTTAGTATAAGCCGTTACTGTTCATCATCGGCAGGAGGCGTGGCCGGCTGGAGGTGCTCACCGTCCGTTTTCACGCCCGCGAGGTCACGTACACCGCCTGACTGGCCAGCAGGTTGGGGCACGCCCGGATGGGCCGCCGACGCCGCGTGCCCAGCGGAATACGCTTCTCGATCCGCAGGCCCAGCGAGTGGCAGAACCGGTCAAAGTCCTTCAGCGACAGGCAGTGGATATTCGGCGAATCGTGCCAGTCGAAGGGCAACTGGGACGTCACCGGGGCCCGGCCGCCCAGCAGCAACTGCAAGCGGCAGCCCCAATGGGCGAAGTTCGGGAAGCTGACGATCACCCGCCGGGCCACGCGGTGCAGCTCCAGCAGGGCCCGGGCGGGGTCCTTGAGCGTCTGGACGGTCTGCGACAGGATGGCGTAGTCGAAGCACGTCTCGCAGTAGGTCCCCACGCCCCGCTCGATATCGCGGTGGATCACGGGCAGGCCCCGCTCGATGCAGCGGATCACCTGCTCCTGGTCGATCTCGATGCCCTCGGCCTGGATGTCCTTGTCCCGGACGAGCCGGGCCAGCAGCTCGCCATCGCCGCAGCCGACGTCCAGCACGCGGCTGCCCGGCTCGATCAGGGCCTCGATCAGTTCGTAGTCCACGCGGGCCCGACGGGGATCGGCGCTGGTCTCGCCCGCCAAGGGTCCCGGCAGGGCGGTCGGCTGGGCCTGGCCGCGGACCTCGCGGTGCATGCTGTCCAGAAAGCCGCCCAGAATCCGCCCGAGGGTGTCCGGCTCCAGGAGGAACGCATCATGCCCATACGGCGATTCGATATTGCAGTAGCGGACCGGCCGGCACAGGCCGGTCAGGGTGTCGCAGATGTCCTCGGATTGTCGCGGCGTGAAAAGCCAGTCGCTGCTGAAGCTGAGCACCAGAAAGCGGCTGTGCGTCCGTGACAGCGCCGCGGTCAGGTCGCCGCCGGCCTCGGCCGCCAGGTCGAAGTAGTCCATCGCCTTGGTGATGTACAGGTAGCTGTTGGCGTCGAAGCGCTCGACGAAGGTCTGGCCCTGGTAGTCCAGGTACGTCTCGACGGCGAACTCCGAGGCGAAATCGTAGCTGTAGTTGTCCGCCCGGCGCAGGGCCCGGCCAAACTTCTCGTGCATGCTCTTCTCGGACAGGTACGTGATGTGCCCGATCATGCGGGCGATGCCCAATCCGCTCACGGGGGGCTGGTCCTCGGGGTAGCCGCCAGCCGCGAAATTCGGATCGGCCAGGATGGCGTTGCGTCCGACCGCATCGAAGGCGATGGCCTGGGCCCCCAGCCGCGTCGTCGAGGCGATGACCGCCGCGGCGTGAATCGTCTCCGGGTAGCGGACCGCCCACTGCAGGGCCTGCATGCCGCCCATCGAGCCGCCCAGCACGCACAGGACCCGCTCGATGCCGAGCTTGTCCAGCAGCCGCTTTTGCACACGGACCATGTCGCCGATGGTCACGATGGGGAACGTCAGGCCGTAGGGCCTGCCCGTCGCCGGGTCGATGCTGCCCGGTCCGGTCGTGCCGCGGCAGCCGCCGAGCACGTTCGAGCAGATCACGAAGTACTTGTTCGTGTCGATGCCCTTGCCGGGCCCGACCATGATGTCCCACCAGCCGGGCTTGCGGTCATCCGGACCGTGGACGCCGGCCACGTGGGCGTCGCCGCTCAGGGCGTGGCAGATGAGCACCACGTTGTCGCGATCGGGCGTGAGGTGCCCGTAGCTCTCGTAGGCCACGTCGATGGGGCCAAGCATCTTGCCGCAGTCCAGCGGCATGGGGTCCTCGGCCTCGACCACGCGCACGTGCTGCGTGGCGACGATGCCGACCGAATTGTCCGAGGAGGCGGCCATGAGACGACACTATATCGCCCCGGCGGTTTCAAACAAGACCGATTCGACGACTCGCCGGGGCGTTCGGGGCACAACCGTCAGGGATTCGACAGGGACCGGGCCTGCCGCACGTAGCGACACAGCAGGGTGAAGTTGCGCACGAACGTCCGGCTGTGAATCATGCCGTCCGTCACCCAGCGACCCTCGGCGTCCAGGGCGTCGAGCACGCGCTGGACCTGGGGGGCCATGTCGCGCAGGGCCCGCTCGGTCGCGGATCGGCTGGGCGGATCGGCGGACCGCTCTCGCTGCCTCCACGCGGCCGCCCCGGCCTGGCGGACCTCGCGGTAGTGCTCCATCGCGCTGCGGATGCCGTATTCACCCTGCCATCCGTAGCTGGTTCGCTCACGCTCGCTGACGGCCTGATAGTCGTAGATGATCTGGTTGCCGTTCTCCCGGTCGCCGTAGATGGGGCGGTTGGTGCCGACCTCGTACAGGCGGGCCCAGCGATTGGGACCGATCCGTGAGGCCTCCAGCCAACGGATGGCCGCCGGGATCGGGCCGAGATACCTCTCGTCTTCGGTGGCCAGGTAGAGCTCGACGAGCGTGCGGATGTTGTTGGCCGTCACCGCCGAGCAGTAGCCGGGCGGCTCGAACCGCCGGGCCCACGCCGGCTTCATCTCGTGGTCATACTGCTGGGCCCAGCCGGCCTGATTGGGCGGACCCTGTGAGGCGATGATGAAATCGCCGCCTTTGCGGGCGCTGGCCAGGTACTCGGCCTTGCCGTAGACGGCGTGGGCCTTGAGCATCACGGCGATGCAGTCGTTGATCGCCCCGTCGTTGAAGGTGTAGTAGTCGTGGTAGCCGCCGCGCAGCGGGTACCACTGTGGCCAGGCCCCGTTGGCGAACTGGCTGTCCATCATGAATCGCAGCCCAAGCTCGATCCCCTCGGTCAGCCACGGCTCATCGAGCACCGCGTCGGCGTCGATGAGAAACGCCAGGGCGCCCTGGGTGACGTTGTCGTCGAAGGAGCAATGCCCATCACGGCGGACGGGCGTGGCCGCATCGGGCCGCAGGTGGGCGACGTCCACGCGATGGTCCCAGCCGCCAATGCGACGCTGGCCCCAGACCAGGGCCCGGGCCACCTCGCGGGCCGCCTGCCGGTATGCGGGGTCCCGCGTCACGCGCCAGGCCTCCAGCCAGCACTGGCCGATGGAGGGCGTGCCGGGCGGCTGAACCCAGATCTCGGTCGCTCGGGCCCGTTCGTAGGTCGCCTCGCCGAAGCGCTGCTTCAGATCGACCGAGTAGATGCCGCAATAGCCGCCGTTGGTGGAGATCGACCGCATGAACGCCGTCGAGCGTTTCATCGCCGCCTGTACCGTATCGACACTTGGGTCAAACCCGGCCCAGGCGACGGGCGCGATAATTGCCCATGCGGCCATCAGGCCGGCCCCATGTCCCATTTTTCGCATCAGCACGCCCTCCATCGCCTGACAGGGGGTCACTGACCGCCCACGTTGCCGGAGATATGGACATTCCCCTTGGACTGGTTGTTCACGCGTTCGGCGCCGGTCCAGATGTTCCCCGTGACGACGGCCCGCCGCACGTCGGCGCCCAGGTCGATCTGCGGGCGGTCCTGGCGGAACTCGCAGCCCCGGACCAGCACGGTGCCGCCCGCGACCTGAATCGCCGCGCGGTCGCCCTGGCGTCCGCCCCATTGCGTGAACGTGCAATCGCCGAAGCCGACGGTTCCCCGGCCGGCGATCCTGGCGATCTGGTTGCAGGGCCCCCAGAAGGCGCAGTTCACGAAGCGCACGCTGCCCGCGTTCGTCGATTGCACGTCGATCATCGTCGGGTCCGGTCCGTGGAAGGACACGAACTCGCCGTTGGTGATCAGCAGGCCGAAGGGGGCGCACTGCTCGACGACCAGGGCCGTCTGGCAATCATCGGCGCCGATGCCCAGGAAGTTGCCGTTGCACACGCCGGCCCGTGTCCGTACGAACTTGTAACCGACGTTGTAGCCGAAGCAGAAGGTGTTGTACACGTACTGCCAGTCGCTGCGGCCGAAGATGAACGCCTCGCCGTGCTCCATCTGCCACTGGAAGAGCTTGGGCTGCATGCTCCACCACGGGTTGAAGTGCACGTTCTCGATGCGACCGATGTCGTAGATGGCATCGACGAGGATGCCGCGGCGAAGCGGCTGGCCCTGCACGTCGCGGATCAGGTGCCGCTCGTTGCGGGTCGCGTCGATGCCGTTGTACGGGTTGAGCATCTCCACGGCGAGGACCGCCGGATTCTTGCCCCGCATCGCGATGGCCCAGGGGTAGGCCTCGGGCACGTCGTCGATTTTCTGGTTCGGATAATAGAGCACGACGCCCCGCAGCGTGCTGTTGGTGTTCAGCGTGATGAACGGCGGGCCGTCTTCGTTGCCGGCCCCCTCGGTGACGAGCAGGGTCGTGCCGTCGTCGGTGGGCTTGGGCAGACCGCGGTCGCGAAGGCCGTTGTGCGCGGGCACCGAGGCCCAGACCCCGGCCAGCGTGACGGCCGACGGGACGTTCAGACGCCCGGCGAAGAGGTAATTCCCGCGTGGGGCGAATACGGTCCCGCCGCCGGCCTTGGCCGCGGCGTCCAGGGCGGCCTGAAACGCGGCCGTGTCATCGGTTGCCCCGTCGCCCTTGGCGTCGAAATCCCGGACGTTCCAGATAGCGATCTTGACACCCGTTTCGCCCGCCGCGGCCTGCGGACCTGCCGCCAAGACAGGTCTCGCCGTTGTACTGAGGGTTGCGACCGTGTCATTCACCGCCGCCGGGTCAGGCATGACCACCGGCTCGTTCGTGGCCGCCGAAGTATGCGCCGCCATCGAACCGACGACGATTGCCACAGCCAAGGTCATGGCCGCCGGACACCCGTTGCCCTGCTTCTTCTTCTTCATGGGGTTGCTCCTACCCTGTCATTCGTTTCCATTGCCGAGTTCGAAAGGCCGCCGTCTTCGAAGCGTTTCACCGTGGCAACAAGGTACGGGAACGATCCGGCTGCAGGCCGATCTTGTCGAACGGAATCGGCTCGAAACCGGGCACGTGTCGGCGGACCTGTTGCGGGTCCTTGAAGCGCAGGTTCAAGTGCTCTTCATCCACGAAATCGAGCGTGTCGGTGCTCCAGTTCTCGGCGAGATCCACCAACTCGCGTCGTCCATCGGGCGTGTGCAGCAGGGGGGTGCGGACGGCGATATTGCGGCGCACCGCGTTGCCTCGCGGCTCGGCCGGGGCCTCGTCCAGGATCGTCGCCAGCTTCGGGTACCGCGTGCTGTACGGGGGCCGGTCGTGGTTGACGGCCTTGAGCTTGTCGTACATCCGCCAGCCGCCGCCGGGGGCGATGTGATCCTTGGCCCACCCCAGGCCGCGGGCATCCATCAGCACGCCATATTTGCAGTCCACGAACAGGTTGTTCTCGACGAGGTTGTCGCGGCCGCCGCCGATGTTGACCGCGCACAGCGAGCCGGCCTTGTAGAACACGTTGCCGCAAATGGCAAATCCGCTGGCCGCATCATCCAGGTACACCACCCGGCTGCCGTGGCGGTACTGCTCGGCGGCGCTGTGGATGTGGTGGAAAAAGTTGTGGCGGATCACCGTGCCGCGGTCCACCCAGCTTCGGCCGGCGTAAAACGCGCCCACGTCGTCGCTCTCGGTGCACACATCGTGAATCTCGTTGTATTCGATGACGTGGTCGTTGCCGCCAAGCTGAATGGCGTTGTGGGGTCCATCGTGGATCAGGTTATGACGCACCTGCTGGCCGACGCCGCCGACACCCACGGCGGGCCGATAGGTCATGCACCAGCGGCTGTAGTGGTGGATATGGTTGTTCTCGGCGACGTGGCCGGCGGGCGTGAGCGTCTTGGTGTCGCCGCCCGACAGGCGGATGCCGCCGTCGCCCGTTTCGTAGATGTCGCAGCCAATGACCCGGCAATCGCCCCCGCCGCTGATGCTCACGCCCGCGTTGCCCACGTTGCGGATGACGCAACCGGCGATCCGCACCTTCTCGCTGTCGCGGATCGTCACGGCGCTGCCCCGCATGCACTCGATCGTAAAGCCCTCGATCGTGACGTTGCGGCCGCCATGGATCGTGACGGCGTCGTCCAGCATCGACACGAACACCCGACCCTGCGAAACCGGGGCCGGCGGCCAGAAGTAAAGCACGCCCGATGCGCGGTCCAGATACCACTCGCCGGGCTCATCGAGCTCCTCGAGCACGTTGAGGAAGTAGAAGCGGTGGTTGGGCGAGTAGCCGTATACGCCGTGGGGCGGATGCGTTTCGACCGTGCGGGTGGCCGGGTCGATGGCCTTGACCCGCTCGTACGAATCGGCCCAGTCATGCGTCCAGAAGCCGTGCACCCAGATGTCCTCGCTCGGAGCCCAGCGAAGGGGGCCCTCCTGCTTGAACGTGAACCTGCCGCCATTGGGCCCGTCGGGCACCTGGTCGATGGTCAGCCAGCCCGTGTTGGGCCGGCGGGCCAGCGTCATGGGCCGATCCTGGAAGAACACCTCCATCGCCGCCGGGTGCGTGGGCCGGCCAAAGCCGCGGCTCTGGAGGCGTCCAAAATCCGTGATGCCCTGGGCCTTCAGATCGGCCTGCATCACGTGCTCGCGGGCCGCGGGCGCCAGTCGAGTGCGGATGGCCGCGTCCTTGACGGGGGCGAACCCCGTCACCTCGCGCCCGGCGATCAGGCGGACCTTCTCCTGTCTCCATGGCCGATAGAGGATCGAGCCCGCCTGGCCCTGCGTCGTCTTGAGGTTGTCTTGGGCGGTCAGCGCCAGCGGTTCGGTCAGGAAGTAGTCCCCGCTACGCACGTAGACGATGGCCTCGGCGACTTGCATCGTCCGCAGGTGGTCCCGTGCCCCGGTCAGCGTGGCCAGCGGCCCGTCCGTCCGCCCGGCGTTCGGTTGCAGTAAACCACCTGTCCAGTTGTCGTCGCCGTCGACGGCCACGTACAGGATGGCGACCGATTCAGTGGCCCCGGCGCCGAGCGACAAAGGCATTGTGGCCGGACCGCAAAGCAAGGCCGCCGCCAGGAGTGCATTCCAGAGAAGCCATCGTTGACCCGAATCCATCGCCGTGCCTCCATAGACGAACCACCCATCGTGCCCGACTCGACCGCCGGGCGGCCTATCAGTATATCCGATTCGGCCCACGGGCTCAACGCAGCCTGTCGGTTCGGTCGCACTCAATGCATGAGCACGGGATAATGGGCCACACCGGGCCGAATTCAGGCTTGACAGGGGGCGCCCGAAGGGTACACTGGGGGCGAGTAATACGTATACGTATTATTTCGCCGTGGAGGGCTTGATGGCCGGCGGTCACGACATCGCGATGGCGCTGCGGGCGGCGTATCTGCGGATGCACCGGCAGACCAACGCCTGGCTGGCCCCGCAGGGCATGACGGCCGATCAATTCGTGCTGCTGGCCCTGCTGATCGAGCGGGACGGCGTCACGCAACGAGATCTGGCCCACGAGGCCTCCAGCGATCCCAACACCGTGCGGGCCATGCTCGTTCTGCTGGAGCGTCGCGGGCTGGTGCATCGCCGCCGGCACCCTGACGATGGCCGAGCCCTTCGCGTGACGCTCACGCCCAAAGGCCGGCGGATGTATGAGCGCCTGTGCGGCCGGATCAAACCCCTGCAAGAGATCCTGGCGTCCCCGTTTCAGCCGGATCAGATACAGACGCTTCTCCAGTATCTGGATCGCATATCGCACGCGATGCTGGAGGATCGGCGCGGTGGCAGGCCGTCCGCGAAACACACCCCCCAACGTGTTTGAATAAGGAGAAGGCTCATGAACAGGCACACAAGGACCCTGTGGACCATGGCCGTGGCGGCTCTGGCCCTGACGACGTGGACGGCACCCGCGCCGGCTCAGCCCCGCGGCCTCGGCGGGCCGCAGGTGGTCTCGCCCGATGTCGCCTCCGACGGGCGGATCACGTTTCGCCTGGTGGCGCCCAATGCCGAGGCGGTCCGTCTCAATGCCGGCGACATCCCCGGCACCGGCCGTGGGGTGGACTTGGTCAAGGGCGACCAGGACGTGTGGGAGGCGACGGTCGGTCCGGTTCCGGCGGGGGCCTACCGCTATCGTTTCGACGTGGATGGCGTGCCGGTCGTGGACCCGCGCAACCCCATCACGAGCCAATCGAACAGCCACGTTTGGAGCCTGGTGGTCGTCGGGGGCCATGATCTGATGGACACCCGGGACGTCCCGCATGGCGCCGTGGCCGAGGTGACGTACTATTCCAAGTCGCTCAAGATGTTCCGCCGCATGCACGTGTACACGCCGCCGGGGTACGAGTCCGGCACTCGGCGCTACCCGGTGTTCTACCTGCTGCACGGGGCGATGGACTGCGATGATTCGTGGAGCACGGTGGGCCGGGCCGGGTTCATCCTGGACAACCTGATCGCCGCCGACAAGGCCCAGCCGATGATCGTGGTCATGCCGGCCGGTCACACCCGGTCGTTCTCGTTTGGTCGCGGCGGGGATGGGTTGCGACGGGCCGTCGACGAGTTTGGGCAGGACTTCGTGGGCGACATCATGCCGTACGTCGAGGGCCACTATCGCGTCCGCACGGGCCGGGGCGACCGGGCCATCGCGGGGCTGTCCATGGGCGGGGCCCAGACGCTCAACATCGCGTTCTCGAACCTGGAGAAGTTCGCGTACATCGGCGTGTTCAGCTCGGGCATCTTCGGCATCACGGGCGGCCCGGGCGGCGACGGGGATTCGTCGTGGGAGACGCAACACGCCGCGGTCCTGGACAACGCGGAACTGAAGAAGGGGCTTCGGTTGGTGTGGTTCGGCACGGGCAAGGATGACTTCCTCGTGGGCACCTCGCGGGCCACGGTGGAGATGCTCAAGAAGCACGGCCTCGACGTGGTGTACCAGGAGACGGATGGCGGGCATACCTGGCTCAACTGGCGCGACTACCTGATCGAATTCGCGCCGAGGCTCTTTGCCGGCGAGGGCTCGAAATAGACAACGGACAAGTGCCCGACTCAGGCCCCGGTTCGCAGCCAATCCGCTGCAGCCGGGGCCGCACGATTTGCACGGTATGCCTGAACCGGTCGGTATTTCGCGGCCTGTGAGCCCATTTCCCCGCTCCCTGCCGCCCGCTCCGGCCAAAGGCGGGGGCCAATGCTACGGCGCCAGGGTCTCTGTTATGTGCTGAACGACCTGGGCGGCCTGGATCCGGCGGGCGGCGTCGACGAAGTGGTAATCGTCACTGTAGGATTCGCCATGCCCGGTCATCGGCGTATGGAGGTCGTTGAGCAACAGATCCATCGCGGCGGCCAGGGCGGCAACGATCTCATTTCGCCGCCTGATGCGGTCGTTGGTCGCGGCACGCTCGGGGCCGGGTCGGATGGGCGTGCTGTTGGCGACGATCAACCGACCCGGCGGGCAGTGGCCGGCCAGCCACGTCAGGGTCTCTCTCAGGGCCTGTTCATATTGCGGCTCGGTGTACCCGAAGCCGTGCAGGCCATTGTTGAAGTGGATCGCGGCGAAGTCGTACTGCGACAGGATAACCTCCAGTTGCGTGCGGAACGCCGGGTTGCACACGCTCCACGAGGTGGTCAGGTAGGCGCAGTGGGCCTTGCCTTCAAGGGCCGCGGCCACGTGTCCGTAGTACTGCTGCGTGATCGAATCGCCCACCAGCAGCACCCGCGGAAGGTCTTCGTTGTTCGCGTGCGGAATCCACACGTTGCACCATTCGGTCCCCTCGCGGGGCTGGCGCGGGCGGCGCTCCTGGGGGGCAGGGCGGTCCGACGGGGGGATGTCTTGGGATCGGCTTGGCGAGGCGGCCTGGTCGGTCTCGTGAAAGGCGCGGATTCGCCGCGTCCATTCGCCCATCGACAGCCAGTCGGCCACGGAGAACCGCTCCTTGCGTCCCACGGACAGCCAGAGTTTGCCCCGCTGGCCGGATGGATCACAGGCCACGACGTAGTAGCGTCCGGCCTGCGGCAAGGACACCGTCCAACTGCCCAGAATCCACGAATCGGTCCGTGTGAACGGCTCGTGGAAGAACCGGGGCTCGGCCACGTCCTGCGTGGAAAACGCCACGGCCCCGGCGCCCTCGGGCAGCGTGACCGGGGCGGCGATTTCGGGCAGACCTGGGCCGACGACCAAAACCTGTGGGCGAAAAGAACGAAGCCGCTCCAGGGCCGGCAGCCCGAGCTGAACGTACAGCTCATGCGGACCCGCGACGGTCACCGCCAGCCACAACTGCGGGCCCGCGTCGGTCAGCTCGCGATAGATGACCTGTGAGACATCGGGGTCCGAGACCGGTACGGCGGTCTTCGGGTCCGTACCGGGCTGATCGCTGAAGATCGGCCGATGGGCATCCACCCGGCCAACCCATCCGAACACCAATGCGGCAAACACGAGCACGAGACGACGAGACATGGCGTGACCCTCCAAACGGCGGTTTCGGGTTCACATGAGGCTTCCAGTCCCATCAATATACCCGGCCGCCGACGTTTCCGGAAGGCGAATGGGATATCGTAGACTCCAGGGTGGGTCATATTACCGGGGCCCCTGCCGGCCGTGGACCGATTCCCGATGCGTCGCCCGGCTCAGGGACCCGAAGGGGCGTTTCGGCGACAAGGCCGCCGCCCAACGGGCGATGTTCGGCCCCCTCTGGCGATGGCACGAAATCCATCGTCGCCGATGCTCTCCGTCTGGTCAGGCATTGACGCCGGTGGGGCTTTCGTCTAGAGTAAGACCCTTAGTCTACCCGAAAATCGTAACCTGGCACTCTATAGAGGCCCAAGTATGCTCAAACGTACGCACCATTGCGGCGAGCTTCGCCTGACCGACGTAGGCAAACAGGTCGTCGTCGCCGGCTGGGTCCGCAGCTACCGCGACCACGGCAACCTGGTCTTTATCGACCTTCGGGATCGCGAGGGGATCACGCAGCTCGTGTTTGACCCGCAGACGCAGAAGGAGGTGCACCGGATCAGTCGCGAGTTGCGCTGCGAGTGGGTCCTCGCCGCCAGCGGCATGGTGCGTCCGCGGGGCGAGGGGCTGGAGAACCCGAAGCTGGCCACCGGCCAGATCGAGGTGGTCATCGACCGGCTGGAGATTCTCAACCGTTCCAAGACACCCGTGTTCGACCCGGAAGAGGCCGACAAGGTCAACGAGGAGCTGCGGCTGACGCATCGTTACCTGGACCTGCGGCGGCCCTCGATGCAGCAGCGGCTGCGGGTGCGGCACCGGGCGGCCAAGGTGGTGCGCGACTTCTACGATGAGCACGGGTTCTGGGAGATCGAGACGCCCATGCTCGGCAAGAGCACGCCCGAGGGGGCCCGCGATTACCTCGTGCCCAGCCGATTGTACAAGGGGGCGTTTTACGCCTTGCCGCAATCGCCGCAATTGTTCAAGCAGATCCTCATGGTCTCCGGCACGGACAAGTACTTTCAGATCGTGCGGTGTTTTCGCGATGAGGACCCACGGGCGGACCGCCAGGCCGAGTTCACTCAGATCGACGTGGAGATGAGCTTCGTCGATGCCGACGACGTGATGCGGATCAACGAGCAGATGATCGCGCGGGTCTTTCGCGAGGTCGTCGGCGTGGAGGTCACGCTGCCGATCCGCCGCATGAGCTACGCCCAGGCGGTGGATGAGTACGGGATCGACCGGCCCGACCTGCGATTCGACATGCGGCTGCGGGATATTACCGACCTGGCCCAGGCGTGCCAGTTCAAGGTGTTCAACAGCACCGTGGCCTCGGGCGGGATCGTCAAGGGCCTCTGCGCGCCTGGTGGGGGACGCTATTCCCGCAGCGAGATCGAAAAAGGCCTGACCGAGTTCGTCGGCGGCTATGGGGCCCGCGGGCTGGCCTGGATGAAGGTCGAGACGGACGATGGCGGCGGCCCCGTCCTGCGCAGCAGTATCGTCAAGTTCTTCAGCCCCGAACAGCAGGCCGAGCTGATCCAACGTTTCACGGCCTCGCCCGGCGATCTCTTGCTGTTCGTGGCCGATGAACCGGCCGCGGTGAACAAGGCCCTGGCGCCGCTGCGGGTGCGTCTGGGGCACGAGCTGGGGCTGATCGAAGCCGGGCGGTACGAGTTCGTCTGGATCGTGGATTTCCCGCTGTTCGAGTGGAACGCCGAGCAGCGGCGCTACGACTCGCTGCACCATCCCTTCACCGCGCCGGTGCCGGAGGACGTGCCCAAGCTGGACAGCGAGCCGGCGGCGATTCGCTCGCAGGCCTACGACCTGGTGCTCAACGGCGCCGAGATCGGCGGCGGCAGCATCCGTATCCACGACCCGTGCTTGCAGGCCCGGGTGTTTGCACTGCTGAACATCACCGCCGAGCAGGCCGAGGAGCGCTTTGGGTTCTTCCTCAAGGCCCTGGAGTACGGCGCGCCGCCCCACGGTGGGATTGCCTTCGGGCTGGATCGCCTGGTCATGCTGCTGACCGGCACCGACAACATCCGCGACGTGATCGCGTTTCCCAAGACGCAACGCGGCCAGTGCCTCCTGACCGATGCGCCCGGGCCGGTGGACCAGGCCCAACTGGATGAATTGAACCTGCGCGTGCAGAAGCACTCGCACGCGCCCGAAACCGCAGGCTGAGCCGATCAGACCGCCACGATCCAGACCGTTTCGCGGGGAGCTCCGACTGATGCGGCGTCGTTTCCGCGTCAAGATGGACAGGCTGCTGCGTCGGCTGCATCTCAAGCCGTTGAGCCTGGCCGAGAAGTGCCGTCTGCAGTTCGGCGCCGCGGTCATCCTGAGCCTGATCGTGGCCCTGCTGATCCCGTACCTGTGGATGAACAAGCTGACCGAGAAGACGGCCCTGGACGCCGGGCGTGCCGTGGCCGACCGCGTGTATGAACAGCACTTCCGCGTGCCGCCGCGCGTGCGGCAGGAGCTGCCCGTCCTCAGCGAGAACGGCGCGGTGCGCGATCCCAACGACCTGACGATCCTGTGGGCGCGGCTGGATTCCGAATCGCCGCAGGTTCCGGCCGACTGGACCGAATCGGAGCGGACGCAAACGCAGCGTCTGCTGGAGGATCCGGACGGTTACGAGTACGGTTGGATCGACACCTCCGCGACGCCCCACCAGAATACCTATGTGCGGATCGTGCGGGCCACCGATGCCTGCCTGACCTGCCACGGCCCGGATCGCCCGGCCACGCCGTTTCACAAGAATCAGCGGCTGGGACTGCTCCTGATCCGCAGCCCCGTTCGAGAGTACGCCAAGACGATCCTCATCAATCGGGTCACCACCATCGTCGCCGGTCTCCTGGCCGGCACGGCGGCCATGGTGGCGTTCTACGCCATCGCCCAGCGGGTCATCCTGCGCCCCATCCGCCAGCTTCGCGCCCTGGCCAACAACATCGCCGAGGGCAACCTGGACGCCCGCAGCTCCATCAAGAGCGGCGACGAATACGAAAAGCTGGCCAATGCGTTCAACCACATGCTCGACGTCTTGCAGGACTCGCGCAACCAGTTGGCCGTGGCCAACCGGCAGCTTGACGCCAAGATCACCGAGCTGTCCGACCGCAACATCGAGCTGTTCGAGGCCAACAAGCTCAAGAGCGAGTTCCTGGCGAACATGACGCACGAGGTCCGCACGCCGCTTAATGCGATTCTCGGCTTCGCCCAGTTGCTCTACGAAAAACCCGGCGCCGACGTGGAGAAATCCCGCCGCTACGCCCAGAACATCATCGCCAGCGGTCGATCCCTGCTGAACCTCATCAACGACCTGCTCGACCTGGCCAAGGCCGAGGCCGGCCGGATGGAATTGCACGTCGAGAAAACCAGTATCGGGCACCTATGCCAGGCCCTGGTGGATTTCTTCACCCCGATGGCCGACGAAAAACGCCTGGCTCTGACCCTGGCTGTAGACGACAATGTGCCCGTCGTCCACACCGATCCCGGCAAGGTCCGCCAGGTCCTGTACAACTATCTGAGCAACGCGATCAAGTTCACGCCGGCCGGGGGGCGGATTCACGTCTCGGCGCGGCTGCTGAACGAGCACACGGTGCGGATGGCCGTCACCGACACCGGCCCCGGCATCGCCAAGGAGCACCACGAGGCCATCTTCGAGAAGTTCCGGCAGGTCGACGGCTCGATCACGCGGCAGGGCAACGGCACGGGGCTGGGCCTGGCGATCTGCCACGAGCTGAGCGTGCTACTGGCCGGCGCCGTCTCCGTCGACAGCGTACCCGGAAACGGGGCGACGTTTTACCTGGATTTGCCTCTTCGTCCGCCGGGCGACTCCACGCTAATCCTCTGAGCCCCCGGGGCGGACATCACGGCTCCGGCAGGCTCTGCGGCAGGCTCATGCGAACGCTGTCGTCCTCGATCAATTCGCCCGTGCGCCGGTCCCAACGGCGCGTTCGGTGGGCCAGTCGATGGTCCTTGCCGTGACAGTCGGTGCAGACCTTCGCCTCGGCGCCACCCGGATGGAAAACCGCCTTGTGCGCTTCGATCTGCGCCATCCCCGCCTGCTCGTGGCACTCCAGACAGGCGGCGACAATCTGCTCCCGCGGATACATGATCTCCGGCGGCGTGATGTTGTTCTCATCCGAGCAATGGGCATCCGAGGCGCCGTGGCACGTCTCGCAGCCGATGCCTGCCTTCGCGTGGCGCCGACTGAGCGTCTCCTGGGCGTAGTTGATATGGCATACAAAGCAGCGGCTGTTGTCCGCCCCGTTCGCCATGGCCAACGCGACCGGCTCATCCTCCAACAGCAACAACGGCGCATCCTCCGCGACCGCCGAGGCGGCCGGCTCATCCCGTGGACCGCAGGAAACCCCCGCCAACGCAACCGCCACGCATCCCCCGATCAGAACGGCCAACCGCCCCCGGCCGGCCCACGACGCCGCATCCTTACCCATCCGCTGCTCCTCGCTTGTCGGTCCCGTTGTCGGTCCAGGCCGGATTAGACGTACTGCCAGTCCTTGAGCCACTGGTAGTGCGGGGGCAGGTTCGCCCAGGCCTGTTGGCTGTAGACCTCCAACTCGGCCTTTTCCTGAACGTCCAGCTCGCGGCGCTCCTTCACCGCCAGGGCCATGTTGTCCACCTGGTGCTGGCTGATCAGCCCCGGAATCGGCGCCGTGATCGCCGGGTTGCACAGGATGTACCGAATTGCCAGCCGGGCCCGCCGGTCGTCCTCGGCGGCCTGCGGGCTGCTCGGCGAGCTGTCGCCCAGGAACAGGCTGTTGCTGGCGAAGGGCTTGATGCCGAACACGCCGACGTCCTGCTCGATCACCGCGTCGAACAGACTATCCTGCGGCGCCTTCTTGCTCATGGACGTGTACGGGAACAGCACCACCTCGATCTCGGGGAACTGCTCGATCATCATCTTGAGCCAGGGCCGGTCGTGCGAGCTGATGCCGATGTGCCGGGCCTTGCCCTGCTTCTTGGCCTGGGTCAGGGCCTTGACGATCTCCACCGACGTGTTGAACGTGTGCTCGCCCCCCGGCTCGAAACACGTGATCCGCCACAGGTCCGTGTACTCCAGCCCGGCGTCGCGCAGGACCGTGTCCAGAGACTCCATCAGCTTGGGCGCCGTGCGATAGTCCGGGTTGCGAGGCTCATGCTCGTAGTACGACGCCGCCAGGTACATCGCGTCCCGCCGACCCTTCAGCGCCTTGCTGTAGGCCATCACCTCGTGATACGAGCATGCGTCGATGTAGTTGATCCCCTGCTCGATGCAGCGGGTGACCACGTTCCGGCGGTTCTGGTCAAAGTCCTGGTTCATTACGTTGACCCGCTTCCAGTGCCCGCCGAGGCACACCGCCGAGACCATCAGCCCCGTCTTGCCCAGCCGCCGGTACTCCATCTCGGGGTTGTGGCTTCGCGTGTGGATGGTCTGGGCCGCGCCCGCGGGTCCTCCCAGGCCCAGTCCCGCGCCGATCGCCCCGGCCGCCGCCGCTTGCATGAACCTCCGCCGATTGATATCGTTGCGCTCCGACATGTGCCACCCTTTCAATCCCGCGTACCCCTTCGCTCCGGATCAAAATCCCGACGGCCGGCCAAGCCCGTGACCCCCTAGCCGCCTGTTCCAGCTTATCAGCCCCCTCCGGCCTTCGCAAGCCAAGCAGGCCGGTTTTTCTGCCGGTGTCCCATCCCCCCTGCGGAAAAAACGCATGAAAATCCGCCTGACAGGCGGTATACTCGCAACTGCCCCGGGGCGGTTTCTTGCCTGGAGAGCCCAAACGATGAGGACCGTGGCCGGTTACCATGTACCGGATGTCCGAACGGGCCAGCGGTTCAAGAAACACCAGTGGAAGGTTAGCTGCGGGCATACATGAAAACCTCCCTGACGGCGGCCTGGACCTGCTCTTGGCTCCAGTCCGGGTGCTGGCGCCGCAGGCCCGCGGCCTTAAGGTCTCTTGCCGACCAGTACAGTTCCATCGCCAGCTCCAGCTTCCGCTCAGGCGTCATCGCCCGCAGGATATCATCCTGAATCCGCTGTCCTTCCGCCGCCGCGTTGGCCATCACAACTCCCCATTCCTCAGCCTCACACGTCCAGCTTCTCGCTCAGCCAGGTGCGGACCCGGTCGAGGGGCACGCGGATCTGCGCCATGCGGTTCCCGATCAGGGGTCCATGTCCGCAAGTTCGGGTAGCCCGGTCTCACACAAGGCCTTACGTACCATCCGGCGGATCTGCTCGGCCCATTGAATAGCCTGGTGGGCCTCATCACGTTTGACCGGCTCATCCTCCCCTGGATAGCGGGCCAACACCGCATAGGGCGTCAAGCGTTCCGCGTCGATCAACGTCGTAAGCCATCCCGTCTGCGGGTCGCACAACTCCAGCAGCGTCGAGATGTTGTGTGTGCGGGGAAAATCGACACCCCTCCATACCAGAAACGCCTTCAAGTACTTCTCGCCGCACTGCTGGGCGTGATAGGCGACCAGCCGATACGGACACGGCTCCATCATTCCCAAAGCGTGCTTGGCCAACTGCAGGTCCTGATCGGCGTATTCGACCCATTTGACCACGTTCGATAACCGGTCGGGTTCAGGCCTCATAGAGCACTTTACCTTCCCGCCAGGCAGGCCGCGCGATCGTGCCGGGAATCTCCCTGTCGCGGTCGAACTCCTCCGGCGTCAGCACAACCACATCGCGGGCCAGGCCCAGGCCGCGGAGCGACCGATCCATCGCCACCATGAGGTCCCGACGGCTCCCCCGGATAGGGCAAACCACAAGAAGGTCCAGGTCGCTCTGAGGATCGGCTTGGGCCCGCGCGTGCGAGCCGAAAAGAATGATCTTGTGTGGGTGGAAACCCTCCACCAGCCGGTCCCGCACGGTGGCCAGTAATGCCTCATCAATCTTGACCATGTTTAACCGTCCTGAATCACACGTCCAGCTTCTCGCTCAGCCAGGCGCGGACTTGGTCGAGGGGCACGCGGATCTGCTCCATGCTGTCGCGGTCGCGCATCGTCACGGTGCCATCCTCCTTCGTCTGCCCGTCGACGGTCACGCAATAGGGCGTGCCCGCCTCATCCTGCCGCCGGTAGCGCCGGCCGATCGCCCCCTTCTCATCGTAGAAGCTCGCGTACCGCCGCTTGAGGTCATCGTACAGCGCCCGGGCCGTCTCGGGCATGCCGTCCTTCTTGACCAGCGGAAAGATCGCCACCTTCACCGGCGCCAGCGCCGGGTGGAACCGCAGGACGTTACGCACCTCGCCGCGGACCTCCTCCTCATCGTACGCATCCACCAGAAACGCCAGCGTGCTGCGATCCACGCCGGCCGACGGCTCGATCACGTAGGGGATGAACCGCTGCCGCGTCTGCTCGTCGAAGTAGCTCAGCGGCCCGCTGAGGTAGTCCTCGGCCTCCTCCTTCAGGCCGATCGCCGTCAGGTCCCGCCCGGCCGCCATCCAGTCGTTGACCGTCCGCATCCCCCGCTGGTGCTGCCGCAGGTCGTAGTCGGTGCGGTTGGCGATGCCCTCCAGCTCCTGCCAGTCGCCCTGCCCGAACGGAAAGCGGTACTCCACGTCCACGCAGGCCTTGGCGTAGTGCGCCAACTCATCGGGATCGTGCTCACGGAATCGCAGGTTCTCCTGGCGGATACCCAGGTCCGTGTACCAGCGGAAGCGCTCGGCCTTCCAGTGCTCGTACCACTCGTCATCCGTGCCCGGGGCGCAGAAGAACTCCAGCTCGGCCTGCTCGAACTCCCGCGTGCGGAAGATAAACGCCTTGGTCGTCACCTCGTTGCGAAAGCTCTTGCCGATCTGCGCGATGCCGAACGGGATCTTGACGCGGGTGGTGTCCAGCACGTTGCGAAAGTTCACAAAAATGCCCTGGGCCGTCTCCGGCCGCAGGAACAGCGTCATCGTGTCCTCCACGTTGGCGCCCATCTGCGTTTCGAACATCAGCCGAAACGCCATGGGGGCCCCGAACTGGCCCACCGCCCCGCAGGCCGGGCACACCTTGCGGCTCAGGTCGTGCGGCGTCGCGGCGGCCTTGTCGATATCCACGTGCTCGGTGTGCTCCTCGGCGTGGCCGTGATGATCGGCCAGGTGGTCCACGCGGCTGCGGGTATTGCACTTCTTGCACACGGTCACCAGGTCCGCGAACTTGTCGGCGTGGCCGGAGGCCTTCCACACCAGCGGGTGCATCAGGATCGAACAGTCCAGGCCGACCACGTCGTCCCGCATCTTGACGACCGCCTTCCACCAGGCCTCGCGGACGTTGCGCTTGAGCTCCACGCCCAGCGGGCCGTAGTCGTAGCAACTGGCCAGCCCGCCATAGATCTCGCTGGATTGAAAGATAAAGCCCCGCCGCTTGCACAGGGCGACGATGTCGTCGAGTTTTGCCAATTGGGCCATACGTTGCACCACCGATTTCAGGGTCTACTCGCTCCCGGCCCGCGGGCACGCCGCCCCCGCCGGACCACAATGGTTCGTATTGTACGGCCCACGGCGTCCGATACAAGGCCCGCGCCGCGCCATCCCGCAACCCACCGGCCGCTCAACGCCATCCCGCAACGACACCAGCGGCGTCGCTGCGCGACGCTGAAGAACG
>NPIE01011422.1_pt2 | contig 20746 bp, 16 predicted proteins | sample 8637661 | NCBI WGS metagenome assembly NPIE01 (sample SAMN07420842, study PRJNA396082) | bioreactor metagenome | isolation source: sample BA12 brine-fed electro-methanogenic bioreactor BA | place: Japan: Kochi | collected 2016-12-09
TACGTTGCGGTCGTCGCAGTTGTCGATGCAGCGGACCGTTTTCTCGACGTCAATCTCGCACGGCGGGGAGAGGCAGGCCTCGGCCTCGCAGGATGACGACTTCGTCGTGACGGCCTCACGGCTGCACAGGTCGGTCGTGTTGATGTTGCCGGTGACCTCCACGCTGTTGGTGTGGCAGTCCACCGCGCCGCCGTCACTCAGGGCGAACGCTTCCCAGGCCGCCTGGGTCTGGAAGATGATCTTGCACTGGGTGGACACCGTCCCGCCCGGCAGCACGTCGGCCGGGGGTACCGGCAAGGTCACGCAGCCGGTGGTCGACATCGGGCAGTCACCGAAGTCGACACCAGGCGTGTCTATCACATGCTGAATCAGGTCTTCGTCGCAGATCTCGATGCTGCTGTACGGCGTTTCGCCGGTATTGTCCGCAACGATATCGTAGATCAACTGGATGGGGAACATGTCGTTGACGTCGCAGGCCATGCGCAGCGCATTGGTGGAGACGTAGTCGCCCACGTCGTCGCAGTCGCCATCGTTGTTGACGTCCGCACAAACCGACTTGTCGCACGCGATGTCCGGCACGTCAACGTTGATCGCCGCCTCCGCGCTCTTCGTCGGGCAGGGGTTGCTGCCGGTCAGTTGACACACATTGTTGAAGAAGGTGACGCTGACGTTGTTGGTACAGTCGACCGGCGTTCCCATGGTGTCGAAATCGGCCGGGACCTTGATCTCGAACGTGACCACCAGCGTTTCGCCCACGCCGATGGCGTCGGGCGTGCAGGGCGGGGCGCCCGCCAGATCCTTGGGCCCGCTCAGGCCGGTGAAGTCGAGGCAGCCCGCCTGGTCGGTGCAGATGCAGTCGGTCACGTCGTCCCCGCCGATGGTCGCCACCACCGTGCCCGGGATGTACCACCCGTCGCAATCGAGCGAATCGGTGATGTCGAATACGGAGATCGGCATATCGCCGGTGTTGGTAATGTCGAAGCGGAAGCTCACGCGGGCGCCGGGCAGAGTGTCGACCAACGTCGGCTGCCAGTCGGCCGCCGCGTTGACCTGCCCATTGGGCAGACGCGGCTCAGCACACGCCACCTCCTTGGTCAGGTCAAAGTTGCACTCCTGCACGTCCACTGAAACGTCGCTATCGTCGTTGCAACTGAACACATAGGGATCAACACACTCGCCCTCGGGCGCCGCGTCAACCCGGATCTGGTTATCGGGGTCCTCGTCGAAGTTGAGCTGATCCGGCGACTGGAGCCGCCCGATGAACCGAAGCACAACCTGCTCTCCCGGTTCGAGATTGCGCGGTAGCTGCGGATCGCCCGGATCAACCAGGTCGCACACCACGGGTACGCAGTCCCAGTTGAAGGCCTGATCGAGCCCGTCACATACCGAATCCCCTTCCATCAGGATGCCGATGGGGCCCTCGGCGAACGCGTTGGAGTTAATCATGCAATCGGTCCAACGCAGCGCGCAGACGGCCACGTCCTCCTCGGGCGGGGAGGTATTGGTCACCGTGATCCGGTACTCCAGGCAGGCGTAGGCACCCGCGGGAAGTTGTGCGGGGTCCTGCACCCATCCCTCTTCTGGACCAAGCAGAGACGGGTCACACTCGGTCAGGCATCTCACCTCCTTAAGGACCGTGATTTGGCAACCGAAATAGCAGACCTCGGCATAGGAAGTCCGATCCAGCGACGGCGCGCCGTCGCAGACGTCTCCCAGGCCGCCGGGGTTCGGGTCGGCCGTGGCCGACGCGCAGTTGCGGTAGCAGTCCGGGTTGGGCACGCCAGGGGCGGGATCGGCCGTACAGTCACGCCCATCGTCGCGCATGAGGAAGTCGACCAGCGCCTCCTCCGTCGCGAACTCGATGATGCAGCTCACGCTGAAGTCGGCCCCGGGCGCCACGTTGGGAATCGTGATCGAGCCGGCCGGGCAGAGCGGGCAGTCGATCACGGTCAATTCGCCGGGGAAGGCGCTCTGCGTGTCGGTGATGTCGCCGCAGAGGTTCTCGTCAGCGATGACCACGTCCTCGGGCAGCTCGCCCAGGTTGGTCCCCACGTAGCGGAACTCGATCTGTAAAGGCCGGGCCGTCGAAGGCGTCGGCAGATTCAGGGCATCATCCCCGGTCGTGTAAGTCCCCGGCTGCCCGACCAGCCCGACCTGCTTCTCAAAGCTGATATCGCGGCAGAGGAGGCCAACGGACGTCACGTTGTCATCGCGGCCCACCACCAACATTTCGTATTCCGTGTCCTTCTCAAACGGGACGTCGCTCACCACATTCCCGCAGGAGTCGGTCACCTCGTTGCAGCCCTCTGCTGCTGTGCAGGGCTCCAAGCCCTGGCCACACACGTTCAAGCCGGGGATGCAAATCTCCTCCCCGTTGCAGTAAAGTCCGTCGTCGCACTGGTAGTCCTCCTGGCAGAGATTGCCAAGCGTTGCCGCCGGGAACGGTTGTACGGCGCCATCCGCTCTTATGGCGTTCAGGCAGTCGGGGTCGAGGAACTCCTCACAAAAGGCCGATTCATCCTCCACTGAACCCTTCGCCTTGAACTCTATCACCAGCTTGGTGGGTAGATCAGTCAAGACGCAGGCGCCGCCGAGGCGGTCGATCTTCACCGTGGCATCCAATAGGCCCAGTCGTATGGGTTGCCCGGTGCGAATCGCACCCAGAAAGCCCAGATTCGGATTGTCGCAGTCATCGACGAAGAAAAGGGAATCCAGCCCGTAGAAAGATGCGTTTGCGGGCGTAATCGGGTGCTCCACGCCGTTGCTGTCGGTGAAGACCGCGCTCAGTGTCCCGCAAATCGGTTCGAGGGTCGGATTGCCGTTCGGCGTGAGGCAGGACATCTCGTCAGTGACAGAGACATCCAGGTTGGCATTGCCCTTGTTGGTGACGGTGATCTGGAAACCCAGTGTGGATGCGGGAAATGCCTGGACCTCGGCGCGGTAGTCTGTCGGCCCATCATCGTCGCATCGGACCAGTTTTTCGACCTCGATGCTCGGAACGGCCACCTGGAACGCCACGTTGGCCAGTTCTTCATCTGAGCGGTCCCCCTCAGAGTTGGCATCAAGACTGACGATCAGACGTGACAGGGCATAGCGCGCCACGCGCGGATCCAGATCCGCGAACCCGCGCGTCTCAACACTCTTGAGCAGGATCTCGATATTGTTGTTGTCCGCGCTTTGGACGGCACAGAATCGGCGCTCGCGATCGATACAGCCGTCGGTCAGGTTCGCAGGACCAGCAGGAGGACCCAGCGGATCGTATGGTGTGGGAAAAAGCAAAGCGTTAGAGCCCGCATCAACAGGCTCCGCGACGAACTGTAGAGGTTCTTCGATCAGGTTGTGAATCAGGAAGTCAATCCCCAGGTCGAAGTCAGAGAAGATAAAATTGGGATCATCCGCATCCGCAATAAACTCATCCAGTCTCGCGCAAGCCTGGAGCCTCAGGGAGTAGGATTCCGCCCTCCCATCGGCTAGCGTGGCGTTCGTGTCGCTGATCGTACATGCCGACGCGTCGTCGTCCGAATCGAAGGGCGCAGGAGGGATGGGGGGAGTGTCCGAGTCGAGATCAAAATCACTAATGTCCAGCACAATGTACAGGAAACTGTTGTCGACATCTGGCCGCGGATCGGTGTCTGGTGCGAAGAGGACTCCGGTAGAAGCAATGTTGAAACCGTTGGGGTCCGGGCCGGTGAAACTGGAACGTGGCTGCTCCCGATCGCCGCTCGGCCCAGGAATCTGCCGGGGATTGCCAAAGTCAGGCACCCGGTCCACCATGAAGACCACACCGTTGGCGATTGCGTCCGATATGTCGCCGTCGATGATAATACCCATCTGGCACAAGCGCGTCTCTACCGGATCGAGACCGGCCGCATCACAGTCACCGAGCGCTTGGAAGTTGTCGTACCAGGCGCATCCGGTAGGGTCGTCCAGTCCGAGGCACCCGTTGGTATTGCACGGATCGGGCGCCCGATCGACCGGGTACGGCAACAGCTCGAGAATCCGTTGGGCTTGTGTAGTTGCGGGCCCGCGATTGGTTGTCCGGTCATCCGTCCGGTCACCCGTCGCCCGGTTGCCATGTTCGCGAACCTGGGCCATGGCGGCCATCGCCAGCATGCCCATCACGGCCAATGCAAAGAACCCAGTTCCTACTCGGTGGCGGCGTGTCATGTCGTGTCCTTTCCTTTCAACTCGCGGCCGGGCGCCGGTCCGCGCAGGTCGCCCGTCAAAGGACGACGTGAAGACGTGTTTCCCCTTTTCTGGCCACTGTGCCTGCGTCACGCCACATCGCCGCTGTCAAAACGAGATGGCACCGCTTGGTTTCCCAATATGAAACGGATGGGTTTCCCTATTCCCTCGCATCCGCTTTCTGGGAAAGCGCAGTCTTGTTGCAGGCATAGACCTTTGAAGAGGCTGCTCGCGCCGTGGGTTGATCACGTTGACAGGGGCCCCAGGAGTTGGATGCTTCCCCCCCAAGTTGGACAACCCGACGCCAGCCACTTCAACGGGCACGATAGCACCAATTGATACTGTAATCAAGGATAATCGGGTGAATAGCAATCTTGCAGACTACGGGTTATCCCTCATATCCGGCAAGGCGCGTCCGCCGGGCGGCCTTGCTTCTACGTAAGGCGGTAAGTACGAACCTGCCCGTGGTAACTTGGCGGATCCACCCCAGTCAAGAAGCGCATGCCTCTGATTGCCGGCGTATCTGATGCTCTCCAGCTAATACCCCAGCAGTGCAGCAGTTTGGCTAAGGCTTATTCCCGAAGAGTATTCTTGCCCAAACCGCCAGGGGTGCTGATTGCGTTTTGCTGACCGGTGGTCCATCCGTGACCGTCGTCAGATTCTCCAAACCAAGCATCTTGAAATCCACCCTGGTGACGCAGTATTGTTGTACAGGCAGGCAGTCCCTATGGCTGCGCATGCGCGGGTGCTGGGCCCGGAAACGTTTCGCAACTGGCCGATCTGAATCGTGAAGGAAAGGTGGGAAGAGCACCCCCTTCAATGGTCCAAGGCCTGGAAAGATGAGGTGTCTTGAGTATGGAGCGGGCGTTCGGCTGGTGCCGATAAGGTAATCTAGTTTGCCGAGCTTGACATTTACGCGTTAAGTTCGGATGCTGTATTCGGCGAAAGTCTGAGCTTGACGGGCCCAAGCTGCAACGACTCTTGCCGACGCCATCCTGACGGGGTGGTCCCGCGACTGATGAAATAGGTGTTGCCGTCTCCCGGAGCGGCCCTTAGCTAAATTGACAAATAAATGGTTATTTAGGGGTATCCGGGAGGAGGAGATGAGGCAGCAGTATTTTGCTGGAAGGGAAGGATTGCGCAAGTTCTGGATTGAGCCACGAAACCGGGGGGAGGATCTAGCCACAGGCCGACGTTGTGTTGTTGTCCGAGCATGGGTGTGCGCGCTGTGTTGCGCGCTCATCACCCCAGCGACCCTGCTCGCCACCTCGCCTCTGACTGCGGAGGACGTGAACGGCGATGGAATGGTAACCGGTCTGGACATCGCTGAGGTCAAGTATCAACTCAACTGGAATCGAAGCGTCGACGAAGCAGCAAATCCCCGCGCGGATGTGAATGCGGATGGCCAGGTCAGCGGCTTGGACATCGCCGCCATCAGCATGGTGATGCGCTGTCGCGACAATGAGGCGCCCATCGCGGTGGCCGGCGAGGATCAAGCGGTTGAGGCCGGTCAGACGGTCACCCTTGACGCCAGTGCCTCTTTCGATCCAGAGGATGGCGACGCGCTGCGGTACCGGTGGACCTTTGACAACGGGGATGTGGTACAGGGTGTCAGCGTTGACCGAGTATTCTCCGCGCCGGGCGAGTACTGGGTTGAACTCGTGATCGAAGACAGTTGCGGTGCGACTGATTCGGATGGACAGTGGGTCTCCGTATCACCAGCCGGCGAGGTGACGGCGGACTTCAATATCTCGCCCGAGCCCGTGAAGGCGGGAGAATCGGCGACCTTTACGGCAACCGCTCCCGATAGTCAGGTCTACGGCTACTTCTGGAACTTCAGCGATCGCAGTTCCGGCTATGGGCAGGCAGTCACGAAGACGTTTACGCAGATCGGCATGCATTCCGTGACCCTGACGGTCATACCTCTCGGCGGTTCGCCGATTGTTGAAACCAGGACGTTCATGGTGCAGCCGAGCCTGGTGTTGCTCGGCATGGCGGACAACCAAGTGTCGCAGGCGGCCCAACGATTGAGCGTCGCGGCTGATGGTGTGGTTTGGGTGACCGGACAGACGGCTTCGGTCGCGACGGTGGATGTCAGTGATCCGGCAAACCCCGTCGTGCTGGATCAGGCCTCCATTCACGGGTATCTCCTCGACATCGCGATCAGCAGTAATGGGCAGTTTGCCGCGGTTGCGGCGGACTTCGGTGGACTCTATTTGTTTGATGCGACGCAGCCCGCAGATCTTACCGTGATTAGCGGGTATCCGGTCTCCATTGTGGCAAGCGACGGGCTGGGCGCAAAAGGGGTCGCGCTTCATGACGGCTACGCCCATGTGGCGTGCGGATGGTCCTGGAGGGTGTACGACACCACGCAGTCGTCCGGTCCAAGCCTAGTCGCCAACCTCCCCCTGCCGGCTTATCTCGACCAGCCCGAAATCGCTGGCGATTACATCTATGCAATCGACCACAGTACGCCTGGCATCGCGGTTATCGACGCGACGGATCCCGCCCTGCCAGCGCTGGTAAGAACTGTACCGACCCTGGGGGTGCCGCAGTCATTGCACGTTCAGGGCAATTATCTCTCGGTCGCGGAAGGGTCCGCTGGATTCCAGGTATTCGACCTCTCGAACCCTGATGATCCCGCCGAGGAAATTCGAAAGGCTTACAGCAGCGGCACGGTCCGTGGCGTCGCTCGCGCGGGTCAACACGTGTATGTTGCGAACGTCTCAAGGATCGAAAAGTGGCGTATCACGGGATCGAATTCGCTACAGATGGTCGGCTATCAACCTCTTCAATACTACGCTTACGATCTGCGCATGTCCGCCGATGAGCAGCCGTTTCTCTTTTCGGCAGTGGCAAGTAACGGGGTGCTGGCCGTACTCGATCCGTGACCCTGGGGCAGCCTCGTAAAGTATGCCCGGAATGCCCCCGTGTGCTTCTGTGTGTACGCTACTTGTCGACCCCGCAGATCGGTTGTTCAATCCGGTCTGCGGGGTCAACGTCTTTGGCGCTGCGATGCAGCCGAGCAAGTTGCAGACTCTTGTTACCCGGATGACCTAATAGAGTGAGGTGGTTCCGCAAATGGCGCTTTTCACCACCGCACCAGCCCCAGATACTCCCGGTTCCCCTTCCGCCCGGTGATCGGGCTTGCGATCATTTGCTCGATGACCATGCCGGTCTTGGCCAGTCGGCCGCGGACCGCGTCCAGGGCGTCCGGCAGGCATTCTTCAGGTAGAACCCCGCCGCGGAGGGCGGCCCGGTCGGCCTCGTAGTGCGGCTTGATCAGCGTGACGATCAGCCCGTCGGGGCTCAGCAGGCGGGCGGCCGCCGGCAGGATCAGATGCTGCCGCGTCCACGCCACGTCGATCGTCACCAACTCGACCGCTTCGGGCAGTTCCACGTGCAGGGCGTTGGTCCGCTCCATCACCACCACCCGCGGGTCCTTCCGCAGCTTCCACGCCAGCTCCCCGTACCCCGTGTCCACCGCGTACACCCGCTTCGCCCCGCGTTGCAGCAGGCAGTCGGTGAAGCCGCCCACGTTGCAGCCCAGGTCCGCACAGATCATCCCCGCGGGCGCCAGGCCAAACGCATCCAGGGCGGCCGCCAGCTTCTCACCCCCTCGCGAAACAAACGGTCTGTCGGCTGGATCGGTCATTTCGGTCCGCTTGGATGGGCTCGGTGCGCGTTCCGGATATTTCTGCCACCTTTTTCCAGTAATTCTTGCCACCTGTGCTCGCGGCTGCGCCGCCGCGAGGGGTTCGCCGCTTTGATGCCCATCCCGAAGGGCATGGGCAGAACGAACGGCGCCCCCAAAGGGTATGGGCAGAACGAACGGCGACGCTTTGCGGGCCGCCGCCCGCCCTTCGGTCTTGGCCCCCGGGTCGGCGCTCGCGTCGGTTCCCGCCGGAGTTCTATCCTCCGCCCGGGCCATCGCGGCCGGCAGACAACGCATCACTGCCCGGTAAATCAAGGCCGGTCAGCAAGCCGGGTCCCCAATGGACCCCTTGGCCCGCGCATGAAAAACGGGCGACCTTAAGGCCACCCGTTGACGTTACTTGCTTACGCGTCCAGTCGCCAGGACTCGCGTCTTGAGCTCGGCGCTCGCCCGGCCTGCGGCATCGCGACGCGGTCACCCTCGCGTCAGGCCCGAGAAGCGCTCAGGATCCGGGGCACGCCCTCAGGCACCCAGTCGCTGTCGCGGACAGCCGGGACATGCCCGGTCCGGAGATGCCCACTCCCGAACGACGCGACTCAGGCGTTCTGCTTGGCCTGGGCGGCGTTGAGCTTGCGGGTCAGGCGGGACTTCTGACGGGCGGCCGCGTTCTTGTGCAGCACGCTGGTCATCGACGCCTGATCGAACCTCTTGGAGACGAGGCGCAGTTCCTGCTCTGCTCGTGCGAAATCCTGGGCCTTCAGGGCATCCTCGAACTTGCGGATCTGCGTTTTGAGGGCCGACTTGCGGGCGGTGTTGCGCGCCTTGGCGGCCTGGTTCTGGCGAATGCGTTTTTTGGAGGAAAGCGAATGGGCCACGCGTGAATCTCCGGTCTTGCTGGCAAAAACACGTCTTCCGGGCATGAAAGGCCCGGGTACTTACTCAACGAACAAGCGGCGTCGGTCCGCGAAGACCGCCCGCCGACTACGAGCCCCGCAATATACTACAGGCCCTTCATTCTGTCACGCACGTCGCGATAGTTGTAATCGATCTGGAGCAGCTTGCCGTAGACCTCGCGGGCCTGATCGGCCTTGTCATCGCTTTCCAAGGACCGCCCCAGCCAGTAGCTAAGTTCTTTCGCGACAGTATCTTCTGTGAGTTCGTAGCCGGCCAGAGTCTCGGTCAGCACGTTCACCGCCTGGGCGTAGAACCCCTGCTCGTAGAAGCAGCGGGCGAGGTGCAGCGCACACGAGTTACGCACCTTCGGGTCGCTGCGGGCCTGCTGGAGGACGGGGATCGCGTCCTCGAAACGGCGGGCCTGGAAGAGCCGACGGCCATACTCATGCTTCACCCGCAGATCCGTCGGGTACTTGGCCACCCGTTCCTTGAAGACGCCCAACTCAAAGCCCAACTGCCGCTTCAAGAACTCCTTGTATTTCTCGGCATCGCCGGCCGCCTTGGCTTTGCGGGCATAACGCCGGAGTTGGCGCATGGCCAGCTCATCGGCCCGATGTTTAAACCGATAATTGCCCGACTCCTTGTACTTCTGCATCAGCAGTGTGATGGCTTCTTTTTCGTGGGCGTCGGACTCGTCCTTGGCCAGCAAGTCGACGTAAGAGATGACCTTGGCTTCGACGTCCGGGTTGGCTTCCATTTCGGCCCGGGCCCGTTCGACGAGCTGGCCGAGGCGCTCGGCCGACTGCACCAGGCGGTCTTCGTCGTGATGCCGGGCCTGCTCGTCGGCATCGAGGATGCTGTCCTTGAAGGTGTCCGCGCTCTGGTAATTGCCCTTGAGGATGGTGACCTTGGTGGAGAGGTCGCGGATGATGTTGTTGAGTGCCTGGTTCTTCGGATCCAGCGTTTTCTGTTGGGCGAGGGCTTCAATGCCGTTTTCGTAGGCCTTCGCCGCTTCCACGAGTTCGCCGCGCGCCTGCAGGCGGTCGCCGAGCTGTTCGTACCAATCCTTGAGCTGGCCGTATTTCTTGGGCGAGGGCTTCTTTTCGGCCCCGAGCAGTTCGCGATAGATGGGTCCCGCCCACATGGCGGCCTTGTCGCACCGGCCCTTGATCGCGTTGCGGAAGATCCCCTCGGCATGGGCGGCACTCTGCGGATCGTGGCCATAAAGCCAGGCCGCGTTCATCATGCCCTTGATGGGGTCCTTGGTGCTGGTGGAGTACTTGACGGTCTCAAGTCGGCCGGGTTTCTTGCCACCGGTCTGCCAGTACGCCACCGCGCAGCCGCGCAGCGGTTGCCAGCCTTCCTCGACGGCTTCCGGATCGAGCGTCAGCCCTTCGACGAAGGACTTGATCGCATAGTCGTAATTCCGCTGGTCCACGAGTTTGCGGGCCTGCTCGAACCACTTGCGGGCGCTTTTACGCTTGGTCTCGGGAACGGTGAAGGACGCGTTCTCGTCGGATGGCGGTGTGGGTATTTCGGTCATACGCGTGCGATCGGGAGCGAACTCGTGAACATCGCAGCGACCGAGCCGCTGCACCGGGCGTCCAGGACGGCGACCGGCGCAGATTCAGCCCGCCGCGCCCAAACCATGCCGGTACGGGTCGCGTGCCGGCCGGAAGGATACAATCAAGCAGTCGTGGGTTTGACGGGGCGCGAGCGAAACGATAAAGTCGCCCGGACGCTCTTAACCATTGTCAACACTGTCGTTACGGCAGCAAAACGTCAATGGTAGCGATTGCCCGCGACGTGTCAAGTTACGCCCGCGGCATCCGGCGCGCCGAAATATAATGGGCATGTCCGATGAACGTCGCCGCGGAGGCGACGCCGGACGGCCCCATCGCAGCCAGTCGGACTGCACCCGAGCCATGATGATCACGCCCGCCCAAATCGAGAAGCTCCGCATCGTGTCCTACCCCGACCCGATCCTGCGCAAACGCTGCCAGCCCATCGAGACCTTCGGAGAGCGCCTCCAGGCCCTCACCGACCGGATGCTCGACCTGATGCACGCCCATCGCGGCGTCGGCCTGGCCGCTCCGCAGGTGGGCCTTCCCTATCGCATCTTCGTCTGGAACCCCACCGGCGAACGCGAGCACGACGCCGTCTTCATCAATCCGGTCCTCTCGAACCTCGTCGGCCAGGAAGCAGGCGAGGAAGGCTGCCTCTCCATCGACGGCGTCACCGTCGACGTCAAGCGGGCCACCTCGGTCGACGTGGCCGCACACAACCCGGCCGGCGAAAAAATCCACCTTCAGGGCGAGGGGCTCGTCGCCCGCATCTGGCAGCATGAAACCGATCATCTCGACGGACGCCTCATCCTGGACTACCAGTCGGCCGCCGAAGAGATCGCCAACCGCCGCCAGCTCAAGGAGTTGGAGGCCAAGTACAAGGCCCAGCAGACGCCCAGCAGGCGCGGACGCAGATCCGCCCGGAGGTAGCTACACCGTGCGCATCGTGTTCTTCGCCTCGGGCGATTTCGCCATTCCCACCCTTCAGTCGCTGACCGACCCCGCCCACGACGCCCACGACGTCGTGGCCGTGGTAACCCAGCCCGACCGCGGCAGCGGCCGAGGCCGGCGAACGCACCCCACCCCGGTGCGGACAGAAGCCCAGCGCCTGGGGCTCGAAGTCCTTGCCGTCGAGTCGGTGAACACGCCCGAAGTGGTGGAACGGCTGCGCGACTACCAGGCCGACCTGGGGCTGGTCATCGCATTCGGCCAGAAGATCGGAGAAGACGTTCGGGGGGCGTTCCAGCATCAGTGCGTGAACCTGCACGCCTCACTGCTGCCGAAGTACCGAGGCGCGGCGCCGTTCCAATGGACCATCATCAACGGCGACGAACGGGCCGGCGTCACCGTCTTTCGGATCGTCGAACGCATGGATGCCGGCCCGATTTACGTCACCCGCTGGACGGCCATCAAACCCGACGAGCGCGCCTGCGAACTGCACGACCGCCTCGCCCGCATCGGCGTCGATGCGGTCAACGCCACCCTGGACATCCTCGCCACCGATCCGTCTTTCGAGCCCCAGCCGCAGGACGACGCCCAAGCCACGCGCGCGCCGAAGCTCAAGAAGGAACACGGCTACATCGACTTCCGCCGCCCGGCGCGCGAAATCGCCAACCTCGTCTGCGGACTCTGGGACTGGCCCGGCGCGCGGTGCGTCTTCGTCTCTCAGGCGACGGGCAAACGCGAGCCCGTCACGCTCGCCTTGGCCCGGGCAGCGGACTCGGCCGGCGCCGCCGAATCGCCCGGGACGCTGGACTTCCGCCGCTACGTCGCGACCGGCGATGGATACCTGGAGATCCTCGAGATCAAACCCGACGGGGCGCGGTTGATGCCGTTCGCCGATTACGTGAACGGGCGGCACGTGGAGGCCGGCGACCGTTTCGAATCAGTCGATCCCGACGCGTAACTCACCACGCGATCGCCGGCAAGGCACAACCGCCCGGGGACAAGACCGCTACATATCGAGCAGGTCCTTCACCGTCCGCTGCTTGTAGATCCCCTCGACGTCGCCGTTCGAATCGAACTTGACCTCGAAGGCGTTCCCCGCGTCGAAGAAGTACATGAAGCTGAAGCCGCCGCCGAGCGAACCCTCGTCGATGCGCGCCGCCAGCGCGTCGCGGTCGAACGGTACTTCGGGCCCGGCGTCCCACGTTTCGATCTTCTCGCCGCCGAACTCGGTGACCTTCTTGACGTAAATGCAGTACCTGCGGGGCTCGTGGACTGCGATGACCTTGTCCCACGACATGCCGGGCGTGACCTTGGCCTTGAAATCGGCGGCCTGCTGGGCCGGATTAAAATCAAACGCGCCCGTAAAGTGGAATACGGCATAACCCGCGGCCGCTAGCGCGACCAACACAAGCAGAACTTTCATGACTTTTCCCTCGACCGAACGAACCGGTGAAATCACGATGTGCAACGCCGTCAGCCTAGCGAACCGCCCCGGGCGAAACAAGCCGAATCACGGATTTTGCGTATCCGGCACATCCGGCAGCCCCAGCCCGCCCACGGACGCCAGCCAGTCCACAATGCCGTCGCACGCCTTCCCGATGTCGCCGTCCGTGACGTCCAGTTCCATGCGGGGCAGACGCGAGCAGTCGGCCGCCCGCCGCAAAGCGTCCTGTTCGGCCATGAAGACGTTCAGGTCGTCGTATTGCGCCGGCTTGCCGGAAACCTTCAGGCGTTCGGTCCGGGCCTGGGCGAAAGAATCCGTCCTCCGCGTGCACAGGATAAGGTGAAAACCGACTTCCGCCAGCCGTTCCTCCAGCCAGGTGAAGTCGTACTTCGCACGATGAACCCTCTCCTGGTAAACCTGGGTGGACAGATGAAAGCGGTCGACGGTCCACGAGTAATAGCGCAACAGTTCGAACAGCCGCGCCCAGGTGGCGTAGGTTTCCAGGGCCCGGCTTTCCTCTTGCGGCTCGAAGTTGATCAGTCCGCGTCCCCAAGGCGTGTTGGTAAAACCACACCACTCGCCCGAGACGATCGGCGAATGGTAGCGATACTTCTTCGGCCCGACGAAGCCGGCGTGCTCATTCAGCGCGAAGGCGATGTCGGTCTTGTGGGTCAGCCGCGTGCCTTCCAGGATGACCTTGGGGCAGAGCTTGGGAGGCGTCGTGATGGGTTGGCGGTTCATGTTGGTTTCCACCTGCCGGCAGGTCCGCGTAGGCGCCGCCGATCAGGTCGGTTGGCAGGATGTTCAAGGTCTGCATCAGCTCTTCCGCGACGGACCGGCCGTGCGCTTCGGTCTGGTCCGCGGTCAGTACGACCTCCAACTCAATGAATCGGCCGAGGCCGATGACGTCGTCGAAGTGCACGCGCGTCGCGCCACAGTGGTACACCGTCCGATGCTTCGCCACCGTCTGGCGCTCACCCAGGGCGGCGGCCAGCAGCACCCGCGTCCCTTGCGGATCCGGAACCGGCAGGCGGCGATAACGCGACGTCTTGGCCGCGGCAGTCCGCGGCCGATGGTACTGGATCAACTCGGCCGTCCCGTCGCCGAAGACCCGCAGCTTGAGCAGGCCCTGAGGCACGTCAAAGAAGACGTCCGTCTGCTCGAGTTGCTCCACCGCGTCCGCCAGGCCGGCGGCGCGGCTCATCTGCGCAGTCCAGTTGGTCGCGCGGGCCTTGATCTCGACGTTGCGACAGGCGGCCTCCGGCATGGATTCAGTCCTCAACGCCGCTGTGGATCGCCGGACCGGGAGGCTGAGCCTGGATGATCTCCGCCTCGGCCGCCAGCATCTCCTGCCAGCGAGCCGCCACGACGCGCTCGCTGGCCAGTTGCCGGGCGAGATTGATAAACACCCGATAGTGCCCCGCTTCCGACGTGTACAGGTCGCGGTACAGCGCCCCCATCTCCGCATCGGGGCAATGGGCGCCGAGCACGGCGAAACGCTCGCACGAGCGGGCCTCGATCAGCGCGCTGATCATCAGCCGGTCGATGATCTCTTCGGGACCGCGCCCGAGCCGAACCAACTCGTGAAGCTGGGCGGCGTAGCGGTTGCGATGCCCGGCCGTCAGCCGTCCACCCCGACGATGCAGCAACCGCAACACGATCGCAAGATGCTCCACCTCGTCGCGGGCGATGCTGGTCATGGCCACGACCCAGTTTTCGGGTGGAGCGGGTTCAGGCCAGCGGTTGAGCAGTTGCAGTGCGTTGGTCGCGGCCTTGCGCTCCAGGTAGGCGTGATCGACCAACAGCGCGAGCGGATCGCGCAAGGCCTGGCCCGCCCAGCGGTCGGGCGTACGCCAGCGAAGCGGCAGTTCCTGGGTGGTGGCGGAGTCGGTCATGACCAGCGGATGGCTTTGCCAAGCCGACGCCTACTCCATCGCGCCGCCCATATCATCCATGACCCCATCCGTGGCCATGTCGATGACGTCCTCGTCGCCCGGCATTTCGTCAAGCTCGCCGTCGAGCGGCGCTTCCAGAACAGCCGACACCGGATTCTCCAGGAAAAACTTCTGGCAGTGCTCCGAGCACATGTGCAGGGTGTAGCCCGCGTACTCCACGGTATGCTCGGGGCTGCCCGCCATCCGGCAGGCACACATCAGGCACTTCGCAACCACCTTGTCCTCGGCGCCGTCCAGCGCGTCCGCCTTGGCCAGCACGGCCGTCACCTTCACCTTGTCGATGGGATCCGGCTCCGTGGGCAGCACGGGCTCGACGTCCGCTACAGGGGCCGTCTCGGACGCGGGGGCGGGCTCGGACGCTTCTTCCTGCTCCTTCTTGCAGCCGCTACACGCCAGCACGCCTGCACAGATAACCAACACGATGCTCAGCACAGCGTGATTTCGATGGGTTCTCATGACAGCGCCTCCTTTCGGCAGCCACCGGTCGTTGGCCCGAGTCAGGCGGGAATTGTATCGCCCGCTGCGCTACCGACCAAATCGACAAGAATTGCGCCACCGAAAAAGAAGGCCGCGACGCCGAGAATCGAATCTCGGACGTCGCGGCCGGTAGCGCCGAACGCCAGACTGCGGAGCGCCCGTGCGGGCGGCTCCGGGGGACGCGAAAGCGGCAGCGCAGGTTCCACGGCCGACACCCCCCAGGCCGTCGGCAAGGCGTTCCGCGTCAACCCGGGAGGCAACTCGGGCGCGCGGTGAAAACGCCGCGGTGGAACCAACGCAAATGCGATTCGCTCTCTCTCGAATGGCATGGCTGCCGGCCCGTCCACACCTGGCAGCCTGACGTCGGCGAGCGGCTCTGACCGCCCTGCATGCGCCGCCGGTCCAAATCGGCCGCGCGAGCGTTCCGCTGCGGAACGCACCCCGTCAATCAGCCGGCGTCTTCACGCCGCGCTGAAGTTCAGTCGATACGGAGATCAGTCGATTCGCAGATCAGTCGATACGAGGATCCGTCGGTACTCAGATGCTGCCGCGGACATACCCCGCCCGCGCGCCGTCCTGNNCTTAATCCCTCAATCCCCGCCTTCCCCACTACCCCCCATAGGCATAATCAAAATACAGCCCTAGCAGGTTGCCGTTCATCATCCGCGTGCAGTGCACCACGGTGGCTTTGATCCCAAAGGGCCGACCCTCGACCATCACCTCCAGCTTCACGCCGGACTCCAGGTTGGAACGCAAATGAATCCCCATCCCGCCCATCGAGATGTTCTTCGTCCGCGCCCGGATGACCTTGCCCGCGAGTCGCCCCGTCTGCACGCGCAGCAGGACGATCGCGTCCCAGGTAAAGCGCGGAAACCGGCGCTTGCCCAGGTAGTTGTCCGTACGCCCGAGGATCTCCGCCTCGCCGACCCACTGCTCGACCACGCCCAGCGGATCCCCCGGGCACTGCGGCGGCATGTAGGTGTTGCCGGGGCAACTGGCCTCGATGCGGCGCATGGTCTCTTCGCCCAGCATTGCCTCCGGCGGGAACGCCGCCGGCTGATGAGCGTTGGTATTCTGACGTGGTGCAGCCATTGTCCGCCCCTTGCTTGTCCATAGGCAAGTCACGCAACCCGCAATACTGCTTCGGCAGTGCGAAGTGGCGGTGTGTCCGAAACCCTAGTCATAAAGCTCCAATACGTTTCCGTGGTTGGCAAGCGGCGGCCGGGCGGTCGGCCGGGCGCCGCGATCGGCGCAGGGAGTTGACGGCGGCGACGCGACCGCGTGCAATAGCGGCGAGTTCCGATAACGCCGCGGACGCGCGCCGGCCCATGGCGCCGAAAGTCATGCCCTCAAACGCTCCTCAACTGGCGATGCGGATCAGCCTGCTCACCTCGGTCGTGATGCTCGCAGGCAAGCTCACCGCGTACGCGCTGACCCACAGCGCCGCGATCTTCGCCGATGCGGCCGAGTCCGTCGTCCACGGCGCCGCCACCGGATTCGCCGCCTTCAGCCTGTGGTACGCCGCCCGACCGGCCGACCAGGACCACCCCTACGGACACGGGCGCATCGTCTACTTCTCCACCGGGTTCGAAGGCGCGCTGGTCCTCGCCGCCTCGCTGACGGTGATCTACAGCGGCATCGAGGGCCTGGTGCACGGCGCCGAGCTGGCGAACCTCGGCATCGGTATGACCATCGCCGGCACGCTGGCCGTGATCAACCTGGCGCTCGGGGTCGTGCTTGTCCGCGTGGGGCGGGCCCACCACGCGCTCGCCCTGGTGGCCAACGGCCAGCACGTGCTCAGCGACTTTTGGACCACCGCGGCCGCCATCGTCGGGTTGATCCTGGTCAAGCTCACCGGTGTGGCCTGGCTCGATCCGGCCGTCGCGATCGTGATGGGCGGCTGGATCATGTACAGCGGCGCCTCGCTCATCCGCCAGTCCTATGCCGGCTTAATGGATCGGGTCGATCCGGAACTGCTCGGCAGGGTGGAAACCACGCTGGACAAATCGATCGAGGCCGGTCTGATTCGCGATTACCATCAACTCCGCTGCCGGCGGCTCAACGACGAGGTGCATATTGAGATGCACTTGCTGGTGCCTGGCAGCGTTTCACTCAACGAGGCTCACGCGCGGGCGACCGACGTGGAGATGCGCTTGCGCGACAGCTTCCCCCGGCAGCAAGTCCATGTCGTCGCGCACATCGAACCGGCCGAGCACGACGAGGCCCACCCCCAGGGCCACCCGGAGGCCGAGAACCACCCCCAGGCCGACAACCCCGCCCCCCACTGACCCACACCCACCGAACGGACCGACCGCCGAGCCCACCGCGCGTTCCGCCATTCGGCATACCCCTTGCTCGTTGCATCCGCAGGACTTGAAGACGAAGCGGGGTTGCAACTGCTGACGCCGATGCTGGCACGCCTCTTCAAGGATGCTGGAGTTGGAAAAGATCAATTGCATCATGCGATCTGCTGCCACGGACCGCCCGGCGACCAGCGCATGTCGGATTCTCCCGATTGCGTGAGCGCCGACGCCGGTGGTTGCAGGAATACACGGGCGTGCTCGACAACCTCGGGGAATTCCGCTGGCGCATCCGCCAACCGACCTCGCCGGACAAACGCCGACCATTGTGCGACTTTCGACGGGGCCGCCGCAAAATCCTCCGTGAAGCAGATCGGATTGGCCTCCAGTGGTGTTCCACGCCGCTCAAACGTCCGTCGAATGGCCTCGGCCATCACTCGACCATCGAACTCGAAGTCCCTTGCCAACAACCAGATGTCGAAGAAGTCCTTCATGCGGCTGTTCAATTCGCCCAGCTTCACCATGGCTTCGAACTTCTCTGCCACGACGGTTTCGCGGTTGTAGGCTTGCAGGTCAGCCGCCGGCTGATCGAGAATCGTCGGATAACTGATGCGTACCGGCCCAGGCGTGATGACGTCGCTGAAGCCGATGTCAATCTGCATTGCGATACGGCTGGCGCCGAGGTGACCACGGAGCTTGGATCGGACTCCTTCATAGTCAGCGTCTTCCGCGATGCGCTCGGTCGTCACGCTCTCAGCATCGAACACGAGGCCGTCATCTTCCACCGGTGTCCGGCAGATTTCAGCCATCTGCGAGCGTATCGATTCAAGATCGTTGCTGCCCCTTCCAAGAAGATCAATGTCGCGCGTTGGGCGGGTAATCGGCGTATCCCAGACGACGAGCATCAACGCGCCCTTCAACACAAACCGCCGACTATGTGGAGACTTCGAGAGCCGGTAGAGCCAGCGCTCATCAGCGTACTGCTGGACCACGTCATTGAACGGACGGCCGGTCTGCCGAGCGACGTTCAGGAGGCGCTGATGGACCGACCGGGCAACATCCTTGATTGGGCCCTTTGTCAAACGGAAGCCTCCAGGTAGGGCCGTACGACCTTCTCAACGCGACAGGTGCGCGCGTATTCGAGTACCGCCTGCAGTCGGGCGCCCCGGCGACCGCGATAGAAACGTAGCGCTTCAATGGCAACATCCAGCCCGATTTTGTTGCGGTACTTGAAACAGTCTGCCAGCGTCTTCTCGGGCCCATAGACGCGGATGGAGACGGAGTCGACCACGTGGGTCTCGATGCCAGCTTCGAATGCCGCGCGCGAGAATCGGTAAACCTGCAGGGGAGGATACGCGAGCATGGGATGCCGTGCGGTCCGCGGCAGGGCAAGATGCACCAGGTGAGGGATTTGCGTTGTCAGTTCGTGGTACGCCAGAGCCGAGATCAGGCAGATGACGCCTTGCGGAATGCGCTTGGCGACGGTGGCAAGATCCGGCTCACTCAGCGGGGGGAGTTCCGAGAGCCGATATACCCCCCGCGCAAGCTGGTCCAATTCGCCCGCATCTCGCATGGCGTATAGCGTTCGGGGATGAATCCCCGCAGCCAGCGCCTCGCGCGTACGCAGCGTTCCACCGTGCTCCTTGAAGATGCTCTTTGCCGTATCCGTTGCCGAAGTCATCGCGGTTCCCCGAGGAAGCTCTCCTGGATAATAATGCACACACATTCTATCATCTNNAATCTGTGTGCGTTATTATCCACTGCTGAAACTCTCTTCCCGGGCTCCGGCGCAACAAGTCCACGCGCTCCTCAACGCCCCAGAGGCTCGTTGTGCGGGAAATCACCGTCAGGATCGTCCGCCGAAGAAGTTGCCGGGATTTCAGAAGTGCTTGTGGGAGCGATGGTTGCAACGGACCGGTGCCACCCTGGGAAGCTGGCATTCTGCCACTGGATTGCGCTCGCATCTCGTACGCGGTTTATTTTCAACGGCTTATATTCGTCCGGTTTTGTTCCTGCGGCGAATATCTCACAGGTTATTTTACATCACCGGCGGCATCAAATCGAACGCTGTGGGATACCACGTCTGCCAGCGGTAGCAAGGTTGTTCTTCGGCAAACGAGCGGCGGCGGATACCAGGCTTTGACCTAACATGGTCCGATGGCTACCCCGCCCCTACGCTGCTACGGTTGGCGGCGACGATCATCGACGTTATCAGCGGATATAGTGGCTCGTGCCAGATGACGCTACCTTGCCTGAATGGCGCGTCATCGGCTCGAAGACATCCTGAATGCAAGCGCTGGCGACATCATGACCGCAATCGAGCGGGGATTTCGGGCGCAGATAGACGTAAAGGGCAAACTGGCAGAACTATTCATGGATCGGAGCCCATTGACAGATCCCAACCCAATGGCGACATGAACGGGGAACGAATCGCAGACGCGCTTTCATTCGATTGATGTATTTGGATATTTGAGTAAATTGGATGCTGATATGCCCGAGTCCGAAGAAAAGAAGCCGACAACAGAAAAGGCGGAATCCCGCAGCAAGACTCAGCAAACACTGATCTTCATTAGTCACGACACTCGTGACGCAGAATTGGCTGAGTGTTTTAGCAAGTTACTGAGTAGCGTAAGCGCTGGAGTGCTAAAGTCTTTTCGTTCATCGGACAAGAAAGGAAGTCAGGGCATCGAATACGGGGTTGAATGGTANNCCAACTCATGGGTAAACTCAATACTGCTTCCGACGTGGTGTGCTTGCTTACGCGCCGTAGTCTAGACCGGCCTTGGATACTGTATGAGGCGGGAGTTGCAAAAGGGAAATTAGACACTCCAGTATACGGCATAGCCATCGGAATCCAATTGCGGCAAGCCAACTCCGGTCCTTTTGCTCAATTCCAGAATTGTGATGATGACGAGGAATCGCTCACAAAACTGGTGATGCAACTCGTAGATCGTATCCCAGAATCGGAACCCGACCGCGATGCAATCATGACGCAGGTAAAGGCGTTCAAAACGCGCGTCAACGACAAACAGTCAGCGATTGGCAGCGGAAGCGAAGATGATCGACTTGCGGAAACAGCGGGCGAGGACAGTTCGTCGATAGCGAAGCTTTTTGAGGAAATCAAGGTCATGTTCCAAGACCTACCCTCCCGGCTGGAGCGCCATTCTGATCCTCGTCGGTCAGGGAAACCAAGGCGGCGATTCCACCCAATCATGGTTGAAGAGTTCATGCACATGGCTGGTGGAATTTCCGATATACCAATTGAATTCCTCGTTCTTAGCGGGATGTTTCGTGATGCCTTTCCCTGGATGTCTGAACTGGCG
>NPIE01002673.1_pt1 | contig 20732 bp, 15 predicted proteins | sample 8637661 | NCBI WGS metagenome assembly NPIE01 (sample SAMN07420842, study PRJNA396082) | bioreactor metagenome | isolation source: sample BA12 brine-fed electro-methanogenic bioreactor BA | place: Japan: Kochi | collected 2016-12-09
GCCGGTAGCCAGTAGCCGGTAGTCAGTACGGTGCGTTGATTTTGTTTCAGTTGATATGATGTTGTTTCGTTTGACTGATTTTGTTTCATTTAGATGGTTTCATAGTCGATAATGGTTTTTTGCGGTTTCGAGGGTGAATATCACATGACATATGCAGCGGTTCCCCCTAAACCTCTGAACTTTTGAGCCCATGAACCCATGAGCTCATGAACCCTTGAACTCTTGAGCTCTTGAGCCCATGAACCCATGAGCCCTCAACACCAAGCACAGGTTGCGACAGTAAGCCGTGAGAAATTTTGGCTTGCTACTTCGTTCAATGGTCAAGAATACAATGTTTCAACACAATATTATACAAAAGCGATTTTACGGGATAGCGATTCTCATTCCCCATTCTGCTCATAAACCAGAATTCAAAAAAATTCATACATTCCGGGTCATTAGATAACAATTACAGGATATATGGCTTTTACATTGGGCTTTTCCCCCGCCCCGGGGGGTAAAATACTATGCTTTATGGAATCACGCAAGATAATATTATTAATCATATATAGTTTTTAAATGGTTTGATTATTAGTCAATTCAACAATCAATCATGATAAACGGATACCGGGTAATCAAGCAGGATCGCCGTCATACATTTTTTGTCATCCTATTATTTTCCGGCCATCTTAATCAGTATTTGAATCGCTTCTAAATGCTGAAGCGTGAGTTCGCCCCGATGTTTTTTCATTTCTTCCAGACGTGCTGTGTATGCATCTGTATCTTTTGATGACATAGATCGCCAACTGTTGATTCGATTCAGACAAGTCAATCCGATATTTGCAGATTCGGAGAGATCTTCACTCAGGGTGCGAATTTCCCAAAGAACAGGGTTGGATTCAATAACACTTTTCAGGTTATCATGATTATCTGACCAGGTTATGAGCATGGTTTCAATCTCTTTTCCCACTTTTGGACAGTGTGATTTCTCATAATCCTGCACCAGTCGGCGGAATCGTCTGGCATCGGGAGCATCGCTCCATGCTGCATCAACCAAACGGGTCAGAGGTGCATGCTGAACATATCTTTTACGATCTGTGGCTCGATGCCGGGAATAATGTTTCAGGGGTTCCACCGTCCCTGCAAGAATATGAAGGGCTTCAATATCCCTTTGGCCGGCCAATCTGCGAAGCATCATATCCCGGTTTTTCAAATGATCAAGTCCCAGTTCTTCCAATCGCAGACTTACTGTTTCCAGTCTGCGGTACATGTCGTCAACATCCCGGATGTGAGCCGGAGACCAAAACCGTTCTGCTATCGCTGCCGTCCGGGGCCATATGCGCAAACCGGTCAGATCTTCCGTAACAAATTCAGCCCAACTGGCGACTTCTGCGCCAAGGATATTCTGAGCAGCAAGACTATCCGTCACATATTCAGGTCTTACGGGATCCATGAGATAATGATATTCCGTATTGAAAAAATGGTCAATATAATACCCGTTGGACATAATTCCCTTATATCCTTTAAGCAGTGCTTCTTCCATCTGTTTTAACCGGGGCCACCAGAAATGAATCACAACATCGGATGGCATATCCGGATCATATATTTCACCCCATCCCACCATTATTTTATCGTGTTTTCGAACAATACCATGAACTCTTCGTGTAAAATAGGCTTGTAATTCGTGCGTTGTTTCAAATTCCATAGAATCCATAAAAGCCGTTATTTCCGGGTTCTGAAGCCACCATTTCCCATTATTTTCATCCCCGCCAATATGGAAATAGTCATCGGGGAAAAGCGTAACCATTTCTGCTATAAAGGTATCGAGAAAAGCATAGGTAAATTCACGGGCAGGATTCATACCCGGATCTTTTACGCCCCAGCTTCTTTCCACCGTATAGACCGTATCCTTACTGGAAAGCTCCGGATATCCGGGAAACCAGGCTGTGGTATGACTTGGCATATCAAATTCGGGTACTACCCGTATACCCCGATCCGCGGCATAATCAACAATTTCACGGATCTGGCATTGTGTAAAATAAAAACCGTCCGACCCTTTTTCATGAAGAAGAGGGTACGCTTTCGATTCCACGCGGAATCCCTGGTCTTCCGATAAATGCAAATGGAGAACATTCAGTTTTACAGCAGACATGGCATCAATATTCTGAAGGATCACATGCACGGGTTGAAAATGCCGGCATACATCAATCATCAGTCCCCGCCACGGAAAACGAGGTTCATCTTCAATCATAACTACAGGAAAATAATACCCTTCTTTATCGCACATAAGCAGCTGAAGCCAGGTTTCCAGACCATGCATTAGGCCTAATTCGGTTTCTGCTTCAATAATCATCTCACGGGTACTGATCCGCAGGCGGTATGATTCATCCTCCCCTAATTTCAGTTCACCCGGACGATGACACATCAGTTCAAGGTTAGCTTCGGGAGATTGATTGGTCCCTGTGATATAATCCTGATCGAAAAAGAGCCCGGTTCGACCGCTTAAACGCCGGAGAGCCCGTGTAGCCGCTTTGAAGGTACGGTCTCCTGCTTCACCGACAACATTGATCCTGAAAGACTCATCAACAGGATATTTCCCCTCTTCCCACAAAACGCTTTTGGGGATAGGCATTAAAAAATGGTCTGGTTCAATTTCAGCTAAAACAATACTATTCAGGATAAAAATAAAACTTAAAATTTTGATGAAATAATTTCTTTTTTTCATTGCAAAACTCCGGAGAATTAATTGGTTCTGATAAGATAAATTAATCTGCTTTTATATCACTTACAACGTTAACCAGCTAAAAACAAAATAATTATGCTGTTTATTATTTGAGATATTTTTCCAACATGTTAAACAAAACACTCTCATTTACCGGTTTAGATATAACATCCTGAAATATATTCTTTGGATCATCCAGTTCTTCTTTACGGGATATAAAGGCAGATTGGAGAATCAAAACAACCGTAGAATTAAACCTGCGTATTTGTTCTGCAGCATCATAACCGTTAAGATTCGGCATTTTCACATCCATCAATACAAGATTTATTTCTGAATGATCTTTGCATTGTTGAACGGCTTCTTCACCGTCTTCCGCTTCGAGAATTGCATAGCCTTTATCTTTGAGTATTTCACCCAGATACATCCTGTTTATTGCTTCATCTTCAGCAATCAGAATTGTCTTTTTATCCTTCATACCCATCCTTCTTTATTGATTTAAATAATAAGATACTGCCTTCCCCATGCTTTTTCAATGATTAAGAAATACTGTGTCCCAATTAACAAAAAATAAATACAGATTAGAAAAGATTAAAAATTTCTCCCTCATTATTCACATCGATAAACTTCGCTGCCGGTTCTTTGGGAAGGCCGGGCATACGCATAATTTCACCGGTGATGGGAATAACAAACCCTGCACCGGAAGCAATGAGGATTTCACGGACCGTTACCAGAAAATTCTCCGGTCGTCCCAGCAATTTTGGATTATCCGAAAGTGATTTCTGTGTTTTTGCAATACATACCGGTAATTCATTATAACCATATTGATTGATTTTTTTAAGATCTGCTTTTGCGATGGGTGAATAATCAATAGCTTTGGCACCATATATCTCCCGGGCAACTGTTTTGATCTTATCTTCCACTGAGTCCTTCCAGTCATACAGCGAGTGCATAACACAGATATTATCATCCACAAGTCTGCTTACTTCTTCAGCCAGCTCCAGCCCTCCATCGCCGCCTTTTTCCCAGAAGTCCACAACGGCCGCATCAAAACCATATTTTTTAGCATATCTTTTCACAAGCTTCAATTCTTCGTCCGTATCTGTCGTAAAGCGGTTGATGGCAACAATGGATTCCATTCCGAACTTTTTAATATTTTCCAGGTGTTTACCAAGATTTGGAAGACCCTTTTTCAGTGCTTCAATGTCCGGCTTGGTCAGATCGGATAATTTTGCTCCGCCGTGGTGTTTCAGGGCACGGACCGTTGCAACAAGGACGACTGCAGACGTACACATAGGACCATTGGGACAAACAATATCAAAAAATTTCTCTGCACCCAGATCAAATCCAAACCCTGCTTCCGTTACCACATAATCTGCGAGATGAAGTGCGGTTTTAGTGGCAATGATACTGTTTGCACCCTGAGCGATGTTGGCAAAGGGTCCGCCATGAACAATAGCCGGCGTATTTTCTGTTGTCTGAACCAGATTAGGTTTCAGGGCATCTTTTAATAACGCGGCAATAGACCCTTCAAAACCCAGTTCTTTTTCCAGAACAGGTTTCCCGTCATATGTAAAACCTATCGTAATATTTCCAATACGTTCTTTTAATTCAGTCATATCTTTGGACAGACACAAAATTGCCATTATCTCAGACGCAGGGGTAATATCAAAACCGCCTTCCCGGGGAATTCCCTGAGTCCGCCCGCCCAATCCGATAATGACATTTCTGAGGGAACGGTCATTCACATCCATAACCCTTTTCCATGTTACGCGTCGCGGGTCGATTCCCAGCTCATTTCCATTGTGAATATGATTATCTATGAAAGCTGCCAGGGTATTATTTGCAGAAGTCACGGCATGAAAATCCCCGGTAAAGTGAAGATTTATATCTTCCATTGGCAGAACCTGAGAATAACCGCCGCCGGCAGCCCCGCCCTTAATCCCGAATACCGGTCCGAGGCTGGGTTCCCGAATGGCTACAATAGATTTTTTCCCCAGTCTGTTCAAAGCCTGAGACAACCCGATTGAAACGGTTGTTTTTCCTTCTCCAGCCGGTGTGGGTGTTATAGCGGAAACAAGGATAAGTTTTCCTTCAGGCCGGGACTTTACTTTTTCAAGGGCCTCATACGTGATTTTTGCCTTGAACTTTCCGTAAAGCTCCAGATCATTTTCATCAAGCCCTAAATTTCGACCGATTTCCGTTATGGATTTAAGGGATATTGTTTTTGCAATATCAATATCAGCAGGCATGGAAACCCCCTTTTTAATAATTCAATCATAAGATGATTATATTTGTAACAGGTTACTATATATCAATTCACCGGAGTTCAAAATTAATAAAGTATTGACAATAACAAACGCAATGGATATAATAAATAAAGCATACGAAAACACCCCCTTAATCACGCCTTCTTAGCGGACTCTCTCTGTCGAATGAAAAAGGGTTTTGTACCTTCGTTATGATTTAAACTGGATGGACTAAGTAAATAAACAGGGTTTTTCATGCCTAATCTCACACATTTTACATCAGGGAGCAGATATCCGGCATTGTTGCTTCTTCTTCTCCCCTTCCTCATCACCGCCTGTTTCAACCCGGAGCCGGAGGATTACGGACTGGCGCTTGAAGCGGTGGATGTGGTGTGTGTGGAAGCCACATTCCGGGTGACGGCTTCCGGGGTGCCGGAGACGTGGACCTGCGGACTTTACCGGGATGACAGTCTGGTGGTAACGGAGACACTCACCGGACAAAGCGGTTATATCCGGGATACGGGACTTCTGCCGGTGGCGGATTATACCTATCACATAAGCTATATGAAAGAGGGCCGGGACAAAGACCGTTCCGATCTCATCGCTGTCACCACACTGGATACAACCAGCCATGATTTCACCTGGACCGTGGAAACGCTGGGTGATGCCGGGTCTTATCTCAATGATGTGGCCATTGTGGATGAAAATAATATATATGTCGTAGGTGAGATAAGATCTGATTCTGGTTGGTATAACATTGGTATATGGAATAATAACCAATGGAAATTTGATCTCGTAGGTCCTGTGGGAAACATATTATGTAGTGTTTTTGCTTTTTCAAATAATGATATATGGGTAAGCAATGCCTGTTCACCGTATCATTGGGATGGAAACGAATGGACTTTATATCATCTAGAAAATATGGGATTAGGATATGGCATCTGTGCAGGAAACTCCATCTGGGGCTCGTCATCGGATAACGTATGGTTTGCGGGAAACAACGGGACACTGGTCCACTACGACGGGAGCCGCTTTCGGCGGATATCCAATCCATGGCAGTCCCAGTTAGATTGGTCAAAAGTGAAAGGCATGGGTAATGATGTATTTGTTGTTGGTTATACTCGATTCAGTCCTTTTAAGAGTGCATTTATCAACATAAAAAATGGTGAATGTAAAACTCTTGTTAGTTCCAATACGGCTAACGGAATTTGGGACAGTACATTAGGTATTTTTTCGGATTGGGGACATATGATAACATTCGACATCCTTAAGGAGCATCTGTATGTGAGAGCCATTCAGGGCATATTGAAATTCCCTCATAGTCAGGACTATATGAGTCATTGGATAATGTATCAGGATTATCCTGGGGATTTTTATGTTGATATGGACACTAAGGCAGGAAATGATATTCTGATGATTGGCGCTATCCGGCAATTTATTCACTTCAATGGTAAAAACTGGAAAAATGTTTTTTCTAATCCAAATATATATTGTGAGTACCGGGCAATGGATCGTAAAGAGGATTTAGTCATTGTGGTCGGTGATCAGATTGTTTGGGGTAAAAAAGTTAAATAAGAAAATGATAACAATTGATAAAACGCTATTTCGCATAACAAGTTTTTGATTAAAAACAATCAGGTAACTATCCAAAATCCTATGAAATATGAATTTTCAGCGTGTAGATACAAACATATAGGAAAGGTAAAAAGATGAAAAAACTAATCATCATTGCAGTATTGGTGTAAGCACTATTTAACAGACTAAACCAAATTCAATCATTCTCCATTTCCAAGTGAATCAAAACAATCAATATAAAACTTAAATACATCAAGGATTATTTTAATAAAATCATTTTCTGTGATTGTTGTATATTTCCAGATTCCAATCTGCAAACATACATACCACTTACCAACCCGCTGCCTTCAAAGCTAAGGGTGTATTTACCGCCATTCTGTTGTTTGTCTATCAATATATCAACTATTCGTCCGCTAATATCTGTTACAGTGAGTTTCACATGGCCTGTCTGGTTTAAAGTATAATTTATATAGGTTACAGAATTAAACGGATTAGGATAATTGTTATAAAGGCATATTGATACAGGAGTAACATTAATAATATTTAATTCTTTATAATTTAATCTTACAAGGTTTTCCATAGACCCTATCCATAGTATATCTCTGTCAACAGCAAGTGACGTGATTAGTTCATGTGCAATTGCTGAATTTCTGTAGTCATAACATGACCAATTTGCACCGTCATATCTCCCAAGGCCATAAAAAGTTCCAACCCAAAGAATTCCGTTACCATATTCAAGAGTAATAATTCGGTTATCAGGCAAACCAGAATTACTAACAAGATAATGTTCCCAATTTGTTCCATCATATTTGAGTAATCCATAATCAGTTCCCACCCAAAGAATCTGACCGTCATAATGAACAGCACGGATAGGGTTGACAGGTAGAGTGGAATTTTCTGAATTGAATACTTCACAGTTTATACCATCAAATTTGATAAGGCCTTCATAAGTACCTATCCATAAAGCACTGTCGGCATTCGTTAGATTCCACATTTTGTTAGTAGGAAATCCTGAATTATCACTATTGAAAATTTCCCAATTTTCCCCGTTATATTTTACAAGACCATGATCAGATCCTATCCACAATACACCATTATCGTAAAGTAAATCATATATAAACCAGTTTATATTACCAGGATTATGAATGGTCCAATTTTCTCCGTCAAAGCTTAAAAGATGCTCAATTGTTGATAACCATATGATGCTATCAGCAAAGCTGAGGTTATAAATTAAATTAGAAGGTAATTCTGAATTTGAGGATGTGTATAAATACTGTTCATTTGTTTTTTTATTTATGATATATAAACCTTTTTCAGTTGCAACATATACGTAATGATCATCATAGTCAAGATCCATAATACTAGCTTCCAAGTATTCAATCCATTGATCTGCATGTAATAAACCGGCTAATAAAACAAGTATGCATATTCGCCATTTCATGTTAATTCCTTTTCTATAAATAAATTTAAGTGTTGAATACTGCATTTTCAACTTGAATGTTAATTTTTAAAATAATTTGACTTTTATAAATTATCTTACTACAATAAATATACAAGTAACATTGAATTTCTTAAATGCTAAAAGATAATGGGTACACATAGATCATTTTGAGAATTAAATTAAACAGTTGATAACCTATTAGGTTAGAGAAATTCTAACATTGACAGAATCAAAAAAAAGGCAAGGAAAAGTTATTAAAGAAATTCTGATATGTATATTTATATACTCTAATTTGTTGTTAGGACAGTGGTCCACAGATCCCCGGCAGAACACCCCGGTAAATATTCAGGAATACGCTCAGATATATCCTCTGGTTTGCAGTGATTCAAAGGGGGGGGCAATTGTATTATTTATTGAAAGGGGTAAAGATTTTTATATGCAACGAATAGACCGTTTTGGATATATCCGATGGGGGCCTGCAGGTTTACCTGTATTTATATCGAATAGCCAAAAAAAACCGGTTGAGATAATAAGTGACGGGGTTGGTGGAGCAATTATTTTGTGGCGGGACTATCGTGAACTTCCGATACCATTTCCTCATGAACATCCAAGTAATACTCTCTATGTTCAGAGGATTGACAGTTGTGGAAATATTTTATGGAATCCTGAAGGGGTAAAGCTAAGTCCTTTTCGTTTCAGAGATAACGTTGGTATAGACCCGGGGTGGAAATACTCTTATCCAACAGCAGAAGAAAAAATAGTGTCTGATAGTGAAGGAGGAGTATTTGTCTGTTGGTCATTATCTAATGATTCTCTTTCAGACTTAGGTAAAACAGAAGCATTTATTCAACATGTCAGCTCAACGGGTAACGCACTTTGGGAAGAAATGGGAAAAAGTGTGGGTATGATCTATAGCCGAATCAAGCTTGTTACAAATGGAGAAGGAGGCGTGTATTATATTGTCGCGGGAAATATATATCAATTTAACGCATCAGGAGATCCTATGTGGGATACACCTATAAATGCAGCAATATCAATTGGAGGGTCTTCTCAGTATGTTTCTGATGGGAAAGGTGGTTTAATCGGAGTTGGGTGTTACCGCAATTATAGTGATCCGGACGATCTTGTATTTCAGCGTTTTGATAGATATGGCAACACTTTATGGGGAGATGTGACATTTAAAACAACAGGTGATATTCATTATCCCAGGGCTAACCTTGCTTATAGTGATGGTAAATCCGGCATATTGGTGAGCTGGCAAATGGGTGATTCAGAAAATTGGAAGGTATATACACAACATGTAGATAGTTCCGGTGTTATTCAATTTCCCTCTCCAGGAATTAATTCACATATACATTGTACCAATCCTGATGGAGAATGGTTTTATTTACATAACGAGAGTGATACTACTTACCGCGTTTATGTTCAGAAATATTCGACAGAGGGGACACCACTCTGGGGTGATAAAGGAGCTTTAGTAAAGATACGAAAAGAATATATGAATCATGTTGGATGTTGGCAATGCATTTCTGACGATAATGGCGGTGTTATTATGGTTTGGGATGAAACAAGCCATATGACACAGTATTATGATATCATGGCTCAACTTGTAAATGCTCATGGTGAATTAGGTAATGTTATAACGACAATAAACAACCATACTTCAAACCTTCAGGATATACCTTTTGAATTACGTTCTAACTATCCCAACCCTTTTAATCAAAGTACAACCATAAAATATTCAATTTATAAAGAAGGTAATTATCTACTAACAATTTTTGATGTCAAAGGAAGAGAAATTTACAATGAACAATTGAACGGAAAAATGCCCGGTGATTATGAATTTGAATGGAATACTAAAAACATGCATGGAAATCTTTTAAGTAGTGGTATTTATATATTTACCTTATCAGATTGCGAGGTATTAATATATAATAAGTTATTACTAATAAAATAATGAAAGGTAGAATCATGAAAAGAATTCTATGGATTGCTTGTGGGCTGTTAATAGTATATACAATTTCATTTTCTCAAACACCAGATGAACCACCAGGTTATTCATGTGTTTTGGATAGTACAAAAAGTTCCTATGCTTACGGTGATTCATTGTTGAAAATTGGAGTAATTTATATTCAATTTGCTGACTGGCAAACAAACCACAGAGCAAGGGGAAGCTATAAAGGTATAGATGATAATAATGATTCTTTGTATTATTTATATTCAGATTATGAAAACCAACTTTTTATAAGTGGTATTTATAAAACACAATATCCGTTATCATCTGGTTCTGAGCCAAGATCACCTGATAATCGAGCTATTTTTGGAAGCGCAAAAGATTATTGGGAAGAAATATCTTACGGTAATTTTTCGTTTCACCCGGAAAGTGGAATCGTCAATGATTCAGTAATAATAAATGGTAAAAAAAGGATTGAATGGCTCACAGCTCCTAATACCAGAACAGAATATATACAGTATTACAGTGCTTTTCATAGCTTATGTGACAACGCCATTAATCAGTCAATTTTAAAAGGCTGGATCACAGATGAGTTGGATTATGATGTATATGCTATAATATATGCCGGTGATAGAAACGGAGATGGTTATGGTTTATGGCCTCGCAAGTCAGGTAACAAGTTTATAACCGAGGAAAGAAGATTCGATAATAATGATAATGACAGGCGTTTAGCTGGTATTTATACATTCTGTCATGAGTTTGGACATTTGCTCAATTTGGGTGATATTAGAGGAGGGTATACAGATGCAGATGGTTTTGGCGATTATTCTTTAATGGCTACTTTTAATTCTAGTGAATATAATATCGCCTATGAAAGGCCTCCACATCTTTCATGTTATGAAAAAGAACTACTAGGATGGCTTGATCCTTATGAAATTGTTGATAATGAAATAAATTTATTCATACCAAATGTTGAGTATAATAGCTTTGCAATTAAATATTATATTCCCGGATCTAATAATGAGTATTTTATAATTGAGAATAGACAACCAATAGGATTTGATTTTACTTATCAAGATTTTGACACACAAAAGGGCGGAGGATTATTGGTTTATCACAAGGCACCCAATAAATTTAATAATGGTGAATTCATAATGATTTTAGAAGCAGATGGCTCAACAGATTTAGTTGATTCAGCATACGGTAATTCTGGTGATTTGGGTGATTTTTTTCCAGGAACATCCGATGTAAGAAACTTAACTGATTTAACAACACCCAATACAAGTAAACAAAATGGAAATCCTTCAAGATTTGCAATGTTAAATGTAAGTGATAGTGATTCTATAATGTATGCCGATATTTATACTTATGCCTGGGCTGGTATTATTACTTCAAATACAACATGGACTCAAGATGTCTATATTTATGATGACTTAACAATTGATTATAATATCATAATTAATATACAAGGAGATGTAATTATAAGTGATAGTGCAAAATTGACGATAAATTCTGGCGCTCAATTGCATTTTTCCACCGGCAAACAGTTAACCGTTCATGGCAGCCTGTTAGCGGAAGGAACCGAAGAGGATTCCATCCTCTTTACATCCGCCAACGCCTCACCGTCTACGGGGGACTGGAACGGTATTATTTTCGAAGAAAATGCCACGGGAAGCCTTAAGTATTGTAATGTCCGCTACTCTAAATACGGTGTCAGATGTAACTATGCCGATCCAAATATCCATAACAATACCCTGACTCATAATAATTATGGTATATACCTGTATTATGCATCGCCTAACATTATAACAAATACTGTAAGTAATAATACATATGGCCTTTATGGCCGTCATACTACCTCATATATATATAATAACTATATATTCAATAACACTTTTTCTGGCGCTTTTTTTAATTCATCTTCATCGCCAGATTTATACAACAATAGCTTCAAATCAAATATTGATGGAGTAAGAGCTGAATACTATAGTGAACCGAAATTCGGGCCAACATATAATGATCACGCATTTGACTATGGAAAGAATATAATAATCAATAATTATTCTTACGGTCTGATTTCTGATTATTTCTCAAGCCCTTTTCTTGGGAGTTCCAATCCATACAATACTAGAATTGGCGGTGATAATAGTATTTATGACAATTCTTGTAATGTAGGAGCAGATCATTTGAGTATTGTAGAAGCAGAATATAATTGGTGGGGTTCTTACCCGCCGGATACTTTACGATTTAGTAGTCGTAATAATTCTTCCATCAATCACAACAATCCCCTGAGCTCCAGCCCCGGCGGCGGGTCCACCTTAAGTAAAGCGGCATCAACTCTTGTGGCATCAGGGGAGTCCGGAAACAACAGGTTCGCCGGATTTGATCCGAAAAAACCCAACCCGAACAGACTCTCCGATCTCTGGCTCTGGGGCTATGACCTTTTTATCAACAATAAACAGGCCGACGCCATTGAGGTTTATAAACAGCTTATTTCTAAATTCTCAGGCAGCCGGCAGGCAGGAAACGCCCTTGTAAAGATCTGTCACATGTCCCGGAATACCGGCCGTGAGGATCTGAGTGCTTATCTTACGGATATCATTCAAAACCCGGAAATCTCCGGATCCCTGAAGCCGGTGGCTCTGGCCCTCTTGGCGGGAGATCAACTGTTCCGCAATGAGGCACAAAAGGCTGTTCAGACCTATGAAACGATCCTGAACCGATACCCCGATACAAAAAACGAATTTCACGCGCTTTACAGCCTGGTGCTGGCATATCACATCAACCTGAAAGATACCGAATCCGCCCTGAAATACCTGTCCGTGATGAAGAGTAAGTATCTGGATGAGGAGATGACACTCATGGCCCGGGAAGAGATGGGTGAAAAGGTAAAATGGTCCCTGGCCAAGGGCGGATACAGAGATCATGCCGATGAAAAAACCCCGGCTATTCCGGAAGAGTATGCTCTCAGAGACAATTATCCTAATCCCTTCAACCCCTATACAACCCTTGCTTTTGACCTTCCGGAAGAAGTCCGTGTCACGGTGACCATTTATGATATCACCGGCAGGCAGGTCATGACACTGACCCGTGATGAAGCATTTCCCGCCGGCTTTCACCAGATCCGCTGGGACGGACAAAACGCGGCAGGCAGGCCTGTTTCAAGCGGCGTGTATCTCTATGCCATGAAAACTTCCACCGGCTTTCAGAGGATTAAAAAGATGGTGATGGTGAAATAATAGGGATTTGAAGGTATCAAACGGAACCCTCATAAAAACGCTGCCCTGAAGACGATAAATGCTGCAGAGACGTGGTAATCCCGCGTCTCTGTTGTTTATGTGACATGTAAACCCATAAACTGAAAATACATATTAGCTGTCCGGCATGAAAAAAGCAGATGGAATCTTATCAAAAGCGGAAATGATCCTTGTCTTGATGATTTTGGGTATTACACCCCTCTTATTTACTCAAAAGATGACATATAATTTTCATACTCCGAAAAACCTGTTCTTTCAGTTGGCGGTTTTCACACTCACAGGAGTCCTTCTATTCAGAAAAGAGATCACGCTTCGTCTGAATTCCCTGGATTACCTTGTCATGCTCCGCTTTTTGTGGATGATTCCCCTTTCGCTTGTCACTGAAAGGTATTCCCGGCTGTTTAACAAAGGGGATCTTTTTCTATATCTGATTCTCTTCTATTTTGCCGTCCAAACGGTTCTCTCAAAACGAAAGACTGACGAAATCTTTGCGTTTATTAAACAGGGCACAAAGGTTTTATCCGTTCTCTGTTTTCTTCTGTCTTTGTATGGACTTTTTCAGTATGCAGGCTGGGATATTTTTCATCCGGGAGGGTATCCGTCGTATGAATCAAAGGTATCGGGCACTTTCGGAAGTGCCAATTCAATGGGCTGTTTTCTGGCTCTCCTGGTCCCCTTTCTCCTGTATCAACTTAAATCCAGTCCATCAAAACATATCACTGCTATCACCGTGATAACCCTCCTGATGACACTGACAGCGCTCATTTTAACCCTGAGTCGGGGCGCCTGGATCTCTCTTCTCGTCGGACTCTCCTTTCTGTATTTTCCCGGGATATTCCGACATCTGAAAAAGAAGATACCCCGCCGGTGGATAAAAGCCGTTTTAATCTGCCTGATGGTTGTATTGATCCTCCTTTTTTCCGCCGGCAGCTTTTTCCTGAACACGGATTCAGCCATGGGGCGGCTCTTTATCTGGAAGATCAGTGGTCTTATGATCGCCGATCACCCCCTGGCAGGAATTGGGTACGGTAACTATGGCACCCGATATCTGCAGTATCAGCAGCAGTTCTTTGACAATCCTGAAAATGCTGTTTATTATGATAAAGCCTGCCATATCCGGCTTGCGCATAGTGAGTTTGTTCATGTCACGGCTGAAAACGGCATAACCGGTTTAATCCTTTTTGCCGGAATAATCCTGCTTTTCTGCATCATGTCCGCTAAAATAAACCGTAAACCGGATACTCCGGACAAAAAACTGCTGATCCGGATAATCCAGGCATCCTTTTTAATCATCACGCTTCATGCCACTGTTGACTCCGTACTTCGGACACTGCCTATATCCATTATGTTCTATTTCGAACTTGCCCTCATATCCCTGTTGTATCATAAATACATGGGAAAAAGATCCGGCCCTGTCTTACATCCCGGAAAGAAAATCCGCGCTCTCATGAGATTGACCGGGATTTTCCTGATTGTGTGGACACTCGGTCATGTCATTTGGACCGGTACGGGTTATGTTTACTGGAAAAAAGGACAGGTCGCCGTTCTCAATCATCGCTGGCAGGAAGGTATAGATTATTACGAAAAAGCAACGTTGTATCTTCCTGACAAAGGAGAATTACGTTTTCATCTGGGTGCCGCATATGCTTATACGGGAGAAACGCACAAGGCGATTGATTACATTGAAGGATCAAGGGATAATTTTAATGATAAGAACATTTATCTGGTCCTGGGGCAAAGCTATATGCAGACTGAAAATTACACACGGGCTGAAGATCACCTGATTACCGTTACGGAAATGTTTCCCCAGCTTCTGTACCCCCATCTCTTATTAGCCGAACTCTATCACAAAACCGGGTACCTGTCTAAAGCAATCAGTGAGCTCCGGTTTATCCTTGAATCGGAACCTAAAATCATCTCGGATGATGTGATGACGATAAAACAAAATGCCATGCAATACTTGAATTTGCTCCTGGAAGAATAATTGATTTACAACAATAATTATAGACAGGCAACAGGCACACATTAATACTCTTTTACAGAGTAAGAGTATTCAGCGAGAGACCTACATTACAAGCCTTATTGAGTATGGATGTATCGATAGAAATATTCGAAATACAATGAGTTTTAATGACAGGTTAAGGTTAATAAAAAGGACGGTTGTGATGCCGCCCCTGGATTGTGTCATATTTATTGCAGACTTTCGACTGAAGCCTGCCCCGATAAGTCGGAACGACTTTCAGGGGACTGCCGACTATTTCATCAACACCATCTTTTGTGTCTTAATAGAACTCCCGGCTTTTAATCGTGCAATATATACACCGGAGCTGTAAGAGGATGCATCCCATGTGACGGTGTGATATCCGGCAGGGATGTACTGATTGACGAGTTGTTCCACCAGCCGGCCGGTGATGTCGTAAATATTCAAGGTGATCTGTGCCGGTTCAGGAAGGGAAAATTGGATGTTCGTGACCGGATTGAAGGGATTAGGATAATTCGCAAAGAGCCTGAATGTCTCTGCATGGTGAATCGTAGGTTTTGTTACAGCATTATACGAATTTGTCTGAAAATCATACCAAAAGGTATGTTGCGGGTCATGGGCATGCATAGGCCAGGGAAAGCGTTCCGGGACAAAGGGTACCGACGGGATGGTAAAAACCCATAGATAGACATTCCAGTCATAGGGATCTTCAATGCACAATGCCATTTCAACAGATTCGTCATTGTCAATATCCCCCAGGGCCGGACATTTAAAACCGGTTATTGCAGGAGTTACCAGGGGGGACCAGCTGACTTCTTCTCCGGTATGATGGTAAACATGGTAGTGGGAACTGTCATTAAATGCCAGATTGTTATCAACGAATATTTCCAAATCTCCATCCCCGTCAATATCTCCAATGACGGGATCAACTCCGGATTCTCTGCTGCCTGTGGGTTTAACCGGAAATCCCGGCAGGGGTGTTCCATCTGATGAATAAGTATATAGATGACCCGTATAATCCGCCCAGATGATTTCCAGTTGACCATCCCCCGTCAAATCAGCCCAACTGCAGGGTTTAGATATATATTCCGTGGAGAAATACCGAGGCCACCCCGGAAGAATTCCATGAAAGGGTGAAAACAGAGCCACGGCATATTCTTCCGGCGGAAAAATCCCCAGCTTATACATGCCGGCAAATATCTCCGCAATTCCGTCCCGGTCCACATCGGCTGCGGAGAATATGGACAAAAAATGGTCTTCAATATGCAAATGAACAGGTTCCATAAAAAAGGTCCCGTCCGGATTAAGAATATACAGGCTGTCACAGGAATTGATCTGCACCAGAATCTGTACTGAATCATTCCCGGTCAATGACGCAAGCTGATAATGACGGGGGCGGTTTTTTAAACGCACCGGCCAGCCGGGAAGAGACGTTCCGGTGTGATCAATAATCACCAGTTCATTTTCTTTATTAAAAAGGATATCCGCCATTCCGTCTCCGTTAAAATCGAATAATGTGGGGGTTTTGGGCTGATTGGTTGTCAGCGGCGCTTCAACAGGAAAGCCCGGGAACAATTCACCCCGGTGATTCCAGGCATACAGATAATGGTCCGATATCCCCCAGCCCCGGTCCCGGATCACCACATCCAATGTGTCATCCCCGTCAATATCCGCAATTGAGGCATTTTGCTGAATTCGATAGGTCGTCTCCTGCGGCCAGCCGGGAAGGGAAAACCCGTCTTTATTCACAATGAAGACTTTATTGTGGGCATTCATGATGATCTCTTTATATCCGTCTCTGTTCATATCCATCATAACAGGACTGGTTAAAAGAGGGCCCCCCAATGGAGCGTGTTCTAAAAAGATCCGGAATTTAAGAAAAGGCTCTGGTGCATTTTGTCCGAAAAAAACAGAACTGAAAAGACAAAGTAATAGCATAATCCTTGAAATTGATTTCATGTTACACCCTATAATATTAAGATAAGCTTGACAGATGGAAAAGAAAAGACTATTATAATTTTAGAGAGTAAAAAGGAGGTGTGGTATGAATCGCAAAATATTGACACGTGCTGTTGTGATGATGATTTGCCTGATGATTATCATGCCCGTAAACAAGTCAGCCGTTTCACAGGAACGGACAAGAGATGGATGGGGAATCGTAACAGATCAAAATGATAATCCGGTTAATGAGGTCTTAGTTAAATTTTATCAATACTATGGGCCAAATTATGCAAATAGGCGGTTTTTCTCATCTACAATCACTGACACACATGCAGGTATGGATGGTTGGTACGCCTGGGATGCGCCCGAAGGATATTATGACATCCTGGTGATGGAAAAAACTCAATACGAAGGAGGTTGGATACAAACATGGTTAGTTCCCGGCCAATGGCCAAATGTCGTCAGAAACATTAAGTTTGGCATTTATTCTACCAGTAAATAATATCTCAATTGATACTATATTTTGCGTCTAGAACCTCGATACTCTTTTTCGACTTTTGACTTTCGGCTCGCCAACAGCCAACTGACGACTGCCGACTGTTGACTTATTTCATCAACACCATCTTTTGTGTCTTTACAACATCACCGGCGACAAGTCTGACAAGATAGATTCCTGAGCTGTATTCAGAACCGTCCCAGGTCACTGTATGGTAACCGGAAGAAAACCGATTATGAACCAGGTTAGTCACAAAATTTCCGGTTACCGTGTAAACGGTGAGAATTACGCCGGATTCTTCCGGGAGACCAAATGTAATATGCGTCATGGGATTAAAGGGGTTGGGATAGTTGGGAAGCAGGCTGTAGGATTCCGGAAGCATAGCGGGGTCAATCTGTGAAGGTCCTGATATATCATCCGGGATACCATTTATGGCCAGATCCGCCACCAGTCCCACAACCGCTTTGGCCCGGTCATGAAAAACCGGCATGTCAAAAAAATCGATCCGGTCGCTTCCCCGGCCGCCCATATTGGGATTCAGGACCAGATACGGGTTGGTGGTGTCCGGATTGTCGATTGTCTGTGTTAAAGAAATGGATGGGACAGTCTTCTTATACAATTGCCCATAACCGCAGCAATTGACACATCGTGCGATGGATAGATCAACTGACCCCAGGCCGATAAGCGTTTCCAGTCGTTCAAGAACATGTTCCTGAACAGGCATGTGTTCGGGCTGTTCTACATACTGTGCATTGATTTCCTTCAGTCCTAGGGTATCAAAACCGATGGCTTCCACATCCACATTAAAGATTATGTGATCTATAAACGGATTTTCAGGCCATGCTGTTTTATAGAATGAGTTGGCATCTTGTGCTCCCCAGAGGGCAAAAAGTATAGAGTGAGATGTTTCAATATCTTTGAGGATCCGGGCACATTCCAGAAGGGCTGCCACTCCGCTGGCATTCATATCTGCCGAAGGATTTACGATGGATGGATGAGCCCAGCACTCGATCCCGTTGTAAAAGGCTGTCATCATCACATAAGAATCAGGATATTGACTCCCTTCTTTAACGATCAGCAGGTCGTTGACATCCAAATCTAAATCTACCGGGCGGGCTGTCACGGAATATCCGTATGATTCAAGAGTTTCCGTCAGATACTGCTCTGCCAGTGGAACATCGTTTTCTTCTTTTACCGTCGTAGTTAAAATGTAATAACGTTTTTCGATCTGCTGCTCGCTCCCCCCGATCATGGCCGTAGTGTCACCCGAAAGAACCCGCACATGATAACCCAGATTATCTATATTCACGACCTGCATAATATCCGGAAGGGTAGCAGAAAAAAGATATGATGTAAACAGAATGAGGAGGACCGGAATTGTTACAAATCTTATCGTTTTCATTGTTGCCTCCTTGTTAATTCTCAATATATTTTTGGGTATATTTATTATTACAGCCAATAAATAATAAAACAATGAATGAACAGATTGCATATCTCATCATTTTGCACCTTAAAATGAATGTATAATTAATAGTAATGATATAAAAATACCAAATCAAGTGTTTTTGATTTGTCATATTATTTCTCCCGGAATTGAAGTCCAGAACATACTGCCGACTGATGACTGCCCAATCAGTAGCCAGTAGCCGGTAGCCTGTAGTCAGTAGGATGGTTGAGAGGGTCCAGGTTGGTTTTGTGCTCTGGCGGATTTGTTGTTGGTTGATTGGCGGTTTTGTTTATAATAAAGAATTAGTTCTGTTATAAAGCTTTAACTTTTTTTATAATTTTCTGGTCCAATATTATCTCATTTCGTTTTTTCGTTCGGATGTATGAAATAAAAAAATGCTCCCTTCCTGAAGAAATGGATGAACTTGTATGTCTGTTCAGACTAACGGCTGTTTCTATACCATAAGTATTTTTTTTAAAGATTCAATACGATTTCTAAGAAGTAAAAACGACACTTTCATACACCCCGTCAGTCATGGAATATGTATTTGGATGTAATCAAAACATCAAAAAGATTTTACCACCCTCGAAATTGAAATAAAACCCTTATCGACCATGAAACCACCTAATGAAACAAACGCAGTCAAATGAAACAACATCATATCAACTGAAACAAAATCAACGCACCCTACTGACTACAGGCTACTGGACTGTCCACTTACGATTGCCGACAGTCAACTGTCGTCAGTGGACAGTCGTAAGCAAGAAGGGGATTGATTGTATGACTGAATGTATGGTTACCAAATTTTAACCTTCTTCATTCAATTCATCATTCTTAATTCTTAATTCTTAATTCTTTCTACACCCCTTCCTCATCACCTCAGACAACCGTAGAAAGAGAAAACGCCGATATGTACAACTATGCAGATAATACAGCCAATAATTACTTCAAGACGAATTTAATCGGAGCTTATGTAAGTTATAACAGCAATCCTGATCTTGGTACATATTTTGAAATCCCTGATATCTGCCGGGGCGGATTTAATTATTTTAAGACCTCTCCGGATTTTCATATTTATAATACAAACTCTTCTCAGATTAAAGCTGAAGTAAACTGGTGGTCTGCATCTGGCACATCGCTTGCCATTTCAGCCCTTCAGGGATTGCAGAGGATTAAAAAGATGGTGATGGTGAAATAATGGGGCTTTGAAGATATCAAACGGAACCATCATGAAAACGCTGCCCTGAAGAAAACAAATACTGCAGAGACGTGGTAATCCCGCGTCCCTGTTCAGACAGACCTTTTACTCTGACTGAAATCATTATCTGATTAAGATACAATTCACATAAATAAATAATGGACATATTACTTGACAATAACAAATACAATGGATATAATAAAAAAGATATAGACACCCCCTTAATCACTCCTTCTTAGTGGATTCTCTCTGTCGAATGAAAAAGGGTTTTGTCCCTTCGTTATGATTCAAACAGGATGAATAAGTAAATAAAAAGGTTTTTTCATGCCTAATCTCACACATTTTATATCAGGGAACAGATATCCGGCACTGTTGCTGCTTCTTCTCCCCTTCCTCATCACCGCCTGCTTCAGTCCGGAGCCGGAGGAATACGGACTGGTGCTCGAAGCGGTGGATGTGGTCTGTGTGGAGGCCACATTCCGGGTGACGGCTTCC
>NPIE01007897.1_pt1 | contig 20724 bp, 20 predicted proteins | sample 8637661 | NCBI WGS metagenome assembly NPIE01 (sample SAMN07420842, study PRJNA396082) | bioreactor metagenome | isolation source: sample BA12 brine-fed electro-methanogenic bioreactor BA | place: Japan: Kochi | collected 2016-12-09
GAACGGTGATCACATCCCCCAACTCACCGCGCAGCATATTCTCCGAGAAAATATTGCTCTCGCGTTCAAAGGTCGGGTACAGGATTTGGCGGGCTGTCAGGCGTAATGCACGCGGCACCAACAGGTAACGTGCATCCACTGACAACATCGGTTTGCTTGCATCGGTCGAGATCATGCTCTGTTCATAAATTGCCTGGCTGGCAGCTTCAAAACTGGCGGTACCCAAAGCAGTGGTTCCTAAATTATTATGGATCACCGCATCAAACACGTTCACCCCATCCGCCATCACCGGACCGATGCCGTTGTTACTGCTGAAGATGCCCGCAACCAGACTAGAAATATTGCGAATGGCAGTCGAAGCCAATTTGTTAGGCAACTGGCGTAGCTTGTGGGTTTCATCCTTGTCAATCATCTCCAGGGTGATCGGTAAGAGACCCCCATATTTGCGGAAGGTCTGGCTTTCACCGCTGTCACTGATCGCCAGTTCACCATAATCACCGCCTTCGGCAACCAATCCCAGTGCACTTACTTCACCCAGTAATATGCCACTCACCGGTTGTAAGGAACTCATGTGCTCAACATGCACCACCTTCTCCCACCAGCGGTAACCGGCTTTACCCAATTTTTCCCATTGTGCTACCATGATTTTGTTGAAGCTGTTTTTGAGCACATTGGAAATGCTGTCACTATCCGCCAATTGCACGCGTTCCGGTTGGAACCTGCCATGAAACTCCAGATCTCCGGTCAGGCGTAAATACAACTCGCGAATACCGGACAATCGCGCTACATTGGCATTGCTCATGCTGGCANNCTGGCATCCCGCGGTGCGCCTAACAAATCATCCGTGGCTGCCTGTAATTGATCGCGTTCCGAGCGCATTTCTTCAATACGACCTGCCCCGCGAATAGCGTTGCGTCCGCTGATAGCGGCGACCAGTTCGCGCTGCTGGCTAATCGCCTGATCCAACTCCTCCAATTGGAAAGGATGGTTTTCAAATTGTTTACGAAGCGCGATTTGTGCAGGCGCTGGCAATTCACTTTCCTTTAATTTAAGTTGCAGCAGGTTGTTCTTAATCTGATTAACTTCTTGCGAGAGTTTTGTTTCCTGCTCACTGGGTTTTTCGATTGTTTCTTCACTTAATTTCACTTCTTCTTGCATACTATCCTCCTGTTGTTGTTTTTGATTGAGAACCCGCTTGAAGGCACCCCCTCGTGCGGGACGATAGACCAGATCCAGGCTGATCACTTTGATAATCTCTTTAACCACTTTTCCACTGGCACTGAAGACGATATCGGCACTGAAACCCAGCTTTGGCTTCGGCAGTTCATCGGCTAACCATTGGGTGCCGATCGCTTCCAGCACCTGCCCACTCGGCCCCGATGGACGCAGTCGCAACCTCACACCCCCCTCGCCATCATCGAAACGCGCAGCAAAGGTAATCCCTGCCAGATCGCGCACACTACGCTGGGTTTGCTGTTGGTGGTCAATAAACACTTCCACCCCTTCCCAGAGCGCCAGTGAGGAACGCAAGGCTTCCCGGGTAAAATGCCAGCCATTCCCCACCCCTGCGGTGATGCCAGTTACTTCGAAAATTGGCTTTTGTGTGTTGTGCTCTTCGTTCGCGTCTGTGGCATCGGGAGTCCAGGCTTGCAATTGCACCTGTGCTCGCACTTGTTGCATTTCTTCTTTCATAAAACCTCCTTTAAATTAATGGTTGCTGTTTCTGTTTAGTTTTCCTCCATCCTCCTCCTTTCATCCTGCAGGCTGGCAATGCCGCGGGTTTCACCACTTTCGCTATCAACAGCTTTATGTCCTGCTGGGGGGGCATACGAACGAGTTTCAGCTGGTTTCCTTGCCGGATCTTCACCAGTAGGCGTTTCGGCATCCTGTGCCTGCACCTCACCTGCAAAGCGATAGACCATGCGCAGTAATTCTTCACGATCGATCAATCCCCGATCGAAAAGATCAAAGAAAGTACGGCTGGCTGCCTGGGTGGCAATTGCCAAAGCAGCATTATCCCGTGAGCTCAAATCGGCTGCCTGCACTTGAATAACAGCTTCAGGATCGACTTTGCCATCGAACTGTGAGCGCCTGCGTACCGCAACCACCGCTATCTGGCGCAACATTTCGGTGAAGAAAAGCTGGCGCTGTTCAAAATGACGGAAGGTTGGGCCACCGGCTGCTTCGGCGGTACTGCGGGTGGAAGACTCGGGCTCCGCCAAAAAGTGCAATGGAACACCTGCGCCAGCTGCGATCATTTTCTTGATGCTCAACCCATCCGTATTAGCTTCATGACTCTCCAGGCGGGGATGAACCACATCCCATTCTTCAGATTCATCGGTCACCAGAATGGAACCAGGTGTTGGCGGTAAAGCATTTAACACAGCCTGGCGGTTGGCGCGTTCAGCTTCACTCAGGAAGCGTGCTTTGACGACAAAATAGAAGGCGTTGCGATAGCGGTTCAGGCGGGTACGGTCTTCCAACCACACTGAATAGCGATTGAGCCAGATCAATAACGGTGCCAGATCGCTTTCACCGCGCACCGCACCGGGTGGGCGGTTGATGGCAAAGTGCATCATCACACTTTGGTCTGGTTGATCCAGCCGGCTATCATAGGCTGGCCAGGTAGCTCCTTTTCCAAATGCATCAGTTTGTTGGTAGTAAGCCAGTTCCTGTTGTAAATCATTCTCGGCTGTCTCTATCGCGGTGATCTGGATAGCGGGGACGGCACGCACGTAAGTCATGCCAGAGCTATCGGTCGTCAGCAGGAAGAACAGCTCACCGGTACGGGTCAACTCGTCACTCCATTCATACACACGTAGCGCGCATTGATTCAGCTCATGCTGCCACCACTCGCTCAAAAATTTCGTTGTAGCAGGATGATCGCAATGAATCCGGATGCCACCTCCCACCACATACTGGCTGGTCAACCCTACGATGCGCCTTGCTAAGGGATTGGCGCGCCAGGCTTCCAGTGCCTGTTGCAGAATGGTTTGGTGATCATAAGGCAAGCGATCACGCGATTCTTCCAAAGGCAGACTGAAAGGAATTTCAGGGATGGTCTGCAGGGATTGGCGAAATAAAAATTTACGGATGCGTTCAATTAAATTCAGTTTCATAATGCTCCTTATATGGTTTCGGTCGGCAGATGACTAATCCCAGTTGGGTTTACGTTGCGAGCCCTGATCAATCTCTCGCAATGGGTCACCTGCCGTGATGATTAATGTTTGCTGGTTGTGTAACAGTTCTTGTTTTTCCAAAACGGCACATAATGCCGCTGAAATCAACCAATCGTCATGCACTTCATGACCATGCTCATCACGGGTACCAGCTGGGACTTGCCACCGCAAGGTTTTCTCGGGACCGAGCGAGATGCTGGAGGTACAGGCACGTGCCTGTGAGAAAAATTGAATTTGATCCGCATCACGCTCCCGATAATCTTTGAAGCGACCGCTATCGATCACAGCCAAAAAATCCCATCCCAAACGGCTCTTACTGCTGGCTGTGAATTGAAAAGGGATCACCTGCCCGGGTAATGCACGTTGTAAAAATGAAGCGACGCCAGCCCCAATCCCGGTAGCATCCACCACAAATTGGCGCGGATTCCATGCTTTTGCCAGTGCCAGCACCTGCTCGAACAACGCACTTTGTGAAATACCTTGCCAGGCATGCCGGGTAACCACGTGGTAATGATTTTGTGCCACACCCCAACTTGTCTTTTGAGGGTGAATGGAAAAAATGGTCAAAGCACTGTAATCGCGCTGCGGGTTGCTCAGCTGTCCACTCCCAGCCATGCCCTGATCTTCCCCGGCAACATCCAGACAAAACAGATAATGGGCAGCTTTTTGGGGTTGGATATGAAGCCCATGCTCGCCACGCATCAATCCCAAACGGCCATCATGGAAAAGCTTGCCACCGTTTTCCAGAATCTCCGAGAAAAACTGCGTGCGCACCATTGGGTGATCGCGTCCCAATTGCTCGATCTGACGTTGAACGAAACGCCCATAGGCTGGAACCTCCCCAGCCACCTGATCTGCATTCAGCACAAACGCCCGTTGAATGCCATCTTTTGCCTGCATTTGCTGAACCAGCCGTAACTCACGCGCTAACAAAGTATCCTCCGTCCAGGCCGTACCCCAGAAGACACGCGTAGCATTGGTGCTGGCAGCCATGGGAGCGATCTCTTTATCGTACTTCTCCAGTGACACATCCTGGGCTTCATCCACCTGCAATAACGTAGAGGCGGTGGCTCCAACAATATTCGCTTCTGGTGCGCCGGAAAGGAAAGTAATACTTGCCTTGCCCACCACATAGCGATAGCCAGCTTCTTTCTGCCATAACCCTTGCAGTAATGGATGTTGATTAAGAACCCGTTGCAATCTGCGCATGGCATTCTGGCTTTGTGGTTTCCAGGTGGGGGAGATTTTGACCAGTTCCCCGCCTTTGTGGAAGAAACGCAACAATAAATAAGCTTCTACCTGAGCTTGAAGTTCGTTCTTGCCACTCTGGCGGGGAAACATGACCACAAAAGAATCTCCCCTGGCGGACAACACTGAGTCCACAATTGCACGTGCGACCGCTTGTTGATATTTTCGCAGTCGAATACCCCCTGTTGCTGCGAAAAGGTAAGGATCGCTTATTATTCTCTGGAGGAGTGCACGATCAAACGCCATCAAAAGCATCATTCCTTCTTCGATGAGGTTGATTGCACATCAGATAAGATTTCTTCGAGTGATTTCTGAAGCTGATCAACAGGCTTCGTTTCACCCTCCAACTTGTCGTGAATACTAACCAGACGGGCTACATTCATCACTGTAGTGCCAATACGATAGATTGCCTCTCCCAGTTCCTTCAAGTCAGGTTCAATAGCTAGAAGCTGATCGAAGAATTGTTTGATCACATAACGGCTTAAATTAATTTCATCTTCCAGGCTGTCCAGAGGAATATCCGGAATCTGACTCAGAAATTGAGGTGGTAAATTTTGAAAATAGTAACTTTGTATCGCCTTCTTTCGGCTGCGGGTGCGGGGTACGCGCTGTTTTCTGGGTGTCATACATTTCCTTTCATTATAGAAATATTGTTCTATTTTCAAATCAAGTATGACGCCATTTTTAGGTTTTGACAACCTGCATAAATGTGCAGGTTTTTAACGAAAAAACACCCATTTTGGCAGGTTTTTGGCAGGTTTTTAATGAATCGGGGTAATTGATTAAGTAAAAATGGAAGAACATCTTCCGTCTAACCTGTATTTACCCAACTTATTTAAAATCCGATATAATTGGGACGTCTTGTCAGACATCTTCGTATTTAAGCTTGTTTTATTTGTTTAAGGAGGATCGAACTTATGGAGGGAAATACGACTGCCCTTACAGTACTAACCCAAACAGGTGCTGACCGAGCAGCCTTGCCACTACTTTGGTGGTTGGGACCCATCACAGCAATTGTGGCATTAATATTTGCAATTCATTTTTATAAACAAATGATGCAAAAGCCTGAAGGCAACGATAAGATGAAATTTATTGCCCAGGCAGTTCGCGAAGGTGCAATGGCTTATTTACAACGCCAATATAAGGTTGTAGGCATTGTCTTCGCGATTTTATTTGTCATCTTTTTGGTGCTTTCATTCTTTAAATTACAGAACCCAATCGTACCATTCGCGTTCCTGACCGGTGGATTGTTCTCCGGTTTATGTGGTTTCTTTGGGATGAAGACTGCTACCAACGCCTCCGCGCGTGCGGCATTCGCAGCCAGCAATAGTCTTAACGCAGGCTTGCAGGTAGCCTTGCGTGCTGGTGCAGTGATGGGGTTGGTAGTGGTTGGTTTTGCTTTGCTGGACATCACGCTGTGGTTCTTGTTGCTATATTTTGGTTTTCCAATGATATTCCCCAATAACTTCATCAGTGTAACCGCCAATCCATTACCTCAAATCACTGCTATCATGCTCAGTTTTGGGATGGGTGCCTCCACCCAGGCACTTTTTGCCCGTGTGGGTGGTGGAATTTACACCAAAGCCGCCGATGTTGGCGCTGACCTGGTTGGTAAAGTAGAAGCAAATATTCCCGAAGACGACCCGCGCAACCCGGCAACCATTGCAGATAATGTGGGGGATAATGTGGGGGATGTAGCGGGTATGGGTGCTGACCTTTACGAATCATATGCTGGTTCCATCCTGGCGACCTCCGCCCTGGGAGTAGCCGCTGTCACTTTGGCTGGGTCTGGTTTGATCCCGGGGAAATCCCCCCTGGAAACCGGATTAATTTACATTACTGCGCCAATTGTGTTGGCTGCTTTGGGTATTGTGTTGTCAATTCTTGCTGTTTATTTGGTGAAAACAAGAGATGATGCTGATCAGAGTCAATTGATTGCCTCCTTGAGCAGGGGATTAAACCTGAGTTCTTTAGGGATCGCTGTGCTTTCTCTGCCATTATTGTATATTCTGGGATTGCCCAACTTTCTTGCGGTGTGGATCTGTGTTTTAGCCGGTCTGGTAGTTGGCCTGGTCATTGGTAAATCCACCGAATATTACACTTCACACGCCTTCAAACCTACCCGCGATATCGCCGAACAGGCAGATACGAGCTCAGCCACCGCGTTGATCGAAGGATTGGCAGTGGGTATGGAATCAGGCGGCATTCCGGTGGCGGCAGTTGTTACTGGCATCATGGTTAGCTACTATGTAGCAGGCGGTGTGGATAACCTGCTGATGGGTCTCTTCGGAGTCGGGATTGCTGCGGTTGGGATGCTCTCCACATTGGGTTTCACCCTGGCAACCGATGCGTATGGTCCCATTGCGGATAATGCGGGTGGCAACGCCGAAATGTCCGGGTTGGACCGCAGTGTTCGCCAGCGCACCGACGAACTGGATGCCGTTGGTAATACCACCGCTGCTATCGGTAAAGGTTTTGCAATTGGATCTGCTGCATTAACCTCCATGGCACTACTGGCAGCCTATCTGGAAGAAATTCGATTGGTACTCTCTGAACTGCGCCATGTAGAGGAATTATTGGTGCGCGGAGAAATGATCCCGGTGATGAAAATGACCATGGACAACTTCATGGATTTTTATAATGTTTCCTTATTGAACCCCGCCGTTTTGGCTGGGCTCTTCACCGGGGCTGCAACTGCCTTCTTCTTCTCTGCTATGACTATGCGTGCAGTGGGACGGGCTGCGACCGGTATGGTGGAAGAGGTGCGCCGTCAATTCCGTGAAATTGAAGGCATTCTGGAAGGCACTGGACGCCCGGATTACGCTCGCTGTGTCGCCATCAGTACCGCAGCTGCCCAGCGCGAAATGATCGCCCCAGCCATGGTGGCAATTATCGTCCCGGTGGTTATTGGGATTGTGTTTGGGATTGCCGGCGTGCTCGGTTTGCTGGCTGGCACACTCATCACCGGGCTCTCATTAGCTATCACCATGTCCAATGCGGGTGGTGCCTGGGACAACGCCAAGAAGTACATCGAAGTTGGTAAATTCGGCGGAAAAGGTTCTCCAGCTCATAAAGCAGCCGTGATCGGAGATACCGTCGGGGATCCCTTCAAAGATACAGCTGGCCCCTCACTGAATATCCTGATCAAACTAATGACCATGGTCTCAGTCGTGTTTGCTGGCTTGATCGTTGCTTTTGGAAATGGCCAAGGGATCATTTACATGCTGTTTCACTAGTATTTAACAACACTATTAAATATTGAGACGGGTAGAACTTTGCCCGTCTTTTTTATTAAATCAAGATCCAATTTCAGTAATAAAAATTGAATTACTCCTATAATTAAAATATCCAATCAATAATTCAAGATCATTCCATACAATAATCCATTGCAAAAGTAATCAATTTAATAGGTTCGATTTGCAGTTTTTTTCTCTACTTGCACAAGAACTGAGAGGAAACATGAAAAACATCATCCGCAGAAAAAAAAGTGTCTTGTTTTTAATAGGAATATTATTAATTGCTATTTCCTGTAATTTGCCGATAAATAATTTGGCTGAGAGTGAATTAAGCGCTGGTCTCAGAATGGTAACCGAAGATGTATTACAGGAAGAACTGGCAGAGATAAACCAGAAGATCGTTGAAAATTTTGTGGGTAAAAACAATTATTCCGTATCTCCACCGAAAGGTGTTAAAAACGATTCCAAGTGTGACCAGGGTCACCCGTCAGAAAAAAAAGTCACCACATTTAATACAATCGATCGAGTCTTAGCTGAGGAAACCTGGCAGTATGATAAAGTGGTTATTAAAGAAGAAGGCAAAACCCATATCTATAACCTTGCAGTGCCTGTTAAACCCAACATCTTCTGCCGACAGACGGAAAATTATTTGGTAGAGTGTATCTATTTATCTGACAAAGGATATTCCATTCGGGTATTCGAAGAACCATATCATGGCAGTTACCAACCTTATGCATTTAATGAATTTAAGCCCTGTCATGAATTAAATTATAACTGGGAAGGGGCGGCTGAACAGAATTTAACAATTGATCTGGAACTTAGGTTAACAGAAGTACCAGGAAAATGGGATATTAACCAATGTAATGCAATCACTGATATCAATAAAACCCAGATAGAGTTTTCTGAAGGGAAAAATTATGATGAGAATGGGGGGTATCTGGAATACACTTATTGCGAATACAATACCGTCTTTAAAAATACAGGTGGACTCCCGGTATCAATCATTTATTATCATTACAGATATGATGAAAGTGTTGATGACTCTGAATGGGTGCAAGTATCCGCACGAGCACCAGGCGAAGAATATTCCTCCTACAACTATGTGGATAAATACGAATCAAATGATTATCTAAGTGCTTCCTTTATTGCCAAATTTGTAGCTATTTATGACATACCCAATTGTAGTTGGATTAAAGAAGGTGGCATACGTTATGACATTGTAACGATCATTCAAAACGATTATTCCCCCTGTACGGTTATTACAGGATATGAAGGTAGAGATTATCTATCTATGCCTGATTACTTAGAAAGCCTGATCAAAGATTAGTATTTCTTGGCCAATCTCTTGGTGACAAACGAACGATATAGGAACAAAATACGCAACATGATCGTTGCATACAGCAAACGTGTCCAAAAATGTTTCAAACCTGGGCGGTAAGCGTACTCAATATAATCCCTGACTTCCGTTTCCTGATCAGAAATTGATCTGAAAGAATGAGTGTGTTCCCATAACAGCATGGGACCAGCGACCTGCACATCGGTAAACCCATGAATTGGATCAACCTGAACATGCTGTGCCACCCAGCGCACCGGGAAGGGACCAAACCACATCGTGAATTCCGCCATAGAGCCTTCTCCCAATGGTTCGATCTGGTGAATTTGTACGAACACGGGGAAAGGCGTCAGCTGTTTGAGCGCAGTAGTGCTGCTATGAAATTCCGCTACGGCCTGGATAGGTGCCTTCACCGTAAATGTATTCGTAAAAGTTTTCATTTTCTCCATTCCACAACATGATTTTCATCCAATCCCGATTAATTATCAAAGTATTGTATAATCTTTGTAGAATCTATTCATTGAGTGAGCATTGAATTTTATAGGACATTAAAATTTTAACCACGAAGAACACAAAGAACTCAAAGTATGACAAATATAATCTTAGTGGTCTTCGTGTCTTTGTGGTTTTTCCTTTTCAACTAAGAATTTTTTTCATACTCCATTACAATTAACCAATGACCACCGATCAATTCTGGAACTTCTATTGGGAAACCCGCTTACAATACTTGCAAGGCCAGGGGAAAGGCGAGGTAATCCTGCAGGCATCGCGATTAATTCGTAAGATGAATCAGCCGGCACGTATTCTTGAAGCTGGTTGTGGAGAAGCACAAATTATTGGTGCTTTGGTGGATGCACACGGTAACCCAACTGGAAAGCAGTCCAGCGTTGGGATTGATCGGGATGAAAAAGCCCTGGTAGTTGCCCGCCAACATTACCCCCCCATCCGCTTTCTGCAAGGTGATTTTACCGACGCCTCACTACTGCAATCCCTGGGACAATTCGATTTGCTGTTGTTGGTAAATGCCCTGCACCACGTCTTCTCTGATGCATATGATCCCACCCTGGGCGATATTGATGTGCCACTCGGCAAAGCCAATGTGCGAACCAGTTTTGCTGACCTGGTTCAAACCATCAAACCAGGTGGCCACCTGATCCTCTTTGATGGCCTCGAAGCAGACGGTTCACCTGAAACAAAAGTTCAGATTCGTTTCAAAAATACAGATGCCTGGCAAAAATTCCAGACCTTTGCCCAGGAATACAAACCCTTCCGAATCCATTTCAGCCTTATTCAGGATAAACTGGTTGAACTCACGTTACACGCCTTCACCCGCTATGTGACCAAGATCATCTTTCTGGGAAAACCACTCTGGGAACGCGAACGGCACGAAAGCTACCAATATTTCCAGGAAGAGGAAATGCGTCAAATGTTACTGGATAATGGTTTGGTTATTCAGGAATTTCAACTCATAAGTGTCGATTACGATCACTGGTTACAGGAAGTCGAAATCATAACCCCCAATGTCCTATTTCCACCGGAACATGTGATTATCACAGCCCAAAAAATGAGATAATTACCGGTAATTTATGTTTTCCACTTTCCCGATTCCATCAAAACCGTAAGGAGACTCCATGCCCTATAACCGCCTTAGCACCAGTAAAATCGTCAAAATTGTCGGTTGCCACCCCAACACCGTGCGCATGTATGAGGCTTGGGGATTGCTCCCACCGGTCCCACGTGCTGCCATTGGTTATCACCTTTACACCGAAGACCACCTGTATCAAATGCGTCTAGCTCGCACCGCGTTGAACACTCCGTGGCCGAGGAAAAATATTCGCACAGCAGCTTTCGCACTCATCCATCAAAGTGCTGCCGGTGAACTAGGTGGCGCATTGGAAAGTGCCTATCGCTACATCGTGTTGGTGCAAAATGAACATAACCAGGCTGAAATGGCTGCTGAACTCGTTTCTCGCTAGGCGCAAGGCTTCCCCACTGACTCTACCTATCAAAATCTACATATCCGTGATGCTGCATTGCACATAAATGTCACCGTCGATCAGCTGCGCAACTGGGAACGTAATGGGCTCATGGATGTTCCCCTTGATGCACATAACAGATACCGCCTATATGGTGCTCCGGAATTGGCGCGCGCACGCGTAATTCGCGTTTTGCGCAACGCTGGTTACAGCCTGATGGCCATCTACCGTATGCTTAACCAGCTGGACACGGACAGCTCCACGAACATCAAACATGCCCTCAATACCCCCCGCCCGGATGAAGATGTATTCCACGCCACCGATCATTGGCTTTCTACATTGGACATGATCGAAGAAAGTGCTCGAAAGATAATAGAAATTCTGGAAGAATGGCTGAAACGAAAAAGATAAAAAGATCAAATTTACGCTTCTTTTTTCCAAAATTTGATCTTTTAGTCAGATTTTTTGTGCTATTATATGTTTATTAATTTTTCGCAATTTTAACCTCATTAAAAATTTCTCAAAAACTGTTTAATAATCAAATACAATGATGCCTCTTTACAGCCATTAGGGAGGGGTTCCATGCTTAATCAAAGACGTTGGGTTTATTCAATCATCATCTTTATGATCATTTTTACATCCTTTGGTTGTTTTTCCATGTCGTATTTCGTTGATTTGGATTCTGACGGATCAGGTAAAGGAAAAATTTACCATAAAGTAATATTTCCAGACATTGGCGAATCCGGAGCTTCCGCATTAGATTCTCATGTAGCAAAATTAAACAAAGAAGGATGGGAAAATATTGAATTTAGCGCCACAGAAGATGAGCTATTGCAACTCACTGCTGATTACACACTTGATCCAGCATCCGGGCGAGGGTTACCAGAATCGATGAAAAAATTCACGATTATAGTTGAGGAAGCTGAAAATGGCTATAAATATTTCACGATGAATGGCGCATATGACTACACTGAATTGCAGAAAAACTGGCAAGAAATTAAAAATGCAGAATCAGGATCAGTCGATTTAGGCAAGATGTTTGGTGGTGAATATTCCGCTGTGAATAAAGAAGACATTGATGCCCTAATCCAAAAATACGGTGAACCTAAAGTAGAATTCAAAATTAGGCTCCCCGGCAATACGCCCGTCGACGCCAAAGGCACCTGGAACAATTTAAACGATTACATGAATGGTAAAACGGACATCATTGAATTTATTTGGACGCCTGATAAACGTCCAACTGGCACATTAATGGTTTCACGTCGTTGGGAACCGAAAGTGGAATTGACTGAGGATCAGATCAACCAGAATTTAGCCGAATTGTTTGTCCGCTATCAACAGGAAATTCCCATCGGGTGGAATATTAACATGTATGAAATGCCAACTGCTGGCTGGTTTAATAATTTTATTTTTGCTCATTTCGATAATGAGGCTTACACCTGTGGTAGTTACCAGAATTATGTGATGGATTTCCTTGATCAAATTCGCACCAACCCCGACCCTGAAATCAATAGCGTGCTAAATGGCTTGGATTACGGTCCCATTCAAACCAATGGCGGTGGTCATGTTGCGGTGGTGGTTTACCCTTCTGGTTCAGACTGGACCCAAACAGGCACCGTCTTTGATCCCTGGCCAACCCAACGCCCAGAAACCTACAATATTAATACATGGTTTCTTAACCTCGGTTTGTATGCCTATAGCGGATATTCTCCTGAAGTCAGTTACGGTATGGAAAACGCATATCCTCACCTCTCTGGTAAACCGCCTTCATATCCGGCACAAGTGGATTTGGAAAAGAACAGAGCCCAACCAGTCAGGCAGATATTAGTCATCAACTCACCGGTAACTGTTTTGCTGAAAATGGAAGATGGAAGTTTCGTGGGCGTCAATCCAGATGGCACAGCAACGAACCAAAAACCAGTGAATGTATCCTTTTACACCGTACCAAAGGAAAATGGTGAGCATGCATGGTTCTTTATGCTGCCCGATCAGTTGGCAGATGTGTCTATCTATGGACAGGATGAAGGGTTGGTGCACATGGCACTTGTTTCACAGGATAAGATCATGGCTTACGAACCCCAACGGATCCAGTTCGGGGAATCACTTAATTTTTCCATTCAACCAGAAGCTACTTTAAGCCCCCTTCAACTTGAAAGTGGTACTTCCGTTGAACCTGTTATTGTTAACCAAGAAAAATTCCTTTCGATAATCGGAGTGGCTGAACCGGTTGATTACCAATCGCAACCTGAACCAGAAGAAAATATATTTGGTCCCGAACCCCCTTATGATGAAGACGATTCTTCTAATGTAAGAATTATATTGTTTATGATTTTTGGCCTTTGTTGTTGTTTCGTGGTTATCTTAGTTGTAGTTGTAACAATTGTTGTGTTAAGAAGACGCCAAAAATAAAAATGAAATACCTTTTTTGCAATCAGGTTATATAAATCGCAATTCTTTTCCCCGCGAGACAGCCTCGCTACGCCCATGCACATTCAATTTACTATAGATATTTTTAATATGTGTCCGTACCGTGTTTGCGGACTAGAACAATTGCTCAGCTATCTCTGGCGTGGAGTATGGGCTATTTAGAAATGTTGTTTCTTGGATATACTTGTGCATCAAGAGCTTTTCGGCTTTGTGACAAATCAAAAAATATGCCACTTTCATCGAGGGAATCTTTTAGATATTCCAGGAAAGGCTCTAAATCATCATCGGAACTATTCAATGAAAGCCAACCAAAATTTACACTGTTTCGCTTTCGTGGTGATTCAACCCATGCGCTAACGAGTGTGATCTTTCCTTATCCTTCTGGTGCTGATACCAAAGTTAGCTTATGGTTAAACACCTCATCGCGTTTTTCAAACATTTGAGGACGAACCACATAGCCGCTAGAAATGGGGGGTGGAAAAAATTTCCTTTGAAAAAGCACTGTCACATAATCATTATACAGTTCATCATCCCACGAAATCCATCACTTATTTTCATTTGATGGGTACTAAGTGAAGTTAAGTGCAAACCTAAATCCCGAACTCTTAGTAAGATCCCGAAAAGTTCAGCTTGATCATGAATTTCTCCTTGCAGAATTGTCTCATTGTCACCAATAACTAAATCCAACGGAAAAAAATAAGATCTCCATTTTTCTTCCAACACATCGCTGATACAGATTTCATACTCTCTTTTGTCAATCATGGAATCACTTTCTTTATTTTCGATTGTAAGCAATCGCACTTTCTTCGACAAAGATAAAATCTAAATGTCTCCACATTTGATGAGTGTCAATGTACTGCCTACTGATACCAGTCCAAATCCTAAGAAATCTAAAATTAGATTTACAGGGATGATCTCCAGTACCATCAAGGTCGGCACACTGAGCCCTGCGAGAATTAATCCAATTGAAGTTACCATACATATCTTGGATGCATGAACCTTCGAAAATCATGTCTATTTTGGGTATAGGATTTTTGATTCACAACTAGATACTGTCTATTTTCGATGGTAGCCATAACAACCTCCTTTTTTTTCTGGTTGTATACATATCTTACCGACACTTTTATGCTGGGTCATCACCTAAATTAGGTGAACAAAGAAGGTGAAAAGGAAGTGATTTTCTCAAGTTTCACCTTGACATACCTTTCCTTATATCGTAAAATTACGATATAAGGATTTATGAAAAAAACTTCCCACCTTTCAGAAGACGATCAACGCTTAGCAACGATGCTAAAAGCGCTTGGGAATCCAATCCGTTTTCGCATCATGCACATTCTGGCAGAAAGAAAAAGCTGTATCACTGGCGAAATTGTTGAATTGACAGATTTAGCCCAATCAACCGTCAGTCAACACCTGAAAGTGTTGCGTGAAGCTGGCTTGATCACCGGCGAGATCGAAGGTCCAGCGACCTGTTATTGCCTGAATGACAATGGCATCCGATGGATGAAGACCAAAATCGATCATTGGTTGCCCGAATGTTGCCCACCAAATGAAAAAGGACATTTTGTTTTGAACCTTCAAGATACGTAGTCAAAAATTTTTATCGATTTACATCGTAAAAATTCGATAAAAGGAGAAACATCAAAAATGCAACCTAAATCCAACACCTATTTTAAAGAAGTAGCACATCAATGGGACGAGTTACGCAAAGGGTATTTCCCTGATTCATTAAAAGATGAGATTGTATCGAAAGCGTATTTATTACCAGGAATGCAAGTAGCTGATATTGGTGCTGGTAGTGGTTTTCTCAGCGGATTGCTCGTTGGAAAAGCTGGTTTAGTACATTTGGTAGATTCCTCCGAAGAGATGTTGGCGCAGGCTAAAAAAAACTTATCCGCTAATTCCAATACTCAATTCCACCTTGCCGAAGGTCGTGAAATTCCGTTACCAGACCACAGCCAGGATGCTGTGTTTGCCAATATGTACCTCCATCATGCGCCAGATCCATTAGCCGCCATCATAGAAATGACCCGTATCCTTAAACCAGGTGGTCGTTTGCTTATCTGTGACCTGGATTTACATAATCACACCTGGATGCAGGAAGAAATGGCAGATGAATGGCCAGGGTTTGATCGAATGCAGATCATGGAATGGTTCAGGCAAGCTGGTTTGGTAAATAGCTATATCAATTGTAGTGGCTCAAATTGCTGTGGCACAAGCCAGATAGATGACACACAATCTGCAGAAATCAGCACCTTTATTGCTGTCGGAACCAAACGGGTGCAGCGTAAAGAAAGTGTCAAAGAAAATTACAGTCTTATCGCGNNTTGAATCTGGTTGCGGCTGTGGCTGCTCTCCTCAAACCGATCAAAGCAATCTTCTGGTTCAGCAATCCTGTTGTCCCCCTCAAACACAGGAGAAACCGCTCTATCAATTGAATGAACTCCAAATCATTCCTCAGGAAGCAGGTGAAATCTCCTTAGGGTGTGGCAATCCGTTAGCGATGGCATCTCTCAAACCCGGGGAAACCGTGGTTGACATTGGTTCGGGTGGCGGTATCGACGTGTTTTTGGCAGCTAATCGTGTGGGCAAAAGCGGGCATGTGATTGGCGTTGACATGACCCCTGCCATGTTAAGTCGTGCACGGGAAAGTGCCCAAAAGAATGGTTATCACCAGGTGGAGTTCCGCCAGGGAGATGCTGAAAATCTCCCGGTGGAGAATAATAGTGTAGATGTGGTGATCTCCAATTGTGTTATTAACCTGACTGAGGACAAAGGAAAAGCCTTTCAGGAGATTTACCGCATTCTCAAACCAGGTGGCAGATTGGAAATCAGTGATGTGGTTGCCGCCAATACTTTACCGGAAGAGATTCGTAACAACCCCAATGATTGGGCTGCCTGTGTTTCCGGAGCACTACCCCAACAGGAATATTTGGACCTGATCAAATTTGCTGGGTTCACCGACTTAAAAACAAATAACAGTGAAAATTACGCGGGTAATACACCTGACTATTATTCCCTGGTCATTTCAGCAATCAAATAATAGCCAGAAGATTAGAATCTTTTTGCTGTCTTTAACCCAAAGAGGCTGACCTCTTTACTTTTGGGTCAGCCTCTTGTCATTTTTACTTGTAAATAAAGTAATTTTTTGGGTAGAAGAAAAAATACTGGATTTCAATGGAAACCTAGCTCAAGGTTATGATTGATTCATTTTTGATAAATCGTCATTAATGTCACCCCTTGGATTGATTCAACATAAACTTTATCGAAATTTTCAATCACGTATTCTGCAACTTGATCAAAAAATCCCGGTCGTTCCAAAACCATTACATAAGTTGTTTCTGGATTCTGCTCCAGCTTTTCAATTGTCTCAATTTCTACATAATCCAAATCATCTCGTAACCAAATAGGTTCGGTCAGTTCTATTAGCCATCCTGCAATTGGTACAACAACTTTTGCGTCAATTTCACCGTATTCATTAATCCAATTAATACCTTTTCGGTAACTAATTGCCCAATAATCAGTCACTTCATTAGCTCCAAACTTTTCTCTAGCACCAGAAATTCCACCAACCAAACTGTTATAGTAGATGTATTGATGAGGGTTAGTTGAAATTAATGCGTAAGAAAAATTTAATACAGTGATCATGGTGATTCCAACAAAAATCATTTTTCCATAGGAAGGTGATTTTTCTTTGAAATATACCCCAAGTTGCCAAACCCCTATGCCTGCTAACATACATGCTGCTGGCAAAAATTCAAGGAAATGCCTAATTCCATCAAAATTAACCATACCTGGTAAGCTAATTCGAATTATTGGAACTAACAACCAAACAATAAGCAACCTATAAGTAGAGTTTGGTTTCTGGATGATCCGACGAACAGAGAACACAATACCAATTATTAGAAAAATTAACATTATTTCTGGCATCGTTGTTAGCACCTGAATCAATGGATCAATTTGAAATTCCATTGGTCCTTTTCTGCCACCTTGCGAAATGATAAATTCAAAATATTTCTGAATGCCGCGAATAGGGTTGTTTTGAACATATAAATATGGCCATAAACAAATATAAGTGAAAAGAGCTATCAGCAACATAAATAAATGTTGAAATAAATCCCTGGATAATTGAAGAACTTTTTCTTTATAATCACCTGTCTTTAAATTTACTTGCCACAACCCTAGAATCAGGATCAAGGGAATAAAAACAGCATTAGCTTTTATTGCAATTGTTGCCCCTCCTAGTAATCCAACGAAAACGGCATTGATCCACCTTTTATTTCTCAACCATCTACCATAAANNCATAAACAAAAATAGTCAATGAGAAAAAGATAAGTAAGGGGACATCTTTTGGATTAAAATGAACATCACCCCAAAATCTTGGATAAAAGGCAAGGAAAAAACCTGAGAAAATTGCAATTTGCCAGGAAAATTGTTTTTTTACAAAGAAATAAAAAATCGATAAAAATATTCCTGACATCAAAATTTTTGCGAAATGGAAAGCGTCAACTGGATCCATAATTTGAATTTTCTCAGAAAGAAGAAGCATAAATCCTGCTGAAATAGTATCTGCTAAAGGAGGAAATTCATATGGAATCTCCCGGAATGGAGAAGGATATAGATTAAAGATTTTTGTTTCACGAAATAAGTCGGCTTTGAAATCTATATATTTCTCCTGAAAATTTAGAAAATAATGAACATATCTTTCTCCAAAAAATAAATTTCCTAAACCTTCATCCCAAGAAAGTCCGTAATTTTTTAAAGTAAGAGTTGTACTTAGAAAAAAAGAAAAAATAATTACTGTCAATAATACAAATTCTGGCCTTATTTTTTTAATTGTTTTTATAAATGACGATTTCATCAATGACTCCCTGGATTATGAATTATTATACATGGAGACAAACAGAATTCATGGAGTTGATTCCACAAAAAACCGATGCCAAATTCATGAAAAAATAAAAAAAATTCTAAATAAAATCGTAAGAATATTAATTATCACTGTATAATTTTAGAATTATTATTTATGGTTGCTCAGGCTTACGGAAACAAGTAAATAACAATCAAATAAATCCTAATATTCTTGAAAGAAAAAAATGATTATTACTTTTGTGATTTGGTGTGTTGTATTTATACTTTGCTTTTCATATGGTTACTTTGTCCTTCATTTGTTCAACATCTCAACAGATAACAAATTTGAAATTAAAAACCCATCTGAAATAATAATTGTTTTTTTAATCGGGTTTGTCTTTTGTTATATTATCGCAAGTGTTTTAAGTTTAGTTATACCAATTGGGTGGATCGCATTTATTATAGTTTTTATACCAGCTTTGGTGATTGTAATAAAGAATTCATTATTAAAGTATCTACTCACATCTTGTAAATCAATAGTAAGTTCAATAAACCCTTTTGTTTTCTTCACGGCAGCAATTGCTCTATTATTATTTTCTCTCTGGATGACCGCAGGACCAATCAATAACGCTGATACTCATATCTACCATGCACAATCAATACATTGGATTGAAAGTTATCCTGTTATAAAAGGTTTAGGAAATTTCTTTAATCGTCTTGCTTATAATTCTGGTTGGTTCGTTCAAAATGCGTTATTTAGCTTCTCATTTTTAGGAGAAAGATCTTATCATGTTCTCAATGGTCTTTTAATTTTTTCGATTTCAATGTTTTTTATTCTCGAATTTATTCAAACTTCAATTAATCATAAAATTGGATTACCGCAAATTTGGGGAATGCTCATTATTCCGTTAAGCATCATTAGTATTGGAACTCAAGCCTCAGCTCCATCCACCGATATGCCTGTGGCTTACTTAACCTGGATTGCAGGGTATTTGGTCATGCGTTTGAACCAACAAAATAATCCTTTGCCGACAATTTTTATCATCACAGGAATAATTGCGTTTACCTTCACAATAAAGATATCCATTGCTCCGTTATTCTTAATACCTCTTTTATTAATAGTTTATTACATAAAAACCATCAATTTAAAATATCTAATCAAATTAATTATTTGGGGTAGTCTGATTCTTTTTCCTTGGATGCTTAGAAATGTGATCATTTCTGGCTATGTCATCTACCCTGCTGCAGTAACAGCAGTACCTGTTGATTGGAGAATTCCCGAAAGTTTGGTAAAAGGCGATGAATTCGGAATAAGAGCATGGGGATTTTACGAACGAGGTTCAGCAGATGAAGTGATGGAAAAACCATTTTTTGAACGAATCAAATTTTGGTTTTTCAACCTCACCATGAACCAGAAAATGATGGTGCTAATATCATTATTTTCTCCAGTCATTTTGATCTTAATTTTTTTGCTGTCTCTCTTCAAAAATAAACTGGATATTTCGATAGAGATATTAATAACATTTATTGGATTTTTTGCGGGTTTCTTGTTCTGGATTTTCATATCACCGAACCTGCGTTTTGGTTACGTTTATCTTTTATTTCTATTCGGAATTTGTGTAGCTGCTGGATTAAATTTAGTTATTTCTTTTTTTAATTTCTCAATAAAAATTCAGAAAGTTGCTGGTATTTTTGGACTAGCTCTCATTCTATTATTTTTATTTTCCCGCTCTTTTGATTTAAAAGATTTTAAGACAAGGTATTTCTTGCCTTATGATTACGACCGACTTCCAACACAGCCTTGCACTATTGATGGAGGTAAATTAACCATATTATGCGCAAGTGAGTATGGAGAATGTGGATATTATCCTTTTCCATGTCATGCTTGGGGAAATGAATCTGTACACATGTATGGTGAGGAAATAACGGATGGTTTTTATATGGATTTTTCCGAATAATAACCATTTAGTTAATTAATATTTATCCGCTTCAAAAATACTCTCATAATCACTTCATTTTACAAAGTAATCAACCCCCCCCTATATCCACCAATGTTGTAAGATCATTAAGGATTTTCACACCATCTATTTTCATTTTAAGGACCTGTATGAAACCAATTATTTCTGTCAAAAACCTTTCTAAAACGTATCGCGTTCCGCAACGTGAATCCGGGTTACGTACCGCCTTACGTAGCCTTACCCATTCATTCTTCCAGGAAGGTCCTGCTGTAAAATCGATATCCTTTTCGAATCAACCGGGGGAAATGGTCGCATTGATCGGTCCCAATGGCGCAGGGAAAACAACCACTCTCAAAATGCTCACTGGTTAACTGCAGCCCACATCTGGGGAGCTTTTGGTCAATGGTTTTACCCCTGGCAAACGCACTCATGATTTTCTTTCCAATATCAGCATCGTTCTCGGCAATAAAAGCCAAATGCTCTGGAATATTCCCCCTCTCGACACATTTCAGGTGCTG
>NPIE01013459.1_pt1 | contig 20714 bp, 26 predicted proteins | sample 8637661 | NCBI WGS metagenome assembly NPIE01 (sample SAMN07420842, study PRJNA396082) | bioreactor metagenome | isolation source: sample BA12 brine-fed electro-methanogenic bioreactor BA | place: Japan: Kochi | collected 2016-12-09
ATTCGTTCTTTTTCATAGAATGTATTTATTTCTCCAGAAAGTGCATAGAGGTATTCGGTGAGGTGCTGAGATGTTGCTGAGTCAACACAGCGTTGTATAACCGCAGGATATTCAAGAAGTGCTCTTAAGAGTGGACGCTCAGAAGAAGAAGGAGAAGGGTAGGTTCGTGGTGTATAGAATAATCGTGATACCAATGAAGTTTTATCCACCACACGTCGTGCTCGTGCATACGTGTATTGAATATAAGGGGCACTGTTTCCAGTTAAAGACAACATTTTTTCAGGATCAAAGGTAACAGGGGATGTCTTATTGTATGACAACATGCCATACTTTATAGCAGCAATACCCATTGCATTGAGTGTTTTTTTAGAAGCAGTGCTTTCTTTTTCTTTTCCGATACGATGAGCTCTTTGTATAACCTCAGTAATGAGATCTCGTGCATGAACAGTTCTCCCTGCACGAGTTGAAAAACGTTTTCCATTCTTATCCAAAACAGTCCCAAAAGGAATATGAATAAAGGGAGCATGAGGAAGATTTATCTCTTTTGCAACAGCCTCTAGCTGTTTGAAATGAAGTGATTGCTCATTTCCAACAACGTAAAGAATAGTATCAGGTGAGAATCGCGTGCTTCGGTAGTAAAGACTTGCAAGGTCTCGTGTTAGATAGAGTGTTGCGCCATCAGATTTTTTAAGAAGCCCCGGAGGAAGGTTATAGGGCTCAAGGTCAATAATAAGAGCATCATCGCTTATCTGTGATTTTCCACTCTTTTCTATAAGAGAAAATATATGAGGGATGTATTTTTCATAAAAGCTTTCTCCAAGGACAATATCAAAAGAGATAGAAAGAAGTGCATAAGTTTGTTGAAATTCTTTTAAAGAAAGAGAAACAATATGTTTCCAGATTGTTCTGTTTTCATTATCTCCCTTTTCAAGACGCAAAAACTCTTTTCGTGCCTCTTCTTCAAGAACAGGATCAGTCTCAGATTTTTTATGGAAATGAATATAGAGCTGTTCAAGATCTTCAACCGTCTCCTTTTTTTCATTCCAGTGTTTGTATCCATAGAGGAGTTTTCCAAACTGTGTTCCCCAGTCTCCAAGATGATTCCATCGGATAACGCTATCTCCAATTGCAGTGTGAAGTCGAGCCAAAAAATCTCCAAGCAGTGTTGCTCGAAGATGTCCTACATGCTATGGCTTTGCAATGTTAGGGGAAGAAAACTCAATAAGGAGCTTCTTTGAGGTAGAAAAAAAAGAAGCGAGTGGTTTTTTTTTAAGTGTGGTAAATGAAGATGAAAGGAGGGCATCGGAACAAAAAAGATTAAGAAATCCACCTCCTGCGATGGTGATGGTATGAAACACATTAGCATGATGTGTACGGAGGTGTTCTTGTATGTGGAGTGCAATATCGTGAGGATTTTTTTTAAGACGGGGAGCAAGAACAAATGCAATATTTGTTGAATAATCTCCAAATGTCTTCTCATGTTTCCATTCAAGGGTAAAAGAGGGGACAGGGTGTCCTAACGAGAGCGCTGCATCGTGAACAGCAGCGTATACCATATCATATAAAGACAGTGTATCCATATATATGCTAAGCATATACTACTTACTCTTTTTCGTAAATAAAGTAGAAGGAGATGAAAATTTGTGTTATACTATCTATGTGCATTACAAATAAAAAAGGTCGTTTAAAAATAATGAATTATTACTATACTATGAAAAGTTTAAACGCACTTGATTGGATTGCATTGGTACTTGTTATTGTTGGTGGTCTTAACTGGGGTCTTGTTGGTCTTTTTGACTTTGATCTCGTTGCAACTATCTTCGGTGATATGTCAGTGCTTTCACGGATTGTATACATTTTGGTGGGACTTTCTGCAGTGTACATGATTGTTATCGCTGGTGCATTGGAAAAGAAGGGAGTAGCAAAAGCAGATATGGCAACACCATCAATGCCAGAATCTCCATCAGAGGAGATGTAGTATATCCAAAGAGTATATTAAAACCGGCTCATATGAGCTGGTTTTAATATACTTCTAATTTTTCTTTTTTATGTGATCGGTATTGAACTGTTGATAGGTGTGTATAAGAGCAAATAGGAATGCAACAACAACAGGTCCCAAAATAAAGCCAAGAGGTCCAAAAGCAAGGACACCACCAAGAAGTGCAAGAAGAACAATGAATGGGTGAAGTTTTAATCCTCTATCAATAAGGAATGGTGCAAGGAGATTATCAAGAAGCCCTACCGCAATAACAGCCCATATTGTCATTCCAATTGCTTCAGGAATATGTCCAGTAAATGCGAGGAAAGCAAACGCAGGAGCTGTTACCAGTGTTGTTCCGATAGTAGCGAAGATAGCTGCGACAGCAGCAAATGCTCCCCAAATAACAGGTGTTGGTACTCCAAAGATACTAAACCCAACTCCTGCAACAATACCTTGAATGATAGCAATCGCAAGCGTTCCTCGTACAACAGAATTAATAGCATCTTTTACCTTCTTGATAAGAGCAATGTCATAGACATCATCAAGAGGGCTCACTTTCTTTACTAATTCTTTGAGCGCATCTTTCTCTTTTAGAGAAAAGAAGAGTGAGAAGATAATGATAAAGAAGTTAACAACTCCACTAAATATACTCCCAAAAATAGATCCGATCTGTTGCACGAATGATCCAAGTCCTTGCTTGGTAATCGTTTGAATTTCTCCAGAAATATTAAATGCTTCAGTCCCTAACAGTCCAGATATTTTTTGATCAACGTATTCAAGGATAGGAATATCTCCAGATGACTGAGAGAGTGACTCATAGACAGACTGTGCTTCCTCAACCACCTTAATCCCAAAGAAGGTGAGGGGAACAATGATAACGACAACAACGATAAGAATGGTAAGAAATGCCGCAAGTCCTCTAAATGAGACAATACGGTGAATTCTTGAATAGAGTGGTTCTACTGCAATAGCAAGAATTAACCCAAAAAGAAGAGAAAAGAGATAGGGTTGGAAGACAAGAAATGAAAGAGCTCCTGCACATACCAGGAGAATGATAAAAAATATATGTTGTGTTCTCATATCCATAGTAATAGATATAGTATACACAACCCGTCCATTCAATACTACTCAAGGAGTATTAAAAGATACATGATACCAACCCCTACAAGAAGCATGAGAATTTGAATAGAAGATCGTACTTTTGAATGTGTTTTGTGAAGTTGAGGGATAAGATCACTAGTAGCAATGTAAATAAATCCTCCAATAGTAATTGCAACAGCAAAAGGAATGATATGTTTGATAGATGACCCAAAAAAATACATGGCAACTCCTCCAATAACAGCAAAGAGCGCTGAGAGGAAGTTAAAGAAGAGTGCTCGTACCTTACTAAGACCAGCATGGACTAAGACGCCAAAGTCTCCGATCTCTTGAGGAATTTCATGGAGTATAACTGCGATAGTAGTGGCAATCCCTACCGGTACACTCACCAAATAAGCTGAAGCGATGATAACACCATCAAGAAAGTTGTGTATTCCATCAGCAATAATATTCATATGAGCAACAGGATGAATAGTATTGTGTTTTTCACAGGAAGGGTTTTCGCAGTGATGTCTCCAATGAAGAATATGTTCGATAGAAAAGAAAAGAAGGATTCCTCCAATAATAAGAACACTATAAGGGAGAAGATCAGGAACTTCTTCAATGAGTTCTGGGAGAAGGTGGAAAAACACATCCCCTAAAAGACTTCCTGCTGCAAGAGAAATGAGTATAAACAGGATATTTTGCAGATGAGATGATTTAAGAGAGAGGACAATAATTCCAATAAGAGAGAGGACGCTCACAACAAGAACGCTTATAATAATATAAAGAAATATGGACATGGGAATGTGTTACAATACTGTAGCACTAGTATAGAAGAGAGCGTATGACAAAACAAGCATTTACTAAACAGCTGTACTCATTCTTTAAAGAGAATAAACGGGAATTCCCATGGAGAAAAACATCAGACCCATACCGCATCATGGTGTCAGAATACATGTTGCAACAAACACAGGTATCTCGTGTAACAGAAAAATATCCACTATTCCTGAAAACATTCCCCACTATAGAATCTCTTAGTTCTGCTTCAAAAAAAGAAGTACTTCATGCATGGCAAGGACTAGGATATAACAGAAGAGCACTCTATCTGCATACTGCAGCAAAAAAGATTGTACAAGAGTGGAAGGGAAGTGTTCCTAAAGATCCATCCTTACTACAAACCCTTCCAGGAATAGGGGAAAATACTGCTGGATCTATTTGTGCGTTTGCATTTAACTTCCCTGTTATTTTTATTGAAACAAATATACGTAGTGTATTTATTCATACGTTTTTTAAAGAGAGGGAAACTGTTGATGATACAGAAATCATCCCTCTTATAGAAAAGACGATAGATACAAAAAATCCTAAAAAGTGGTATTCAGCATTGATGGACTACGGAACATATCTTAAAAAACAACAGAACAATCCATCTCGGAAAAGCACGCATCACATAAAACAAAATTCTTTTACAGGTTCAGTGCGAGAAGTGCGAGGATATATTATTAAACAAAGCATCCTACACCCTCTTCCTGTACAAGAGATAGAGAAACAGTATGGAAAAACAAAAACCAGAAAAGCGATTGATGGTCTTATAAAAGAAGGAGCTATCAAAAAGAAAGGGTCTAAAGTATATATATTAGAATAAGTTGATTTATTATCGAAAAATGCGTATGATGCGGAGGTAAATGGAGGGGTGCCAGAGTGGTTATTGGAGCGGTTTGCTAAACCGTGGCCTTCTAATCAGGGCCCGTGGGTTCAAATCCCACCCCCTCCGCCAAGACGGAGACTTATGTTGATAATAGATGAACAATGAAGATAATTGAACAATTTATTCAGTCAAAAACGATCACTAGTAAAGATTGTGAAGATGACATTTTTGTTAATGATAATTTCATTGCTGTTATTGATGGTGCAACTTCTGTGTCTGCTAAAACGTGGGATGGTAAAAAGTCAGGAAAAATTGCCCTCGAACTTATTAGTACAAAACTTTCAGAGTTAGATGCTAATATAGGTGCCCCAGAAGCTCTAAAAAAATTAAATACAGCGATTGCTGATTGGTATAAGGAACAAGGAGTATATGATTATATGCATAGTGATCCTTCTCAAAGATGCAGCGCAAGTATTGCGCTATACAGCAAGGCAAAAAATCAGATATGGTTTGTTGGTGACTGCCAAGCTCTCGTTGACGGAGAATTACTTACGTACAACAAATACATTAATACGATACTAAGTAATGCTCGCGCCATATACATTGAGTCTGAACTTCTTGAAGGGAAAAGCGTGAGAGAGCTTCAGGAACATGATAGTGGACGTGAATTTATTTACCCGCTTCTTAAAAAACAAAAACTTTTTCAAAATAGTAAAAAAGAATCAGAATTTAAATATGAAGCACTTGACGGATTTTTTAAAGATACACATACCGCTACTATTTTTAATATTCCTCAGAACACAAAAGAAGTAGTTCTTGCTTCCGATGGGTATCCAGTGCTTGCTTCAACACTTAAAGAAAGTGAAAATCTTTTAAAAAAGATTTTAGAAGAGGACCCTCTCTTGTATAAAAAATACAAATCAACAAAGGGACTACGAACTCATAATCGTTCTTACGACGATAGGTCATATATTCGATTTAGTGTCTAGAGAATAGAATCGGGCATACGTGTAAAGAGGTTACTCTATCTTAATAGAAATATGATTCGTATTGTAGCTGTTATGTTATGTCTTTTATTGTTACCCTTGCTAGCCATGCAATTTACCGATGAGGTGAAGTGGAATATTACCGATTTTATTATCGCTGGTATTTTCTTGTGCTCCACAGGATGTATCTATAAATATGTAATAAAGAAGATAACACACAAGAACTATCGATTTTTTATCACCATTATTTTTATTACACTATCCCTTCTTGTCTGGGGAGAGCTTGCGGTAGGTATTTTTGGGACATCGTGGGCAGGGTCATAAATTAGGTACGAATAGTTTTCATTGTAAAAATATAAACAGTCCATCGCCATATAATGGAACACTTCTTCTTAAAAAGAGGCATACGGAAAAGATAGACTGTTCTCCATAACCACCAGGCAAAAAAACCAGAGACACGTATGTTATAAAGCTCTCCAACAGCATTTCCTGGCCCTAAAGAAAGAAGTACTGCTTTATGCTTGTATCGAAAAGGATAGAATGATTTTTTTTGTAGTGAGGCTCGTATTGATTTTGCAACATAAGATGCTTCCTCAACAGCACTTTGGGCAAGAGGAGGAACGCATCGAGAATCTTTGTGAGGAATACAGGCAACATCTCCAAGTACAAAAAAGGAAGTATTTTCAGATATATAAAGGTGAGAAGATGTCCGCATACGCTTTTCTCCATTAAAAGGAGAAGGGGCTTGAGGAACAGTACCAGCTGCCCATACAATGCTCTCAGCAAGCATATATCCTTCTGATGTTTCTATCCCTTTCCGGTCAACGGTAAGGGCTTTCGTATTAAGATGAAGATGAACATGTCTCTTTTCTAAAGTCCTAAGAGCCTTTTTTTGAATATATGAAGAAAGAGAAGGGAGTATAGAGGGAGTAGAGGAGATGAGATGAAGTGATACTTCTAAAGGGGTGTGTCCCAACTTCTTGTACAGAAGGTAAGAGAGCTCACATACAGTCTCTACTCCCGTTGCTCCTGCCCCAACTACCACAATAGATTGAGGAAGATTCTCTTGAATATCATCTAATAGTGTTACAGAAGATTTTACATCATAGATATGAGGATGAGGAGAGAGAGGAAGAGGGGTTCGCGATCCCGTGGCAAGTACAAGGAAATCAAACGAATGAGATGAGGAGGTAATAACAGTATTAGTGTGTTGATTAATACGTTCTACATGTTCATGTTTGAATGTGAAATGATATTTCTTTGAAAGAAGGGAGAAGGGAATAGAGACAAGATCAAAAGGAAGGTTCCCTGCAAATACCTCATGAAGAAGAGGGGTAAATACAAAGGACTCTTTTGTATCAAAAAGAGTTATAGAAAGTTGTTTTTCCGTATAGAAACGGCGGAGGTAGATTGCTGTATAAAGACCAGCAAATCCTCCGCCGACAATGCCGACACGTGTTTTCATTTATTCGTGATTGTAGAATGTTCTCTCAAGGCTGTACTTTCCAGGTCCTGAAAATGAGATACCAAGAGCGGTAAGAAGAAGGAGAAGTTCAAATTCTCCACTAAACCCATTCTTGAATTTAACAAGAAAGAGAGCTCCAAGCATAATAAGGGCAAGACCAACTCCAGACCAACGAGTAAATATTCCAAGAATCATTGAAATACCTCCAAGGAGTTCTGCGATAGCAACGACGTATGCAATAAGAGGGTCAAACCCAAGCTGTCCAAAGAAAGCGATTGTTCCTTCCATGTTTGTAAGCTTGCTCCACCCATGAGAAAGAAATATTCCTCCAACACCAAGTCGGACAAGAAGCATTCCCATACTCACGTTCAGATGTGATATGTGTTTTTTCATATACATTATATATTAGTGATACATCTAGTATAGCATAGGAATAATTGATATTTTAAGGGTTTTTGGCTATGCTGTGTGGGTATGACTACATCTGATACATCAAAAAAACAGCCACGACCACCGATAGTTGTTGTTATGGGCCATGTTGACCATGGAAAAACAACACTGCTTGATTATATTCGAGAAACAAAAACAGCTGAAAGAGAAGCGGGAGGAATCACACAATCTATTGGTGCCTATGAAGTAGAAAAAAATGGCAAGAAAATAACCTTTATCGATACCCCAGGGCATGAGGCATTTAACCATATGCGTCAACGAGGTGCATCGATTGCTGATATCGCGGTACTTGTTGTTGCTGCTGATGATGGAGTCAAACCCCAAACACAAGAAGCCATCACTCTTCTCAAAGAAACACATACTCCTTTTGTTGTTGCGATAAACAAGATTGATAAAAATAATGCAGATCCAGAAAGAACAAAACAAGATCTTCTTGCACATGAGGTGTATCTTGAAAAACGAGGAGGAGATGTCTCATGGGTAGAGATATCAGCAAAAACAGGAGAAGGCGTTGAAAATCTTTTAGAGCATATTCTATTGATGTGGGAGATTGATCCTCCACTTGCTGACGTTTCTGCCCCAGGAGAAGGTGTTGTACTTGAATCATCACGAGGAAATCAGAGAGGTATTGTGGCAACTGTTATTGTTCGAAACGGCACAATTAAAAAAGGAGACAGTATAGCTACAGAACGAGTAGAAGGAAAGGTTCGTATTATGGAGGACTTCTTAGGAAATCAAATTGATGTTTGTTTTCCTTCTCAGCCTGCAGTTATTGTTGGATTTTCTGATATTCCTCATGCAGGAGAAACGGTATTGGTAGGAGGAGTTCCTCAAAAAGATGTTAAAGAAAGTATTATTGAACAAAAAGAAGAAGATGAAGAAAAAGAAGTTATTGCTCTTATCGTCAAGGCAGACGCATCAGGATCGTTACAGGCTCTTGTACAGATACTTCATGCCATGAGTACTGATGAAGTATTAGTAAAAATCATTTCTCAAGAAGTAGGAGATATAACTGATGGAGATGTAAAGCACGCTGTTTCTACAGGAGCCTATATTGTAGGGTTTAATGTGAAAGTAAATAAGGCTGCCGAAAATGTTTCACAAGCACAAGATGTGACCATCATCACCTCAAATGTCATCTACAATATTGTTGAGCAGTTTGAAAAGCTCAGAGAAAAAGCACAAACACCAGCACATCAAGGTATTCTTGAAGTGCTTGCAGTTTTTTCTCAGAAAAATGAGAAACAAGTTATTGGAGGAAAAATTGTTGAAGGGTATATTTCAGAAAAAGATGTCTTTGTGTGTAAAAGAGATGGAGAAGATGTAGGGAAAGGACGCATCAAAAACCTTCAACAAGATAAAGTTGATTGTAGGGAAGTACAAGAAGGGGAGTGTGGTCTTATGGTTGAATGTAAGGAACCTATAAAACCAGGTGATCATCTGGTAGTAGAAGCATAGAGTATGTATAGAAAAGAAAGGATGGAGCATATTATACAAGAACGTCTTGCGCTCCACATCTCACGAGAGGTAGAAGATGAAATTTCAGCCCTTATCACTGTTACGCGTGTTGAGATTGATGATAAAAATGAATATGCAATTGTGTATGTTTCAGTACTCCCTGAAGGAAAAGAGAAACAAACACTTACATTACTAGAAAAGAAAAAAGGATACCTTGCATTCAAGGTATTAAAAGAAATGAAGGTACGGATATTACCACTCATTTCATTTAGAGTTGATTCTGAGGCTAAAAAACTTCATAATTGAGCTGTAGGCCTGGTAGCCAAGTGGTAAGGCAGGAGTCTGCAAAACTCCTATGCGCGGGTTCAATTCCCGCCCAGGCCTCAAGGGTATTTATGCCCGGGTGGTGGAATTTGGTAGACACGAGAGACTTAAAATCTCTTGCTGTATAATAACGGCGTGCCGGTTCAAGTCCGGCCCCGGGCACAAAAAGTAATAGAAATAATATATGACCAAAAAATTATATAGATCACAAAACAATAAGATTCTTACGGGTCTTTTGGGAGGACTTGCTGAATATTTTGATTTAGACGCATCACTTATTAGACTAGGGTTTATTGTTTTAGTTGTGCTAACAGGTATCGTTCCATTTGTACTTGCATACATTATTGGAGCACTTGTTGTTCCTCTTGATCCTCAGGTGAGTGAAAAATAGAAAAACTATTGATTATTTACCCCATTTTTCGTACTATGGGGTGTGTGTTGGCCCCATCGTCTAGCCCGGTCAGGACGCAAGGTTTTCATCCTTGAAACACGGGTTCAAATCCCGTTGGGGTCACAAAGAGGGGATAGATACCATACCTTGACTATTATATAAATATATGTAATAATATATAAATGGAACGTTTACATATTTTTCTAAATAAAATAGAGGTAAAAAAAATGAAAAAGTATCAACACTTCTCAATCGTTGATCAAAACATCCAAATCCCTCAAACCACACTCAACAAAGATGAATTTTTCTCTCAAAAATTCATCTGGATGTCATCCTCATTTCAGAAAGAGATTCTTTCTGAAATTGAAAACACCATCACACCCGTTGACTACACCCTTACATCCCTCACACTCAACCAATCTCTTTCTGATATTAACATCAGAAAAGACTTAGGTGAGGATGAGGTGGTTACACCTCATCAGTGGGCACAGGAACTGTGTGCACTGATGAATGAACAAAGCGCAGGACAATCCGGTTCGTTACTCACTAATGGATATGCAAATGTCCGCTATGTGAAATTAGCAAATGGAACCATTCTTGCTGTGGACGTTCGCTGGGCTGCGGATGGTCGCCAGTGGCGCTGCAACGCGTGGTTGTTGGATGCCCGCGCTTGGTATGGTGACCGCAGGTTTTTTGTCAGGAGCTAGTCTTTTATCCTTATTCCCTTATATACTTTATTTCTTACTTTTTCCCTTTATTCTTATACCCTCTTTTCATATGAAAAGAGGGTATTTTTATCTAAACACCACTAAATCTCCACACAAATGTTTCCAAAGTTGTCCCGTTGAGGTCAAAAACAGGGGATATAAATACTGTAATAAGTTCAAGACCTTGGAACGAGTAGTATTGACCTCATTTAGTAAGCTGTATATAACAGACATAGTTTCTTTTAAAGAAAGGAGGTGATAGAAATGAAACGTTGGAATATTCCAGCTGTGAGACATTGTAATGAAGGTTGTTGTATGTGCCCTGATATATTTTTATATCAGGGCCTTTTATTATAAAAATAGTAAATCTTTATCTATCTATACATTTAGGGTAGTATAAAGGGACAGTAACGTATATATATCTACTATGGAAAAAGACATTACCATATCAAAAGCACTTTTCTGGGGCTGGGAGTCATTTAAAAAACATTGGCAAATTCTTGTTGGAATGACACTTTTTGTATTTGCGATAAGTGCTATTGTTGGTTTTATCACAGGAGATGGGGGATCGGGGGTTGAAGGAGGAACAGGATCATTTCTGCTTAATATTTTTGTACATACATTTGTAGGTATTGGACTTATTACCATAGGATTAGAGGTGTATGCAGAAAAGACCCCAGTGTTTAAAGATTTCTTTTTGAAAATGGAGTATTTTCTTAATTATCTTATTGGAATGCTTCTGTATGGCATTATCGTTATCATTGGATTTTTCCTTCTTTTCTTCCCAGGTGTCATCTGGGCACTTAAGTATCAATTCTTTGGATATTTAATTGTTGAGAAAGGAATGAGTCCTATGGATGCATTGCGTCAAAGTGGAAAGATGACCTATGGAAAGAAATGGTTTTTGCTACTATTTTGGATAGTTCTTTTCTTCCTTAACGTTCTTGGAGCTATTGTTATTGGTATTGGACTTCTTGTAACGATTCCCGTTTCTCTCCTTGCAACAGTGTACATCTACAAAAAACTTTCAAAAGACACTACTAATCAAGAACTGTAATGGAAAATCATCAAGAAAAAACATCACCATTTATTATTGGTGGATCTATTGTACTCGCAGGACTTATTATTGCAGGGGCAATTTTGTATGTATCTGGTGCTTTGGAGAGTGGAAAGAAGATAGTTCCACAACAAGACACTACAACATCTGACCAAGCTCAACAGCTATACCGTCCAGTTGATGAGACAGATCACATTAGAGGAAATAAAGATGCAGAGGTAGTGTTGATAGAATACTCAGATACAGAGTGTCCATTTTGTATTATGTTCCATGAAACGCTCAAGCAGGTGATGAGTGCATATGAGGGACAGGTAGCATGGGTATATCGTCACGTACCGCTTAAAAATCAATCAGAACAAGAAGTGGTAGCTCTAGAATGCGCGTATGATCAAGGAGGGGATAATGCGTTCTGGGCATATCTTGATCGACTCATGAGTATTTCTCCTGGGAATGATCAGTTTGATCTTTCACTACTTCCTGATATTGCTACACGGATAGGACTTGAAATAGATACATTCCAAGGATGTCTTCAAACAAAAGATGTTTCATCACGTACTATGCGTGATACTAATGATGCCTTTCGTGCAGGACTTAAAGGAACCCCGTTTACACTTGTTGTAGGAAAAAAAGCAACATTTAGTATTGATGGAGCACAACCATTTTCTGTCGTTTCTTCATTTATTGAGCAAGCATTACAATAATATATGATTCAAACATATTTCAACGCGCTGAAACGTGTATTTTCAACGGGTACCTATAATCTAGTAGGTATACTTATAGCGGTACTATTTTTTCTTCTGTTTTTAGGAATTTCTCAAATAACCATTATCGGTGAGGTAGCTTCCATTGAGGGGACTTTCTTTGGGAAAGCTTCACTTATCTGGACAATTCTCTATACGTCCTTTACTCAAATGAGTGGGGGAGGTGTGGCGTATCTGATTATTCTTTCACTTCTTGTAGGATTGCAAGGAACACTACTGGTATTTCTCATTAAACAAAGAGCAACGGCACTAGGGGCGCTCTCACGAGGAATATGGGGGATGGTACTTGGAATGGTGGGAATTGGATGTTCTGCCTGTGGAAGTGTGCTATTTGTTACTATTCTTTCACTATTTATAGGGACAGGAAATGCACTTGCACTCTTTACCCAATGGGGACTGGTGATAGGGATAGGAGGGATAGGGGTGCTCTTGTATGCAATTTTCTTTACCCTTCGTATGATAGAAAAACCAGTAGTATGCAGGTAAAAAAAGACACAACACTGTATAGAGCAATGGAGATATTTCCCGCAGTTCTCTCATGGGGAACATTTGTGCTCTTTATCATTCTTTCCTTTCTTCTTCCTCTCTGGGTAGCTATCTTTATCATCCTCTTTGATGTGTATTGGTTTTTCAAAACAATGCACTTTTCCCTATACCTGCGAAATAGCTACAAGAAGTTGCGGAAAAACATGAGAACCTCATGGCTACGAAAACTACAAACAGATCCACAAACAAAAGATGTTTGGAAAGATGTATACCATCTTGTTATCCTTCCGATGTATAAAGAAGATGAGGAGGTAGTACGAGGGACATTAGAAAAGCTTGCTCAAATACGTTACCCCCAAGAAAAACTTATCGTTGTTCTTGGGCTTGAAGAAAGGGCAGGTAAGAAGGTGCAAGACATGGGAAAGCGTATGGAGACGATGTTTAAAGGAGTGTTTTGCGATTTTCTTCTTACTATACACCCAAAAGATATCCCTGGGGAGACTCCAGGGAAAGGATCAAATGAGGCGTGGGCAGCTAAAGAAGCAAAAGAAAAAATTATCGATGCAAAGGGAATTGAGTATGCCTCTGTAATGGTGTCTGTATTTGATATTGATACCCAGGTATATCCACAATACTTTGCAATTCTCACCTATACCTTCCTTACTACTCCCAACAGGTTTCATGCCAGCTATCAACCGGTTCCATTTTTTTTAAATAACGTTTTTGAAGCTCCAGCACTCTCTCGTATTATTGGATTTTCAGGAACATTCTGGCATCTCATGCAACAAATGGTACCAGAAAAGCTTGTTACCTTTTCATCTCACTCGATGCCGTTTCAAGCCGTCATCGATATAGGATATTGGCAACGAGATATTGTATCAGAAGATTCACGTGTTTTTTTTCAGTGTCTCCTTCGTTACGATGGGAACTGGAGGACAGTACCTCTTTTTTACCCTGTTTCAATGGATGCCAATGTTGCACATTCTTTTTTTCAGACGTTGATAAATATATATAAACAACAGAGACGGTGGGGGTGGGGATCAGAAAACATCGCTTTTATCGCTCAAGGGTTTAGAGAAAATAAGAAGATTCCTACATATAAAAAGATATACTGGTTATTTCAACAAATAGAAGGATTTCATTCATGGGCTACGAATGCGGTTATCATCTTTTCTCTTGGATGGCTCCCTATATTTCTTGGCCCAGAATCATTCCGGGTCACACTTCTCGCATATAACCTTCCTTCTATTACACAGTGGATTATGTTGGGAGCATCAGTTGGTATTATTACTACCGCAGTGCTCAGTATTGCGCTTCTTCCTCCAAAACCTCCTACGTTCCGATGGTATCATTATTTGTGGTATCTTCTTTCCTGGGCACTTATGCCATTTTCTCTTATTATCTTTGGATCTCTTCCAGCCCTCGAGGCTCAGACGCGACTTGCACTTTCAGGGAGGTGGAGACTTGACTTTTGGGTCACTCCAAAGCATAGAAAAGAAAAAGGAGATTGAGGGCTATTTTCCTTGCGTTTTTTTTATCGTGTATGATACACTTATAGAAAGGTCGTAGGTACGCTACTAATCGACACATTTCATAGCTATGAAAAAACAAGATTTAATTGAGGTTGTCATGAACGCAGGTGGTATCGAAGTAAAAAAAGATGCTGCCGCAGCAGTTGATGCTGTGTTCGATGCAATCACAAGTTCTCTCTCAAAAGGAGAAGAGGTATCAATTGCTGGATTTGGAACATTTCGTGTTACCAAGTCAGCTGCCCGTGAAGGGGTAAACCCTCGAACTGGTGAAAAGATCCACATTGCTGCTTCAGTACGACCAAAATTCCGTGCTGCAAAAGCATTGAAAGATGCAGTGAAATAAGATTTCCTTATACACAAACATCAAAAACCCCCTCAAAAAAGAGGGGGTTTTATTTTTTATAAGAAAAAACGTTAGTTAAGGTATTCTCGTACCAAAAGGCTCATCTGAAGGAATATGTCATATGTCTTTTGAACAGACTGAGCTGATTGACGAATGATTGAACGAAGATATCCCTCAATATCATCTGAGGTAATATCTGAAACGGTAAAGATGGTATAGGGAGGAGCAGTTTGTCGCAATTGTTCGTTTCGTTCCTGAACAATCTTCTTTTTAAGAGTTTCTGTGAATTGTAGTGTTGATGTGGATGTATCTGCATACAAGTGAAGAACAATTTGTTTTGCTGTATTAAGATATTCATGAGATTGGGAAAGAGAAAGTGAGGCTTCATTAAAAAGATCTCGTAAATCATTGTCTTTGACAAGTTTTTGAGAATATATTTTTTCAATATCACTTTTTATCTTATCCCGTCTATCATCTCCAAGCATTAAAATGCCATCCATGCTCAAAATATTCATGACAGTAGTGACTCGTCTCACATGAGGGTCAATCTCTTCGGTTTTTTTCTTTTCTATGTCTTTTGCGATTTCCTTTAGAGCTTCAACACTTGTCGCAGAGGCAAGAGCTGCTTGCTGTGTTTCATAGTATGAGAGAAATGATGTATTGCTTTCAACAAGGTATTCTTTTACATTTTTCCATTCTTCAGAATCAGGAAATGTGACAGAATCAAGTTGCGTTGTGATATCTTGAAGTTGGTCGTGAGCAATGGTTAATACATTTTCAAGAATTGTTTTTCTTAGTTCAATTTCTTGTTGTACTTTCTCTGTTGCAGGAAGGGCTGTGTTGTCTTTCAACTGTGCAAGTTCTTGTAGTTGTTGCTTCGTTTCCCCAAGCTTTTTTTCTATTTCTGGACTTTGTGCATATGCAAAAACAGGGGAGAGGAGAATCACACCGATGAGTCCAAAGATACTGACGAGTAATAGTTTTTTCATAGATTATTCACTAAGAGCTTTAAGCACATCATTAAGCTCAATGACAGTAGTTGTAGCAGTATCAGTATGTTCCTCTATCTGAGAAGTCTCATGTTCAATAATAGGTGCATTTAAGTGATCAAGGCTATTTTCAGATACCTGCTGTAGTACAGTGTTACTTTCTTGTGACGTGTTTTCAAAATAGTTAAGTTGAGATAGTTGAACGTCAATACGAGATTCTACCATTTCAGCCTCGGCAGTAATGCTTTTTTCATTGAGACCAGGAAGGAAGAGGGGGGAGAGTTGTTGTGTTGCGTAATAGACTCCAACGATAAGAAGCATTCCCACAAGAGCAAATGAAACTGAATTAAATGAAGATCGGAGAAAAAGGGATGATGGGGAAGCAGTGAGCTCTGGGGTATATATTTCCTGAGAAGAGGACAAAATACGCTCTTTTGAAAGGCGGGTATATTCTTCTCGTGGCTCTATGCGTCTAAGCTGAGAAAGAAGTTCTATAATATTGTAGCTATGCTTCTTCATGATGGGTTTCTTTTTCTATAATAGTTTGTAATTTTTTAAGCGCTCGATGATGAAGAACTCGAATCGTACCTTCTTTTTTCCCTAGTGATTGAGCGATCTCTGCATAGGAAAGGTCTTCAATGTAGCGAAGAATGATAAGCGACTGATAGTCATCAGAGAGTTCTTTAAGGGCTCTCATAACTTTTTCTAGCTGCATCTTCTTTTCTACATCAAGATCAGAAAATGAATCTTCATCTTCCAGCACTCCTTCTGGAGTTTCATCAATACTGAACGTTGATTTTCGTGTACGATAGAAATCGATTACATGATTTCGTGCAATACGATACAGCCAGCTTGAGAGGGGGAGGCCCTGATCTTTAAATTGCGGCATACTCTTCCAGGCTTTTAGAAACACCTGATGGGTAAGGTCCTCCGCTTCCTCACGGTGGCTTACTTTGAGGTATATAAACCGATATAATTTCGGTTGATAATAATCATATAAGTCGCCAAAAGCAGAGGCCTCACCCTCCATGGCTTTCTGTATCAGCGTATTCTCATCTTGTAAATCGTTCTCTACCATATACAACGAATAAGTTCACATTCTGTTACATGACATATTTAATAATCTGTCAATATATGTGATCAGTGTCTGTGTGTTAGTATCGTAATGATGGCATGTTTTTTACCATTTGTCACCTTGTATAGCTATGAAAGTGTATAACACTCTTCTTTTTATTATCGTTTTCTGTGTTGTCGCAGGAGTTTTTATTGTTGTAAGAAATGTGGTATGGGATCAACCGGAGACCCAGATTGTCTTTACTCCTTATGCTTCTCCCTATACTCCTCCTGTACATACAAACCCAGTGCTTTGTATATCCTCTCCTTTTCCTTCCTTGGAGTATCTTATCAAAGAAATTGGAAAAGAAAGGATTACATTTTCTTGTGAGAGTACCTCCCTCCCTCTTGTTACTATCTCCTCTGATGTTCTTGGGGATGTTGTTCTTGAAAAGAGAAAAGAGGATGATGCGATTACCCAGCAACTTCAATACATCCTTGATACACAGGAGGGATTTTTTTGGTTCTCCCTTGGGGATCTTGGATATATTACCTCTCATCTTGTACAACAACTAGCGTCTGTTGATCCAGAGGGAGCTCGTTACTACATTGATAATGCGTATCGTCTTGAATATGATGTGGAGACCCTTATGCAAGAAACAAAATCACATGCGAAGAAAATGACAATACGTGCACATGAATTGTGGGCACCGTTCATTTATGAGTTTCGAGGATATCTTCATTGGGAGAAAGACAATTCTCTTGATGTAGATACTGTTATACTGGAGGGACAACCGATTACACTCGATCCCTTTGGGAAAATAGGAACATATAGTGGGTATATTGATTTTTTACGTGCACATGTGGCACACTTAGAGTAGAGAAGAGAGCGAACGAAAGATACGTTTTATGAATACACATACATCTACAGATACATCTACAGACTCACCCATACACACTCCTACACAAAAGAAAAAGACCCGTTTTCTTATTACTCTTCTTATTATTCTTATCTGTGCTACTATAGGAGTAGTCTTTCTTCTCAATCCTTTTCAAGAAGAACAGGAAAAGGTTGAAGAGCTACGAGGGTTAGGAAGAGAAGAGCAGGAAGCACAAAATGTAACCTCAGGCATTAATCAGTACCTCCAAGAGGAGGAGGCGCTTCAGGATATAGATCAGGCGCTTGAACAGTTTCAAAACACAAGTAACTAATACCTATGAATAAAGACATTCCATTACCGATTCGGTATGGTCTTTGTATACTAATTGGTGGACTTATTTTCTCAGCACACGGTGTGGCTGCACAAGAAGCACTGCAAGAAAAAAACCTTGCAGAAGCATATGCCCGTTTTTATGAACGTGCCCTTATCGTAAAAAAAGATACTTCACTTGATGCGCAACGAGCGTTTCTTGATTCTGTTGTGAATCTTNNCCGATACCAACAATTGGAAACACGCATACAAAAGCATCCAGTACTTTCAGATGAAAAGAAGGAAGAACTTGTGGATGCAATTCATGTCTATACACAGCAACTTATCTTTATTGAAAGTAGTCTTAAAAAGGCACGGAGTTCATATGAGATAAATCAGGTTGGAAAGCGTCTTGCTGAACTACGATCAACGTATAAACAGACAACACAGCCTTATATTCTCAAAACCTATCTATCTGCATTTGAAGAAAAAATTATTCCAGCACTTCGGGAGAATGCAGTTCGTACACAAGGATCGGTCGCAGAAAAAATACAAACACAGGTGAATGAAATAGAGCGTATATTAGATTCTATCTATACCATTCTTGATAGCGATCAAGTAGACATGAAAGAGGTAGGGACTTCAATTCATACCATTGATGCTCTTCTTAAAGATATTTATGGACTCTTTAGGGAATTGAGTGTACAAGTAGCAGAGGAAAATATTGGTCTTGGGTCACTTCTTGAATAAGATGACAGAATACTAAAAAAAGACCCTCATATGAGGGTCTTTTTATATCTGAGCGAGTGACGGGAATCGAACCCGCGTAGCCTGCTTGGAAGGCAGGTGTACTACCACTGTACTACACTCGCACCTAGTCCACCCACTAGGACTTGAACCTAGAACCGTTTGCTTAAGAGGCAACTGCTCTACCAATTGAGCTATGGGTGGAATATGTAAATGGTACCGGTGTATTGTGCCACGAGGAGGTTCTTTTTTCAAGAAGAGGGGAAATGATGACATATTGACAAATATAATAAATAGGTGTATAATATACATATAGAACATTACAATTTAATAACGACTTAGGAGGTATATTGTGAGAACAACAATCACAGCAATTAGTCTTTTGTGTTTACTGCAATTATTTGTTTTGGGAGAAGAGTATACATACACGTATACTAAAAACACAGAAAGCGGGATAAAAATCATAAAGAGAATAACTGAAATCAATGAAAAAGATTCAAGTTATGTTGTTGGAGATACTACGGTTTCTCTTGAAATTTCTTATCGATATGAAAAGACAGTCGTTCTGCATGAATTTCTTGCAGATAGTCTTACAAAAGAAAATGTATACTATATTGGAAACAGAATTGATTGGGAAAACAGAAAGGACACAACTTTCTGTTATGAAGGGAAGATAAAAAGAGATCTTTTTCTTTGTCAAAGAACCGAGCTTGGAAAAGAAATCACCACGGTAGAATTTGAAGGTGATTCTGTAACAATAAGAGAAAGAAAGGAAGACATAACGGCGTTTTCCTACAACATACTTTATGCAGTACTTGTTGTTATTGTTGCCTCGGTTATAGGACTATTAAGTTACTATAAGCGCATAAATACAAAGATTCATATTGCTTTTGTTATAAGTATCGGTGTTATTGCGGGTCTTATAACAAGCTCAGCATTAGCTCTCGGTTTTATTTTTATCATATTAGCCGGCTCAATTCTTTCTGTAATTCTCTTTTATGACTCACCAGAAGACGGGGGGATTTTTCTAGGAATACCTTATATAGGATCTGTTATAATGTTTCTTGTGGTATTGTTTAGTATTTTTAACGGTAGTCTTGCATGGGGTTCAATCTTTGTTCCAGCAATATTCCCTCTGGTTCACGGAATTTTCGAAGTGTATCTGTTTCAAAAAAACAAACTTTGAAATATAAAGAGCAAGGATTTCTCCTTGCTCTTTTTTGTGTCTCCGGAGGGATTCGAACCCCCAATAGCGGTTCCGAAGACCGCTGTGATATCCATTTCACCACGGAGACGTAACATTCAATACTGTACCAGTATTGAGCCAAAAAGCAATATTTGTGTTGTGTGGCCTCTTTACGTACAATAACTCTATGAATGATATTGGAGATATTCCACAAGAAGTCTATAACATATATCAGAAACTAGAAGACGCAGGCTATGAAGCGTATTTTGTTGGTGGATGTGTTCGTGATCTTATTAACAAAAAACNNAAAAAAGAACCACACGATTGGGATATTGCGACCAATGCTCGTCCAGATGATATCCTGAAGGTATTTCCTGATAGTGTGTATGAGAATAACTTTGGAACAGTAGGGGTAAAAACAGAACATGAGCAATTCCCTATTGTTGAGGTAACAACGTATCGAACAGAATCAACCTATTCTGATTTTAGACGACCTGATGAGATATCATTTGCAGATACGATAGAACAAGACCTGTCTCGAAGAGACTTTACTATGAATGCAATAGCAGCACGGATAGAAGGAGATACTATTGTATTTAAAGACCCCTACAAAGGAAAAGAAGATCTTGCACAATCTATTCTTCGTTGTGTAGGAGAAGCAGAAGAAAGATTTAAAGAAGATGCACTTCGTATGATGCGAGCAGTTCGTTTTGCAGCACAGCTTGATGTGCAGATAGAAAAAAAGACAGAACAAGCCCTTATGCAATATGCTTCATTACTTTCTCATATTGCAAAAGAACGTATCAGAGATGAGTTTGTAAAAATTCTTCTCTCTGATAAAGCAGCCAGGGGAGTTGAAGCCCTGAGAGTGTATGGGCTCTTA
>NPIE01019393.1_pt2 | contig 20689 bp, 15 predicted proteins | sample 8637661 | NCBI WGS metagenome assembly NPIE01 (sample SAMN07420842, study PRJNA396082) | bioreactor metagenome | isolation source: sample BA12 brine-fed electro-methanogenic bioreactor BA | place: Japan: Kochi | collected 2016-12-09
GAGTCTCATACCTAATCAGGAAACGCTTCCAATTTCATGAAACTGTCCCGATTCCGGGACATCATCGGCAGCGCCATGCCGAGCATGGCTTCAGGGCGCGGCGTCGGACTGCTGACTGCGGATCCGCTCGCGGTAGCGCTCGAACAGCTGACGGTGTTTGCTGCGGCCGAGGTTGTACTCGGCGCCGTCGATCCAGACCCGTTCGATGGCTGTGATCACTTCCAGCGGATCGCCGTCGGTGACCATCAGCGTGGCGCGCTTGCCCGGATCCAGCGAACCGAGTTGATCGGCCACGCCGAGGATTTCGGCCGGCGTCAGCGTGACCGAGCGCAGCGCAATCTCCGGCGGCAGGCCAAAGGCCGCGGCCGAGCCGGCGTGAAACGGCAGGTTGCGCGCATTGGTCGCACCGAAGCCACCGCCGCCGTCGCCGATGGCAAAGCGCACACCGGCCCGGTGCAGCTTGCCGGCGGCCGCATAGGCCATGTCGTAGGGCTCCCAGCGCCGGGTCGGCATCTGGTAGACGCCGTTGAGAATCACATCGATTCCGTCCTCGGCCAGGCGTCCGGCAAGGTATTGCAGGTCCGGACCGGCAACCAGGATGACGCGGCCGAATTCCTGCTTCGCGGCCCAGTCCAGCGCCGCCTCGATGTCCTTCTCGCGGCCTGCGTGCAGGAACAAGGGCACATCGCCGGCCAGCAGCGGCTGCAGCGCCTGCAGCGCGTCGTTCAGCGCCGGGCGCGGCGCATTGCCGGCCTCGAAGGCGGCCTGCGCCCGGCCCCAGGCGCGCGCGGCATCGAGCGTGCGCTCGATGGTCTTGAGGTCGTCGTTTTCCGAATCGTCGGCCGCCGCTGCCGGGAACTGGATATGCATCCCGACCGGGGCGCGGATCACCATGTCCTCCCACGACCAGCCGTCCATCGCCATGACTGCCGATGAACCGCGAATCAGACCGCCGCCCGGCACCGTGTGGGTGCTCAGGATGCCGCCGGCCACGCTGGCCGGCAGCAGCGCCGAGTCATGGTTGAACGCAACTTCGACCCGCAGCGCCGGATTGAGCGAGCCCATTTCACTGGTGTCGACCGAGCCGGCCACGCTGTCGATCTCGGTCAGGCCCAGCGCCGAGGCCGGATGCACGAAGCCGGGGTAGACATGCTTGCCGGCCAGGTCAATAATCCGGGCATCGGCGGGAATGGCGATGTCCGATCCGACCGCGACAATATCGCGCCCTTCGATCAGAATCACGCCCTTTTCGATCGAATCAGCGCTGACCGGATGCACGGTGGCACCGACCAGGGCGGTCACTTCAGCCTGCAGCGCAGTGGCGGCAAGCCATCCGAAAACAAGGATCCAGGCTCTCATCAGTGCGCTCCCCCCAAATCGAATGCGTGCTTGTGGCCGAAATCCTGCGCATGACAGAATTCGTCGTGCGCCAGTTCCGAGGCGCGATAACCGATCAGCAGACCTGGCTCGAATCCGTCTTGGTCCGACTCAGGTTTCGACTCATCCGCGTCGTCATCGCTGTCATCGGCCAGCACTTCGGCCATCAGCGCCAGGCGCTCCGACTCCAGCGCTGCGCGCGCCGCGAGGTCGGCGGCCCGGTCGAAGTAGCGCCGGCCGTCGACCCAGGTCTGCTCGACCCGCGAGTAGACCGACAGCGGATTCCCGTTCCAGAGCACGAAATCGGCGTCCAGACCCTCGGCCAGACGGCCGGTGCGCTCATCGATGCCGAGCTGGACAGCCGGATTGGCGGTGATCATCTTCAGCGCTTCGTGCGGGTCGACGCCACCGTAACGCACCGCCTTGGCCGCCTCCAGGTTCATGCGCCGGGCCAGTTCCGGATTGTCCGAGTGCAGCCCGACCCGGACCCCGGCCATGGCCATCAGTACCGGGTTGTATGGGATCGCATCGCTGGCCTCGTGCTTGAAGTTCCACCAGTCGATGAAGCCCGAAGCACCGGCCCCGTGCTCGGCGATGCGCCGCGCCAGCTTGTAGCCTTCGAGCGCGTGCTGGAAGGTGCCGACGGTGATGCCGAAGGATTCGGCAACATTGATCAGCATCCGCATCTCGTCGGCGCGGTAGGCATGCGAGTGGATCTTGCGCATGCCGGCCAGAATTTCGGCGATGACATCCATTTCCAGATCCGGCCGCGGCGGCACGATATCACGTCCCCGACGCCCGCTCGGAATCGCCTCGAGTCCGCGCCGATAGTCTTCGGCCTGCTGGAACTTCTCCTTGATGATCTGGGCTACGCCCGGCCGCGTCCGTGGGTAGCGCGGCGTGTCGTTGTTCCAGTTGCTCTGCTTCGGGTTCTCACCGAGCGCGAACTTGATGCCCGGCGGCGCGGCGTCGAAGATCAGACCCCGCGCGTGCGCGCCCCAACGCATCTTGATCACCGCCATCTGGCCGCCGATCGCATTGGCCGAGCCGTGCAGCAGGTTGATCGTCGTCACCCCGCCGGCCAGCTGACGATAGATATTGATCGACTCCGGGTCGATCACATCCTCGATCCGGACCTGAGCGGTGGAAATGTCGGTCGCCTCATTGACCCCGCCGCTGATCGCGGCATGCGAATGGGCGTCGATGATGCCGGGCGTCACGTGCATGCCGGCCGCGTCGATCACGCTTGCACCCCGCGGTGCATCGAGATCGGTGCCGACCGCGACGATCCGGCCGTCGCGCACCAGCAGGTCGGCCGACTCGAGAATACCGGCATCGGTTGCGGTCCAGAGCGTCGCGCCGCGCAGCAGCACGGTTTCCTGGGCCGGCGCGGAATCGATGCGCCAGGCCTCGACGTCGGGGGTGTACTGGGCGACTGCAGCAAGGCTGAACAGCAGGCCCGCGGCCAAAATCATGGAATGCTTCATGCGTCCACCTCCACATCACCGGGGCCGGCGCTCTTGCGGCCGCGCACCGTGAATTCTCCAAACGGCCCGCTGCCGGTGCCGCGTCCCTGGTCGCCATCGATATCGAGCCGGATCGTGGTCGTACCGCCCTGGCCCCAGCGCGCCGCATCGATCTTGAGCGTCAGGGTCTTGCCCGAAACCCGGGCCTCGGCCAAGGGCGCCTCGTTGCCCATGACCGTGATCGTGCCGCTCAGACCCGTCGCCGGGCCCTCGAGCTTGAGTTCACCTTCGATATCGCCCATGCCGCCGAAGGCCAGCGTCAGGGCCCAGGTACCGGCCGGCTCGACTTCGGGTGGCTCCAGCCTGGCCAGTTCGAAGCGCTCGCCGTCGACCCAGACCTCACGCAGGCCCGGCTTTTCGGTCAGCAGCTCGCCGTCGACGATGACCAGGTTGGCCATATAGCCGACGGCAATCCGACCGGCACGATCACCCAGACCGAGCCAAGCGGCCGGAACGGTGGTCAGGGCGGCCAGCGCCGCCTCCGGCGACAGGCCGCGCTCCACCGCGGTCGCGGCGGCGCTCAGCACGTCCTTGGGCGAAGACTGGCCATGCGCACTGAACAACAGCTCGAAGCCGGCTTCGGCCAGTCGAGCCGGGTTGGTCGGCGCCTGCTTCCAGTGACGCAGCTCCTCCAGCGAGACATCGCGGTCGGCATCGTCCTTGACATCCGGCGCGCTCGGAAACTTCAAGGGCAGGATGATGCGCGGCTTGCGCGTGAAGCGACTCAGCCGCTGATACTCCGCGTCATGACCGACCAGGGTCAGGTCGATCGCGGGATCGACCAGTTCAAGGATGCGCAGGCTGTCGGCAGTGTCGCGTGACTCGAACACCAGCGGCTGCTCTCCGGCCAGAACCGGCGCCAGCGCATCGACACCGGCCAGCCATTCCGGACGCGCCTGGGCGGGGTTGTTCTGCCATGCGGCACGGGCACGCTGCTGCCAGCCTGCATCCAGCAGGGTCTGGCGGAACAGCGCAACCGAGCCCATCAGCGACTGCGGATAAACCCCACCGGGGGCGCGCTCGTGCAGATGCGCGTGCTGGGCGAAGCCTGCACGGAGCAGGTTCGCCGACAGCCCACCGTTGCCGAGGTTGGCGATCAGCGACTGGCCGCGCAACAAGCCGGTGCCGGGCGCGATCAGCGCCGTGGTGAAGCCGGCGCCGCGCAGTGCTTCGATCCGCTCGGCCGGCCAGTGCTCGGCGCCGACCATGAAATCAGGGCGAATCAGCGCATGCCGACCGGGCGGGGTTTCCTGGTCCGCGTCATCGTCGGTCTCGAGCACCAGATAGGGCTCGATCAGGCCGGGATAAATGGTCACCGGCGGCTGATCCTCGCCGAGCTCGAACTCGATCCGCCGCGCATCGGGCGGCGGCTCGATGTCGGCACCGACGGCAACAATGACGCCGTCGCGGATGACCACCGTGGCCGCATCGAGCACCGTGCCCGGTTCGACCACCACCCGCACGCCGATCAGGGCATGTACGTTCGGCAACGGCTGACGCAACTCGGCGGCCGAGGCCATGGTTGCGGCCAGCAGGCCAAAAATCATCAGAAAACTTCGCAAGACAGACTCCGGCTGGATCGGGCACAGGAGTCGAAAGGTACCTGCCTCTGCGTGAAGCCGGCATGGGCCAGAGGTCATGCAACCCGCGCCCGAAGCCGGGCGCGGGGCGGATTCACGGACCTCAGTCGCAGTCGAGACCGGGGTTGCTGACCTTCTCGAACGGCATGATCTCGAAGCTGCCGACGATCTGGCCATCGAGCATGCTGTAGGTCACGTTACCGCTGATGCAACTGGTCAGCTCGATCGTCATCTCGCCGACCTGAACCGAACGCTGTACCGCGGTGCGCGGTGCATCGAAGGCACCGCCGGTGACCGAGAAGATCGGACCGGCCGCGATGTTGTCGGCCACGTCAAGCTGTGCGGTCAGCCAGCGCTGGCCGGATTCGCCGATGTCGTTGGGCTCGCCCGGAATCGGCGCGATGGCAGCAGTCGGATAGGTGAACCAGGCGACAAACAACAGGTTGCGGCTGGGGAAAAAATCGAAGGTCAGACCCTCTCCCGCGCCACGGAAGGCCTCGGCAGCGTTGACCCATTGTCCCTCGGCATCGTTGAACAGATTCGGCGCGATCACCGTGCCGTCGCGGGCCTGGAAGATGTAGCGGCCATTGATGCTGGAATTCAGTCGATTGCTGATCAGTGCATTCGGGCCACCATCGAGGAACGCGCCATTGACCGCCGAGCCGATCAGCTCGAAGAAGGTGCCCGGTGTACCGGTGCCATTCGAGTAGCCGACCCGAGCCGAATCACCACCGCGGCCGTTGGCATCGCTGCCGCTGGCCTGGCCGGTTTCCCACTGGATCTGGTCGTAGTTGAACACGATATCGAAAGCACCGGTCTGGACGTCCGAGCGGTCGACCAGGATCAGCTGGAAACTGTTGCGGTTGGTATGACTGGGGTCGCTGAAGAAGTAGTCGACATCGACGTAGTTGACGCCGAAGGCCGGCCGACCGTTGAAGCTGCCCTGGCCGTAGGTCACCGGCTGGCCGGCGGCGCTGGTGTCGACGTCGGCGAAGAACGGCGCGATGATCTGGCGGGTGGTCGAGGTGAGGTCGAACGGCGTGAATTCGAACAGCGGCTGATCGAAGGTCACGTTGCCGTTGTTGTTGACATACACCGCGCTGCGGTTGATACCGAAGAAGTTGACCGTAAAGCCCAGCGGAACCAGGCCGGTGGACTCGTCGTCGTTGGGTAACAGCGTCTGGCTGTCGAAGCCCGGCAGCACAGCCTGACCCATCGCGGCGGTCGCTGCGAGCCATGCCGCCAGACAGACAGCATTGCGAATCGATGCAAGTTCCATTTCAATCTCCCCGTCGAGTGTTGAGCCGGCTTCGATGTAGCCGACTGAGAACGTACCAGAGCTTTCCTGTCGTTTCCATTACGTCATTGGCGCGGAAATCCGGTCATCTGCCGAGCGATTTCACCCGCTGCATGGCAAGCGTGCCGAAGCGTAGACTGATGCGGACCAAATTCAAGGAGCCCCATATGCCGAAGTCTGATCACAGCACCGACCTTGCCACGCTCTGCGTCCATGCCGGGCATCGACGCGGGCCGGCCGAGATGGGGCTGAACACGCCGATCGTCACCTCGACCGCGTTCGACTACAGCCGCGACGATCAGGTGCGCTATCCGCGCTACATGAATACGCCCAACCATCGCGTGGTGGCCGCGCGCATCGCTGCGCTGGAGGGCGCCGAGGCCGCGCTGGTGACCGCCTCGGGCATGGGTGCGGTCAGCGCGGTATTTTTCGGTCTGATGCGGCCGGGCGAACACGCCATCCTGCTCGACGGCTTGTACGGTGGCACCACCGACCTGGTCGAGGGTCTGCTGAAACCCTACGGCTTCGAGTTTTCCGTCTGGGACGGTCGTCCCGAGAACCTCGCGGGACTGGTGCGTGAGACTACCCGGCTGGCCTGGGTCGAGTCCCCGACCAACCCCCTGCTGCGGGTGGTCGATCTGGCTGCCACGGCGCGCGAACTCGAGCGTCTGGGCGTGGTTTCGGTGGTCGACAACACCTTTGCCACGCCGATCCTGCAGCGCCCGATCGAACTCGGATTCGACCTGGTGATGCATTCGGCGACCAAGTATTTCAGCGGCCACTCCGACCTGCTGTCCGGCGCGCTGGCAGGCTCCGAGGAACTCATCGCGAAAATCCGGCCGCAGGCAATCCGGCTCGGCTCCAGCCTCAACGGCCAGGACCTGTACTTGCTCGAGCGCTCGCTCAAGACCCTGTCGATCCGGGTCGAGCGCCAGAGCGCCAATGCCGGCCGCCTGGCCGAGTGGCTGGCCAGCCACCGCCACGTGGCCGAGGTGTTCTACCCCGGCCTGGCTGCCGACGCCGGGCATGCGATCGCCAGCCGCCAGATGCGCGGCTTCGGCGCGATGCTTTCGTTTCGGCTGGCGCCGTCGCTGGCAGTCGAAACCTTTCTCGGCAGCCTGGCGCTGATCACCCCTGCGGTCAGCCTGGCCGGGGTCGAGTCGACGATCTGCCAGCCCGCCCGCACCAGTCACGCGAAACTGACTGCCGAGGCGCGCGCCGCACTCGGCATCGACCACCACCTGATGCGCTTCTCGGTCGGAATCGAGGGCGTCGACGATCTGATCGCCGATCTTGCTCGCGCCCTCGCCGATGCTGCCGGCGAAGCATCCTGAGCGGCATGGCTGCGCGACCGCGCATCGAGGCTCAACCCGATACCACGACCTGCGGGCCAACCTGCCTGCATGCCCTGTACCGCCATTTCGACGATGAGATCGACCTGCCCCAGGTGATCCGCACGATTCAGCGTCTCGACCACGGTGGCACGCTGGACGTGTTCCTCGCCAACCATGCACTCGCGCGCGGCTATTCAGCCGAAATCTGGACCTACAACCTGCAGGTATTCGACCCGAGCTGGTTCAGCGGCCGGATCGACCTTGCCGCCAAGCTCAACGCGCAGATGGAAGTCAAATCCGATCGCAGGCTGCGGGTCGCCACACGCGGCTACCTCGAGTTCCTGCGCCTGGGCGGGCGCATCCGCTTCGTCGACTTGACCCGCACCCTGATCCGGCGGCTGCTCAAGGACGGCCACCCGGTGCTCACGGGCCTGAGTGCCACCTACCTCTACCGTACAATGCGCGAATGGGGGCCAGAAGATGTCGATGATGACATCCGCGGTGCACCGGTCGGTCACTTCGTCCTGCTGACCGGGTATCAGCGCAAGCAGCGCCAGGTCGAGATCGCCGACCCGATGCAGGGCAATCCGCATGGCAGCCAGAGCTACCGGGTTCATATCGACCGGGTGATCGGCGCCGTGCTGCTCGGCGCGATGACCTACGACGCCAATCTGATCGTGCTCCGACCAAAAGGAGAGCCGCAATGCGTCACCTGATCGTGGTTGATTCGATCGAGGCCTGGGCCGAGCGCCTGCCAAACGTCCAGACGCTGGCGGCGCGCGATTACCTGGGCGGTTCGGAGTGGTCCAGCCTGCGCAGTGCACGGGTCTACAACCTGTGCCGCAGCTACCGTTACCAGGCCACCGGCTACTACGTATCACTGCTGGCCGCGGCGCGTGGTCACCGGCCGCTGCCTTCGGTGGCGACGATGCAGGACCTGAAAAGTCCGAACGTGATCCGGCTGATGTCGAGTGAGCTGCAGCAGCTGACCCAGCGCAGCCTCAAGCCGATCCAGTCCGACAGCTTCGTGCTCAGCATCTACTTCGGCCGCAACCTGGCCGAGCGCCACCAGGGTCTGAGCCGGGCGCTGTTCAAACTCTTTCCAGTACCGCTGCTGCGCGCCGAATTCGCCCGCAGCGAGAACGAGTGGCTGCTCCGGCGGCTCGGACCGATTGCGATCGGCGAAGTGCCGGAATCACACCTGGACTTCATGCGCGAGTCGGCGCGGCGCTTCTTCTCGGGCGAGCGCCCGCGCACGGCACAGTCGAAAAAGACCCGCTACGATCTGGCGATGCTGGTCAATCCGGCAGAGGCGCATCCGCCATCGAATGAGAAAGCACTGCAGCGCTTCGAACGGGCCGGTGCCGAACTCGGTTTCTATGTCGAGCGCATCGGTCCCGACGATATCGGACGTCTGGCCGAGTTCGACGCGCTGTTCATTCGCGAGACCACCGCAGTCAACCATCACACGTTCCGCTTCGCGCGCAAAGCCGCCGCCGAAGGCCTGGTAGTGATCGATGACCCGGACTCGATCCTGAAGTGCACCAACAAGGTCTACCTGGCCGAATTGCTGGCACGGCATAACGTCCCGGCGCCGAAAACCATGCTGGTGCACCGCGAAAACATCGATGAGATCGAGGCCCGGATCGGGCTGCCGGCGGTACTCAAACAGCCCGACAGCGCGTTCTCGATCGGCGTGGTCAAGGTCAAGGATTCCGCGGAGCTGCGCAGCACGGTACGCCAGCTGCTGAAATCCTCGGAGTTGATCGTCGCCCAGGAGTACCTGCCGACCGCGTTCGACTGGCGTGTCGGCATCGTCGATGGCCGCCCGCTCTACGTCTGCCGCTACCACATGGCCAGAGGCCACTGGCAGATCATCAAGCATGATCTGGACAAGGGCATGGACGAAGGCAATGTCGACACGCTGGCGATCGGCGAAGCGCCGGATCTGGTCATCCGCACCGCGCTCAAGGCGGCCTCGCTGATCGGCGACGGCCTGTACGGCGTCGACCTCAAGGAATCCGACGGCAAGGTCCGGGTCATCGAAGTCAATGACAATCCTTCGATCGACGGCGGCATCGAGGATGAAGTGCTGAAAGGCGCGCTGTATCGCGAAATCCTCGGCGTGATGCTCAAGCGCATCGAAGCCCGCAAGCGCGGCGACCCCGGCTGATCAGCCCCCCGACCCAACGACAGAGCGAGACTTGATTACGCATGCAACTCAGCCATAAAAAAATCATATTTACCGCAGATGGACGCAGATAGACGCAGATGAAAACAGATAACCGAGTATCCAGAAGATTGAATCGTGATCGCTGGACTCTTCGAGTTCTCCAGGAGTTTTTACGGCGGATTATTGCTCGCGATCTTCCGACAACAATCTCGCTTTACCTGCTTCCTGACGAGAATGGAGTTCATCTGCGTTCATCTGCGCTTAAAAAATATTTTTCAGCGCTGAACTGATTCAACAACGAACCGACCAACCGACCAACCGACCAACCGACCAAACGACCAAACGACAAAGCGACCAGACCAACCATGCCCATCCTCGAGCCCGTCACCCCGATTCCGCATATCCGCGCCTTTTCCGGCTACGGCATCGAACTGGAATACATGATCGTCGACCGCGACACGCTGACCGTCCGACCGATCGCCGATCGATTGCTGCACGACGCCCACGGCGAGATCGTCAACGAGGTCGCCCACGGCGAACTGGCCTGGTCCAACGAGTTGGTCGCGCACGTGATCGAGCTCAAGACCAACGGCCCGGCCGAGTCACTGCTGAGCCTCGGGCGACGCTTTCATCAGGACGTGCTCGCAATCAACCAGCAGCTCGCAGCCGAGGGCGCGATGCTGCTGCCGAGTGCGATGCATCCGCTGTTCGATCCGGCCACCGAGACCCGGCTGTGGCCGCATGGTCAGAACGAGATCTATTCGGCCTACGACCGCATCTTCGGCTGCACCGGACACGGCTGGTCCAACCTGCAGTCGATGCATATCAACCTGCCGTTCATCGACGATGCCGAGTTCACCCGGCTGCATGCGACGATTCGCGCAGTGCTGCCGATCCTGCCGGCACTGGCGGCCGCCTCGCCGATCGAGCAGGGTGTGGCGACCGGCTGGATGGATACCCGGCTGAAGTACTACCGCGACAACCAGCGCGCGGTGCCCGAGATTTCCGGCCATGTGATTCCCGAGGCGGTGGCCTCGATTGCCGACTACCACGCGCGCATCCTCGAGCCGATGTACCGCGCGATCGCGCCGCACGACCCGGACGAGATCCTGCGCGACGACTGGCTCAATTCGCGCGCCGCGATCGCGCGCTTCGAGCGCCAGACCATCGAGATCCGGATCATCGACCTGCAGGAGTGCCCGTCGCTGGATCTGGCCATTGCACGGGCGGTCTCTGCACTGGTCAAGACCGTCTACGACGGCGCGATCGACTTTCAGACCCTGCAGGCGCTGGATACCGAGGCGATGGCGGATACGCTGATCGAATGCGCGCAGAAGGGCTCGGCTGCGGTGCTGCTCGACCCCGACTGGTGCCGAGCCTTTGGCCTGGATGACGGCCTGCGCGTCGGCGAGGCCTGGCGTTTGCTGGGCAGGCGCGGCTGGCTCGGCGAGGGCGCAGTCGAGGCGCTGGCGCCGATCCTCAACCACGGCACGCTGGCCGAGCGGATCGCGGCGCGGCTGGGCGGCGCACCGGGCAAGCCAGCGATCGTCGAAATCTACCGCGAGCTCGGTCGCTGTCTGGCTGCAAACCGCGCGTTTCCTGCTTGACGATCGCCTGGCTGATCAGCGCCGAACACGCCAGCAATCGGGTGCCCGAGCGCTGGCAGCAGCTGTTTCGCGGGCAGGAAGCGGTGCTCGAGAGTCACCGCGGCTGGGATCCCGGCAGCCTCGAACTGGCACAACATGTCGCCGAGAGCTTGCAGGCGCCACTGCTTGCCGGCCAGATCACCCGACTGCTGATCGATCTCAACCGCTCGGCTATCCACCCGGGCCGATTCTCGGCCTTCAGCCGCGGCCTGCCTCCGGCGGACAAGGCCGAGCTGATTGAGCACTACTGGCAACCGCACTGGGGTGCCTTTCGCAGCCAGCTCGACAGTCTGCCCGGCCAAATCGTTCATCTGGCCTGCCACAGCTTCACGCCGGTGCTCGACGGCAAGCAGCGCAGCACGGATATCGGCCTGCTGTACGACCCGTCACGGCCGATCGAGGCGCGCTACTGCCGCGCACTCGGGCAGCGCCTGCGCCAGGCCCTGCCCGATCTGCGGATCCACATGAACCAGCCCTACCGCGGCGTCTCGAACGGCCTCGGTCAGCACCATCGTCAACACTACCCCGATGACCGGCTGATCAGCTTCGAGTTCGAGATCAGCCAGCGTCTGCTCGGCAGCCTCGACCGAATCGCCGCCGCGCTGACCGGGGCACTGACGGCGACCAACGGATCCTGAGCTCGGGTTCAGGTCTCTCGAGCATAACCGGACCTGAGTACGCAGGTATCTCAGCCATGATTCAGACCCGCTTTACCGCAGATTACGCAGATTGACGCAGATAAGAACAGATGATCGGGTTGATTGGGGATCCGGAATATTGAACCAGGCAACACCACGCCCCGCTGAGAGTCTGGGGCGCTGAGCGCAGAAAGCCCGGCAGTGGCCGGGCTTTCTGAACCTGCTTGATGCTCTCGACTTGCTAGTTTCGAAATGCCGACTCAGACCGCAGCGCGGCGCAGAGTCCAGAACGCAAGCCCGCCGAGCAGCAGCAACAGCACGAACAGACCGATCGCGTTGAGCATCGGCACCGGCTGCGTGTCCGGAATCGGACCCGGCCCACCCGCTGCAGCGATTGCGAACTGAACTACGCCGAGATTGCCGGTATCCCCGCCTGCCGAATCACCGGCGCAGAACTCCCAGGTCCCCGCGGCATCTTCGCCGTCAAAGATGGCGCTGAGGTCACCGCTGTCGGCGGCCGCACCGGGATTGGGAATGAAATCGCACTCGCCGTCATCGGTGCATACAACCCCGCCGGTACCCAAGCTTCCACCCATGGTTTCAGCATCATAGACGCCATTGGTGGTGGAAAAGGTCAACGGCGCGGTCAGCGCAAGATTGGACGAATCGCCGCAGCATCCGGTGCCATCGTCTGCAGGCTCTGCAAATCCCGGACGACTCAGTACGGTGGCGACCGTTCCGGCCGGACTGACGACCTTGAACACCAGGTCACCGATCCAGGTGTGTTCCACGGCCGCGGTGACGTCCACGTCATCGACGGTACCCGCGGCGGTTTCCACAAACGCCGCACAGGCCATCGAGGCGAGTGTGCCGTCGTAGCCATCATCGGGAATCGGAATCGTGCCGCCGCGCGGCGGCAGATCCGGCGAAACATCCCCCGGCGCCTTGGACTGGGCAATTGCCGTAGCGGCGAATGCCGTCAGCAGCGAGAACAGAACCAATTTTCTTATCGCAAACATCCAACCTCTCCCTGATCAATCAACAAAAGCCATAGAACAACTTGGTCGCGAGAAACCGGTCCGGGCGCAGCAGACGCTTCAATCAAGTGCCAGTGCACCCGGTGCCGCCTCACGGCAAGCGAACGGAATCTTCCAATTCCATTATCAGCCAGCTTTAACACATATGCAACAGTTCATGTTGTTTGTTTTTGGTGCTCCCTGCGGAACCACGGCACGAACGCCGATGTGGTCCGCTGGTACTCACGATAGGCCTCACCACGCGATTTCAGCGACTGCTGCTCGGTGTAGGGAATGCCTGAGATGCGGTACAGGAACAGCAGCATCAGCACCGGGCCGAGCCAGGCGATCCAGGCCTGCGGCGCGCCGATCGCTGCCAGCGGGTAGGAGAACCAGTGCAGCCATTCGAAGAAGTAATTCGGGTGGCGCGAGTAGCGCCACAGGCCCGCCTGGCAGACCTTGCCACGGTTGGATAAGTCGGCGCGGAACGCCGCCAGCTGGCGATCGGCGATGGATTCTCCGATCAGCGCGATCAGCCAGATCGCCACACCGGCAACTACCCAGCCGTCGATCGCCGATGACGGGTCATTGGCCACGATCCAGGCCGGTAGCGCGAACAGGAAGGCCACCAGCGCCTGGACCATGAAGAACCAGAAAAAACCCGCATCGGCGCGCGCTCGCCAGTGTTCGCGCATCGCCTGGTAGCGGCCGTCCTCCTGATCATGCCCGGCCAGACGGGTCCAGAGATGACGCGTCAGTCGCAGCGACCAGGTCCCGGCCAGCCATGCTGCCAGCACTCGCTTCTCGGCGCTGCCGTCACCGAATGCGGCATAGCCGAGCGCCTGGACGCCGATCAGTGCCGCCCAGGCGACGTCGACCCAGTCAGCGCGTTTCGAGCGTCGTTGCCACAGCCACAGCAGCAGCATGGCTGCGATACAGCCACCAGCGGCAATCAGGAGTTCAGGCATCGGGCTTGCCTCGAATTCGGGATCCAGCCGACATCATGCCCTCGGTGCCGCAAGGATTCGTCAGTACCGGATCAGCCGCCGACCAGCGTTCGCCCCGCTTCGGCCTGGAAGCCCCAGCGGTCAGCCCGCGCCGCGCCCCAATCGCGGGCCAGCGAACAGTCGGGCAACTCACCCGACATCAGCTGACCGGGTTCGAAGAACTGGTAGATCTCGGCCATGCTGCGAACTTCGAGATCACCGACCCGGCGATAGATGTGGTCCGGACGCAGATCGGCCGGATCGTCCAGCCCCATCGCGGCCAGCATTTCGAGCACGGCATGGACCGTGGCGTGGTGAAAACGCTCGACCCGCTCGGCCTTGCTCGGCACATGCAGGCCACGAGCCAGGGCCGGGTTCTGGGTCGTGATGCCGGTCGGGCAGTGATTGGTGTTGCAGCGCAGCGCCTGGATGCAGCCTAGCGCGAACATCATGCCGCGCGCCGAATTGCAGGCATCCGCCCCGAGCGCCAGCGCACGGATGACATGAAAGGCCGAAAACACCTTGCCGGAGTAGATCACCCGCACCCGGTCGCGCAAGCCCGCGCCAACCAGTGAATTGGCGACAAACACCAGCGCATCGCGGCCCGGCATGCCGAGCGAGTTCGAGAATTCCAGCGGCGCGGCCCCGGTGCCACCCTCGCCGCCATCGACGGTGATGAAATCCGGCGCGGTTCCCGCCTCCAGCATGGCCTTGACGATCGCCAGGAAATCGGTCCGTCGGCCGATACAAAGCTTGATTCCGACCGGTTTGCCGCCAGACAACTCGCGCAGCCGGGCGACGTATTCGATCAGGCCGGCGGGCGTCGAGAAGGCGCTGTGCCAGGGCGGCGACAGCGCCGACTTGTACGGCTCCAGGCCGCGCGCCTCGGCGATCTCGGGCGTGACCTTGGCGGCCGGCAGGATGCCGCCGTGGCCCGGTTTGGCCCCCTGCGACAGTTTGATCTCGAACATCCGGATCTGCTCGTTCGCCACCGTGTCGCGAAACTGTTCCGGATCGAAACCGCCATCCGCGGCCCGACACCCGAAGTAGCCGGTGCCGACCTGCCAGATCAGATCGCCGCCGGGCTCGAGGTGATAGCGGGACACCCCGCCCTCGCCGGTGTTGTGGGCGAAACCGCCGCGCCGCGCACCCTCATTCAGGGCCAGCACGGCGTTGGCCGAAAGTGCACCAAAGCTCATTGCCGAGATGTTCAGCACCGAGGCCGAGTACGGTTTGCTGCAATCCGGACCGCCGAACTTGACTCTCGGCTCCTGCTCGAGCTGGGGCACGGGTGCCAGCGAATGGCTGGCCCATTCATAACCTGCCTTGTAGACATCGCGCTGGGTGCCGAACGGCCGGGTCTCGAGCTCGCCCTTGGCGCGCTGGTAGATAAGGGAACGGAATTCGCGCTCGACCGGGTAAGCATCGAGGTTGGATTCGATCAGATACTGTTGCAGTTCAGGACGGAAGCGCTCGATCAGGTAGCGCCCGTGACCCACGATCGGAAAATTGCGCAGCACCGTGCGCCGCGTCTGCAGTGCATCATGCAGGCCCGACAGAAACAGCGGCACAAGCACCACCAGCGACCACAGTACCGGCGGCCAGACCAGCCATAGCAGTGCGACCAGCGCGAATACCGCGGCCGAAATGCCGTAGAACCAGATTCGTACCATGCGCAGGCCTTGTGGAGAGTTGAAGCGAGTGTAGCAAACGCATCTGCCCTGCCTGCAGGAGGCTGAGCGTCAACTCCTGCTCTGCGGCGCTGGTGAAGCTCCGGCGGCTTCAGACCGATCAGACCGAACTGGTCGCCTCCGGCACCTCGCGTTCGATCACCTGCACCGCCTGGCCGGCGCGCAGCCGTTCATTGCCGCGCGTGACCACTCTGTCGCCGGGCTGAATCGGACCCTTGACCTCGATCAGGTTCTCCGAGCCGATCCCGACCGCGACCTTGATCTGGCGGGCCGTGTTCTGCTCATCGATGATGTAGATCGACGCACCGTCGCCCCGGAGCACCAGCGCATCACGCGGCACCGCCAGCACCTCGCGCACGTCGGCCGTGGGGATGGTCACGCGCACGGTCTGACCCACCGGCAGCGGCCGCTCGAGGTCGAGCCGGAGCTCGAACACATGCACGCTTTCGCTGCCCTGGCTGACCAGGGTTCGCAGCGGTGCGCCAATGACCTCGTCACCGACCCGCACGGCGAGCTCGTCGCCTGGCTGCAGGTAGCGATAGTAGGTCAGGGGCGCGCGCGCCACGACTTCGAGATTCAGCGGATCATAGGCCCGCATCACCTCGGTCCCGACCGAAACCCGCTCGCCGGCCTGAACCAGACGCTGCGCGACGATGCCGTCGAACGGCGCCCGGATCCGGGTGCGCTCGATCTGGTCTTCGATCTGGGCCAGGCGGCTGCGCGCGATGCGCAGATCGGACAGCGAAATATCGCGATCCGAGCGGGTCTGGTCGATCTGGGTCCGCGAAGCCAGATTACTCTGCGCCAGGCTCTCGTAGCGACTGAGCTCGGCTTCGAGAAACTGCAGCCGCGATTCGACGCGTGCGATTTCGCCCTGAAGCTCCTCGGCGCGCAGCGTCAATACGGTGTCCTCGACCCGCGCCAGCACGTCGCCGGCAACGAAGCGTTGACCGACTTCGGCAATCTGCAGCAGGCGACCGTCGATCTCGGCCGACAGCAGCACGTCGGAGCGCGACAGCACGGTGCCGGCGACCTGCATGGTCGGCGCCATGGCCGTGATGCGTGCCTGGTCGATCTCGACCGGCGCGGCCTGGCCGAACTGGGCCTGGGCCGGCGCGATGGCGGCAAGCGGCAGGGCGATGAGAGCGAGAGCTCGGATTCTGATATTCATGCGGGATTTCCTTGTGCCGGCAACGCAGAGGACCGGGTCACGGGGGTTTTTTCTTCGTTCATGCGCAGCAGGCTGGGCAACAGGATCAGGGTAAACAGCGTACTGATCGCCATGCCGCCGACGATCACCGCGGCCAGGCCTCGGTACAACTCGGTGCCGGCACCGGGAATCAGCAGCAGTGGCAGCATGCCGAACAGGCTGGTAAAGGTACTCATCAGGATCGGCCGCAGGCGCAAGCTGATCGCCAGCTGCACGGCCTCCTTGCGCGGCACCCCCTCGCGCTCGGCATCACGGGCCCGATACACCAGCAGGATCGCGTTGTTGACCACCAGTCCAAGCAGGATGACGAAGCCGATCATGGTCAACATGTCCATCGGCTGACCGAACAGCAGATCGACCAGGCGCAGCGCCGCGACGCCGCCGACCGTCGCCATGGGCAGGGTCAGGATCACCAGCAGCGAGTCACGGAACGAGCGGAACAGGGCCGAGATCAGCAGGTACAGGATCACCACCGCCAGCGCGAAGCTGCCGGCCATGTTGCGCAGCGTCTCGCCGAGCGCCTCGGCAGTGCCTCGGTAGGTGATGAATCCGTCGGGCGGCAACAGCGCGCGAATTTCGGGCTCGACTTCGGTCTGGAGCAGTTCCAGCGCGGTTTCCATCGGCATGCCCGAGGGCGGCGTGACCTGCAGCGTCAGGGTGCGGCGCCGATCGACGCGGCGGATCTGATTCGGACCGGCAGTGCGCTCCAGCCGAACCAGTTCACCCAGCGTTACGATCTCGCCATTGGGCGCGGCCAGCGGAGTGGCCAGCAGTTCCTCCGGCGTGGCCCAGCGCTCGCCTCGAAGAATGACGTCGAGGCGGCGGTCGCCATCGAAATATTCGCCGAGGAAGGCACCGGTACCGAGCGCGCGGATCAGCACCGAGACCTGACTGCGGGTCCAGCCCAGCTCGGCGATACGGCGGTCATCCGGAATCAGGCGAAGCTCGGGCTCGGCCAGCTCCAGACCGGGCTCGGGCCGCACATTGGCCTGCGGCAGGACTTCGGAAATCTTGACGAATCCGGCCGTTCCGGCTTCGAGCAGCTGTTCGAAGCTCGCGGCTTGGAGGTCGACATCGATCCGGCGGCCGCCTCGACCGCCGAAGATCGCCCGCCGCGAGGCACGGCCGAAGGTGTCGGGGAAACCGGCCAGAATCTCGTTGTTGACGATCTCGATCAACTCGTCGGCGCGCGCCGGATCCTCGGCCCGAATACCGAGGAAGGCACCGTTGCCGAAGAAGCCGAGAAAATTGTTGGCGATCTTCGGCTGCTTCTCGCCCGACAGGTAGGGCCTGAGGCGTTCATTGATCACGTCGATCAGTTCGGTCTGGGCCGTCTCCGGCCCCATGCCGGGCGGTGTCAGCACGAAGGCCGAGATGAAATTCTGCCGCCCTTCGGGCAGATAGTCGGCTGGCGGCAGCAGAAAGTATCCGATCGCCAGCGGCACTGCGATCAGCCCGGTGATCCAGCCAATCCGGCGTTCGCGGGTCGCGGTCAGACGCATTACCAGATCGGCGACATTGTTCCACCAGTTCTTGTGCCGGTCGTTCATCTCGCGATCGCCCAGCAGACGATAGCTGGCAGCCGGCAGCACGATGATCGCAACCAGCAGGGAGCAGACGATGGCTGCGGAAATCACCACGGCGAGGTCGCCGAACAGCTGCCCGGCCTCGTCTTTCAGAAACAGCACCGGCAAGAAGATCGCCACCGTGGTCGCCGTCGAGGCCAGCAGCGCACCCCAGACCTGGCCGGCGCCGCGGTCGGCCGATTCGTAGGCGCTGCGGCCCTGTTCGCGCTGACGCACGATGTTTTCCAGCACCACGATTGCCGCATCCAGCACCATGCCGGTCGCAAAGGCCAGCCCGGCCAGCGAAATCACGTTCAGCGAGCGGCCGAGGCCGTCGAGAACGAGGAACGCGAAGCACAGGCATAACGGAATCGCCAGCGCCACCATCAGGGTCGCCCGAACGCGACGGAAGAACCACCACAGCACGCCCACGGCCAGCAGCATGCCGATCAGCAGATTGGTGACCACCATCGAGATCGACTGCTTGATGTAGATCGTGTCGTCGGAGACCTGGATCATGTCCAGCCCGGCCTGGTCGAGATGGGTATGCTGCAGCTCGGCGACTGTGGCCTTGAGCTCGGCCATTACATTGAGGATATTGACGCCTGGCTCCGCGACCACGTTCATCGCGATCGACGGGCTCGCGTTCTGGGTCATGGAACCGGACGAGTCGCGCATCACGCGATCGATGGTGGCGACATCACCAAGAAATACCGGCCGGCCATCGCGCCAGTCCAGCACCAGGTTCTGCAGGTCGGCAATGTCGTACTGACCGGCAAAGCGCACGGTGTAACGGCGCCGACCGACTTCCTCGAAACCCGCTGAAACATCGGTGTTCTGACCCAGCTGCTGGCCGATCCGGGTCAGGTCGATACCGATCGAGGCTGCCTGATAGGGATCGAAAGCGATCCGCACTTCGAACGGGCGGCCACCGCGCGGACTGGCCGATGCCACGCCGGGAATCCGCTCGATCCGCTCGCGGATGGTTTCTTCGACGAAATCCTGATACTCGATGATCGGCCGGTTGTTGCCTTCCTGCGGCAGGATCGCAAACCACGCCATGGTGTCGCCGAACTGATCGGTCCCGACCCGCACCGTGGGCTCGGAGACATCGACCGGATAGTTCGACACCTGGTTGAGCCGGTTGATGACTTCGATCAGGGCTCGATTCAGGTCGGCACCGACGTCGAACTCCAGCGTCACCGAGCCACGACCCTGACCGGCACTGGAGTTCATCCGCTGCAGCCCGGGCACATCGCGCAGCTGAGCCTCCTGCGGCTCGATGATCTCGGCCTCAACCTCGTTGGGCGCGGCGGCGCGCCAGCCGGTCGAGATCGAGATTGTCGGCCGATCGATGTTCGGAGTCATCTGCACCGGCAGCCGCATCAGGCTCAGCAGGCCAAAAATGACCAGCAGGATGCAGCCGACGGCGACGGCGACCGGATTGCTCAAACCGAGGCGAGTAAACGGCACTGTAACTTCCCGTATTCGACGAAATTTCGACCCAAAGTATCGCGGGCCGGGCTGAAGGCTTTGTCAACTACGCATTGGACCGCAAATGACACCGCAGGTGCCAGTGCCAGAAGTCAACCCGGACGAAGCCGCGATTCGGACCCTCGATTCGACGCCACGCTCGAGAAGTTTGCGGTATCTTCCAAGGGAGGTCCGGACAGACAGCTCGGCACGCATCGACCGCACCGGACCTGCATTTACGACCGCGCTTCGGGGAAGTTGCTTGCGTCGGATCCGACCCCTGTCGGCCGATTGCGAATGTCCAGATGCCGGAGCCCAGGAGAATCTCATGGCGGATAGTTTCGATTACATCATCGTCGGTGCCGGATCGGCCGGCTGCGTGCTCGCTCGCCGACTCAGTGAAGACAGTGGGTCAAGGGTGCTGCTGCTCGAGGCCGGCCCGCGCGACTGGAATCCGTTCATTCACATGCCGGCTGGCCTGGCCCAACTGGTGCGGTTCAAGTCGCTGAACTGGAACTACGAGACCGAGCCCGAGCCCCATCTGAACGGTCGCCGGCTGTACTGGCCACGCGGACGCGTGCTCGGCGGCTCGAGCTCGATCAACGCGATGTGCTACGTGCGCGGCCATGCCAGCGATTACGACGACTGGCGCGAGCTCGGCAATTCCGGCTGGGGCTTCCGCTGGACCCGGACACCCACTCCATAGGAAAAATCCCGCTGGACCCGGACACCCACTCCATAGGAAAAATCCTACCCCCGCGCTGGACCCGGACACTCCGCGCTGGACCCGGACACTCCGCGCTGGACCCGGACACTCCGCGCTGGACCCGGACACTCCGTAGGCTGGACCCGGACACCCACTCCATAGGAAAAATCCTACCCCTATTCGACCCGCTGGACCCGCGCTGGACCCGCGCGCTGGACCCGGACACCCACTCCATAGGAAAAATCCTACCCCTATTCGACCGATTTTCCCAAGCCCATTCGGGCGATTTTCCTATGGACGGGCCGGAGTCCGACAGCGAGACTGGGTCTGAACTCCTACGCTTCCACTCCGCCATGCCTCTGCCCCGCTCCGCACAGGTCTCCCTCGACGCCACCTCCGTCTACCACGTGGTCTCGCGCTGCGTGCGGCGGCATTATCTGTGCGGGTTGGATTTCCACACCGGCAAGGACT
>NPIE01016389.1_pt2 | contig 20684 bp, 21 predicted proteins | sample 8637661 | NCBI WGS metagenome assembly NPIE01 (sample SAMN07420842, study PRJNA396082) | bioreactor metagenome | isolation source: sample BA12 brine-fed electro-methanogenic bioreactor BA | place: Japan: Kochi | collected 2016-12-09
TTGGGTGAACCGTTCGGTTAAACCTGTAATTGAAGATTATTTTGAGAAAGCGGAGTTCCCAAAGCAACTGATCAGGGAAATGGGTGAAATGGGAACTTTTGGCCCATTCATTCCTGAAGAATATGGAGGACCTGGTTTGGATTATACTTCTTACGGCTTGATTATGCAGGAACTGGAAAGAGGTGACTCAGGGATTCGTTCCATGGCATCGGTGCAGACTTCGCTGGTGATCTTTCCCATTTGGAAATTTGGTACAGAAGAGCAGAAGCAGAAATACATCCCCAGGCTAATCAACGGAGAGATCATTGGTTGCTTCGGTTTGACCGAACCCAACCACGGCTCAGATCCCGGCAGCATGGTTACCCATTTTGTAGATAAAGGGGACCATGTGGTATTGAACGGTGCCAAAATGTGGATCACCAATTCCACTATCTCAGATGTGGCTGTTGTCTGGGCAAAGGATGAAGAAGGTGTTATACGTGGTATGCTCGTGGATGCTGGCTCAGAAGGATTCACCGCACCCGAAACACATGGAAAATACAGTCTCCGGGCATCGGTTACCGGTGAGCTGGTTTTTGATAATGTGAAAGTCCCTAAGGAAAATCTTTTCCCCGAGATAAAAGGTCTGAAGGGACCTTTGAGTTGTCTTAACTCAGCTCGCTACGGAATCGCATGGGGTGCCATTGGTGCTGCCATGGATTGCTATGATGCAGCAGTAAGGTATGCCAGGGAGCGCAAACAGTTTGGCAAGCCCATCGGAGCATTCCAACTGCAACAAAAGAAAATTGCCGAAGCCCTGACAGAGATCACCAAGGCTCAATTATTGTGCTGGCGACTGGGAAACCTGCGTAACGAAGGCAAAGCCACCGCTGCACAGATTTCCATGGCAAAACGCAACAATGTAGCCATGGCCCTGGAAACAGCACGTGAAATGAGACAGGTGCTGGGTGCGATGGGTATTACCAACGACTTTCCCATGATGCGACACATGATGAACCTGGAATCGGTGATTACTTATGAAGGAACACACGATATTCATTTGCTGATCACAGGGAATGAAGCACTGGGGATACCGGCGTTTAAGTAAGTGAAACTGTCCCTGAAACCATTGTAAACAGTCATTCTGAGATTGAAAACTAAAGTCATTATTAAAAAGAATGACAAAATCACAAATCACAAAATACAAATAAGCACCAAATTCGAATATTGAAATTCCAAACCGCACTTAGCCATGGTTGTTTTGGTCATTGTTTTTTTGAATTTTGTATTTATTTGTTTTTTGGTGCTTGAAATTTGGAATTTTTATCAGCGGATGAAAGGCGTTTTATTGAGCCTGAAAACAAAAAACCTTGCAAGACGAAACGTCTGCAAGGTTTTTATTTTGGAAGGAAGCCAAAACTGAAATTCGCCAGAATCCCAGCTACTTATTCAACTTATAGAAGGAGCGGAGTGAAAACTCTTTATAAAAAAAACGACTTTTTACTAATGATGCTGTACAGGCGGAAGTTGTTGCCACCTACAGGTTCAAAAAAGTAAACCTTTTTTGTCCCTTCGTAAATTTTAAAATCTACGTTTTCGATCTGGTTGGGTGTTAGGCCGAAACTTGTGATCTCATTAAACGTATAGATTTTATCCAGCTCCATAATCCTTCTTTTTTCAATGAACAATTATTTTAACTTCAATTTGTACCCATCTTTTTCACAGATCGGGCAATTTGTGTTTTTCACGATGGATATATACCCACAACGCTCACATTTAAAATATTTGTGATATCTGGGCTGCTTGCTTCCCTGGTTGATCTTTAATCCTAGCTTCATTGTATTGATTATGTGATTCCATCTATACCAATTTCCGTACCATATTTGTAAGTCCCAATAAATCAGAAGAATATGGCAAAGTCGATGAGTGTGTAGTATGGCTTGTTTTCGGAGAGTCAGCTAAAACTATTCACCTGGATATATTGTATGTTATTTAAAATCAACTCAAAGAATAAGATGTGGATAGAATAATACGGAAACGGATAAACATTCGGATTCGGATAGCTATAGATGGTCATTCTGGTGAACGCGTTTTTTGTTGAAAAGGTTATAATAGTGCCACCCCAGTGCAATAAAGTAAACTTTGATGGACCGCCATTTTCCTTTCAGGGCATATTTAAGTGTTCTGTAGGGTGTTGAAACGATGGTGAGGTATAAAAAACTGACAAGGGTTTCATACCAGCCGAAATTTCTCCGAACAAGCAACAATCTATTCCTGTTCTGCCAATATGCTTGCAAGGCACTTTCCTTGCCAACGGAGATACTTTCCTTATGATAAATAAGTGATTTTGGTATATACATGATCTTGTAACCTGCCTTGCGGATCCTTTCTTGCCAGTCGAGTTCCTCGTAATACAGGAAAAAGAATTCTGCCATCAATCCCACTTTCCTGCAGACCTCACGGGAGGTCATCATTGCAGCACCCGAAGCAAAGGGTGTTTCGCAGGCTTCATCATACTGGCCCTTATCTATTGTATTGAAACCGATAAAATGACTGGTGGCTGTAAATCGGGTCATGGGCGTGGCTCCGGCATACTGTATGGTATCCGGATGATCATAAAACCTGACCTTAGATCCTACCATACCAAGTTCCGGGTCATCTTCCATAGCTGCGACCAGTGGTTCCAGGAAACCGGGATCTGCTTCTGTGTCATTGTTCAGCATCATCAGGTATTTACCTTTTGCTTTCCTGATGCCCAGATTGTTGCCTCCTGCAAAACCTAGATTTTTATCACTCCTGATGAATATTACCTCGGGAAAGTCTTTTTTGATCTGCTCAGCGGGATTTTCTCTTGAGGCATTGTCGACAAGAATGATCTCGATTCTGGGATAGGTAATTTCCCGAAGGGATTCCAGCAAAGCATAAGTAACTTGTAACTGATTGTAATTAATGCTTATCACGGAAACCAGAGGCAAATCATTATTGGCCATAAACGCTCTTTTTTGAGGTATCCACAAATATAGAAAAATTCAAATTCAGAAACAGGGCTCACCTTTGCATATAAATTCGGATATTCGTAAAAAATTTTCCATGCAACTAAAAGAAAGACTTGACCAATTTTTAAAAGAAGGTCTCAAGGGGATCGATGAAAAGGATGCACTGCAAAGTTGTTTTGGCCTGATCGATTTAACAAGTCTTGAAGCCACCGATAATGAAGAAAGCATCAGGGCACTCACAAACAAAGCCAAATCATATTCCATATCCGGAGCATTGCCATCAATTCCTGCGGTATGTGTTTATCCGGTTTTTACCGGAATTGCTGCTGAGGAACTGGCAGGTACCGGCATTCGTGTTGCTGCAGTTGAAGGTTCATTCCCACATGGACAAGCCCCATTGAGATTACGGAAAGCAGAAATTGATTTTGCCCTTAAAGAAGGAGCCGATGAGATCGACATGGTTATCTCACGGGGCCGTTTCCTTGCTGGTGATTACGATTATGTTTACAAGGAGATTAGTGAAATAAAAGTATTGTGTATTGATAAACATTTAAAGGTCATCCTGGAAACCGGTGAACTGGAAACCGAAGAAAATATCCGTAAAGCATCAAGAATTGCCCTGGATGCAGGAGCTGATTTCATTAAAACCTCTACAGGTAAAACACAACCGGCTGCCAGCCTCACTGCAATGCTGATTATGCTTGAGGAAATACGTGAATTCAACAACAAAACAGGGAACATCGCGGGGATCAAACCCGCCGGTGGTATAAGGACAGCAGAACAGGCCTTGCAATACTACAGCCTGGTGGAACAATTGCTTGGTAAAGAATGGCTCATTCCGGAACGCTTCAGGATTGGGGCCAGCATACTGGCCGGCAATCTGGTGGATAGGATCAGGGCAATGGAAGAGTAGGCTTTAACACTTTCTTAACAGCTCCGGTGCTTTAATTTCCTTATCCTTGCAGCAGTAAGCAATATACCTTTTGTAATGAGAAAACTGATACTTCTATTGTTTATGACTGTTGTTCTGACTGGCCTGAATGCCCAGACAACCCTGGAGGTAGCAGAAGATTTTTCAGGAAAGACTACCGAAGGGGAAACCATCGAGCTTTTTAAGCTTCTTGATGAAGGCAAGCTCGTGGTGATCGACTTTTTTTCAACCAGTTGTGGACCCTGTGGTGATTATGCTGCTGATATACAGGCATCTTACGAGGATTTCGGATCCAATTCCGGCAATGTATATTTCCTGGGCGTATCATGGGGTGATGACAATGCCGGGGTTATTTATTATGACTCCGTTCATGGAATTACCTATCCTTCTATCAGCGGTTTTGAAGGTGGCGGAAACCAGATTAACAATCTCTACAACATCATTGCTTATCCCACTGTGATCCTTATTGATCCCGACAGAAACGTACTTAATCAGCATATTTGGGAACCTACAAGGGAAAATATTAATGAAGAGGTTCTGGCAGCAGGTGGAGTAATACTCCGGACGGAAGAATATACAATAGAAGAAAAATCATTCAGTGTTTTCCCCAATCCGGCCTCCGAACAGTTTGAAATAAAGTTTAGTAAAACGCCTGAAGAAAGCTTTCACGTAGCGGTGTATGATATTTTAGGTAACGAAGTGCATAAATTTTTTGTTAAAAAACTTGATATTGATCAAAAAATTAATGTATCTTTGAATCAGTTTAAGCAAGGTACTTATTTTATTGTAATAAAGACACAAGATAAGCAATACAGCGAGAAGTTACTCGTTACTTATCTATAATTTTTGTTTTCATGGTGGGTGGTAAAGTGTCCGTTGCGTTCTGCACGGGCACTTTCATTTTTTACAGGCCTTGCTTTATTTCCCTTAAATAAATAGTATAGCATCAGCAGAAGACATCTGCAGAAGACTTTTGTAAGCGGATCAATACAATATCAGGAATAGTAAATATTTCAATGTAGGCCCGATCCCATTATCAAGCCCACTCCCGTAAAGACAATGGCAATCCCATAAATAATGATACCGAAAATCATCAACACACCGATGAAGGCATAATGCTTGTTCAGAAATTTGAAAGCATTGCCGAGCCAGTAATCATCTCCCTTTTTCAAGGACTTTTTAAGGTTTACAGAAAACCGGAACAGATAATAAATCGGGAAAAAATAGATAATTATAATAATGATGTAGATAACCAACATAAGGGCTCCTCCAAATTTCGTTGCCTGTTCAGGCATGGAACCCATATCATTCATTGTGTCCAGATTCACCAGCTTGTTGAATGTGAAGCCGAAAAAAAATATGAGAAAAACACTAAGCAGTAACAATATCATACCCACCAGTGAAATAAAATAAGACCACTTTTGAATATTTTTCAGATAGTAATAAGCTTCTTCCTGTAAGTTTGGTTTTTCCATGTTAATTGATTTTTTCGATTTTGGTAATTTTTACAATCTCACCTTTCATGCAGGTACTGCCGACTTCTTTCATCGGGCTGTAGGTGATTTTCACCTCCTGGCCTTCCTCCAGTTGAAAGTCAGGTATTATCTCAAAGGCTTGTAAAAAAGTCCCATTTTCCAGTTCGATCAGCAAACCGCATCCGTCCAGGCCAGTGAAATCCCTGACGATACCTTTTTTATTCTTAACCATATCTTCATTGCAACTTCCGGCCAGTGCCATCGCAGCCAGTATAACTATGATCATTCTGTTTATTAATTTCATAATCTCTGATTTAAATATAAATTTCACCTGACAGGTATGTTATTGCTTTACCACTGATCAGAACCCTTTCACCAAGATTCTTACAGATCAGTTCTCCCTTGCGTTCGGACAACTGAAGCGCCGTTAAGCTGTTCTTGTTGTATTTCCTGGCCCAGAAGGGGATCAGCAAGGTATGCGCTGAGCCTGTCACAGGATCTTCATTGATACCCATCGCCGGGGCGAAAAAGCGGGATACGAAATCTACGATCTCTCCCCTGGAAGTAATGATTACTCCCTGGGTGTCAATTTCTTTCAGCAATTTAAAATCGGGCTGAATATTGATGATATCTTCTTCTCTTTCGAAAAGGGCCAGTAATTTAGCGGCTTTGTACGTTTCCTGGGGTTTTTTCCCCAGGGCTTTGATCAGTTTCTCAGAGGCCTCATATTCCTGGTATTCTGCAGCCGGAAAATCAAGCGTGATCAACTCACCCTGCCGATTGACCCTGAGTTCGCCACTTTTTGAAGTGAAGAGGATTGTATCACGGGAAAATCCCTGGTGGCTGAACAAAACATGCCCTGCAGCCAGGGTGGCATGACCACACAAATCGACTTCGGTAGTTGGTGTAAACCAGCGTATTTCCGTACTGTTCTCTTTTTGCACAAAAAAGGCCGTCTCTGACAAATTATTTTCAGCAGCGATTTTCTGCATCAACTCATCAGAGATCCATTCTTCAAGCGGACAAACTGCAGCGGGATTTCCTGAGAATACCTTTGTGGCGAAAGCATCCACCTGGAAAATTTTTATTTTCATAAGTCAGGATCTTTAGTTTGAATAAAATTAGAAAAAATTTAGGATATTTGTTTAGAAATGATATTGCTTCATTTTTATTGATAAATTTGTTAAAAAAAGCCAAATATGAATTCAGCAAGTTTAAGTATTAGCAGAAACAAAGTTCTGGGACCAGCAATTCTTGATACTCTTGGGGTTTTATTCATTTATTTCGTTCCTACGATTTCTCACCTTTTGAATTTTCCGTTATACCTGCTGGAACCCATGCGGATCATGGTGATCCTTGCAATGGTGCATACGCACAGGAAAAATGCTTACATCCTTGCCCTGACCTTGCCCGTTTTTTCATTTCTGGTATCAGCCCATCCCCATTTTTTGAAATCCATGCTAATCACATTTGAGCTGCTACTCAATGTTTGGATTTTCTATGCCATATTCAATAAAATGAGGAATGCACTGGCGGCCACTGTCTTCAGCGTTTTCCTGAGTAAGATGTTTTATTATCTGTTGAAATTTGTCTTTATCGCAGCGCTCCTCATCGAAGGAGATCTTGTTTCAACACCGATATATATCCAATTGATCATGACTTCAGTTTTCGGATTATACATGGCATTTTTTTTTAAAAATGCAAAAAGCTGATCCATGAAGAAATTACTGCACATTTTCACATTTATTATACTTCTACTGGCCTTGTTTACTGTTGCGGCTTGCGAAACGGATAAAGACAACGATCCAGAACCGGCTGATCCAAGAGCAAAGTTTATTGGCTCCTGGAATGTGAATGAAACCTGCAGCAAAGGTGTTTATTCTGTTCAGATCAGTGAGGATCCTGATAATAGCTCGCAGGTGCTGATTAAAAATTTCGCCAACCCAGGCTTTGAAGTGGGTGACCCGGCGGTGGGCCTGGTGATCAAAGATGTAATCAAACTGGATCCTAACCAGAAGATTGGAGATGGATGGACGATTGATGGACAAGGCAAGCTCATCAACGACAAGCGCATGGAATGGGAATATGAACTCTATATCAGCGGTGGGAAAGATGATTGCTCAGCGGTATACGCACGCTAAGGTGAATCATTGATTCTCCATTTTTTCAAGATCTTTAATCACCTGCTCATACATCTCATCGAAAACTTCCAGGTGATCCTTATAGAAATTCAGGCTTTTGTCATATTGCTTATTACTGATTTTATATTTCTTAAAAACGCTGTTAAAGTAATAATCACGCAGGCTGTCACTTATCCTGCCCTGACTTCTTTCATAGATGAGGGCGCCTTCAACCAGTTGCATATCAACCAGGATCTTTTGCATCTTCTCTTTGGGGATCACATTGGGTGGAATACTGTTTTCAGCGTCTTCATTTTTACATGCCACCAAGGCAATGAGTAAAATAAATATAAATGTGAGCTTTTTCATCAATTGCCAAGTTCCGAAATAAATTTTATCCGCATCAGGCGTATTTCCTGTTCTGTGTACTCACCTTCGCCCAGTTCCTCAAGCGCATCTCCGATCGAATCTGACTCGGCTTCATGGAAATAATTGTAAATCTCTTCCTGGTGGTATTCATCCACATATTCGTTGATATAATAATTGATATCCAGTTTTGTGCCGGAGGCCACGATACGGTCAATCTCGGTGAGTAATTCATCAATTGTGAGACTTTTAGCCCTGGCAATATCCTCCAGCGATCGTTTCCGGTCAATACTCTGGATAATATAAACCTTCAATCCTGATTTATTTACCACCGATTTAACCACCATATCATTGGGCCGCATGATGTCGTTGTCTTCAACATATTGATTGATAAGTTCCAGGAATGGCTGCCCATACTTTTTCGCTTTCCCGGCTCCTACGCCGGTAATCTGCAAGAGTTCTTCCTCTTTGATCGGATACTGGATTGCCATGTCCTCCAGAGAGGGGTCCTGGAAAATAACAAAAGGAGGCAGGTTTTCTTTTTTGGAAATGTCTTTTCTCAGATCTTTCAACATGGAAAACAATGCCTTATCCGCCGTACTTATTCTTTGTCCGCCTTCTGAAGTCATAATTTCATCATCTTCTGTGTTGTCGTAATCGTGATCCTTGGTTAGCATAATGGAATAGGGCTTTTTAAGAAATTCCTGACCTTTCTTTGTAATTTTCAAAAGCCCGTAGTTTTCAATGTCTTTTACCAGCAGGTTCTGAATAAGGGCCTGTCGAATAACCGCACTCCAGAACTTATCGTCTTCTTCCATGCCCCGACCGAACAATTCTAGCTGGTTATGTTTGTATGACTTGATGGAGGTTGTATTTTTACCAATCAGGATGTTAGCAATGTGTTTTGCCTTGAAAAGCTGCTTTACATCCAGTACGGCTTGCAATACCAGTTTTACCTGATCCTTGCCTTCGAATTTTGTTTTGGGATGCAAGCAATTATCACAGGCACCGCAATTCTCTTTTTTATATTCTTCGCCAAAATAGTGAAGCAGGAGTTTGTGTCGGCATACTGATGATTCGGCATAAGCAACTGTTTCTTGCAACAATTCTTTTGCGATTTCCTGCTCGGCCACGGGTTTTCCTTTCATGAACTTTTCCAGCTTGACAATATCATCGTAGCTGTAAAAAGCGATGCATTTGCCTTCGCCGTCGTCCCTGCCGCCACGGCCGGTCTCCTGGTAATAGCTTTCGATGCTCTTGGGGATATCATGATGGATCACATACCGGATATCAGGCTTATCGATGCCCATTCCAAAGGCGATTGTAGCCACGATCACATCCACATCCTCCATCAGGAAGCGATCCTGATTATTCCTACGGGTTGCTGCATCCAAACCAGCATGATAAGGCAGGGCTTTGATACCATTCACCTGAAGTGTTTCAGCCATTTCTTCTACTTTCTTCCGGCTCAGGCAATACACAATACCCGATTTGCCCGGTTGTGTTTTGATGAACTTGATGATGTCCTTGATGACCGTCTTGGTCTTGGGCCTAACTTCATAATAAAGATTGGCACGATCGAAAGAGGATTTGAAAACATTGGCCTTCTGAATGGCCAGGTTTTTCTGTATGTCGGATTGTACTTTTACAGTAGCTGTTGCCGTAAGGGCGATCACCGGTACATCCTGCCCGATGCTATCGATTATGGGGCGGATCCTTCTGTATTCAGGTCTGAAATCATGGCCCCATTCAGAAATGCAATGAGCCTCATCAATAGCATAGAATGAAATATTGATGGATTTCAGGAATTCAACATTTTCTTCTTTGGTGAGAGATTCGGGGGCAACATAAAGTAATTTGGTCTTTGCACTGGTCATATCCGCTTTTACCTGTGTAATCTCTGTTTTGGAAAGAGAGGAGTTCAGGAAGTGTGCAATGCCCTGTTCGGCACCGAAATTCCGGATACTGTCCACCTGGTTTTTCATGAGGGCGATCAGGGGGGAAATTATGATTGCAGTGCCATCTCTCATAATTGCGGGTAACTGATAGCAAAGGGACTTACCCCCGCCAGTTGGCATGATCACAAAAGTATCATCGCCATTCAGTACACTCTGCATGATTTTCTCCTGATTGCCTTTGAAGCTGTCGAAGCCAAAAACCCTTTTCAGTACATCGTGTAGCTTGTATTCCGCAACATCAGCCATTATAATTCGTTCTTAATTTTCAATATCTTTGTTCTAGAGCAATTTTAGTTCAAGGTGAACGAAAAAAAAATAATACAATTGTTTAGTTTTAAAGTTTCTACGCAAAAAGTATATTTTGTAAAGTCTCCTATTAACAAATATAATAAATAAATATTTTTATCCCAACTAAAAGAATCAATATCATTTTGAAAAACAGCAAGAAAATAATAGAATCAGCAAGAAAAGCGATCCGTACCGAGGTCCTTGCGATAGAAGATTTGGTTGACAGGATTGACGATGATTTTGTGGCAAGTGTTGAAAAGATCTTTCAGTCGAAAGGCCGGCTGGTCGTTACCGGGATTGGTAAAAGTGCCAATATTGCCAACAAGATTGTTTCCACAATGAATTCTACAGGGACACCGTCCATTTTTATGCATGCAGCTGATGCCATACATGGTGATCTGGGGATCATCCAGAAGGATGATGTGGTCATGTGTATTTCCAAAAGTGGCGAAACCCCAGAGATCAAGGTGTTAATCCCTCTGTTAAAAGCCAGGGGAAATACCCTGATTGGGATGGTTGGCAAAGGTGATTCCTATCTGGCCCTGCAAGCTGATCATATCCTGGATGTAAGTGTTCCCAAGGAAGCATGTCCCAACAATCTGGCTCCAACATCAAGCACCACAGCCCAGCTGGTTATGGGTGATGCTCTTGCAATTGCTCTTATTGAATCCAGGGGGTTCACCCAGCAGGATTTTGCCAAATACCACCCGGGTGGCTCTCTGGGTAAAAAATTGTACCTCAAAGTGGCCGACCTGTATGTTAAAAATGAAAAACCAGTGGTTGATGCAAATGCTGACTTTCAATCGGTGATCATGGAGATATCAAGCAAACGCCTGGGTGCAACAGCTGTGCTTGAAAATGATCAATTAATCGGGATCATAACTGATGGAGACCTGAGAAGACTGCTTGAAAAACAACCCGATCTGCAGAAAGTGAAAGCGAAGGAATTCATGACTGCCGCTCCAAAAACCATCAGTTCCCAGGAACTGGTTGTAGATGCTCTACAGATTATGCGAAAAAATAATATTACCCAGCTACCCGTTTTGAAGAAGAATAAATATTCGGGGATCATACACCTGCACGATATACTGAAAGAAGGAATCCTCTGAGGCTGAATTCCCGATATTCAACGCCAAAACTTAAATTATGTCTGAAACACTGAAGGAGTATAAGGAATGCCGAGAGATGATGAATGAAAAGATTTTCGCGTTAGCTAATATCGTTGGGGGCACCATTGTCATCCCTTACACCAGGAGAGCCCTGGAGTTCCGGGAAGAATTGAAACAGAATTCTTAAGCAGTCAATGAAGGGGATCTTATGAAAACAGTAAATCACTCCAGCCGCTTCATTTTGATTGCTGTTTTGCTTTTTTTCTCAATACAGCTCCTGAATGCTCAGAAAACCAAGATCATGGGCAAAGTTACCAATGCCGAAACAGGTGAGGTGGTCCCCTTTGCCAATATCCTGATCAAAGGAAGCTCTGTTGGCGCCACAAGCAATTTCGACGGGGAATTCGCTATTGAAGCCAATCACCTGCAGAATGACACGTTGCTTGTTAGCTACATTGGCTACGAACCCTATCAAACCACCATAAAGTTGAATGTTTTCCAGGAGCTCAGTATTGCATTGAAGCCGGCCAGCTTCTTGTTGGAAGAGGTAGAGATCCTGCCCGGGGAGAATCCTGCAGAGGTATTGCTGCGTAAGATTATCGAGAAAAAGGATGAAAATAATAAACAGAATTTTGAGGCCTATCAATACGAAGTATATAACAAGATACAACTGGATATCAATAATATTACCGAAAAACTCAAAAATCGCCGCCTGCTGAAGCCTTTTCGCTTCATTTTCGATTACGTGGATACCAGCATCGTGAACGGAAAAGCCTATCTACCTGCCTTTCTTTCAGAAACTATTTCCGATGTTTATTTTCAGCAGGAGCCCCGGGTTCGAAAAGAAATAATCAAGGCTTCAAAAGTTTCCGGACTGGAAAATGAGAGCATTACACAGTTTATGGGCGATCTCTACCAGAATATCAATATCTATGATAATTATATCATGATTTTTGAGAAGAACTTCGTAAGCCCGATCGCGAATTTCGGCCTTGGCTTTTATAGATATTACCTCATCGACAGCACCTTCATTGATGACCAATGGTGTTATCAGGTGATGTTCAAGCCACGCAGAAAACAGGAACTGACCTTCAGCGGTGAATTCTGGGTACATGATACCTCCTTTGCCATCCGAAAAGTGGGTATGGAAGCTGCCCATGACGCCAATATTAACTTTGTAAATACCATTGAAATTAGGCAGGAGTACAATAAGATTCAGGATAAATACTGGATGCTGACCCGGGATTATTTTGTGGTTGATTTCAATGTGATAGAAAACACCAAACGTACCATTGGGCTCTATGGTCACAAAACAGCCAGCTATCGCAATTTTGTGTTTAACCAGCCAAAGGCGCGTGATTTTTATAATAGCCCGCTGGATATCTATGTGGAGGAGAACAGTAATGAACTGAGCACTGATTTCTGGGATGAATCCCGGCATGAAGACCTGACTGAAAAGGAAAAGGACATTTACGAAATGGTGGATTCCATTAAAAGGGTTCCTGTATTCAATACCTGGGTGGATGCTTTTTACCTGTTCACCAATGGGTACCTGATCTGGGGCCCGGTAGAACTTGGCCCCCTTTACAAGGCCTTGAGCTTTAATCCGCTGGAAGGTGCCCGTTTCAGGGTAGGGGGCAGGACAAGCAATGATTTCAGTACCCGCCTGCTACTGGATGGACACCTGGCTTATGGCACCAAAGACCAGCAACTGAAGTATGGCATCGGTGGATTATACATGCTGGATAAAAATCCAAGAAGGGCATTTTCTGGCTCTTTCCTGTATGATATGGAGCAACTTGGGCAGAGCCAGAATGCTTTCAGCGAGGACAATATTTTTGGCTCATTGTTTCGCCGCAGTCCTGCCGATAAACTTTCTATGGTAAGGCAATACAAAGTAGGCTATGAGCATGAGTGGTTCACGGGCTTTTCCAATACTTTCAATTTTATGCACCGGCAAATCTATCCTGCCGGGGGCGCCGTTTTCGAGATCAATGAGCAAAGCAGCCAGCAAATTCTTCCCTCTGTGACCACAGCAGAAGTTGAATTTGGGATTCGTTTTGCTTATCGCGAAAAATACGTGATGGGCGAGTTTGAAAGAATCAGCCTGGGTACGGTCTATCCCGTGCTTGATGTACGCTATGGTTATGGAATGCCAGATTTCATGAATTCACGATATGAGTACCATAAAGTCCAGGCCAGCATCAGGCACTGGTTCAATGTGTTTTCGTTCGGATGGTCAAAATACATCATTGAGGCAGGAAAGGTTTTTGGTGAATTACCTTATCCCTTGCTTAAGCTGCACCCGGGAAATGAAACTTTCATGTTTGATGAATTCGCTTATAATCTCATGAATTACTATGAGTTCGTCAGTGATGAATACCTGAGCCTCTATTACACCCACCATTTCGATGGGCTCTTCCTGAACCGCATCCCCCTGATGCGTAGGCTAAACTGGCGGGAGGTGGCACATTTTAAAGGAGTTGTTGGAACACTAAGTGATAAGAACAAAGCTTATTCAGTATTCCCTGAAGGTATGTACACCCTGGAAAAACCATACTTCGAAGCAGGTGTAGGTATAGAGAATATCCTGAAGATTTTCAGGGTGGATGCTATCTGGCGCTTATCGCACCTGGATAATCCGGGAATCAATAAATTCGCGCTCTTCTTTTCATTTCATTTTTCATTTTAATAATGAAAAGCAATGTGTAGCGTTATTAATTTCTACATTTGTAATTCATTATCTGATATCGCATATGATCCTCAGAACCGAAGAAATCATTAAAAGGTACCGGCAACGTACCGTTGTAAATAAGGTTTCGGTGAAAGTAGAACAGGGAGAGATCGTCGGACTGCTAGGTCCGAACGGTGCTGGGAAAACCACTTCGTTTTATATCATCGTTGGATTGATCAAGCCTTTTTCCGGTAAAGTATTTCTTGATGACAGGGACATTACCGATGAGCCAATGTACAAAAGGGCCCAGATGGGAGTGGGCTACCTTGCTCAGGAAGCTTCTGTTTTCAGACAACTAAGTGTGGAGGATAACCTGCGTGCTGTATTACAATTTACCAGAATATCCAGGGAAGAACAGAAAGAGCGTATGGAGAGCCTGCTGGATGAGTTTGGACTGAATCATGTAAGGAAAAGCAAGGGGATTACGCTTTCCGGGGGAGAAAGAAGAAGGACAGAAATTGCACGGGCCCTGGCCGTGGATCCGAATTTTATTCTGTTGGATGAACCTTTTGCGGGTGTTGATCCAATTGCAGTGGAAGATATCCAGAACATCGTTTCAAAATTGAAAGAGAAAAATATTGGTGTGCTCATCACAGATCATAATGTGCACGAAACCCTCAGTATTACAGACCGTTCCTACCTGCTTTTTGAGGGCAGCATCCTGAAATCAGGTACCTCTGAAGAACTGGCCATGGATGAGCACGTAAGAAAAGTTTACCTGGGAGAAAAGTTTGAATTGAGACGGAGATAAGATTTAATAAAAAACCGGAAGCCATCCGTTTCCGGTTTTTTATATTTTCCTCATGTGTGATTATTTAACAAGCACTTTCCTCATCAGTCTTCCCTCTTCATTGTCAATGATGAGTATGAAGATGCCCTTTTGCTGGTCACCCAGTTCAAACTTCTTAAGATAATCCCCATTGATGCTGATATTGTTTTCCTTAATCAGTGATTTACCATTGGCATCAATCAGCTTGAGGTTCAGTTTCAGCTGTGATTGTGCAAGCATCCTGAGTGTGAAGCTTCCGTCGTTTGGATTGGGGAAGATCTCCAGGTTTCTTAATCCGCTGATTTCTTCCAGCCCTGTGCAATCTTCAATGGTCACCACTACAGAAGCTGTTCCACTGCAGCCGTTCTCATCGGTTGCCAGTGCAGAAAATTCTGTGGGCCCGATACCGATCATCAGGCTGTCGACAGTAATACTGGGCGATGTATAATCGCCCGGTGTCCAGAGGTAGCTTGCTGCATTGGGAATGCTGGCATCCAGTACCACTTCCTGGTAATTACAGATAGTTGTGTCCACGCCGAGGTCTACCACAGGGTTTGCATATACCATGATGCTCTGTTCTGCTGTGTTGGTACAACCCTGTTCATCCGTATAAGAATAGGTGATTGGGTGGCTGCCAATACCAGCTTCTGAGGGGTTGAACATATTGTCCGTAACACCGTCACCATAGTAGGTTCCGCCTACGGGCATGCCTCCGCTTAACTCAAAAGTTTCGTCGTTATAGCAAACTGCCGTGAGCGGTGCGAAGCTGACATCGGGTGACGGATTTACCATGATTTCCGAGAAAGCAGTATCACTGCAGGAATTTTCATCGATATAAAGATACCGGATCACATGAACACCAACACCGGCTTCTGCGGGATCGAAAATATTATTCTCAATTCCATCGCCAAAATAAATACCCCCTTCAGGCAATCCGCCCATCAGTTCATAGGGAGGATCACTTTCACAAACCGGTTCAAATGCCTCCAGGCTAACATCGGGGGCTGCATTGATTGTAAGGCTGATCTCTTTGGGATCACTCTCGCAACCAATGGTCTGGGTTACATAGTAAATATAAATACCCGGTTCTGTTTGTCCGGTCTCAAGGGTGTCCCCTTCGCCTATAACGTTCAGAAGTTCTGGGTCATCATACCAGATGATATCTTCTCCTTCGGCAATCAGGGTGTTTTCAATTTCATTTTCGCAGCTAACCAAATCTTCGCCTGTTGGCGGAGCAGGTGGTGCTTCTACCATGATGAAATCGGTTTTGATGATCTCATCTGATCCTGCAGGATTGCTCACTTCCAGTGTTACATCATAGGTGCCCGGTTCATCATAGATTATACCCTGTGGGTTTTCATCTGTAGAGGTTTCAGGTGTTCCGCCTTCAAAGGTCCACATCCACTGGTTGGGGTAATTGGCAGTAAGATCCTCGAAATTCACTCCGTCTCCTGCACAAACTTCCTGCGGGTCAGCAATGAAATCTGCCACGGGTGGCTGTAGTGAAACTATGTTTAATTGAACCGTCCTTTTGTGGATGGGTGTACCATTGGGTCCCTTACCGGTAACCACCATTTCGTAGTTGCCCAGCGGAACATCCGTAGCGGTGATCACAATGGGCAAGCTTCCGGGAAATGTATTGAGCCCGTTTCCATTCGGGTAATTCACAGAGAAGGACCCGGAGGAAGGTGTTTCGATTGCCGAAGTAAATATGGCATAGTCATCATATAGTTTTACATCGGGAACTTCAGCCCACACAGTGTCGGAAACGGCAAAGCTGATTTGCTCATCCGACATGATCATGGCGAAATCGGGGAGATAAGCTGTGAAGCTGGCAAAGGTTCCCCACCTGAAATCTGACCATGCCGACATAGAAACCTTCGGATTGGAGACAATACTGGTATAATCTCCCTGGTACCTTGGGGTTCCGCCACCACCACAGCTGGAGCAGTCGATCTTCATTTTTTCGTTGGAAATTGCCTGGTTGGGTTTGAACGTTACACCCCCATCATCAGAATAAGTTCCATAAATCATGGCACTGTCGCTGGTGGGGGTATCGCGGGTATCCATCCAGTGGATGTATAATTTCCCGGTTTCCTTGTCGCACCAGATAGCAGGTGCCCACTGATGGTTAGCCGTTGTGTTGGGGTCATCATTCACCCGCACTTCACTTGACCAGGTCTGCCCGAAATCGTCTGAATGCATGCACCAGATATCGGGTTTGTTCCCATTTCCTGGCGGATCGTTGGACGCAAAAACAAGATACAGACGGCCTCTGTTAGGACCATAACTATTATCGGCTGCGATAAAAGGATACGGACGGGTACGCATATTCTCAACAGAATTACGTCCTCCAACTTCTTCTCCCACATAACCAGCCACATTCAAAGCGGATTGCTGGGTGAAACTGTTCCCTCCATCCGTGGACCGGTAAAAGGTATAGGTTGAGGAAAAAGCACTTCCTGAATTAGTAACAACATAAACAGAACCGCCCTGAATATTGCCGTTGGGGCCTACACAAACCATCATGCCGGGTAGTGACTGTGTATTGAATGTTTCCGTCTGGACAAAGGATTGTCCTAGATCCGTGCTCCTGGTAAAATTACCCTGTCCGCCGCCACCGGTCATTACAGAATAAACGTAGTTGGAATATGGTCCGGCGGTTTGATCTGCGGCAAGCCAGTTCTTGTCCACCCCGCTGATGGCTGTAACGGGATCGCTCCATGTCTGACCATTATCCGAAGACACAACCAGTTTACATCCCTGAATAGAACTCCCGTACATATTTTCGTAATAGAGATTGCCCAGGCTGTCATAAGCTGTGAGCACATCTCCGCGGATGTTCGCCCCGCCCCAGTTCACATCGGTGTCGAACCACTCATGGCCATCCATGGTATAGTGGGCATCATCTATATTAAAGGAACAGAAAAATTCCTCGGGTTCCTGTGTATTAACTGAAATATGTCCTTCAGCAAAATCCAATCCGACGTAATAATTATCATATCCGTCCACCGTGATGATCTCAAATACACGCTGCCCTTGATTTTGTTTAGAGAGTTCGAGGTACCACTGAGGAATGCGGTCGAAATTTGGATCGTCTTCAAATTCCTGTGCATTCATAACATGAGAAATAAACATTAAAGTACTTGCAAATGTTATTAATGCCAGAATATTGAAGGATTTCGTTTTAAAGTATTGCTGTTTCATATAGTTTTGTTATTTAGAATAAGTATAAATGTAGATATATTTATGTATTTTCACAAATTATTTTAAAAAATATTTTTTTTTTTGGTTTTTGGAGAATTAATTAAACGCACACATTTGAATACATTATTTAATTATGGAGGAAATTACAGCGAAGAAATCATTTTTTGACAGGTTTTTGAATTTTGTGGAAAAGGCCGGGAATGCTCTGCCTCATCCAGCCACGCTTTTTTTACTTTTTGCATTGTTGGCGCTTTTCTTTTCCTGGTTGTTTCATTTCATTGATCTGTCTGCTATGAATCCGGCAACAAACGAAATCGTTAAACCGGTCAATCTTTTATCAGACAGTGGGTTACATAAGATCCTGGATATGATGGTGGTGAACTTTACCGGTTTTGCTCCACTCGGGATTGTGATCGTTGCCATGCTGGGTATTGGCATTGCTGAGAGCAGTGGACTCGTCGGTGCATTAATCAGGATGTTGGTTCTATCAGCACCCAAAAGAATGCTCACTTTTGTACTTGTGTTTTCCGGAATAGTTTCCAACCTTGCCAGTGATGTAGGTTATGTTTTGCTCATACCCATGGCAGGTGTCGTTTTCCTTGCGGTAAATCGTCACCCGATTGCCGGCATGGCTGCTGCATTTGCCGGCGTATCCGGTGGCTTCAGTGCCAACCTTTTGCTGGGCACAATTGATCCACTGCTTGCAGGCTTATCTGAAGAGGCCGCCAGAATTATTGAACCCGGTTATTCGGTGAATCCTACGGCCAATTATTATTTCATGTTTGTTTCAACTTTTTTTATTGCATTTATCGGAACCTGGGTGACCGAAAAAGTTGTGGAGCCCAGGCTTGGAAAGTATAAAGGAAGTGGTAGTGAAGAAAAAGTGGAAAGACTTTCCGTGCTGGAAAGAAGAGGGCTAAGATGGGCTGGTATAACCATTTTGATCATCACAGGCATCATCTTATGGGGTATTATCCCCTTAGATGGATTTTTCAGGCCTCCATCGGGTCATTTGCTCGAATCTCCCCTGATCAAGGATGTTGTCGCAATCCTCTTCCTGACTGCTGGACTCACAGGGCTTGCCTATGGTTTTGGTTCAAAAACCTTTAAAAATGATTCTGATGTAATGAACGGCATGAGTACCACCATGAAATCCCTGACCATGTATATTGTACTGGTGTTTTTTGCCGCCCAGTTTGTAGCCTACTTCAAGGAATCAAACCTGGGGATCATCCTGGCGGTGCAGGGAGCGGAAACGATCTCGGCCTCCGGCATCGGGCTTATTCCCCTCATGATCCTCTTCATCATCCTATCCGCCTCCATCAATATGCTGATGGGCAGTGCATCGGCCAAATGGGCGATCCTGGCCCCCGTTTTCATTCCCATGTTCATGCTCATGGGCTATTCTCCTGAGCTTTCGCAGGTAGTTTTCCGCATCGGCGACAGCGTGACCAATATCATATCGCCCATGATGAGTTTCTTTGCGCTGATCATTGCCTATTTCCAGAAATACGATGCTAAATCAGGCATCGGGACCATCATCGCCACCATGTTGCCCTATTCCATTGCCTTTTTCGTGGTGTGGACCATACTGCTCGTGGCCTGGTTGTACCTTGGATTCCCACTGGGGCCCGAAGCAGGGATCTATTATCACGGCTAATCATATATCAGCCCGGATCCATCCAGGAACTGAAGGAAAAAGCAATCTGTAAACGCATTTCAAGCGGCACATGAAGAATATTCCGTATTTTTATCGTGCACAAACAAAATAAGGCTTGGAATACACAGAAATACTTATCAACATCCGCCGGATCCTCCGTTCACTGAACCTGGAGTCGAAAAAGATCCAGAAAGAATACGGGGTCAGTATCCCCCAGCTGATGTGTCTCGATTACCTGGGTGCCAAACCCGACTACCAGTCTACCCAGGGAGAGATCGCCAAATACCTCAACCTGAACTCCAGCACCATGTCGGGCATCATCGACCGGCTTGAGCTTAAAGGATACGTAGCCCGCCTGCCCAATCCAAAAGACAAGCGAACCGTCATCATATCCCTCACTTCCAAGGGTTCAAGGCTACTGGACCAGTCGCCGCAGCTACTGCATCAGCGCCTTTCGATCAAACTTCAGAAACTCCCTGACGATGAGGTGGCCGAGATCAACAAATCCCTGAAAATACTTGTGGCCAGCCTGGATATTGAGGAGATCCCGGCCTCTCCTCTGATCACCCTCGACGATCCCCTTTCGGTCAACCCCGAAACCTGATCCCAATCGGCAAAAAGCATTGATCACAGCCATGATCAATAATTTTGGATGCCCGTTAGCTGATTTTTTTGTAATTTTGTTCGCACAGAAACTATTTTTGTCATGAATGATGAAGACCCAAGTAATGCGATCATTTCAAAAAGCCCATTATTATCCTTCAAAATCACCTTCTATACTTATGTATGTAAGGCCCTTAAAGGTTCCATCCATTTATTTACAATGATAGTCAGCACCCGCCTGCAAAGCCAAAAAAGCGAAACTATTCACACAAATGTTCCTGCACAAATAATCAATAGGGATTTTTATTGGCATCATGAACAAAACAATAAGGCCTGATTTTTTATGCATCCACTAGATCTTAGCATTTTTATTGTGTACATCCTCGCCATGCTGGGGGTTGGAATATGGTTCCATATCCGCAATAAAAACCTCGACGACTTTTATGTCGGCGGGCGCCAGATGGGCAGCTGGCATATTGGTTTATCGGT